>Ga0075163_10002404_pt1 | contig 25223 bp, 21 predicted proteins | sample JI1023141ADNA_FD_71478 | JGI IMG/M metagenome (GOLD analysis project Ga0075163, IMG submission 71478) | Wastewater effluent complex algal communities from Wisconsin, to seasonally profile nutrient transformation and Carbon sequestration -... | ecosystem: Engineered > WWTP > Effluent > Algae... | reverse complement strand
CAGCCGAAGGCAAAGTCTGGACCGACGCGGCCGACCTCATCATCAAGGGCATGGACGGCGCGATCAGCGCGAAGACCGTGACCTACGACTTCGAACGCCTCATGAAGGCCGAAGGCGACACAAGCGTGAAGAAGGTCAAGTGCAGCGAGTTCGCGGACGCGGTGATTAGCCACATGTGAGCGCGGCCCCAATGGGGCGTGGCACAGGCTTTCAGCCTGTGCGAACAAACAACACCCGTGGGACAGGCTTCCAGCCTGTCCCATTTTCATTGGCTTCTTCATCCATCAGAGGCCCGGGCGTCGCATGTGTTACACTTCCTACGCCAATTCCGAGGAGCCCCCAATGCAACCCACCCTCGACACGCTCAAGCAAGAACTCACCCGCGCCAAGAAGTACGCGATGAGCCACGTGGTCATGATGCTGAGCCTCGCCGGCGTCGTCGCGATCTGGGGCCGCAGTCCCTCCGTGGACATGCGTGAGATCGGACAGTGGCTCCTCATCATCATGTGGCTCCTCATCGTCGGTACCGGCCTCTGGGAACGCCGCCACTGCGCCAAACTCCTCCGATCACTCGAAGCCGCTCCTCTCCGCAGCCCAAAGGGCTGATCGCCAGTAGCCGGAGCGCCACCCCCGGTTATCACGCCCCGCGCCGGCCACACCCCATTCCCGCCCCAAAAACACCGAATTCTGCCCCAACAGTGCCGACAAATGCTCCAAAAGTCGGCACAAAGAGCGTATTTGTCGGCACATCAGGAGCAAAGGCGCTGACAGGAACAGTTTTTGTGCCCAACGTTGGAGCAAAAGAGGTGACAAAAACTGTTTGAGTGCCGACTTTTGAAGCAAAATCGCTGAAAAGAACAGCTTTTGCAGGCTACGCAAGAGCGAAAGAGCCCACAGACACTCCATCTGTGGCCAGCGGCGAGCCATTGCAGCCACACTCGAAACCGCGATAGGAGACAACGCCATCGCTTGAGCGAGCGAGCATTCCCTTGGCAAGCTTTACAGTTCGGACGTTGGGTGCGTTCATGCCGTGCGGCTTGGCACAAGAATCAACCATCGCTTGCTGGGCCGGTGATTCACTCGCTCTTCAAGAAACCAAGTATTGCATGGCGGGCCAGTAGCTGGGTAGACTGTGCAACACGAGTCGGACTGCGAACGCTTGGAGAGACCGCCATGGACCATCGTAGAATCGCGATCACCGTCGCAGGGTTGGCCTGCTCGTCAGGCCTTGCGCACGCTCAGTGGTCGTCCTATCGATTCGAAGCCCACCGCGCGGGGCTGACCGGGCCCAGCCACACCAGGAGCGACGGCTATCAATCGAGCGCACTTTTCATCCGCGACAGCGGCAGAATCCAAGAACCTGATGGCGGGTTGGGTGTGGTTGGCCACTCGTCCCGATACACGGGGGTGTCCACGTACAACGGGCTCAACACCTGGACCTATCTGCCCGATTCGGGCACAACCGTTCAAACGGGGCTCACGGCCGCCGCGAACACTGGCAGCGCAGGGTACCAGTACAGCGAGAACCTAACCCAATCTCGCTCGGGATTCGCAGTCGGACTTTCGCAACGTATTCGCAACGTCTCGTCCGACAATGGCGATGACGCTTGGATCTTTGACCCGAACACACTGCTCTCGACGCGCCTCGGCCTGACCGATGGGCCATACTTTGGATCGCAGGGGTTTTACCAGAGCGAGCCCGCGATCTTGGCAGAGAATGGGGCGGTGGCGGGTCACACAAGTCATATCACTGGTATTAGTAACAACAACGGCAGGGATGCCTGGTACTTCGATCCGGTGACTCGGCAAACAACGAGAATCGGGTTCTTTGGGTCCGACCATACGGGTTCCAATGGATCTGTGTACGCGTGGGTTCGAGGAATAGACGCGAACGGCCGGGTCTTCGGGACCAGCGACCGAAAGTCGGTCACTGACTCGTATAGAGGCCGGGACATTTGGATGTACGATCCTGCCAACGGGAGTACGACGCGCATTGGCCTGTGGACGCCAGAGCACGTTGGCACGTCCGGCTTCCAGGAAAGCTACTTCGGGACGCTCACTCCCAGCGGGCTCGTGATCGGCAACTCACAGCGCGTGCGAAACGTCGAAACGTACAACGGCGCGACCGCGTGGGTCTACAACCCGGCGACGAACCAAACTCGGCCGATGGCTCTGACGGGACCTGGCTTTACCGGGACCGAGGGGTATCAAAATAGCAACGTGGTGGGCGTAAATGACGCCGGACTCGTCGTTGGCACCTCAAGTCAGGTCGTCGGGAACTCTTGGACCGGCTATAGCGCCGCATGGGTCTGCAACGTCAATGAGGGCGCGCCCGTGAAGATTGGCCTCACCGGGCCGGAGCACACAACCGCCAATGGCGTTCGAAACTCGCACGTAAACGACTTGACCAACTCCGGGCTCGTCGCTGGCCGTTCGGCACGACTGGGGACCACGTCGTCCGGCGACTTCGACACCTGGATCTACAACCACGCCACGGGCGAAATCATGGTGACCAGTCTGACCGGTCCCGGCAACACCGGAACTAGTGGCGAACGAGACAGCGAGAACCACTGGCTGGGCGAAGATGGCAAAGCGACTGGACGATCCGCCGTCTACACCAACTCGTCGATCCAGAACGGCTTGAATACGTGGTACTTTGATCCTGTCACACGCCAATCGGTGCGCACTGGGATAACCGATGCAATGCACACCGGCAGTGCGGGGTACCAGATCAGTTGGAACAGCTACACCACGACGTCAGGTCAAACCACCGGGCACTCGGCCCAGATTACGGGTTTGAACACGCAGTATGGTCGGAGCGTCTGGGTGTACGACCCGGCTCGGAACGCAACAGTCAGGATTGGCTTCTTCAGTGCCGAGTTCACCGGCTCGCTGGGATACCAGAGCAGCAGCACGATTGCGGGCATCGAGTCTGGTGCCCTGGTTGGAGAGTCCGCGCTGATCACCGGAGAACGCGGCGAGATTTCCCGGATCGCGTGGTACTACGACCCGAGCACGGGCGTGACGTTAAAGCCCACGTTGAGTGTTGAAGGTGCCATCCGTCCCGGGGATGGCTTTCAACGCTCCGACGTGGTGGCCCTTGGACAAGACGGGATTCTCTACGGCAGTTTTCTCTTTTTCGGCGACGATGACGATCCAGGGTCTGAACGTGCCTTTGTCTATCGGCCCGATCTTGGATTCCATGACTTGACTCAGTTGATCGATGAGACTGTGTCGCCGTCCGCCGTGGATGCTGTGATGGCGGGTTCTTCCTGCTTTGTCGATTTCTCTCATGCTTATGCTGGTAACGGACGGGTTCCCGGCATGCTCCCAGTGCCAAATGGACCGAGTCCGAATCGGGCCGTCTTTGTGTTGAAGCGCATTCCTCCTTTGCCCCAATGTGAAGCCGATGTGGACGACGGGTCTGGTAGCGGCGTGCCGGATGGAGGGGTCAACATCGACGACTTGCTCTACTTCCTTCTCGCGTTTGAAGCAGGGAGTGAAGCAGGGGACCTCGACAACGACGGCGATCCCGTTTCGGGCGACCCAGATGGCGCTGTTGATGTGAACGACCTGATTTTCTTCCTCATTCGCTTTGAGCAAGGATGCTAGAAAGACCTTCGTGACGTGTTGATCGCGATCCAAGCCGTCAAAGCAAGCCCGGGCAGCACTTCTCGAAACACACTTCCTAAACCGCTGGCCGTACAAACGCGATTTCTCACGCTTCGCACCACACGTCTCTATTCCTCCACCCTACTGACCACCATTGTGCGCGCATCTCCGCGCAGTGACACGCCGCGCGCAAACTCGTGGTACATACCCCAATTCCACGGACCTTCGGGCCGTTTCGGCGGTATGTTCCTTGCATGGAACCCGCCCATTCGTACCCGCCGACGACACCCGCCAACCCCCTCGCGCCGACCATTCGGAAAACCGCCCGCACCAACGAACCTCGAAGCGTCTGATCGGTACACTCTTGCACACAGGAGCCATCGATGCCCGACCTGACCGCCCGCGTTCTTGTTCTCGCCGCCGCCTTGGCCCTCGCGTCGTGCCAATCTTCGATGAAGTCGGCGAGTCCGGCAAAGCCTGCAACCCCGTCAACTCCTGCAACACCCGCCACTCCCGCGACCCCGGCTACTCCCGCATCTCCGGCCACCCCTGCAACGCCGGCCGCCGCCCACCACGCCGACCCCATCCACAACATCCACACACTCACCGACGGCCTCATCTCCGGCTCTGGCCCCGAGACGCCCGAGGCCTTCGACCAACTCAAGGCGATGGGCGTCAAGACCATCATCTCCGTCGATGGCGCGGCCCCCAAGGTCGAACTCGCCGAGGCCCGCGGCATGCGCTACGTCCATGTCCCCGTCACCTACGCCACCATCACCGATGAGCAGCGCCTCGAGATCGCCCGCGCGATTCGTGATCTCCCCGGCCCCGTCTTCGTCCACTGCCACCACGGCAAGCACCGCGGCCCCAGCGCCCTCGCCGCCGCCGCCGTCACGCTCGGCAAGATCTCAAACGCGGAAGCCACCGCCTTCATCAAGAAAGCTGGCACCGCGCCCAACTACGTCGGCCTCTACGAGTGCGTCGCCGCCGCACCCGTCGCGAGCAAAGACGATCTCGACGCCGCCTCCAACGCTTTTCCAAAGATCCGCAAAGCCCACGGCACCACCGCCGCCATGGTCGAGATCGATCTCGCCTGGGAACACCTCGGCGCGATCAAGGTTGCTGGTTGGAAGACGCCCCAGGGCAACCCCGATCTCGTCCCCGCCGCAGAAGCGGGCCGCCTGACCGACAACTTCCGCATCGCGCACGAGGACCAGGAGTACATCAGGGCTGGCGTCGGCATGCCCCCGGACTATTCCGATCGCCTCGCGGAAGCGATGAAGCGGTCGAGTGCGCTTGAAGAGTTGATCGTCAAGAACGCCCCAACCACCGAACTCGACAACGCGCACAAGGCCGTCGCCGGAACGTGCAAAGAGTGCCACAGCACGTATCGTGACAAGGTTCGCAAGTAGTCACTGTTGCAGGCGACAACTCTCAAAAAACGCCCCGGACCGCTGGGCCCGGGGCGTGTGTTGCATCAACTTTGAGAGTGTCGCGCGATTACGACTTCTTGGTGTAGTCGATCTTCATGACGCGGAACTCCTTACCGGTCTTGGGATCGTTGGTGAACATCTCGAGGGTCATGGTGTTGGGGCCGGTGTGCGTGTCCACCTCGCGCCAGATGGCGGGCTTCTTGGTGATGGGGCAGTTGTAGGTGAAGTTCCAGTTGATGGTCTTGCCATCCTTGGACTGCTCGCCCGTGCCGTTCATGATGCCCGTGCCCATGTTGTCGATCCAGGAACCGACGAACTTGCCGCTGACGTTGTCGAACCCGTTGATGCCCATCCCGATGAAGGGCATGCCGCCCATATCGCCCTTGGTGTCGCACTGGATGTAGCGATCACCCATGATGGACGTGATGGTGGTGGTGCAGGTGCTCGTCATGGGAGACGACATGGGAGACATGAGCATCTCCATCTTGCCTTCCCAGACTCCCACGGACTTCTTGAGGTACTCGTGCTGGGCGCCCGGCGCGGCCGCCACGCCGCACGCGGCGAAATCCTCGGGCGTGCGATCCGACGGGATCTGGAAGCCGGCGGGCATGTCACCCGCTGGTTTGGTTGCCTTGCCGTCTTTGGGGTCCTTCGCCGTCTGGGCGATAGCGAGCGAGCCCGCGATGAGTGCCAATGCCGCCACGCCGAAAATGCTCTTGCGATTCATAAAAACCTCCGGGGAGTTGGGCCAACCTGCTCGCCACCCACCCGGGTGTGACGCGGTCGGCCGATGGGGGATGGTACTCGCCCGATGCTCCAAACTCCAGTAAAATACCGCACGCAATACGAACAAAGATCCGAAGTGCTTGCCAAAAAAGCGATTAGGGCTTGGAAGGAGCGGCGGCCGGGGCAGTCGGAGTGGGGGCCCGGTATTGCGGATCCAGCGATCGGACCACCGCCCGGATCTTCACGAACGCCCAGACCACGAGCGCCGCGAGGATCAGGATGATCGCAATGACGATCAGCAACTCGACCAGCGAGAAGCCATGGGGGGCAGAGCGGCGGATGCGAGGAAGGCTCACGGACCTTCTACCACAGGCTGCCGGGTTGGTTGCGGCCGGCGACCTTGCCCATGAAAACACGCCGGGAGCCACAGCGGCCCCCGGCGTGCGAGTATGGATGACAAGCGTTGGATCAGTTTGTCGATCAGAAGGCGTAGACGAGGGAGAACGTCAGGCGTGTGCCGAAGAGGCTCTGGTTGTCGTCGGTGAGCGGCACTTCGTACGCCGCACGGACCGAGATCGCATCGTCGACGCGGAACTCAACGCCCAGCCCGGCAGAGATCGTCGCGCCCGCGTCGGTCGCACCGAGGTTGAGGACGTCGGCACCATTGAGCGCCACGCCAGTGCTGCTGTCGCTCATGATGTGGTAACCGTTGATCTCGACGACGGGGCTGATCTTGTCGGTCAGGCGATAGTCGGCCCGGAGGTGCCAGGAGAGGATGTCGCTGTTGCCATTGTCGTCATTGTCGCCGCTGGTGGAGACGCGGTAGTTGAGCGTCGCGCCGGTGTGGAACTTCTCGAATCCCTTGTCGATCGAGCCCCAGACGCGGACTTCGCTGTCATTCTGCAGCGCACGGCTCTCGCCGGTCTTGAACTCGTAGCCCGCGCCCGCGGCGGCGTAGAGGTGGTCCTCGTCATCGTGGAGGAACTGGTACTTGAGGCCGGCGGCGAGGTCGTTCCAACCTTCGGTCGCGAGCGAGCCGTCGATGTCGAGATAGCCATCCTTGTACGCGACGAGTTGGAGGCGATCCATGAGCGCGATGCGGACCTGCACGGCGTAGTCGGTGGCGTTCGTGTCGGCGCCGAGGGCGTCGGCGTTGAACTTGTGATAGACGAACCAGGCGCGGACGTCGTTGGTGATGAAGGAGTTCTCGTTGTAGTACGGGCTCGTGACGGGCGCGACGAACTGGTTGTCGCCGGTCGGGTTGGCGAGGGTGCCCTCGCCGAACAGGGGCTTATCCCCAAGGAGTTGGGCGTTGGCCGTCCCGGCGACGATGGCAAGACCGGCGAGAGACACGAGCGTGCAGCGAAGGTTGCGAGTCATGGAGGGCTCCAAAAAGGCCTGAAAAAACAGGCCGAAGCGAATGATGGAGTTACTGGTCCATCTTTACAGGATTCTGGCTGGTGGCACTTTGAGAATCAAGCGCATGGACGGTTGCTGCGCGTCGATTGGGGCGATGGCGGAAATGTTCCCGCGAACGGGGGGCGAACGAGTACGGCGGCGAGCGAGTTGTCGCGGTGTTGGCGGCGGTGGCTGCACTTCACGCTGGAAACGTCCGATACGCGATGCGGACGAGTTCGTCCTGAACAGGAACCACGCCGTGCAACGACCAAATGCCTTGCCCCGTTTGATGTTGGAAGTGTGCGTGATCCTCGTGTGCGCGGAGAGCGTGACGCTGGGTGTTCAGCGATCGATGGTGAAGGGCCAGAGCAGCCTGACATGGGCGGGCGTGCATGTCCTGATGATGCTCACGATTGCAGTGCCATTCATCCTGTGGCGTGCGCGTGCGACGACGAGCCAGGATCGGAGAGCGCGCAATGGTGATGCGTCAAAGCACCCGTTGCGCGCCGGGGGATGGGCTTTGGTTGTGCTGGTTGTGGGGTTGGCGCTCACTGCGACGGCGATGGTGGGCGTGCGAGGACAGTTGGCGAGAGAAGCGAAGGCGAGGTTTGATCGCCTCTCGGAGCGAGTCGCGGGCGCGATCGAGCAGCGGGTGAATCTGCCTCGCTTCGGCCTTGCTGGCGCGAGGGGCGTGTACGCTGCGAGCAAGTCTGTCGAGCGGAGCGAGTTTGAGGCGTATGTGGCGTCGCGGAACTTTGTGCGGGAGTTTCCAGGAGTTCTCGGCTTTGGGGTCGTTGAGCGCGTCGAACGCGACGAGATCGACGAGTTCGTGGCACGGGAACAAGCCGACGGCTGTCCGGAGTTTCGTGTCCGGTCTATGGACGAACCTGGCGTTGTGAGAGATGCGGCGTCGGACCTGTATGTGGTCAAGCACTGCTTTCCACGGGAAACATGCGGCGTCGCTTGGGGGCTGGACATTGGATCTGAGCCCACGCGTCGAAGGGCTGCGGAGCGTGCTGTTAACTCCGGGCAGCCAACGATCACGGGCAAGATCTCGCTGATCCAAGACGCGAAGCACCGGGTTGGATTCCTGTGCTTCGTGCCGGTGTATCGCAATGGTTCATCGCCCACGAACGCCGCAGAACGCCGAGAAGCACTGGTCGCGCTCGTATATGCGCCGATGGTCCTTGAGGTCGCTCTGGCGGAGGTAGCCTCTGCTGCAGAGGAACTGCTGGACTTCGAGGTCTTTGACGGACCAAACACCAACCCTGACACTCAGTTGTACGACCACGACGGACACCTCGCGACGCAGGCGGGAAAGGTCGATGCGTCGAACTATGAGGAACGGATGTTCCACTCTCGCCAGGCGATGGAGATTGGCGGTCGGTCGTGGACGATCATGACGAGCACCACGTCGAGGTTTGAGGCGAGTATCAAGAGTGACACGCCAATGATGATTCTGGCGGGCGGCACGTTCCTGAGCCTGCTCGCGGCGGGGCTGGCGTTCTCGTTGCTCACGGCCAAGGCTCGGGCCATAACGCTAGCGAAGGGCATGACGAGCGAACTGTCCGTGGCAAGCAAGGCGGCGGCGGATGCGCTCCGAGAGATGTCCGCTTTTCGCAGCACTCTGGACAAGCACTCGATCATCTCGATCGCGGATCGATCTGGCGTGATCGTCGAGATCAACGACCGATTCTGCGAGATCAGTGGATACACGCGGAGCGAGTTGCTCGGCAAGACGCATCGAGTTGTGAACTCTGGAGTTCATCCGCATTCGTTCTGGGTGGATGTGTGGAGGACGATTTCTTGTGGCCAGCCCTGGCGTGGAGAAGTGTGCAATCGCACAAAGGACGGCAGGCTCTACTGGGTTGACAGCATCATCGCGCCGTTCCGCGGGTCGGACGGGAAGATCGAACGCTTCGTCTCTGTGCGGAATGACATCACGGACCGCAAGCGGGCCGAAGAAGAACTCCGGCGGCGTGCGTTGACGGATCGGTTGACGGGTCTCGCGAATCGTGCGCTCCTCACGGAGCGTCTTGAGCGAGTGGTCGCACGCTCGATCCGGGACGGGAAGGCCTCGTACGCGGTCATGTTCCTGGACTTCGACCGGTTCAAACTGATCAACGACACGCTGGGGCACGAGGCGGGCGACCAGTTGCTGTGTGGCATCGGGGAGCGCTTGCGGCAGGTGCTGCTGCCAACGGACTCAATAGACCCGGACGCGATCGGCACGCACTGTGCGGCACGATTTGGCGGAGACGAGTTTGTGGTGCTGCTCGACAATCTCTCCGGGCCCAAAGAGGCTGAGGCGATTTCGGCGCGGCTAGTGGCGGAGTTCTGCGAGCCGCACGAGATCGACGGGGCCAAGGTTGTCAGCACGGCGAGCATTGGCCTAGTGCTCGGTGACCTCTCGTACACGAACGCGCAGGACGTCTTGCGAGACGCGGACACCGCGATGTACGAGGCGAAGGCGGCTGGCAAGGCGCGGTGCGTCGTGTTTGATGCGCAGATGCGCGAGCGCGTGCTGCGCCGTGCCGAGTTGGAGCGTGACGTGCGCGAGGCAGCAGAACGCGGCGAGATGTACCTGCAGTACCAGCCGCTTGTGCGGCTCGAGGATGGCAGGATTACGCACGTGGAAGCACTCGTGCGCTGGAATCATCCAAGGATCGGCTTTGTATCGCCCATGGAGTTCGTGACAATCGCGGAAGAGAGCCAGGCGATCTCGTCGATCACGATGTGGGTGTTCGAGGAATCCTGCCGCGAGATGGTGAACTGGAAGAGGGTGCTGGGAGACGCGGCTCCGACGATCGGCGTCAATATCTCGCGTATCGAACTGTCGGATCCGGACCTGTTGAAGCGGCTCCTTGGCTGCCTGAAGCGGTATGAACTGGTGCCGCAGGACTTCTGCCTCGAGGTGACGGAGACCGCGGTAGCGCGAGACATGACTCGAGCGATCGCATCTCTGCACGCGCTGCGGGGGGCGGGATTCAAACTCTCGCTGGATGACTTTGGCACGGGCACGAGTTCGCTCGCGACGCTGCACCAGTTCCCGATCAACTCGATCAAACTGGACCGCGCGTTTATCCTCAGCATTGCACGCGGGAAGCAGTATGCGGCGATGCTGCAGGCGCTCGTGCAACTGGCGTACAACCTCGGGCTGAGCGTCGTGGCGGAAGGAATCGACACGGCGGATCAGGTTGTGCTGTTGCAGGCGCTCGAGTGTGACTATGCACAGGGCTTTTACTTCAGCCGTGCGGTGGATGGGCCCGCGGTGGTGGGGCTGGTCGAGGGGCGTGCGAAGGCGGCGTGAAAACGATCACTTCGCAAGTTCGGCGTCAATCGCGGCCTGGATTTGCTGCTCGAACTGCGGGGCCCAGCCCGAGTGCTTGAGGACGACCGAGCCGTCCTTGCCGATGACGACGAGGGTGGGGATTCCCTTGACGCCGTATTCCTTGCTGACGTCATCGCCATTGGCGAGGTTGGTGTAGGTTGCCTTCATCGAGCGGAGGAACTGCTCCGGGTCGGCGGACTCGTTGACGTTGATGCCCATGACCTTGACGCCACGGCCGCGGTTGGCCTGGTGGATGCGTTCCATCGCGGGGATCGCGGCGCGGCACGGCGGGCACCAACTGGCCCAGAAGTCGAGGACGACGACCTTGCCCTGGTACTGCGAGAGGGTGACCGGCGGATTGCCATCGGATGGATAGAGCGTGAAGTCGGGCGCGGACTTCGCGCTCACGAATGAGGGGCCGATCCATGCGGCGGCGCCGAGTGCGCCGAGGAGCGCGATGATGTAGAACGCTTTGTTCGAGGATTGGCGGCGCGGCTCGTCGTCGGGCTGGGGCGCTGGCCGCATGTTGGGCGGGGCGAGGGGCGTGAGGGGCGGGGCGATGTGGGGCGAGCGGGCGGGGCCGCCTTGGGGTGAAGCGTTCTGTGGTGAGTTGCCCGGGGTTGGGTTGCCTTGGGGTGGCAGATTCGTGATCACGCGCGGTCCTCCGATGGTCTACTTGATATCGGAAAGGGGCGCGTGGGGTGTGAGGGCATGGGGCCGCGGGAGCGGTGGGGGATGGTGGGTTTGTGAGGTTTGGGGGGTGGAGGAGAAGATGAAGAGGGGCCGAGAAACGCGGACGCTGTTGCGGGCTGGTTTCAGCCAAGGCACGGCACCGCGTCAGTCCTCGCCTGCAAAGTGGCCGATCGCACTGATGGCCGCAACGAGGTTGATTGACACTTCAGTTTCCGAACCGGCAGCGATAGTCACCTTGACGATTCCGGGATGAGCGGGGTCTTCAAGGTCTGCCTGTCTCCCCGCCAACACCAAGTCCCACAACTTGAATCCGCCTCCTCGATCCGTAATAAGACCGGGGCCGACGTAGTACGTTCCTGGTGGAACACTGAACCACTCTCCTTCGCCCGATGGATTCTGAGATACTCTCTCCAACGACGAAGCATCTGCCTCCGAACTCTTCGTCCGGGTATCAATCTCGTACGCGCAAGCGCCCGTCGCTTCGACCAACGTGATACCCTGCGTCAAATCCAACGGATGGTGCTTGATCACATCATCGGGACCTAACATAAGGGTGCACCGCAACTTTGCTCCGCGAACAATGGCTGGTGCGGTGATCGTCACACCCTCAATAACCTCAGACTGGCACTGTTCCGCAGTCAGAGCGCTCCTTAGCACACGCCGATCGCTTCCCCGTTGCAGAAACAACTCATTGACCGCGCTTCGTTCAAGCCCAAACAACTCAATTGTGCTATCGCGTTTGACGGAAGCGACATTCAGATGCCCTTTGAGCGTTGCAATCCAATGGTCGTTGTTTAGCGTGCCGTCCGCATCGCGAATCGTCGCTATCAGTTTGCTGGCTGGCTTGGCAACCATTTCCACCGTGTAGTTCGTTACTTCTGGTTGGAGACTAACCCACTGATACGCGACAAAGGAATGGCTTTGCACCACCGAAACGAGCTGCTGACGCAGAGAATCGTCGGGTGTAACGACGACAGATGCCGTCATCGTGCCTGGCCAGGTGGGTCTCACTGCAAGACGTTTGGCCGTGATCGGGACGGACGCCGTAATGCTGACATTCCCGTTCGCGTTAGTCTTTCCGCCCTTCAGGCCCACGAGGTATGACTTGCAATACACGCCAACAGGCGCGTTTGGCACTGGGATGCCAGTCGGCGTAGCGACATGAACTTGGACGACCACTTGCCGGTGCTCTGTGGTCGGGGCAGAGTTCGCCACGGCCGCACACGCCGCCATGACGACTGCCATGGCGCTTGCCGCGACGCAGATTGCGCAAAGCGCGACGCCGTGGTGCAGTTTCATCGCTCAACCTCTCCTGCGAAGACTCATTTCAGCGGAATCAGCCGCACGTTACGGAAGTGCAGTTCCGCGCCTTCGCTTTGGAGGGCGATGTAGCCCGCGAGTTCTTCGGCGCCGGTGGCCTTGTTCACTTCTTCGCCGTTGATCGTGAGAGTGATCTCGCCCTTGTTCACGATGATTTCGTAATCGTTCCACTCGCCGACGGCGCGTTCGGCGGTGTGGGTGCGTTGGGTGTGGCGGCCCTTGGAGCGCTTCACATCGCCGGTGAGTTTCGCGCCGTCGATCGAGAAGAAGTCGCCCGCGGTGCCGGAGTTGAGTTGGGCTTCGATGGACTTGGGCCAGACTTTGTCGTCTCCGACGAGGCGGACGAGGACGCCGCCGTTGCCGGTCTTCTTGGTCTCGGGGCTGAAGCGCCATTCGAGGCGGAGGATGAAGTTGGTGTGCTTCTGCGTGGTGCGGAGGTAGCCGATGGGGTTGCCCGCGGTGATGAGCAGGCCGTCCTTCACGGACCAGGGACTGGTTTTCTCTTTGGCGTCGGCCTGAACCACCGTCCAGTTGCTGGTATCGGTGCCGTTGAAGAGGGCGACTTCGTTGGCGGCTTTGGCGTTGAGGTCGCGGACCTTGATGTTGCGGAAGGAGACTTCGCCCGGGTGTTCCTGCAGGGCGATGTGTCCCTTGGTTTCGAGGCCGAAGCCGGGCCACTGCTTGAACTTGCTGCCGGCGATCTTCTTGAGCCATTCTTCGCTGGGCTTGCCGGCGTCATCGAAGAAGCGGGTCTCGACGACCTTCTGGCCGTTGAGCCAGTGCTGGACGACGCCGTTGCGGAAGAAGATGCGGGCGGAGTTCCACTCGTTGGCGGGCTTGAGTTGCTTGGTGGCGGGGGCTCCGAGGATGTCGTAGAGCGCGGCGCAGGAGTGGAGGCCGTCGAGTTTTTCCTTCGCGCCGACGTCTTCGAGGATCTGGAACTCGGGGCCTGTCATCCAGCAATAGTCCTTGGATTCGGCGATGTGGTAGATGATGCCGGAGTTCGCGGCGGTGCCGGTCTTGAACTCGAGTTGGAGATCAAAGTCGGTGTATTGGTCGGTGGTGATGATGTCACCGCCGCCGCCGCCATCGACGTGTTTGATGACGCCATCGGTGTATTGCCACCCGGCGGCGGGGAAGGAGGACTTCTTGTACTCGCGCCAGAGTTCCTTGTAGTTGGGGCCTGAAAGGAGTTTGAAGCCTTGGACGGTTTCGAGGGGGGAGAGGGCGGGGGCCGCAGAGGGGGCGGGGGCTTGGGCGAGGGCGACGAGGGCGAAGGCGGTCATGGCGGTGAGCATGGCGGATTCTCCGGTTGAGTGTTGGTCGAGGGAGAGTGTACCGCAAAACGTGTTCGTGTGGGGCTTGGATGGATGATGTTGGTGGTTGTTGGGGTGGGGGGTGGAGGCGTCCTAAGGTTGAGCAAGAAGGCACGGCCGCCACTGTCGGCGGCGTTCGCTGGTTCGTGCTTTGGGTTCAAGCTATTGGAAGGGGTCCACGATGAAGTCTCTTGTCGCGAAGTCGTTGCTGGTGGTTGGTTTGGCGGCCGGGTTGATGGTTGGCGGGTGCGATCAGAAGTCCGGCAGCGGGACGGGCGGCGGGACCACGGCTCCGTCTGGCTCCACGGGCAGCACGTCTGGCGGGGCGAAGAGCCTGCCGGGCAAGGTTGTTGAGACGAGCAAGGACGTCGTGAATCGCGCGAACGAGGCTGGCAAGAAGGTTGGCGAGGCGGCGGAGCAGGTGGGCGACACGGCGATGGGCGCGTGGGCGGACCTGCGGTCGAAGGCCGCGAGCGAGGGGGAGAAGCGGCTCGAGGGATTCAAGAAGAAGATCCAGGAGTTGCAGACGACCAACCCCGCGCTGTTCACGTCGCTGAACGAGGCGGCGAAGATGGCGGAGACGAAGATCGCGGACCTGAAGAAGGCCGGGGCGGATGCGTGGAAGTCGCTGTCTGAGGACTTGAAGGGCAAGTTGGATGCGATCGAGAAGCAGTTGGGCGCGTAAGGCATTTCGCTGACGCGAGGAAGAAGAAGATTTGAGAACCCCTGCGCGAAGGCGCGGGGGTTTTTCATTGGGGGCGAATGGGTTTAGGGTGTGGAAGTTCAGATTGAATTCATGAGATACGCTTCGACGGACAGGGAATGCGATAGCGATTCTAATACGCCGACTCACCTCGAGGTAGAATCATGACGCCGATCATTTTCATGCGTCTGCATGTGCATGGCGATACAGAGAAGAACGACCTGAAGGCGCTGTCAGCCGTGTATCCAGAGGGTCTTGACAAGTACGGCTTCTTCATTGTCCAGCTGCCGGACGGTGATCCCCGCATCGAACTGGTCGAGCGGGAGATGGGCCGCCTGGCAATTCCAATGCAGCACAAGCACTTTACTTCTCAACAAATGCTCCCGATTCGAGACCGGAACTACTCGAAGTACCGTTACCACCGCTACGACGACTCAGACTTCGCGAATGCCGAGTACTTCTGGATCCCTGACATGGATGGCGGCGAGTGGGACGCGCAATCGAACGGAGATCGCGGCGCCGACGGCATGCTCAACATGATGGCCGAGTACTTGAAGCCGCGAGCCCGCCTCATGAGCAACGGCTACGACCTGTTCGTCGTGAGCGTGCAAGGCCGGAAGGAGATGGAGGAGGAGGGCTTCGTCGGCCTTGGCTTCCACCCCACAAAGCAGTGCAAAGAGAAACTCGTCAAGGGGCAGTACATTTCCGTCCCGCACGAACCCGCGCCGGAGCGCGTGGTGTGGGAACTGCGGCCCACGATCGAACTGCCGCCGATGCATGCCGAGGTCCTACGCACGTTCGACGGCAAGCCCGTGGCCCCGGGATATCAGGGCCCGATGTCCTTCAACAATGAGGGCTTCGACGACACGCAACTGGTGTATGCGCGATCGGCGCTCAGGAAGGTGGCCCCGTTCGACATCGCGCACGCATGGGAATGGCGAGTCGGTGGCGGCTACAAAGACCCGGCATTTCCGATCATCGTCTCCCAGCGACTCTACAAGTACTGCAAGGCGAAGAGAGTCCAGGGGAAGTTCATCCCGGTGAAGATTGTGGAGGGGGAGTAGTTCGATGCCTGTGCTTGCGAAGCGTTGCGCAGGTGTGTGACGTCGAGAGCTGTATTGGCGTGGTTCGATGGTGTGTGTGCGGCTCAGTTGATGCGGTGGCGCATCGGTCGGGCGTTGCCGTGCACGACAGTTTGGGGAACCGTCCGCACTATTCTTGGCGGCGGTTCTCGCAATGATGTACCAGTTCGATTCTCTCGCGTCGTTTGTGAAGTTGACGTGCGCACGAGACGGACACGCTGAGGTCAGGGGCGCGAAGTGAATCGCGGTTGCTTGGCAGGGTGATGTCTGTTCGCAGTGGTCTGTCGCGCACGCCGAAGAGATCGCTTGACGCCGCGTTGATGCGGCAAGAAAGGACATTTATGAGTTACCGCATTCTGTCGAGGACGGGCATTTTGGCTTGGTTGGTCGTCGCTGGGTTCGGCATTGTTGCGTGCGAGCGCAAGGCCGACACGACGTCTACGAACGGGAGCAGTTCGAGCACGCCTCGCGCTGCGGACAACACCGCTCGCAACAAGGCCGACCAGAGCACTCAGACAAAGACGCCGATGGATCAGTCGAACAGCGACGCGAGCATCAAGATCACGGCGGAGATTCGGCGCGCGATCATGGATGAAAAGGGAATGTCCATGAATGCGCAGAACTGCAAGATCATTACGGACGCGGCCGGCGTAGTGACGTTGCGAGGGCCGGTCGCGAGCCAGGCTGAGAAGGACACGATCGAAGCGAAGGCCAAGAGTGTTGGCGGCGTGATCAGCGTCGTGAATGAACTTGAGGTCAAGCAGATCTAGAGACCTGATTGCGAGATTATCGCAGGCTCGTTGATTCGGGCCTCGTTGAAACGTATTTGTGGAGTCGGGCACGGGAGAAACTCCCCCAATCCCGTGCCTGCTCTTTTGAGCACCGTTTTCACATTCTTACAGGAGATTTGCCATGAACGACGGGAACAATCAGAATACGCAGAACGCACAGAACGCCAAGGCTGGCCGCACGGGCGTTGATGAGAAGCAGGATCAGGCGGACAAGCAGTCCAGGACGCCCAGCGACAAGGGCACGCCTCGCGTGGACCAGGGTCACGACAAGGGCAAGAGCGCCGGGGCTCGCGGGAATGAGCAGGAATCAAGCCACGCACCGGGGCAGGAGCGGCGTCCGGGCCGCGATGCGGATGCGGATCGCGCGGCGGGCTCGGAAGAGGGGCGTCGCGGCGTGAAGTCGGACTCGGCGGATGAGGCCGACGATGCGGCGGGCGATTCGTCCATGACGATGAAGCACGGCAGCAACCCCACTGGCGAGCGTGCCAAGAACGATCAGGGCAAGAGCGAGCAGGGGAAGAACGACCCGAGCAAGCATGATCAGAACAAGAATGACCCGAGCAAGAACAAGCAGGGCAGCAACAAGAACTAAGCCTGTTTGAATGTTGTTTGAACACAGTGCCGCGGGCGACAAGTTTCGCCCGCGGCCTTTCACCACCCAGAACCATGCGGAATGCAGACCATTCCGCGTACCGGAGATTCACAATGCCTACTTCTGTGTTTTGCATCGCGTCGTCCCACAGCATGGCCGAGACGATCGTTGACCGACTGAAGGTGTCGTCATTCAGTGACAGCGATATTTCGGTCCTTCTGCCAGACAAGACGAGCACGCGGGACTTTGCCCACGAGAAGAACACCAAGGCGCCCGAGGGTGCGACGGTGGGGGCGAGCGCGGGCGGCGTGATCGGCGGGACGCTTGGATTGCTGGCGGGGATCGGCTTGCTCGCGATTCCTGGTGTGGGGCCTTTCATTGCGGCGGGGCCGATCATGGCGGCGTTGGGTGGGATCGCCGTGGGCGCTGGGTTGGGCGGCGTCGCGGGCGCGCTGGTGGGGATGGGCATCCCCGAGTTGGAAGCCAAGCAGTACGAGGGGAAGATCAAGGATGGGAACATCCTGATTTCCGCACACTGCGAGAACTCCGAGGAGATCTCGCGGGCGAAGGAGATCTTTGAGAAGGCGGGCGCTGCAGATATCAGTTCCGCGGCGGAGAAGGAAGCACCCTCCGTGACCACCAAGCCTCGACCGGCGGACGTGACCGCTCGTCAGCATCAGATTTAGAACTCAGTCGCACAACGTACCGCACAGACGGCTGTTGTGCGCGCTGAGTCCAAGACTCGCCACACCCACGAGAACATCAGAAAGTGAGAAACCCATGCTCGATACACTGAAATCACTGCTCGAAGAGCAGATCAAGGACCTGTACAGCGCGGAGAGCCAACTCGTCAAGGCACTTCCCAAGATGGCGAAGAAGGCAAGCACCGAGAGTTTGCGTGCGGCGTTCGAAGGGCACCTCGAAGAGACTCGCGGGCACGTCGAGCGGCTCGCCGAGATCGCGCAGTTGCTGGAGATCAAACCCGGCGGCAAGACCTGCAAGGCAATGCAGGGCCTGATCGAGGAAGGCAAGGAAGTGCTTGAGGAAGAGGGTGCTGACGCCATCATTGATGTGGCGCTCATCGCTGCGGCGCAGCGTGTGGAGCACTACGAGATCGCGGCGTATGGCAGCACGCTGGCGATGGCGGAGCACTTGAAGCAGCCGAAGATCGGTAAACTGCTGCAGGCGACGCTCGATGAAGAGCAGGGCGCGAACGAGAAACTCTCGGACATTTGCTCCGATGAGGTGCTGCCATCGTCGGAAATGGCAGCGCAGGAAGATGAAACAGAATCCGCTGTAGTGCAGCGGCCGAAGCGTAAGGTGAGCAGTCGGCAGGGTTAAGCGCTTGGTGCGTCTGCCTGGTCCTTCTTGCTCACAAACGCCTTATCCCCCAATCCCTTGAGCGGGTACTTGCCGCCTGATTTCTCGCGCATTTCCTTGCGGAGTTCCATGCGCATCGCGTCGATCTCTCGCTCGAGGCGGCGGAGGGCGGCGTCGGGGCCGTCTTTCATGAGTTCGTCGTGGGGGATGGGGTGGCCGTACATGACGGCGATGCGGGCGCGGAAGGGTTTTATTTTTCCGCCGCGGGGCCAGGCGTCGTGGACTCCTTCGACGGCGACGGGGACGACGGGGCAACTTGAGCGTTTGACCATGAGCGAGACGCCGCGCTTGAACTGGTGCATGGCGCCGTCGATGGTGCGCGAGCCCTCGGGGAAGAGAACGACGGCGGAGCCACTGTCGAGGCGGCGGAGGATTTCCTTGATCGCGCCCGAGTCGCCCGTGCCTTCCTGGATGGGAACGGAGTTGAGGCCCGTGATGATCCAGCCGAACCATTTGTTGTTGAAAAGGCCTGCTTTGGCGAGGAAGTGGCACTCACGATGGCGGACAAAGCCGCCGACGAGTGGCGGATCGATGAAAGACTGGTGATTGGCGGCGAGGAGGACGCCTCCCGAGGCGGGGACACGCTCGGGGTATTTGGCGTAGGCGCGGAAGAGGAGGCGCATGATCGAGCGCAGAGTGCCACGGAAGACGCGGAAGAACAGGCGATGCTTGGTGGGATCGTGATGAGGTTCGCCGTGGGGATCGCGCTCGGGCGTTGCAGATTGTTCGGATGAAGCCTGGCTCATGCGAGAGTGGCCCGGCTTCTGACGACGCGGTCGAGTTCGACGATGACTTCGTCCTGAGAGAGGAAAGTCGTGTCGATGACGACGGCGCCATCGGGCTGGCGGAGCGGGCCGTCGGGGCGATTGCGGTCGCGCTCGTCGCGTTCGACGATCTCGGCGAGGACTTTGTTCACCTCGTCTTGCGTCGCGTCATACGCGAACTTGCCAGCGGCTTTCATCTGCTCGACGCGGCGGCGGGCGCGCTCGGCGGGGTCGGCATCGAGATAGAACTTGACGGTCGCGTCGGGGAAGACGACGGAGCCCTGGTCGCGCCCTTCGGTGACGAGGCGCGGGTGTTCGATGGCGATCTGGCGTTGCAGGTCGACCATCAGTTCGCGGAGGTCATGGATGGCGGAGACGGGCGAGACGCGGGACGTGACGTCCTTGTCGCGGATGCGCGAGGAGAGCGGACGGCCGAAGGCGAGGATCTCGGGCGGGTCGGCCTTCCAGTTGAAGCGGATGTTGGCGGTCTTGACGAGGGCGACGAGTTGGGCGTCGTTGTTGATATGGCGGTCGATCGCGAGAGCGGCCGCGGCGCGGTACATCGCGCCGGTGTCGAGGAAATCGACGTGCAAGCGTTTGGCGAGGGAGCGTGCGACGGTGGATTTTCCGGTCCCGGCGGGGCCGTCGATGGTGACGATGATGGGGCCGTCGAGGCGGAACACGCGGGACTGTATTGATCGCAACGCGTCCAGCGTCGAACGATGGGCGGCGGTGTCGTTTGTGGAAGTGGTGGGGGCAAGGACCTCGACCGGATGGTCAAGTGTTCGAGGCTTGGTGCTCGGACTGGCCGGTGCCATAAGGCCCCCTTGGTTTGCTGGCGGATTGTAGGGAGGAACCTATTCCTCGTCGCCCGCGGGGTCGGCGGCCTCGTCCTCGACGTCGTCCATGAGATCGGCGAGGTCGTCGTCGAGGTCCTCGGGGTCTTCGTCGTCGGCGAGGGACTTGTTAAGGGCGTTGCGCGTGGCGCGGATGCCAGCGGGGACGTCACCCGTGCCGCGGTAGTCGATGGCGAGCGCGCCGTCGTAGCCGACCGAGGCGACTGCACCGACGAGGGTGTTCAGGTCGTAGGGCTCGTGGTCCATCGGGGGGTCGAGTTCGGTGCCCTTGGCGTTCTTGGAGGGCTTGAACTTGATGGTGCTCGCGGAGACGGCCGAGGCGTACGGGCAGAGGCGGCGGAGATAGCCCACAGGATCCGCGTTCTTAGCGGCGACTTCGAAGTCGGGGAAGGTGCCGATGCGGAAGCCGCCGACGCGCTTGATGAGTTCCGTGACGCGATCGGGCGTGCTGGTGAGGCCAGTGTGTGGCGTGATGAGGACGTTGAGATCGAGTTTCTCAGCGCGGTCCACGGCGGGACGAAGTCGGGCCACGGTGCGGAGCATGGAGGCTTCGGAGTCCTCGGCGATGACCTTGACCGCAACGGCATTGCAGCCGAGGAATCGAGCGGCCTCGACGACTTTCTTCAAACGCTCGGTCGCACCCTTGCCGTCGGCTTCGATGGTCGAGCCGAAAGGCTGGGCGGAGGACTCGATGAGGAGAAGCACGGCACAGGCGGCTTTGTCCGCGCGCTCGCGGATGCCCTCGAGTTTGGGTCGGTCGGCACCGACGAGGAGGTCTGTCGAGAGATTGAGCCCAGAGAGGCCCAGGACGTCGAAGGTGTAGGCGGGGAGGTCTTCGAGTGCGAGTTTGGGCTTCTTGGCGCCTTCGCCGGGAAGGAGCATGGAGCGAAGGCAGGTAGCAGTCAACGTCAGGAGCATGGGAGGGCGACTGTAACGTGTTCGGGAGGATGGAGCAAGCGAGCCCAAAGAAGGGGTTTGACGAGGAAGCCGGAGGGGGTTTGGGGTCGCTAGGATGGGCGAACGCGGCGGGCGTGCCGGGGCCGATGGAGGCTTGGGCAGGTAAACCGCGGCTGGCAACGGGAGTGTGTATGGCTTCGCCGAACGATCGCGTGTATTCCCCGTCCCACGAATGGCACAAGGTGGAGGGCGAGAGCCTGACCCTCGGGCTGACCCAGTTCGCTGTCGATGCGCTGACCGACGTGACGTACGTGGAGATGAAGAAGGTCGGGACGGCGATCAAGGCCGGGGACATCATCGGCGAGGTGGAGTCGGTGAAGACCACGAGCGATATCTACTGCTTCGCGGATGGCGTGGTAAGCGAAGTGAACAAGGCGGTCGTGGACGACCCGAGTTTGCTCAACAGCGACCCGCTCGGCAAGGGTTGGCTGGTCAAGATCAAGGTGACCGGGAAGGGCAAGTTGGGCGAGTGCATGGACGGGCCGTCGTATGACAAGGCGCATCCGGGGCACTAAGACGGTTGGCGGAAAGATCTCTTCGTGAATCCGGGCGCCCCGAATCCCGAACAAGGTTTGCCGAGTCGGGGCTGAGGTGCGGCGGGCCGCCGCGGGAGGAACTGCGACGTGCTGCTTCGCTGCGCCGGTGTGACCAAGTCGTACATGCTGGGCGAGAAGCGGGTTCAGGCCTTGCGCGGCGTGGACTTGGCCGTCGAGAAGCCGGGGTTTTATGGCATCATGGGCGCGAGCGGCAGCGGCAAGTCGACGCTGCTGCACCTGCTCAGTGCGCTCGATCGGCCAGATGCGGGCGAGATTGAGGTCGCCGGGCAGCGAATCGACCAACTGAGCGAGGCCGAGGCGACGCAGTTTCGTCGCACGAAGATCGGGATTGTCTTCCAGCAGTTCAACCTGATTCCGACGCTGACGGCTCGCGAGAACGTCGAACTGCCCGGGCTGCTCGCGGGGCTCGACGAGGCGCAGTTGCGTCAGACCTCGCAGCGATTGATGGAGCGGCTGGGCGTGGTGGATCGTGGAGACCATCGCCCCGATGCGCTCTCGGGTGGTGAGCAGCAACGCGTCGCGATTGCGCGGGCTCTGCTCTTCTCGCCGGGCGTGATCTTTGCGGATGAGCCCACGGGCAACCTGGACTCGGTGAGCAGTGGCAAGTTGTGGAAGTTGCTGGGCGATCTCGCGATCGAGCGGCAGATGCTGGTCGTGATGGTGACGCACGAGCCCGCGGCGGCGGCGAACTGCAAGAGCGTGTTTGTGCTCGCGGATGGTGCGGTGAAGGCGACGATGGAAACGGAGGGGCTTGATGCGGCCGGCGTGGCGGCTCGCTACCAGCAATATCTCCGCACGGCGTAGCCGAAGTTGGCTGCTTGTGGCGGTGATCGCGATGTCGGCGATGCTGATATCGGCGGTTGGTGTTGCGCTCGCAACGCTGCGCGGTGCCATTGAGGGGCGCGTGGAATCGGTCATCGGCTCGGCGGACCTGCAGATCAAGGCCGCGGGGCGCGGCGGGACCTTCGATGCACGCGTGCTCGACGTTGTCCGCACCTGGCCCGAAGCGCAGGAGGCGTTTGGGCGACTGGACGCGCCTCTCGCGGTGCGGTTCGGGCGGGTGTCGTGGAAGAAGGATAAGAGCAAGGACGAATGGCGAAGGACGATTGAGACGTTTGCGACGTCGGGCATCGGCATTGGATTTGATGCGAGTGCGGCCGGCAAGGTGCGCGAGGTCACGCTGATCTCGGGGCGGTTCCCCGCAGCCGACGACGAGATCGTGCTGGACAAGGAACTGGCGCGGCGGTTGGGCGAGCGGCACAAGGGCGCGTTCAACCTCGGTGCGGCGATGTCGTTCGTGCAAAAGAACGCGGATGTGCCGACGAAGGCGGACCTGGGGCCCGAGGTGGTCACGAATGAGGCCGAGGCGAAGCGATTGACGGCCAAGGGTGGCGTCGAGATTGGCGACCGCGTGCAACTCGTGAGATTCCAGAAGGCGTCGCTCGAGTTGAAGGTGGTGGGGATCGCCGCACAGCCGCCTCTTGGGGGTAACCCGCAGGGGTACATGACAATCACGGGCTTGCAGAAGGCGAGCGGCCAAGACGGGAAACTCTCGGGCGTGTCGGTCATCACGCGCGATGGGGACTCATCACGCCTCGAGGAGATCGCGAATAAGCGCAAGGCGGATTTGCCAAGCGATGTGCTTTTGCAGACGAGCCAGAAAGTGACGTCGGGGCTCCACAAGAACCTCGAGACGAATCAGTTGGGGTTCATCATCGTGTCGATGCTGTCGTTTCTCGCGGCGTCGCTGATCATCATGACGGGGATGAGCACGGGCGTGACGGAACGCCTGCGTGAGTTGGGCGTCCTTCGTTGCATCGGGGCGTCGCGGGCACAACTCGCGGGGACGCAGTTGCTCACGGGCGTCCTCCTGGGCGTGGGTGGTGCGGCGATCGGCGTGCCGCTCGGCCTTGCGGGTGCGGCGATGATGGTCATGTACTTCCAGGAAGACCTTGGAGTGGGGCTCAAGGTCGAGGCGTGGCGGCTCGCGTTCGCGTTCGCCGGCGCGGTCTTTGCATCGGTGCTCGGTGCGGCGTATCCGGCGTGGCAGGCATCGCGCGTCGCGCCGCTGCAGGCGCTGGCAGCGCGGGCGAAGACGCCCAAGGCACGCACGACCTTGCTGATCTCGGTGATCGGCCTGCTGGGTGTGCTGGCACACCTCGCGGTCTTCACGCAGATCAAAGATGGGAACACGATCTTCTACTCCTACCTTGGGCTTGGGCTGCCGGGATTGCTCGGCGGGTATTTCCTGCTCGGCGTGCCGACGGTGTTGATTGTGGTGAAGGTGATCGGCCCGCTGATCGAGAAGGCGCTGGCGTTGCCGAGGCACCTGCTCACGCGTGGTATCCGCGGCACGCCGTATCGGTTTGGGTTCACGGCTGGTGCGATGATGCTGGGGCTTGGATTGATGGTCGCCATCTGGACGCAAGGCGGCGCATCGCTGCGTGACTGGATCGACAAGATCCGGTTTCCGGATGCGTTCGTTGTGGGGTACAACTTTTCGCAAGAGAGCCAGGACAAGTTGAAGGAACTGCCCTTCGTCAAGTCCACGAGCAGCGTGGGCGTGCAGACGGTCGAGACAGACGCGTTCGGGCTGAAGGGGCGGATGAAGTTGATGACATACTTCATCGCGTTCGAGCCACGCTCGTTCTTTGAGATGAACAAGTTGGACTGGGTGCAGGGCGACCCGGAGACGGCCGCCACGCGCATCGAGCAGGGCGGCGCGGTGATCGTCGCGCGTGAGTACCTCACCGCAAAGGGGATCGGCGTTGGGAGCAAGTTCGTCTGCAAGGACGCGAACGGCACCGAGCACTCGTTCGACGTGGTGGGGGTGGTCGCGAGCCCGGGGCTCGAGATCATCAGCGACATGTTCGACGTCGGGGCGGAGTTCCAGGAGCAGCGTCTGCACATGGTCTTTGGCGGGCGCAAGGACCTGCGCGACAAGTTCAAGAACGACGCGATCGGCCTGATCCAGATGGACCTCGCCGACGACATCGATGATGAGACCGCGCTGCAGGGCGTGCGCGAGGCACTTATCGGTTCGGGCGTCCTGAACGCCGGCAGCGGACGCCAGATCAAGAACGACATCATGAAGTTCGTGCGGAGCACCATGCTCGTCAGCAGCGTGGTCGCGGCGTTCGCCATGTTCGTCGCCTGTTTCGGGGTGGCGAACCTCATCGTCGCGGGCGTGCAGGCTCGAACTTTCGAGTTTGGAGTCCTGCGGGCGCTCGGCGGGACGGCTGGCCTGCTGTCTCGCCTGATCATCGGCGAGGCCTTGGTCGTGGCCGTGGCAGCCTGCATTCTCGGCACGCTCTTTGGGGTTCAGGGTGCCTTCGGCGGTGCAAGGCTGAACGAGATCCTGTGGGGCATCTCGATCGCGCCCAAGCCCCCCATGCTGCCCATCTTCGCAGGATGGGGGTTAGTGGTGGTCATGTGCGTGGGGGCATCGCTTCCTTCGGCATGGGGATTGGCAAAGCGGGGGCCCCGCGAGTTGCTGGCCTCGATGCGCGGGTAGCAGATTTCTGATTTTTTCTGTCAGAGTGGTGGCAAGCCCCTTCTACAGGTTGGCAGGGTTGGAACCTGCACACCTTTCCGGGAGTTTGTCATGCGTAAGAACTTGCTTGAGTTGAGTGTCGTGGCCGCGTCTTTGATGTCCGTGGCTGGGGCCACCGCGAGGGCGGATTTCTCCTATGCGTTCGGGTTCGGGATGCC
>Ga0075163_10002403_pt1 | contig 25231 bp, 20 predicted proteins | sample JI1023141ADNA_FD_71478 | JGI IMG/M metagenome (GOLD analysis project Ga0075163, IMG submission 71478) | Wastewater effluent complex algal communities from Wisconsin, to seasonally profile nutrient transformation and Carbon sequestration -... | ecosystem: Engineered > WWTP > Effluent > Algae... | reverse complement strand
GACATCATCGTCGCTGCCGCTCCGCCCGGCGGCGGCGGTCAGCTCGAGGTGCATCTCAGGACGTCGAACTGAGGTGATCGGGTAGGTCGACGATACGAGCCGCATCGCGCCGGGCGTGGCCGGCTGGCTTACCCTGCGCGATCTCTACCTTTCCACGCGCGACATTCCCAAGACCCAGGGCCGGTCGAAGCTGTCGGTTTCGGTGACCGTGAATGGTAAGAGTATCTATGTGTTCAGCGCAGACCTCGAGCAGGGTCGCAAGCCGATCGTGAGTGACAAGGCGGCGGCCGCACGGACGTTAAAGAACGCGAGTGACATCCTGGCGATCGACGAGTTCGTCAAGAAGCTCGACTATGAGGTCGAGGCGGGTCGGACCACCGACGAGATCGTCGTGACGCTCGTCAGCGAGGGGACCGGGAGGCGCCTCGGCAAGAGCCCTGGCTAGGGTGGGGAGCTCACGGGCCGCGCATGGAGGGCGGAGCCGTAGCTCGAGCTCCTGTGTAGATCTGGGGGTCGTCCGCTTCGCTATGATCGCGACCCGGTGAGACGGGGATGTGGCGCGAGGGATCGAGCCGCGTCGACGGCCGGGGTGCTCGGCGAAGGAGCGCGTCGCGTCCGGCGGGGTGGGTTGTCCTGGCGGGCGATTGATCGTAGGCGTAGGCGGTGACGACGGGCGAGCGAGACAACGAGGGGGCGCGAGGGATCGCGGAGACGGCGGCGGATGACGCGGCGCGGGTGGGCACGCTCGACGTGCGACGCTTCCAGCTGACGGTGGTGGAGGGGCCGGCGCGCGGGCTGGTGTGGCGCTCGAGCGCGGCGCGCTGCTCGATCGGGGCGCACCATCGAAACGACGTGGTGCTCGACGACCCGACGGTGTCGCGCTTTCACTGCGAGGTGGTGGCGGAGGCGGGCGGGCTGCGGGTGCTCGACCTCGAGAGCCGCAACGGGACGGTGCTGGACGGGGTGGTGGTGCGCGACGCCCGGGCGCGGGCGGGCAGCGTGCTGCGCCTGGGGAAGTCGGCGCTGCAGCTCGAGCTCGGCGCCGAGATGAACCAGGTGCCGCTGTCGGAGGCGCGCAGCTTCGGGTCGCTGTCGGGCGTGTCGCCGGTGATGCGGGCGACCTTCGCGCTGCTCGAGCGGGCGGCGGCGAGCGACGTGACGCTGCTGCTCGAGGGGGAGACGGGGACGGGGAAGAGCCAGGCGGCGCAGTCGCTGCACCGGGCGGGGGCGCGGCGCAAGGGGCCCTTCGTGATCGTCGACTGCGGGGCGATCCTCGGCAACCTGCTGGAGAGCGAGCTGTTCGGGCACGAGAAGGGGTCGTTCACCGGGGCGACGGAGCGGCGGATCGGCGCGTTCGAGGAGGCGTCGGGGGGGACCCTGTTCCTCGACGAGGTCGGCGAGCTGCCGCTCGACCTCCAGCCCAAGCTGCTGCGCGCGCTCGAGGCCCGCGAGGTGCGGCGCGTCGGGGCGAACAGCTACCGGCCCGTCGACGTGCGGGTGGTGGCGGCGACCAACCGCGACCTGCGGGCCGACGTGAACGCGGGCCGGTTCCGGGCCGACCTGTACTTTCGCGTGGCGGTGCTGACGATCCAGATGCCGCCGCTGCGCCGCCGTCCGGAGGACATCCCGGCGATCGTCGAGGAGCTGCTGGCCTCGCTCGGGGTGCAGGGGGCCGCCGCGGAGCCGCTGCGGGCGCCCGGCTTCATGGCCCACTTGCAGCGCGCGGCCTGGGTCGGCAACGTCCGCGAGCTGCGCAACTACCTCGAGCGCTGCGCGGTGCTGCGGACGATGGGGCCGCTCGACGAGCGCGCCGAGGCGCCGGCGAGCGGGTTCGTGGCCGACCCGACGGCGGCCTACGCCGACGAGCGGCAGCGGGCGATCGCCGAGTTCGAGCGGCAATACTTCACGGGCCTGCTGCGCCTGCACGGGGGCAAGGTGGCGCGGGCGGCGGAGGCGGCCGGGGTCGACCGGACCTACCTCTACCGCCTGCTGCGGCGCCACGGGCTCGACACCTGAGCGGTCAGGGGACGGTGAAGCTGGCGACCGAGGTGGCCGCGCCGACCTGCGGCGGGACCTGGGCGGTGACGCTCCACGCGTGCTGCGACCACTGCGAGCCGTCGAGCAGGGTGCACAGGGGGTCGGCGGCCGTGAAGACGCACTCGCCCCAGCCCTGGCTGCCGAGCGGGGTGCACACGAGGTTGTACTCGCCGAGCGGGCTGCTGGTGTCGGTGCTCATCGAGTACCAGGCCTCGGTCCAGCTGTTGTAGGCCTGGACCGCGACGGTGAAGCCGGGGCCGACGCCCGGGCCGGCGCTGGCGGCCCCGGGGGCGCGGAAGGTGAGGGGCGCCGAGATGCCGCTGCAGTCGAGCGGGCCGCCGTTGCGCGGGCTGACGATCGTCGGGCCGTCGGCGGGGTACATGACGGCGAGGGGCGGGTCCGTCTCGAGGCACGCGACGGCGAGCTCGGGGTCGCCGGTGACGCCGACGTCGAGCCTGCAGCTGTCGCGCAGCGCCGGGGGGCAGGCCGCGCAGAGCTCGTTGGCGAGGTCGGCGTGCGGCAGCTGGACCGGCGGCGCCCCGACCGGCATGTCGAGGTAGTGGGGCGTCCGGTAGGTCGCCGCGCTGGTGCCGACGGCGTAGTCGAACAGCGAGGCCGCGGGGGCGAGGCGCCAGGCGGCGGCGAAGCTGTCGTCGCCGCGGTAGAGCTGCTGCTCGCTGACGGGCTGCGCGAGGTGGGTGTCGGCGGACAGGGCGATGTCGTCGACGATGCTGCGGTCGGCGTCCCCGAGGAGGCCGACGACCTGGCCCGCGCGGGACGGCGGGAGCTTGACGCGGACGTTGAGGGTCTCGCCGATCCGACGGACGCGCAGGACCTCGCCGCCGGTGTAGGTGATGCTGTAGCGGAACTCGTCGTCGCGCGTGAGCACGCCGCCGCCGAGGTCGAGGGTGGCGCCGGGCGGCAGGGCGGTGGCGACGCCGTCGACGCGGAGCCGGTCGGACTCGCGGGCGTAGAAGCCGACGCGGTGGTCGCCGACGCGGGTTGCGATCGCGGTGTTGTAGGAGAGCGAGCGGAAGTCGCCGACCGGCTCCTGGCGGGCCTGGACCTCGAAGGGCGCGCCGGCGACGGCGCGGGTGAGCACGAACTCGCCGCCGGCCTGGAAGTCGAAGTGGAGGCCGTCGTGGCTGAGGAGGTGGACGTCGCCGCCGCTGCCGCCGCCGCCGGGCGGCGGGTCTTGCGGGTCTTGCGTGTCGGGCTCGCAGAACGGGGTGTTGCGCTTGCACTTCTCCCACAGCTCCTGCTCGGCGAAGGTCAGGGTGAGGGGGGTGAACAGCGCGTCGCTGCTGTTCCAGGGCTTGTTCCAGCCGAACTCGGCGCCGAACTCGAAGAACGCGGTGTTGCAGGTCTCGCAGGAGTCCCCCATCGTGTTGCGCGCGCCGAGGGCGAAGGTCGGGCTGAAGTAGGGGCCGTCGATCGGGCCGAGCGCGAGGGCGACGCGGGGCATCGCGGTCGCCTTGATCTCGGGGCCGAGGATCGCGTTGCTCTCGAACAGGTTGAGCACGCCGCCGAAGGTGGGCTCGAAGGTGCTCTTCCAGCCCTCGCCGTCCTTGTGGATCGTGCCGGGCAGCTTGATGCGGGCCCGGCCGGTGAACTTGTAGTTGGCCTCGAGCTTGAGCGCGGGCCGCAGCTCCACGCTCACCGGGATCGGGGTGGGCAGGACGCCGAGGAACAGGTCGGGGAGCTCGAAGGTCTTCTGGACGCCGACGTCGACGGTGAGCGTGGTCTCGATGGCGGGGGTGAGCTCGACGTTGGCGTGCGGGATCGAGAACCAGTCGACCTCGAGCTCGAAGCTCTTGATCAGCAGGCCGCCGAAGAACGTGACGCTGCCGACGTTGTCGGGGAGCGGGATGGTGAAGCGCACGCCGCGGGCGCCGTCGAGGTCGCCCTCGGGGGCGTCGAGCGCGAGCAGGCCGGGGGTGGGGGCGGGCGCGTCGGGGTCCGGCGGGAACTCGGCGACGGGGGTGATGACGGCGTCGCAGGGGCCGGCGAGGCAGCGGGCGCCGTGCATCGCCACGTGGTGGTCGCGGACGCCGTAGAAGCCGCCGGCGAGCACGGCGTCGAGGCCGACGAGCTCGCCGGTGAGCTCGAGCTGCTTGCCGAGCCGGGTCGCGGTCTGGACGCGCAGCATGTACCCCTGGGGGCCGCCGTGGCCGACGACGATCTGGCCAGGGGCGGCGGTCGGGGTGTCCTTGATGCCGGCGAAGTGGAGGGTGACCTTGCTGGGGTCGGGGGCGGGGTTGACGTGCACGTCGGCGGAGACGAAGCCCGGGAGCTGCTCGAGGAAGCGGACGCCGGGCTTGTAGTCGAGATGGTTGGCGTAGACGCGGGTGGCGGCCCAGATCCGGCGGGTGCCGTCGCTGACGACCAGCTCGGGGCGGTGCTTGCCGAGCTCGTACTTGTGCAGCGGGAGGGCGGCGGTCTTGATGCCATCGGTGCCGTGCGGGCAGGGGTCGAGGATCTCGTCGGCCTGGCCGTCGCCGTCGAGGTCGAGCTCGCAGCGCAGCTGGGCGGCGGGCGGGGCGGCGAGCTGCCAGCCGAAGTGGACGCTGACCGGGGCGTCGCCCCAGCCGGGCTCGACGGGGTCGAAGCGCTCGACGGCCAGGGGGGCCTCGTCGCAGGCGGCGCCGGCGTGCTGGCTCGAGAGGATGAGGCGCGACTGGGCGGCGTAGGTCTGCTCGCCCGACTGGACCGGGAGCGGCTCGCCGAAGGCGAGGTCGAGGGCGTAGGAGCAGCGCGGCAGGCGGACGTGCAGCAGCTGGGGGCCGCCGTCGAGGCGGGCGGCGTGGACGTCGAAGGCGGGCGTCGGGGTGGGCAGGAGGCTCATCGGGTGGTCGCCGACGCTGGTGGCGGCGGCGAGGGTGATCCGCGGGCCGTACTTGCCGGCGCACTCGTCGGTGACGGAGAAGCCGAGCTCGAGCTCGTCGCCGGGGCGGGCGAGCTCGCCGAGGCCGGTCGCGAGGTCGGCGGTGACGTCGTCGGTGCCGTCCTCGTGGTGGAGGATCAGCTTGGTGTCGGTGAGGCAGGCGTCGGCCAGCGGGGCGTCGACGAGCGCGCGGGGGGCGGGCGCCGCGGGGGCGGCTTCGGGGGCGTCGCAGGCGGTGAGGACGGTCGCGGCGAGGGTGAGGACGAGGCGGGAGGGGTGCACTTGCATGGCGAGGCGCGGCGGTTGCAGCCGGCGTGCCACGCGGGCACGCGGGCGCCGCGAGGGCGTGCCGGCGCGTGGCGGGGCGCTGTGGACCGGCAGGCAACGCGGCGGCGGGGGGCTGTGGACCGGGCGACCACGGGCGGGGTGGGGCTGGCCTCGGGGACAGGTGGAGCGGGGCTGGCCTCGGGGTCAGGTGGTTCGGGGAGGCTGGCCTCGGAGTCAGGTGGTTCGGGGAGGCTGGCCTCGGGGACAGGTGGTTCGGGGCTGGTCTCGGGGACAGGTGGAGCGGGGAGGCTGGCCTCGGGGACAGGTGGTTTGGGGGCGCGGTCAGCCCTGGGCGAGCCAGGTGCGGACGGTGGCGGCCTCGCGGGTGTGGCCGTCGGCGGCGGCCAGGACGGCGAGGGCGGCGTGGGCGAGGGCGCGGGCGCCCGCGGGGTCGCGGGCGTGGAGTAGGCGGGCGCGCTCGAAGCGGGCGAGGGCGAGGGCGGGCAGGTCGGGGTCGGCGGCGGCGGCGAGGGTGCGTTCGGCGTGCTCGAGGAGCGCGGCGGCGAGCTCGGGGCGCCCGGCTGCCGCCTCGGCGCGGCCGAGCAGGAGCCGGAGCTCGGCGACGCGTGGGTTGTCCTCGACGACGAGGGCGGCGAGGTCGGCGAGGGCGACCCGGGCGGCGGCGGCGGCCTCGTCGGGGCGCGCGAGGGCCAGGAGGGCGCGGGCTTCGAGCTCGCGGGCGCGGGCGCGGAGCAGGGCCGCGGGGGGGCCGTCCTGGGCGAGCTGGCGGGCGCTGGCGCGGGCGGTGAGGAGCGCGTCGGCCGGGCGCTCGCCGAGGAGCTCGAGGTCGGCACGTTCGTTGGCGAGGTCGCGGCGGCGCGGGTGCGCGGGCGGGAGCAGGCGGGCGAGGCGGGCGTCGGCGCGGGCGAAGTGATCGTCGGCGACAGCGGCGGGCGCGGGCCCGTGCTCGCGGGCCGTGAGCACCGCGGCGTGGGCGAGCAGCACCTCGACGTTGGCGCCGGCGAGGTCGTCGTCGCCGGTCCCGGCCAGGTGGGTGCGGGCGAGCTGCAGGTGAGCGCGGGCCTCGGCGGGGCGGCGGCGAACGAGCGCGAGCCAGGCGAGCTGCTGCTCGATGAAGGCGAGGGCGGCCCGGTCGGGGTCGGGGCGGGCGCCGGCGCCGGCGTGGGCGGTCGCCAGCTCGTCGCGGGCGTCGGCGAGGCGGCCGTGCTTGAGCAGGGCCATGCCGAGGTTGGCGCGCACCAGCAGGGTGGTCGGGTGCGCGGCGCCGAAGGCGGGGACGGCGATGGCGAGGGCGGCCTGAAAGGCCGTGATGGCGCCGCCGGTGCGGTAGAGGTCGTTGCGCAGGGTGCCGAGGTTGGCGTGGCTGTGGACCAGGGCGCCGGCGTCCGGGCCGAGGGCGGCGGTCTTGGCGGCGATGGCGGCGACGAACAGCGACTCGGCGCGGGCCCACTCGCCCTGGCCGAGAGCGACGGCGCCGGCGTTGTTGAGGTACTCGCCGCGCAGGGTCCCGGGGTCGGCGATGCGGTCGAGCAGGGTGAGCACGAACTCGGCGTCGTGGGCGGCCTCGGCGGGGCGGCCGAGGCGGTAGCCCCGGAGGTAGATCCGGCGCGCGAGGGCCTCGGTGGCGACGCGGTCGTGGCCGCTGCGCAGGCCCTCGCGGAAGGCCAGGGTCAGGGCCTCGTCGGCGGCGTCGGGGCGCTCGCCGAGGAGGGCGCGGCCGCGGTGGAGCGCGAGCTCGGCGACGAAGGGGCGGTGCTGCAGGGCGGCGAGCTCGGGGGCGAGGGCGTCGGCGGCGGCGACGGCCCGGGCGTAGAGGCCGGTGCCCTCGAGCGCGCGCACGCGGGCGAGGCCGGCCTCGGCGCGGGCGACCGCGGCGGCGCGGGCGGGGTCGCGGGGCGGTCGCAGCGGGTCGGCGAGCAGGCCGTCGAGGTCGGCGCAGGCGGCGAGCGGCGGCAGGGCGCCGGTCGCGAGCGGCGCGCCCTGGAGCGCCTCGGCGTCGATGTGGGCGAGCACCTCGACGAGCGCCGCGAGGCCGGTGCGGGCGCGCTCGAGGCAGCGCATGCGCAGGTCGTAGAGGGTGTCGGACTGCCGGCGGTCGCGGTGCGCGGCGCAGGCGTCGGCGTGGGTGGCTCGCCAGGTGTCGGCGTAGTCGGCGAGCTCGCGCTCGAGGTGCTGCCAGGTGGCGCCGGCGAAGGGCAGGCGGGTGGCGAGGATGGCCGCGCCGATCTCGGCCCGGCGGGCGTCGTCCCAGACGCCGCGCAGGGCGGCGGCGGGGTCGGGGCACACGCCGGGGGTCGCGGCGAGCAGCCAGCCGCCGAGCAGGCCGACGAGGCCGAGGCCGGCGCCGAACAGGCCGATGCGCAGGCGTCGGCGGCGGGCGGTGGCGGGGTCGTCGGCGAGGGCGGCGAGCAGGGCGGCCATCGAGGGGTGGCGGCGGGCCGGGTCGGCGGCGAGGCCCCGCAGCACGGCCCGGCGCAGCCACGCAGGCACGGCGCTGCCGGACGGCGCGGGCTGGACGTGGCCGCCGGCGATGGCGGCGTGCAGCGCGGGCAGCGAGCTGGTGGTGAAGGGCAGGGCGCCGTGGAGCGCCTGGTAGGCGGTGACGCAGAAGCTGAACTGGTCGCTGCGCTCGTCGCAGGCGCGGCCGGCGTGCTGCTCGGGGGCCATGTACGCGGGGGTCCCGACGATCGCGCCCTCGCGGGTGAGGGCGAGGTCGAGGAGGCGACGGCCGGCCGGAGCCACCGCCGGCTCGGGGTCCGCGCGGGCCGTGACGCTGGTGCGCGCGAGGCCGAAGTCGGCGACCTTGACGCTGCCGTCGTGCCCGACGAGCGTGTTCTGCGGCTTGTAGTCGCGGTGGACGATGCCGGCGCGGTGGGCCGCCTCGAGGCCGCGACCGGCGGCGAGCAGGAGCGGGAGCACGGCCCGCCAGTCGCGCGCGCCGGCGGCGAGCCAGGCGTCGAGGCTCTGGCCGCGCACGAACTCCATGGCGATGAAGCGGCGGGCGCCGAGGCTGCCCACCTCGTAGACGGAGACGATGTTGGGGTGGGTGAGCCGGGCCATGGCCTGGGCCTCGCGCAGCAGGCGGTCGTCGTCGTAGCCGCCGTGGTGGAGGAGCTTGAGGGCGACCTTGCGGTCGAGCAGCTCGTCGTAGGCGGCATAGACGACGCCCATGCCGCCCTCGCCGAGCCGCTCGAGGACGGTGAAGCGGCCGATCCGCGGCGGGACGGCGGCGTGGTCGAGCTCGCGGGCGAGGTCGACGTCCGGGTCGAGGGTGACCCGCGCGGGGTCGTCGGGGGTCCACGAGGCGGTGGCCCGGGCAAGGTCCGCGGGAGGGGCCTCGGTGGCGTGGCTCACGGGCGCGGAGGCTATCGGCGCGCGCCTGCGTCGGCAACCACGGCGGCCGCGGGGCTGGCGGAGCGGCCGCGCGGGCAGGCGACCCGGGCCCGGGACTTGCAGTCAGGTTCCACCATGCACGTTGCCTCGCTGTCGTTCGCCTCGTTCGCCCTGTCCGTCACCGTCCTCGCCGCGCCCGGGTGCGCGCCCGCGGACGACGATGAGTTCCGCGCCCTGATGACGGGCGGTAACTCGGGCGGGGGGACCGTGTTCAACACCAACATGCTCGACGAGCGCGAGTTCTCGGAGCTGGCGCCGCTGGATCTGCCGCACATGGGCTGGGCCCTCGAGGGCGTGAGCCTGGGCGGCGCCGCGATGGCCGAGGTCACGGTCGACGCCGGCGCGCTCGTGGTCGTCGACAAGGAGGGCGCCGCCCACGAGGGCGCCGAGCTCGAGGGATCGGTGTGGTCGGTGGGCTACGCGATGGGGATGCTCGAGATCCCGATCGTGCTGCGCGAGGTCCTCGCGGTCGACGGGGTCCCGCACTACCGCTTCACCCACACGCGGGAGGAGAAGGAGGTGTCGACGTGTCCCCCGGGGCTCGACGGACCGGGGCATACGCGGGTGCTGGAGGGCCTCCGGATCGACGAGGCGACCGGCGCCGTGACGGCCGCGCCGGGCTTCCTGTACCTCGCGTGTGACACCGGGGCGACGGGCAAGGCGGCGGCGCTCGGGTACCACGAGGTCGCGGTGGCCAACGCCGACCTGGGCCTGTTCGAGGTCGGCCTGCGCGCGATCCGGGCGGATTATTGCTACGACGGCGTCGCGCAGACCACCGCCGGCGTCGAGCTGGTGATCGAGGACGTGTGGGGGATCCACGGCAGCTCCGAGGCCTACGGGGCGAACCCGGTCGAGGCGGTGTGGGGCCGCGACGGGCTGATCTGCCGCGGGCAGGGGCGGCTGACGGACATTAAGTGCGACGGGCAGGAGCCGGCGCCGGTGTGCGCCAAGCACACCAACTTCTCGCGCTACCCCGACGCGCTGTATATCACCCGCGTGCTGTGAGGGCGCCGGTCCGCGCGGAGGCCGTCGACAGCGTGATTCTTAGGATGCTGGTGCACCAGTGAAGGTCACGGCCGCCGAGCCCGGCAATTCGAGCGCGAGGTACAAGATCGCCGCGCACGCGCTCGACGCGAGCAGCACCCCGGGCACCGCGAGGACGGCGATCGGCGCGATGTTGCGGCGAAACTCGGCGAGATCGATGTGAAAGGCGGCCTCGAACAGCAGCGCCGGGAGCAGCAGGAGCAGCAGCAGTTCGGCGTCGAGCTCGACGTCGTGCAGCACTGGGAGGTCGAAGCCGCCGAGCGCCAGCCCGGCGGCGACGAGGGCCAGGGTGTATGGCAACCGGAAGCGCCGCGCGCCCATGCCGACGCAGGCGGCGACGAGCAGCAGCACGACCTGGACCTCAATGTGATGCAGCATGGGGCGTCTGTCATATGCGTCGGCCTCGGGCTCGTCACCTGTCGTCCGATGTTTAATCGCCGCGGGGCGAGCGGGGCGCGGTGCTCGCGCAGCACGCAGGGGCGCGCGACGTGAGGACTCCAGGTGCTGCGCGACGCCCCTGTTCGCGGCGCGGACGGGGTTCGTGGCGCGCGTTCACGGCGAGCGGTGCCAGACTATGCGGCCGTCGTGCTCAGGTCGGGATCATGGGGGGCATCGATGGTGCCGTCCGCGGCGGCGGTGCCTCCCGGATCGCGCGGGCATACGAGGGTGCGAGCCGCCAGGAGTCGAGCGTGAGGCCAATTTTCGTCAGAATCCACGACATGATCACCGATTCGGTGTGGTTCGTGCCAGCGTCAATGGCGTTCCTCGCGGGGGGCTTCGCGTTCGCCAGCGTCGCGGCCGACCGCTCGCTCGGAGACCAGTGGGCGGTTAACATCGGCTGGATCTGGTCGGGCAGCGCCGACGGAGCGCGCAGCGTGCTGGCGGTGGTCGCCGGCTCGGTGATGACGGTCGTCTCGATCGTCTTCTCGCTGACGATCACGGCGCTGGCGCAGACCTCGTCGCACTTCGGCCCCCGTGTGCTGCGAAACTTCACCTCGGACCGCGGAGTGCAGGTCACCCTCGGCACCTTCATCGCCACCTTCGTGTACTGCTTGCTGGTGCTGCGGACCGTGCGCTCGGTGGCAGAGACGCCGTTTGTCCCGTTCCTGTCGGTCAACGTCGGCGTCGCGCTGGCGCTCGCCTCGCTGGCGGTCCTGATCTACTTCATTCACCACGTCTCCGAGATGATCCAGGCCGAGAACCTGATCGCAGGCGCGGGCGAGGCGTTTCAGGCCGCGCTGCCGCGTCTGTTTCCGGAGCGGATCGGACGTGCGGAGCGCGACGAGGCCGCGCATGCCGAGGATTGGCGTGACGCCCGAGATATCACGGCAGATGCCACCGGATATCTCCAGAGGATCGACGATGGTCACCTGATGCGGCTGGCGGTGAACCACGACCTGTGCTGCAAGCTCGACCGACGCCCCGGCGAATTCGTGATCCGCGACGCGCCGCTGCTGCGGGTCCAGCCGGCGGAGCGCATCAACCCGGAGATCGAGCGCGAGCTTCGCGCCTGCTTCAGCGTGGGTGCGCATCGAACTTCGTTTCAGGACGCGCTCTATTCCGTGCAGCAGTTGGTCGAGATCGCCGCCCACGCGCTGTCGCCTGGCATCAATGAGCCTTTCACCGCGCTCACCTGCATCGACTGGCTCGGCGCCTCGCTGCGCGGCGTTGCCGGGCGTAACATGCCATCGCCGCGCCGAAATGACGAACATGGCCGCCTGCGGGTGGTCGCCCGGGTGTGGAGCTTCGCCGAGCTCGCGCAGGCAGCCTTCGATCAGATCCGCCTATATGGCGCGAGCAACCCCACAGTGATGATGCACCTGCTGGATATCATCGTCGATATCGCGCCGCTGTTGCGCCGCAAGGACGATCGCGAGGTCATGAAGTCGCATGTCCGTCAGATCGGCGAGGACGCGGCCCAGATCGTCAATGCGACCGATCGCGAGCGGGTGCGCCTGCGCCAGCAAGCGACGCTGCGCGCGCTGACGGTGCGCGACGACCAGCCGAGCTTGAGCGACATCGACGCGACCCGGGCCATCGAGGAGGTTGCGCCCGAACACGACCCGGCGGCGAAAGTGTGAGCCTGCGACCGGGAGCACCGCCGCCTACGAGGTGTTCGACGGATCACCCGCCGCGTGCGAGAGCGGCGCTCCCGGTGATCACGCGACGAGCTCGATACGGCGGTTCCTCGCAAGTCGACATTTCTGCGAGGCGGTTCGATGCATCGCGCGCAGTGTGCGCACTTCAAAACAAGGCCGCGCGTGATTTCCCCGTCGGCGCCCCCGGCGCACAGGCTCGAGTACATGTACGCGCCGAGACAGTGGATTGTGGGGCCAACGTCGCTCAGAGCCGCGAGCGCGGATCGACGATTGGCCGCACATCTGTGGTACCCGAATTTGCGGGCTCGAATCGGAGGAATCATGAAGCACTATCTACTTGCGGCGATTGCCGTCGTACTCGGCTCCGCGTGTGACACCCAGAACGTGGCGCCTGCCGCGGGCGCCCCTGTCGTGAAGACGGACAAGGCCGGTGACCCGGGGAGCGCCGCGCCGGGCGGCGCGGCGGCTCCGGCGGGGCTCACAGCAGATTCGCCGGTCAAGTTCGCCAGCCTGTCTGCTTGCCTCGAGACGTGCGAGGCGCCCGGAATGATCGAGACCAACCGGGCGACGTGCCGGCTGAATTGCGACGGCTCCTATGGGGCGCAGAATCCCGTGGTCGCTGGCGGACCCGACGCCGACGCGATCGGGACCGCCGCGACCTGTCTGGGGCGGTGCTACGGCTCCGGGCCGACTCCGGGCGCTTGCGCCGAGGACTGCAAGCATACGGCGGCCGGCGCCAGTCCGGCGCCGGGGTCGGATGTGCTCGAGCGCCTCGACACCTGCGTGCGGACCTGCCACGCGGACAAGAGCGTGCGCCCGACGAACCAGGCGACTTGCGTGCTGAATTGCGGCCAGGCCGCCCGTGTCGCCAGTTCGGCCCGGCCTGCCTCGCCGTGAATCGCCCTTTCCTGCGAAAGCTCGCGCTCGTCGCTGCCCTCGTTGGACTCGCCGCTGGTGCCCTCGTCGTTGCCGTGCGGCGCCCGCTAGGGCCCGAGGCCGCGCTCCGCGGAGCTCGCCCCGGTGCTGGCATCTCTGCGCCGGTCGAGTCGAGCATTCGCCTCCCGATCGCCATCGATGTCGCGCTCATCGCCGCGATCGCCGAGGAGAAGTTGCCCGTGCGCCTGCTGTCGCGGTCGGACGTCGCGGCGAGCCCGGGCGTGACTGCGGACATCGACATCCGGCGGGTGGACCGGATCGAGGTCATGGCGCGGATGGGACGCCTCGGGCTCCGGGTTCCGGTCGTAGCCGACATCACGGCGACGTGGCGCTCGCCGACGATTCCGGGGCTGACGCGCCGCGGCAAGGTGCACCAGATCAGCACCCACGCCGCGTTCACGATCGACGCGGAGCTCGACCTCGGCGTCGATGACTCGTGGCACCTCGTGACCGCGACCCGGGCGACCCTGAACTGGGACGAGGACCCCCAGGTGCAGGTCGGTCCATTCGCTGTCCCCCTCAGCTCCCTCGCTGGCGAGCAGATTCGTGAACAGTTCGCCGAGGCGATGCTGACGATCGATGAGCGTATCGATCGTCACGTGCCGTTGCGGCGGCTGATCCGCGAGGCCTGGCGAGCGTCCTTCCGGACCGTGCCGCTCGGCTCCAGTGGCGACGTGTGGGCCTCGTTTCGTCCGACCGGGTTGTTCGTCGGGGAAGTCGTGCCGAGGCATGGCAAGGTATACCTCGATGTCGGGATCCGCGGGCTCTTTCGCGTGGTCGCCGGGAGCCGGCCGGAGCAAGCCGTGGCCACGCCGCTGCCGGGGCGGTCGCTGCCGCCGGACATCCCGGGGCTCGCGCTCGACGTGCCGGTCGCGGTCAGCTTCGCGGCGGCGAACCGGGCGCTCGACGAGCGCGCCGAGGGGCGGGTGCTCGAGCTGGCACTGTGGGGACACCCGGTGTCGCTGGAGATCGAGGCGATCGAGGTCTACCCCAGCGGCGATCGCGTGGCGGTCGCGTTGCAGTTCTCGGCCGACCTCCCGGGCAGATTCTTCGATCTGGCGGGCCAGATCTCTCTGGTCGGGACACCGACGGTCGACACCGCGAGCGCGCAGCTGCGGCTGTCGGAACTCGCGTTCGACGTCCGCACCGACCGCGCGCTGGTCGACGCGGCGGCGTGGCTGCTGCACGGCGACGTCGGGCGGCGGCTCGCGGCGCTGCTGGTCTTCGACCTCGATGTTCGCGTCGACCACTATCGTGAATTGGCGAACGCGACGCTGGCAGATCACCGCATCTCGCCGACGATGGTGTTTCGCGGTTACCTCGATACCGTCGAGGTCATGAATGTGAGGGTCACAGACATTGGGGTGATCGCGCTCACGCAGATCCGCGGCCAGGCCAGCCTCGACCTCGTACCGGTGACCGGGTTCGCCACGTTCTGAAGCTTGCAACGCGTCGAGCAGGTCCTCGCAGTCTGCGCGCGGATCGCTCGGGCCGTCCTCGCGCAGCACGGCCGGCATGTCGAAGAAGTCGACGTGACCGGTGCCGGGTTCGGCGCCCGCGTGCCGAGCGCCGGGGATCGTCGCCCCGGGACGGCCGGTCGCCCGGGGTAGGCGCCCGGGTGTATTGTCGGCTTGCGTGGCGTTTTGTTTCCTCGATTACATCGCCACGACGGCGTCCGACCGCGGGCGGGGCATCGGCGGGGCGCTGTATCAGCGGGCGCGCGAGGAGTGCCTGTCGCTCGGCGTGGTGGGATTGTTCTTCGAGTGTGCGCCGGACGATCCGGGGCAGGCGTCGACGCCGACGTTGACGGCCGAGAATGCCGCGCGGCTGCGCTTCTACAATCAGACCCTGTGGCCGTGGGGCTCCGAGTACAAGGCCACCACCTTCAACGTGAACGTCGGCCAGGTCGCGCCCTGACGCCTGGGCACGCGGACGATCAGCTCCTCCTGAACTCCGTCGCCTCAACCGCTCCGCCGCGACCCGACAGCGCGTGAGCGATGCCGCGGCGCAAGTCGCCGCGGGTCACGTAGTCGCCGAGATCGACGCCGAGTTGCACGAGCGTCTGGGCGACCGCCGGGCTGATCCCGGTCAGCACGGTCTCCGCGCCCAGCAGGCGACTGGCGCGCGCCAGGCGGAGCAAGGCCTCCGCGACTTGAGCGTCGATGGCAGGGACACCGGTGATATCGAGGATCACCGTCCGCGCGCGCTGCTCGACGATGCCGGCGAGCAGCGTCTCCATGATGAGCTCCGCCCGCGCGCGGTCGACCGCGCCGATCAGCGGCATGACGAGCACACCCTCGGCGACCGGGATCAGCGGCGTCGACAGTTCGATCAAGGCCTGCCGCTGCGACTCGATCATCTGCTGTTGCAGCGCAGCTCGCTCCTCCTCGGCTCGTTTGAGCGGGGTGATGTCACTGACAATGCCGCAGATCGCGGTAGCATTGCCCGTCGCGTCGCGGAGCGGGAAGCCGAGCGACCAATAGTGGCACTCGCTGGCGGCGCCGAGGCCCCGGCTCGCGCGCGTGAGCGGGCCGTCGGCCGCGAGCACAGCCGCGTCGTCCTGGCGCCGCTGCGCGCCGAGCTCCGCGCCGAAGACGGTGCGGTCATCCTGGCCGATCACGTCGGCCGGCGAGCGCCCCAGGGGGCGCGTGAACTCATCGTTGACGTAGAGGTAGCGGCCCTCGGGGTCCTTGGCGAAGATCGCGAGCGGCGAGCGATCGGCGAGCGCTTGCATCAACTGCTGACGCCGTCGAAGCTCCTCCTCCTCCGTGACATCACGGACCTCGCAATAGATCAGCTGGACCACGTGGTCCTCGTCGCGTAGCACCGCATTGTACCACTGACAGACGATCAGCTGCCCGTCCTTGCGGACATTGAGGTTGCGACTGTGACGGACCTCGCCGCTGGCGAGTGCCTGGAAGATCACGTCGACGTGCGGACGAGCGGGCTCAGGCACGATCAGCACGAAGTGGCGGCCGAGCGCCTCCGCCTCCGTCCACCCGAACACAAGCTCGGCCTGGCGATTCCAGGCCGCGATCTTACCCTCCATGTCGAGCTCGATCAGCGCGAGCGAGGAGCTGTCCTTGAGCTGCTTGTTTCGTCGTTGTACGCGGGCGAGCTCGCGCTCAAGATCGGACTTTAAGATCGCCTCTTCATCGGCCCTCATGGGCTGCATGCTAGCCCAGAGAGTGGGTCCAGCGGAATATGTGTGGGCGTCCCGCGTGAGGGCCCGGGTGCGGTTCTGCTCCTGCCTGCTCACTCGCTGAGCAGCTCCATCAATGCCCTGATCTCGAGCACGCGTCGGCGTGGGCCGACGGCCGCGGGCGCGTCCTCTTCAAGGCCCCTGGCGCAGCGGGGCCGCCCACGCCGACATGCCGCCGGACAGGTTCCTCGCCCGCCTGTGCGCCCTCGTGCCGCCCCCGCATGTTCGGGCCCCGCACGCCCTTCACCGGACCCACGGGCCCGGTCGGCCGCGTTTCTCGCGCTCCGGCTCAGCGCCGCGGCTCAAGACCGTCCTCGATGCGTGGACTCTTGGCCGCATCGGTACTCGGGTCTGTCGAGAAATTCCCGGCTGAAACCTCGTGACCGCCCGTCCGGGCCCTCGCCGACGGCCGCGTCCGCGTCGACTTCAAGCCCGCCTGGCGCAGCGGCCAACCGAGGCGGCGCGGCCCTGGCGAGGACGGGGTGTCGTCGCCCGGTTTGAGATTGGCGGAGTCCGCGAGGCCGAGCGCGAGCTGTTGCCCGGGCATCGGGGCCGCGGATGGAATGCTGCGAGGGCGAAGGTGGTGGCGATTTGCGAACACACCGAAGTACCTGGTCATGTGAAAACCTGGCGGAGGCACGAGTGCACATAAGCGGGCGGCTGCTCGCGGGTATTCGTGGCCTCGTTCGCCTGAGGCTCGGTCGCGGGGGAGGTGATGCGACTGGCGGGGCACGGCGGGCTGTGGGCGCTGGACGAGCGGGCGTTCGCGCGGTCTTCCGAGGGCCGCGCGAGCTGCGATCATGGGGTGCTCAGGGCGCGCCGAAGCGGCCGCGGGCCCAGGCGTGGAGGCGCTCGGCGTCGTCAGGGGCGAGGACGTCCGGGACCACGACCACCGCACCGATGGTGCCCGCGAAGCGGTTGAGGGGGCCCTCGCTGGGGCCGTCGAGGCCGCCGCCGATGCGGCTCCACGCCCTCCCGTCGCCGAAGTCGGTGCTGCCTACCGCGGTCGTCACGCCGTCTTGCAGCGCCAGGAGGGCGCCGTCCTGCGCGTGCACGAAGCCGACCGCGTGCACGCGCCCGGGGCCGTCCTGGAGGCCGGCGCCGACGTGCACGACGTCCCAGGTGAGGTTGTCATTCTCGTCGAGCAGGTCGCTGCGGTTGACGTAGCTGAGCGCCCCGTCGGTGAAGCCGGCCGAGGCGCTGGGCGGGAAGGTCCCGCCGATCACGGTGCTCGCGGGGTTGAAGCTCTCGAGCCAGCCGTAGGGCGGCGGCGAGAAGGGGGCGCGCGCGACCCAGAACACGGTCAGGCCGGCGCTCGCGGGGTCGGCCATCTCCTCGCCGGCGTCGTCCTCGAGGCGGAGCAGCGCGGTCGAACCGTCGAAGTGCAGGCCGGCGCGGCCGGGGCCGAAGGCATCGGCGACCCGCAGCGGTCCGGCGGCGTCGGCGGGCGGGCGGGCGCGCAGGCCGAGGCCGCCGCGGTCGCTCCACTCGCTCACGGGCTCGCCGGACACCGGCACGAGGCGCCAGGCCGACTTGTCGCGTCCGGCGCCGAAGCCGAAGCTGTAGTTGCCGCCGGCGTAGAGCAGGAGGTCATCGCGGACGGCGACGCCCTGGGCGTGCGAGCCGGGAACCGGCGCATCGAAGGGCAGCGCCTCCCAGGTCTCACCGTCGCGCGAGTGCCAGACCTCGTTCGCGTTGCCGACCGGCAGTCCGTGCTGCGGGTCACCCTGGGTGAAGCCGAACAGGATCCACAGCTCGTCGCGCCACACGACCACATTCGGCCAGATCTTGCCCTGCCAGGGCGGGTCGGCGTGACGGGTCCAGGTCGCGCCGTCGGTGGTCGACCAGACCTCGTTCGACATCACGTGGCCCTCGGCGCTCTCGCGGTACCGGGCGCAGCCGACCAGCCACATGCGCCCCTGGAACTCGACGAGGCCGTCGAGCGCGCCGCAGCCGGCCCAGCGGGTCGCGCTCGCCGGCGCGTCGGCGACGACCTGCTGCCAGTGCACGCCGTCCTCCGTGCTCCACACGTCGTTGTGGTGGACCTGCTGATCGACCTCGCCGATGAGGTCCTGACCGCCGACGGTCCACAGCTTGCCGGCGTAGGCGCCGGAGACCTGCAACGCTCGCTCGCTCCACGGCGGCGGGGTCGTACCCGGCCCGAGCTCGACCTGCCAGGTGAGGCCGTCGGCGCTCGAGACGACGTCATGATTGTAGTGTCCCTGGTGACTATCGCCGCCGATCATCCACAGGCGGTCGCGCCACAGGACCGTGTTGTGCGCGTGGCGGCGCTCGAATTGCGGGTGGCCGTGCGGGAGGTCGAGGGTCCAGCTCACCCCGTCGGCCGAGGACCAGACCTCACCGCTGGTGTTCTCCGGCGGGTAGACGTCGGGGCCGACGGTGCTAAAGCCCTCGGGGGCGGGCTCGCCGTTCCAGCCGCCGACCATGACGAAGCGGCCGCGCGCGGGCAGCCAGGTGAGCGTGTTGCCGTCGCGCACGCGCCAGTCGTCGCCGATGTCGGCGGTCAGGCGCTGCCACTCGTAGGTGACGCGCGGCGGGCCGGTCGTGACGGCGTCGGCGGCGTCGAAGACCCGCGCGTCGGCGATCTGCGTCGGGCTCCACGCCACGAGCGGGCTGTGGGCCGCGTCGGCGCCGCGCAGCAGCTCAAGCGTTACCTCTCCGGGGCCTGGCAGCGCCGGGCTCGTCAGCCGCAGCGTGGTCGCGTCGACCCACACGAGCTCGGCGACCTCGACCCCGGCGATGCGAGCGATCATGTCGGGCTCGAAGCCGACGCCGCGCACGAGCAGCTGCGAGCCGCCGTCCGGGTCGACGAGCGCCGGTTCGACCGCGTCGATCACCAGTGGCGCGGGCTCGTCGCCCTCCGCGTCGGTCGGGGCGGTGGTCGTGTCGGGGGGCGGAGCGGTGTCCCCCGCGGCGTCCTCCGCGGGCGGCTGCGAGGCGCAGGCAAACAGGGCTGCGAGGAGCGTGGGGGCGGTGATGGTTCGAGGCCTGGCGTCGGTCATGGTTGTACCTGCGAGCGGTCGCTCGCGGACCGGGAGCGTCGCAGGGGCGATCGGGAGGTCCTTACACGCGGGTTTCACCAGGCCCGAGAAAGCCCCCCGGCCGGACCCGCGCGGACGAGCATCATATTCGAGGGCTTGATGTCGCGGTGGATCACGCCGGCCGCGTGGACGTGGGCGAGCTCATCGGCGGCGCGAGGCAGAACCAGGCGCGCACGGATGCCGGCAGCGCGCGGCCACAACGACCCGCGCGCTTGTCGTCGGCGGGGCTGGACCTGCGCGGCGCTTTGTGGGGTGATTGTTGGATGCGCAGGGCGATCGTCGTGGTCGGGATGGTGCTGGGGGCGGCGTGCAAGCAGCCGGAGCCGTCGGAGCCGCTGAAGCTGGAGGAGCCCGCCGCGGCGAAGGCGGTGGTCGAGCCGCCGTCGCCGATATGCAAGGCGTGCCCGCCGGGTAGGAGGCCGCCGGGCGAGGGTGACCTCGCGGTGATCCAGCCGGTGCGCAAGCTGCTCGCGCTGTGCAGCAGCTCGGGCGAGGGGAAGTGGCGCGTGGACTATGTGGTGCCGGGGCGCGATGCGTACATCCAGGACCAGATCTTCACCGGCGGCGAGGCCACAAAGAAGTGCCTGTCGGATCAGCTCGCGGGGTTCGAGTGGCCCGCGGGGTACCGCGCCAAGGTGGTGGCCTACAGCGAGGTCGACCGCGAGATGTCGGAGGAGACGCTACGGACGATGAACGCGCTGTACGACGAGCTCGAGCAGTGCCGCAAGGACGGCAGCACGAGCGAGTACGAGTTCGACCTGAACGTCAAGGACGGCAGCGGGAGCACCGTGACGAACGCGATGTTCCGCATCGGGGCCGACGAGCAGGCGTGCTTCCTGGCTGCGGTCGGAAGACTGCGCCCGCCGCAGCCGTGGAGCCTGCGGCTGAAGCTGACCCGCGGGGACGGGCCGTTCGACGACCCCTGAAGACCGCGTCGAGGGGTCGGCTCGCGGCGACGCCCGTATTCCGGGAGCCCGTAGACGTTGAGGCCGGTGGCGACGCCGGGCCCGCCAGGCTGGAGGTGGAAGTCGCCCCCGACGGCGTCCACGAACACGTCGGCCGGCGTGGCCACCTCGCTGACATCGTCGCCGGCGGTCATGAGCGGCGGGGGCAAGATGGCGTTGTTCTGGTAGCCGAAGGTCAGGTTGCCCGCGCTGGTCGCGATCTGCACGCCGGCGTTGCCGACATCGATCGCGCGTGCTGCAGGTCGCCGGGGATGGCCTGCGCGCGCTGGTGCTTCAACGGGTCCGCCTTGGGAACGAGCAACATGCTCGCCGACGACCGGGGCCGCTCATACTCTCGAAAGGCGGTGGTCGCTAGCGCGGCTCCACGAAACTGCCAGCTCCACGGCGTCGAGGATGCCGTAGTGCTGGGTGAACTCCGACTTGGCGGCCCACGTGCCGCGGCTCTCCTCGGTCGTCTCTTGGACCAGGGGGTCGACATGCATCTGCCCATTCTGACGCATGCGCCTTGCGCCGCCGGAGCGACCGGGGTCATGCTGGCGCGATGAGCACGGACGCCGACCTCGTCGAGCGATGGCGCAGCGGAGACCGGGCGGCGTGCGCTCAGCTCTTCGATCGCTATTACTCGAACCTCGTCCGCTTCTTTCGCAGCAAGGTACCCGAGGCCGCCGACGACCTCGTGCAGCGGACCGTCCTCCGTTGCTTTGAGGCCCTCACGCGAATCGCCGATGCCGCCGCCTTTCGCTCGTTCCTGTTCGGGATCGCCTGTAACACGCTTCGCGAGCATTATCGCGGCGTGCATCGGGACCACAGCCGCCTCGTGTTCACCAGCGTCAGCGCGCACGACCTCGACCCGACCGCGAGCGCGGTCTTGGGGTGGCGACAGGAGCAGCGGCTGTTGCTCGAGGCACTCCGGCGGATCCCGCTCGAGGACCAGATCCTCGTCGAGCTTTGCTACTGGGAGCAACTGCCCGGTCGAGAGATCGCCGCGATCGTTGATATGCCCCTCGGCACGGTGAAGGCCAACCTCCATCGGGCGAGGCGACGGCTCGAGGTGCAACTCGACGCGCTGACTCGCGCGCCGGCCACGCTGCACGCGACGGCCTCGGACCTCGAGCGGTGGGCCGCCGCGGTGAAGCGCGCGCTCGATGCACAGGGTCCGACGGAATTGAGCGGGGCCTGATCGGCTTCACGGCTCTCCGGGCCTGATCAGTCGAAGCGCCAGACCGCCGGCGGCAACGTGCGCGCCTCACCGGGGCGTGGCAGCTCGAGAGAGGCCGGCCCGCCGTCGGTCCACGCCATCCACCGCAGGGAGCCGGCGTCGAGCGGCGCGTCGCCGCGGACCTCGGCGGCGAGCGGACGACCGTCGGCACCGACCTCGAGCACCGTGATCATCAGACCGGGGAGCGCCGATCGATCGCCGGCATACATCGGGCGCTCGTCGCCGCGGAACATCCGATCGCCGGGCGCGGGGAACCAGCCGCCTTCCGGGCGCATGACCAGCGTCCAGGCGTCACGTCGCTCGAGCACGAGCACGCCTCCCCCGGCGTACAGGACATGCACGCCGCCAGCGTCGCGGATCGCTGGCGTGTACAGCGTGAACAGGTCGCCCGGCGTCTGGACGAGCGCGACCCGACGCCCCTCCGCGGGCTCCGGCAGGCTGCTCGCCGCTCGCGTGAGCGTCGCGTGCATGGCGGCAGGAGCGAGCATGCGCGGGCCGACGAGCAGCGCCGCGAGCAGCCCGTGCACGAGTAACCAGATACTGCCGCTCGAGGGTCTGCGTGAGCGCCTGGGTGCTGGCGAGGTATTCGCCGAGGCGGCGGAGCGAGCCCTCGCGGGCGCGCTGCTGCCTCGGGTCGCCGGGGCGGTCGGCGAAGGTCAGGCGCGTGGGCACGTCGAGCGCGAGTAGCTCCTCCAGCTGAGCGTCGGCGAGGTGGAGCGCGGCCATCGCCAATGCGTCGTGATAGGCCCGGATGCGCTGGACGTCGTCGGCAGGGAGCATGACCGGGTCGCGGCGGGCGAGCTCGATCGCCTCGGTGAGCCAGCGGCGGGCCTCGGCGGCGCGTTTCGGGTTTCGGGGGTAGAGCGTCAGCGCCGGGGACGTGGGTGGCTTGCAGGTCGGGGGCGCGGGGGCTTGGGTCGCGGGCGCTGGCGGTCGTGATCGATCGGGCGACCCTGCATGAGCGAGCCGCGATGGCGGCGCATGATCGTGACGCACAGATCTTCGTGCACGCCCTTGTCGCACGCGGCGCGCCACTGCAGCGCGCCGATCTGCGCGGAGGCGACGATCCGCAGGTCGCGTGGGCCGTGCCTGCCGTGGCGCTTGAGGTACGCCATGGCATGTTCGAGGCGCTCGAGGTCGTCGCGCATCAGGTCGCCCCGGGCCCAGAAGATCTGGGCGGCCTGGTGCGGATCGTCGCGGAGGAACCGCGACTCGAGGCGGTCGAGCACGGCGAGCGCCCGGTCGCGCTGACCGAGGCCCACGCGCATGCGGTAGGCGCTGCGGAGCAGGTCCAGAGCCAGCGCTGTCCCGGGGTCGCGCGCCGCGTACTGCTCGGCGAAGTCGGCGGCCTCGGCGTAGCGGCCGACGGCTTCGTGGCCCAGCGCGAGCTCGGCGAGGGCGCGAGGGGCGAGCTCGGAGTCGGGCCAGCGGGTGACGACGCGGAGATACAACCTGGCGGCGTCGTCCCACAGGCCGGCGGCCGCCTGACACCGCGCGGCGTTGTGGAGGGAGACGACGGCCCGCGGGTGCTCGCGCGGGAGCTCGATGTGCAGGGCGAGGAAGCCGTCGGCGCAGCGCAGGGCGGCCTCGTCGTCGCCCCGCCGGAGCGCCTCCATCTCGGCCTCTGCGGCGTCCCACGCGGCGGCCTGCGCCGCGGTGAGCGACGCCTCGGGCGCGGCGCGGGCCGGCGCTGCGACGAGCAGGACCAGCACGAGCAGGCCGGAGGCGTGGAGCGGGCGCATCGGTGGCGAGGGAAACAGTGTCGCACCGGTGTCCCCGGCCTGGGGGGTCGGCGGTCGTTCGGGTCCTCGCACCGGTCGAGGACCCGAGCCGTCGTAGCGCGTGCGTCCGCGTGTACTTCCTTCGCCACGCGCAGCGGCGAGCCGGGGTCCGCCGGGCGGCCTTTCGCGGCGGGCGGGGCGGCGGTCTATCGGGCTATATTGCGCGGTTCCGCCTGCCACCGTAGCGAGCGCGCGACATTCAGCGGGTCGGCGTGCGCGTCACGGGCGTATCCTCGAGGGCATGACAGGGGTGTTGGCGAACGGGCGGACCGTGATCCACGCGGGGGATGGGCTCAAGCACGTGGCGGGTCCGCCGGATGTCTGCAAGACGCCGTCGCCTGCAGGGCCGGTGCCCATTCCGTACGTCAACATGGCCCAGGACTCCGACCTGGCACAGGGCGCCAGGACCGTGACGATCGCGGGCAACGCGGTCGCGCTGGCCAGCTCTTACCTGAGCACCAGCACCGGCGACGAGCCGGGGACCGCTGGCGGCGGCATTGTGTCGGCGAAGACGAAGGGTAAGATGAAGTGGGGGACCACCAGCGACGACGTGCGGTGCGAGGGCAAGGGGGTCGCGCGGTTCATGGACATCACCCAGCACAACGGCAACACCTACAATGACGCGTTCCAGGCGGCGGGCGGGACCGGGTTCGCCTATGCCGACGATTTCACAGGGAAGTGCGACATCTGCGGGAAGGGTCCGCGGCAACACCGGATGCTCGAGACGCCGTCGACCGTGGATCTGTGCCAGCGCCTCATCGCGGAGCTGCGCAAGAAGAAGGAGCTCAAGAAGCGGCGCTTCATGGTCGGTGTCATGGTATGCAAGTGCGGAATGACGCACGCGGCGATGTCCGGGGCGACGTCCGAACACTTCGGGACCTGCGGCGTGGTCGATCAGATCGTCGGTGGAGCGGGCGCCTCGGCCGACGACCTCATCGCCGTGAACGCCTCGGGTAAGCCCGGGGTGGCGGCCAAGATCACCGAGGTCTTCGACGAGATGGCGACGACGTTCGATCGCACGCCGCGGGGGTCGGGGTACAATGTCCCGGGCACCTGCGCGGGAGCCAAGCTGGTCGCGGTCAAGGAGCACGCGCCGGTCCACATGACGGAGATGATGTTCACCTCAAAGAGCAGCTGGGAGGGCTCCTATCGGCTGCTCAAGACGGACATGGCACGGATCGCAAGCTACCCGCTCAGCCTCAAGCACCAGATCCTGCAAAACAAGCAGGCGAAGTGGACGCGAGGCACCTACCGGCCCGACGAGACAGTCCCTTCCTGCCACACGTGCCAGCAACTTCTATACCTGACCAACTGCCCCGAGAGGAGCTGCTAGAAGTGCGCTGGCGCGAGATCTTCGACTATATCGGGAGCCGTGATCCTGGGTACGCCGGCACGATCGCGGGCATCTCGCGCGAGGACATCGCCCGCTGCGAAGCGCTGTGCGGGGTCACCCTGCCAGGCATCTACCGCGACTTCCTCGCGGCCATGGGTGACGAGTGCGGCGTGTTCGAGCCATTCGGGGCCGGTCAGGCCTGCGACTTCGCCACCCTGGTCGAGCAGCTGCCGGTCACCGGCTACCCCGGCGAGCGCTACTTCAAGGTCGCCTGCGAGACCAGCCCAGCGGCGGTTACACTATATGACCAGTTCATCGACCTCGGCCGGTCAGACAGCGAGGACGCGCCGCTCGTCATGTTCGAGGACGTCGGCGAGTTCGCGCCGACGAACGTGCAAGAGCTCGGCGTAACAGTGGGGGAGAAACTCGCCGGGCGTGCGTTCGACCACTTCGACCTCGCGCCGCGCGGACGATCGCGGGTCGTTTCGCTGGTGCTTGATCGAGCCGCCGACGCCACGCGTTGGGTCGACGCTGTGCAAATGGTGCTGCAGCGGGGTGGGCTCGTGCCCGCGATGCCGGCGACGGCGCGGGCGTCGTGGTGGCGCAATGACACCGTGAGCGCGTGGCTCGCGGTGCGGGAGAAGCTGCGGCTATTCACCGTGACCCTGGGGGTCGACGAAGGGCGAGCGGGGAAGGTGCTCGTCGAGCAGATCGTCGAGCGGCTCCCAGGTGCGCGCGTGCGTGGCTAACCCGCGAGGACCGCGGCGCCGACACCTCCGTCATCCGATGATGCGTAGACGAGGGCATGTTCGCCGGGGCCGAGGCTGGCCACCGCCTGGACGAGGCTGACGGCGCCCGCCGCGGCTCCGACGTCGCCGAGCGCCTGGCCGAGCGGCTCGCAATGCAGCGGCTCGGGGAGGAGGGGCGCGTTGCGCAGGTAGGCGAACGAGAACTCCCGGCCGAACCGGGTCTGGCCGGTGATGCCGGC
>Ga0075163_10002402_pt1 | contig 25242 bp, 19 predicted proteins | sample JI1023141ADNA_FD_71478 | JGI IMG/M metagenome (GOLD analysis project Ga0075163, IMG submission 71478) | Wastewater effluent complex algal communities from Wisconsin, to seasonally profile nutrient transformation and Carbon sequestration -... | ecosystem: Engineered > WWTP > Effluent > Algae... | reverse complement strand
TCTATTGGATTTTATGGTGGTTGGCTCAATGTCATTGATGGACATGATCATATATATAGTATGAGCGGTGTGTTGGATGATGTGTCCAAAGAAGCAAATGAGGAAGGATTTACAAATACGCTATTACATCATTTGGGCAAGATTTCCGAGATTTTAGTGTTTTTGATTGGTGCTATGACAATTGTTGAACTAATTGATCTACATAGAGGATTTGATGTAATTAAAGAATGGATTACAACCCGTAATAAAAAGAAATTATTGTGGATAGTGGGTATCATTGGTTTTACATTATCAGCAATTATAGATAACCTTACCACCACAATCGTATTAATAAGTATATTAAGAAAATTAATTCATGATAAAAATGAAAGGATTTGGTATATTTCTTTAATCGTCATTGCGGCAAATGCAGGCGGTGCATGGTCTCCAATAGGTGATGTAACAACCACCATGCTTTGGATAGGAAAAAAGGTAACGAGTGTCGGTCTTATTGAATATATTATATTGCCAGCGATAGCATGTTTTGCAGTACCATTCTTTTTAGCATCAAATAACAAAGTATTTAAAGGCGATGTTGCAGTCAATAAACTTGGTGTGGATGAAGATGTAGTAAAACTATTGAGTAGCCGTCGAATGTTGTATTTAGGGCTTGCAATGATTGTATTTGTACCAATATTCAAGACCATCACGCATTTACCACCGTATATAGGTATGATGTTGAGTTTAGCTGTTGTTTGGGCAGTTTCCGAATATATTCATCCTGAAGAAAATTTTACAGAATCACAGAAACATAAATATTCCCCACATAAAGCTTTGTCTAGAATTGAGATCTCCAGTATTTTGTTTTTCTTAGGAATATTACTCGCCATAGCTGCATTCGAAACAGTTGTAGTAGGTGATGTAGGCGCTCTAAGAAATGCAGCAGAAGGACTAGAAGCGGCTGTACCCAATCAAAATATTGTCATCATGTTATTAGGTATGTTGTCTGCTGTGATCGATAACGTCCCATTAGTAGCTGCTGCCATGGGTATGTACAATCAACCTATTGATGCAGAGTTATGGCATTTTATCGCTTATGCAGCGGGAACAGGTGGGTCAATGCTTATTATTGGTTCTGCTGCAGGTGTAGCTGCAATGGGTATGGAGAAAATAGATTTTATTTGGTATTTCAAAAAAATCACTTGGCTTGCAGCAGCAGGATATTTCGCTGGATGTGCAATTTTTATATTATTGACACTATAGTCTTGATATAAACGATTGAATTGTACTTAAGTAATCTTTACTATTTTCTAAGGTTCTTATAAAAGCACTTCCTACTATAGCGCCATTGCTATATTGGTTAGCTATATCTCGTGTTGCTTTATCATGTATGCCAAATCCAATTAATGTAGGACTTTGTAATTTCATTGACCGTATAGTATTGAAATATGCTAATTGTTGATCTGATATACCACTTTGATTACCAGTAATAGAAGATTGTGACACAATATACAAAAATGCGGAGCTAAGTCTATCTGCTTGAAGTATACGTTCATGAGATGTCATCGGAGTTACTAAAAAGCTAATTTCCAGTTGGTACTTGGTAAATAGATCTTGATAGTCTCGCTCATAAATTTCCATAGGTATGTCAGGAATGATTAGACCTTGTATACCTGACAGATGTGCATCTGAGATAAATCTTTCTGTTCCATATTGCAACATTTGATTGAAATATCCCATCAGGATGATAGGAATATGGTGTGTCTTTCTTATGTTTTTTACATTCTGAAATATATTACCAATTGTCTGGCCATTTTTTAGCGCGATCTCACTACTATGCTGAATAGTAGGTCCATCCGCAAGTGGGTCAGAATATGGCATTCCTAGTTCTATTAAATCTACACCATTATCTGCGAGTGTTTTAATGATAGTTTCAGTACTTTCTAGTGTAGGATGTCCAGCTGTGAAGTAAACATTTAAGATATTATTGCCTTTATCTATAATGGTTTGTCTGATGGTTTTCATGATTATAACTGTATTTTATGATCTTCGATATAAGTAAGATAGGTATTTAGGTCCTTGTCTCCACGACCAGATAGATTGACAACAACATTATCATCATCTTTAAATGGAATTCTATCCAAAATGGCAAGCGCATGAGCTGTCTCCAATGCGGGAATAATTCCTTCAGATCTTGATAATTGGATTACTGCTTGCATGGCTTCATCATCTGTAGCAGCATAGACTGTGGCTCTTCCTGATTTGATAAGGTGCGCATGCATAGGTCCAATACCAGGATAATCCAACCCTGCTGATAATGAATATGGTTCTACGATTTGTCCATCTGCAGTTTGCATTAATAAAGTCATACACCCATGTATGATACCTTTAGTGCCAAGTATACTTGTAGCAGCTGAATGACCAGAATCTATCCCTTTACCGGCAGCTTCTGCAAGGATTAGTTTGACACGATCATCATGCAAAAAGTGATAAAAAGCACCTGCTGCATTACTTCCACCACCAACACAAGCTATAACATAATCTGGATGATCTTTGCCTGTTTTTTCTTTTAATTGCCATTGTATCTCTTCACTAACTATTGCTTGAAATCTAGTGACCATATCAGGGTAGGGATGAGGTCCGATTGCAGAGCCAATGATATAATGTGTTGTTTCAGCATTATTTATCCAATCTCGTATAGCTTCGTTAGTCGCATCTTTGAGCGTTTTGCTACCACTTTCAGCAGGAACAACTTTGGCGCCGAGCATTTGCATCCGTGCTACGTTGGGAGCTTGTCTGACGATATCTACCGCTCCCATATAGACAATACATTCCAGATTCATTAAAGCACAAACAGTAGCTGTGGCTACGCCATGCTGTCCAGCTCCTGTTTCTGCAATGATCCTTTTTTTACCCAGTCGTTTTGCAAGCAGGATTTGACCAATGGTATTATTTATCTTGTGTGCACCTGTGTGGTTAAGATCTTCACGTTTTAAATAGATATTTGCACCATATTTTTCAGAAAGCGTTTTTGCAAGATATAAAGGAGATGGGCGACCCACATAATCCTTGAGTAAACTATTAAATTCTTCTTGGAAATCTGGCTCAGCGATAATGTCAAGATATTTTGTTCTGATTTCTTCGACGTTTGCATAGAGCATTTCAGGGATATATGCGCCACCAAATTCGCCATAATGACCTGATTCTGAGACGTGATATGAGATTTTATTAGACATGTTTATTTTTGTTTTAAGGAAGTTATTGTAATTATAGCATTTAATTTAGGAAGCTTTTTTTATTTCATCCACAAAGGACTTAACTTTATCAATATCTTTTAATCCTGGACTTATTTCAAATTTACTATTTATGTCTATGCCCACAAATTTTGGATGGCTAATTTTTAGAATGTCATCAAGATCTTTTGGCCCAATACCACCACTTAGCAAAAAGGGTACTTTGATGTCAAATTCATTCAATAATGACCAATCAAACTTCTTACCTGATCCACCATATTGTTTGGTAGCGGTATCAAATAGGAAAAAATCACAAAAATCAAATGAATTAAGAAAATTCATATCCAATTGATCTTTTACTCGAAATACCTTTATGACTGGAATGCAAGCCTTTATTTTTGTACAAAACTCTGGGTTTTCGTCACCATGGAGTTGTGCATAATCTAAGTTGTATTCTTTTACTTTTTGTAGGATGAACGACTCAGATGCATTGACGAAAACACCGACTTTTTTAATATGTGAAGATATATTAGGTAATTTGTTCTGGACATATCTTGGACTTGGTTCATAAAAATTATAGCCCACCAAATCTATATCCAAGGCTGATACATCAAGCAAATTCTGCTCAAATTTTAGACCACATACTTTTATAATCATGATAACTCATTCATTTTTTGAATAAAATCAGCACATGCTTTACCTGGGTCTTCCGTTTTCATAAATGATTCACCGATTAAAAAACCATCGAAACCAAATCGTTTTAGCGAAGCCACTGTAGCTGCGTCATGAAGACCACTTTCTGAAATTTTGATGGTGTCTGAAGGCAATTGTGGAAAAATATCCATGGAGTAACGAATGTCTGTCGTGAATGTTTTTAGATTTCTATTGTTGACACCAATGTTTTTGATGCGTTCATGATACTTTGATATTTGATCTGAAGTATGTACTTCCATGAGAACTTCCAGACCAAAATCGACCGCTACTTTTGATAATTCATCTATTTCACTTTTTTTCAATATCTCCGCGATAAGTAAAATGGCATCGGCGCCAAGACTTTTAGCTTCTAGAATTTGGTAGGGATCTATAACAAAATCCTTTCTCAATATTGGAATTTGATTGACACTTCTAACTTGCTTTAAATCTTCATCGTTTCCACCAAAAAAATCAACATCCGTAAGCACAGACAAGGCGGACGCACCTGCTGAAGTATAGCCTGTAGTGACTTGAGTGATGTCCGCATGCAAATTAATGGTAGGTTTTGATGGTGATTTACGCTTGAATTCTGCAATGATGCCACTCAATTCAGGTTTTATAATGTATTCAGAAAACGAAAAACATTTTCTATCGAATAGCACTGTTTGCACCAAAGTACTCTCATTTACTTTAGATTTTGCCAGTTTTATTTCTTCTTTTTTTCGATCAACTATGGTTTGGAGTATATTCATTTTTACTTTGTACTTAAAAGGTTTTCAAAACATAATTTTGCTTTACCACTTATCAATGAAGTTCTTGCTTCTTCGACACAAGCTACAATATCTTTTCCTTGATCAAAACATTGAATAGCCAATGCAGCATTAGCAAGGACAACATCATTTTGTGCTGTTGATCCTTTATTTTCTAAGATGTTTTTGAAAATGGTTGCAGCTTCTTGGATTGTATCTCCACCGAAAATATCTTCCTGTTGATACGCTGGTAATCCAAAATAAGATGCATCAACCAATTGTTCTGCCTGGTTGGTGATCAATTTAACTTCGCCAGATAGAGATACTTCATCATAACCATCAGTGCCATGGATAATAGCATATTTTTTATTAGAGTCTTCATGCAAAAACTGATACAATCTTGCCAGTTTTATTGAAAATACACCTACGCTTTGATGTTGTGGTTTCGCAGGATTTACGAGTGGACCAAGCATATTAAAAAACGTCTTAACACCCAGTTCCTTCCTTATAGGACCTACTGATTTCAAAGCAGGGTGGAAGAGTGGTGCGTGGAGAAAGGAAATATTTGCCACTTCTATTTGTCTTTTAAGGATATCTGTATCATTTGTAAATCTAAAACCAAAATGTTCCAAAACATTGGACGATCCACTGACAGATGACACACCATAATTGCCATGTTTTGCTACGTGATATCCTGCACCAGCAACTACAAAGGAAGCTAACGTGGAGATATTAAAAGTGTTTTTGCCATCACCACCAGTACCACACAGGTCTATGATATGCAAGCCATCAAAATCTACTTGAACACACAAATCCAGCAAAGCGTCCCGAAATCCGGCTAACTCATCCACAGAGATATTTCGCATCAGATATACGCTGATGAACGCTGCCAGTTGTGCAGGATTATACTGATCTTGTGATATATTGATTAGTACTTCTTTGGCTTGCTCTTTTGTAAGCTTCTGATGGTCAAAAAGTTGATTCAGAATATGTTTCATATTAATTGCTAATTTATCTAATCGGTTTATTTGCTGATTTGCCAAGATGGTTTACAAATTCAAAAAATTAGTTAACATCTTTCTTCCATCGGGTGTCATGATAGATTCGGGATGAAACTGTACACCATAAATGTCCAAATCTTTGTGACGTGCCGCCATGATTTCACCATCTTCATCTACTGCTGTGATTAATAAGGCTTGAGGACAACTGTCTTTATTTATAACCCAAGAATGATATCTTCCTGCTTCAAAACTTTGATTGATACCTTCAAAGATTGGGTCTTTATTTTCTGTTTGTTTCATAATTGTCTTCATACCATGAAATACCTTAGACAGATTTTTTAATTGTCCACCAAATACTTCACCGATAGCTTGTAAACCCAAACAAACTCCAAATATCTTTTTGGTAGTGCCGTACTTCCTTATGACATCTTTGAGAAGTCCAGCTTCTTCGGGTAGGCCAGGACCGGGAGACAAGATAATATAATCAAAAGCTTCTATTGCTTTTATATCGAATTGGTCATTACGCAATACAGTAACTTCCCCTTCTATGATTTCATTGATAAGATGTACCAAATTGTAAGTGAAGGAGTCGTAATTGTCGATGATAACTACATTTTTCATGAAAAATGATTGAATGATTAAATAATTGTATCTACTGTGAAATTCTTTATTCGGTTCTTTAACTCTATGTTATACTTTTATTTGTCATTCATTTTAAAATTTTTAATTTGTTATAAAATATATTTTACACCTATTTTTCTATTAAAACATCCCATACATCCTTAAATATCACCCTTTCAGGGTTAAAAACGCATCGGACATATTATTCTATAATCCTATCATCCCTTCAGGATTAATCTTTCTCTCAGTTGCTCGTTTGCTCCTTCACTAGATCAAAGATCACTCTTCACCCATTCACTCCTTCACAGGCCTTCCGCCAAGTCCATTGCTCTCTTCAGCGCTGCCAATTTATTATGCACTTCTTGCAATTCGCTTTCTGGTACACTATCTATGACGATACCTGCTCCAGATTGGTAATGCAACTGACTATTCATACTCAAAAACGAACGTATGATGATGGCATGGTTTAAGTCTCCATTGAGTTTAATGATACCAAGTCCACCACCGTAAAATGAACGAGCTGTAGGTTCATAAGTATCAATGAGTTGCAATGCTTTGTATTTTGGTGCTCCTGATAAAGTTCCTGCAGGAAAAGTATCAGCAAAAATTTGATAGCCAGTGATACCTGCTTTGATATTACCAACTACCTTTGACACTAAATGAATCACATGACTGAAAAATTGTACATCCTTATATTTAGAAACAGTGACTTCTACACAGTTTTTACTCAGATCATTTCTTGCAAGATCTACAAGCATGATGTGTTCAGCATTTTCCTTTGGATCATCTGATAGTTTTTTGGCTAGCAACTGATCTTGCGTATAATCGCCTGTGCGTCTGAAGGTTCCAGCGATAGGATGTATCTCCGCTTTACCTTCATGTACGACCATTTGTGCCTCAGGTGATGAACCAAAAATGCGGTAACTACTATAATCGTAATAAAATAAATATGGACTTGGATTGACAGACCTTAAGGCACGATAGACATTAAATTCATCTCCTTTGAATGATTGAGAAAACCTTCTAGATAAAACCATTTGAAACACATCTCCACGTTGACAATGTGATTTTGCTTTTTGAACGATATCGAGATAATAATCATCGGTCATATTGCCACTTTCTTCACCAATTTTACTGAAGGGGTAGGTCTGATGGTCTTGACGGCTGATGATACTAAGGATTTTGTCCAAAGTGCTCCCTTGTCCTTCTACTTCATTTTCAATAAGATACAATTCGTCATAAAAATGATCAAAAGCAATGATGTATCTAAATAGATCATATCTCATGGCAGGAATGCCGTAATTTGATTTGTTAGGATCAAATTTAAGTCCTTCAAATTCCTGAACCATATCAAAACTGGTATATCCAAAAACACCATTGAACCGATCATTGTCGCTATTTTTAGCTTCAATAGCATCTAATAAAGTTTGAATGGCAGTTGTGGCATTCTTAGCAATTTGTGATCTTACTTCATTATTCAAATGGTTTTTAAGTTCATATTGATCATTGACATATTTTAGCGTCAGTAAAGGATCAAAACAGATGAAAGACTGACTATCTTCCTTACTGGAATAATCAGAACTTTCCAATAACAAAATCTCTGGAAAATGTTCTCTAAGCTTTAAGAAAAGACTCACGGGAGTAGTGAGGTCAGAAAGCATTTTGATGGAATGCGTATGTATGTTTATCATTATATAAATTCAATTTTAAGCAAAAAAAAAGCGACTTACCAGGAATCTGATAAGCCGCTTATATCTATTAATACAAAATGATTAGCTACTCAACTTCCTGATTTGAGAGTTTGAATATGCCACCAATTTGTATTTTTAAAAATCATTTAATATTTATTTTGATGCAAAGAAAAGGAGTTTTTTATAATTCCATGAGATTTTATTGAATATTTTTTCAATTTAATCTTATATTTAATGAATGACCAATCTTTTATAAATAAAAAAGGCTTGATCGAGACCAAGCCTTTTTTTATTATTTATTGATGTCAATTTTGAAGAAATTATTCCATATCATCTTCGTCATCATACTCTTCTGGATCATCATCTGCGATCATGTCAAGATCCTCATCATCTGCGAAAGAGTCATCATCTTCATCATCTATACCAAGTTCCGCTTCGTCAAGTTCTTTGATAACATCTAATTCTGAGAATATTTTATCAAGATCATCATCGTCAAGATCAGCTGATGAAGATTTGCTCAAAGTAGGTTTCTTGATTACTTTTGTAATGATAACTGGTTTTTTAGGCTCAGCTTTTCTTGCTGGTTTACCATCATCTTCATCTTCTAGATCATCAAATCCACGTTGTTTGTCTTTTGGTACGACTTGAATATCCTTCATTTCAGACTGAGTCTTAGCAATGACTGATTTTGTGGTAGTAGGCACTGCAAGCAAACGCTTTTTCTCGATCAATTCACCTGATACTACGCAGATACCATAAGATTTATTATTAATCCTAATCAATGCGTTTTCAAGATCCTGAATATATTTACGTTGGTGGTTTGCCATATTGTTTAGCATCTCCACTTCAGATTGGATGGAAGAGAAATCTGTGATATCCTTAGCAAAATCATCGTTATTATTTTCAGTAATATCTTTGAGTTGCTCTTTCAGATTTGCATATTGCTCTCTGGCTTTATCTAATTTTTTATCGATAAGGTCTTTGAATTCTTTCAATTCATCGTCACTATATCGTGTTGTTACATTCGTTGGTGTAGACATAAATCTATTATTTCTTAAAAATTGGTGCAATATTAGACCTTAAATATCATATTACAAAAAAAAGTTTCATGTTAAATGCTTTTTTTATCAAATATTAACATAATAACAGTTTAAATATGCTTGAATAGTTACTTTAGGTCTTTATCTATGAATTTTGAAAATTTCAATTAAAGGATTTTACAAATTGGAAAGATTTTTTGAAACCTAATATATATAGTAATTAGCAACACACTTAGTAAAATATTACAGTTAAATATATGTCTTTAAATGTGATTTTATTAGACAAATTATGTATTATCTTTGCGCCTTATGAGATTAAAGAGCCTTCAGATTAAGGGATTTAAAAGTTTTGCCAATGATACCATCCTCAATTTTAACGAAGATGTCATAGGTGTAGTCGGTCCTAACGGGTCGGGCAAATCCAATATTGTGGATGCTATTAGATGGGTTCTCGGTGAGCAAAAAAGTAAAGAATTGCGTCTCGAATCCATGTCAGATGTCATATTTAATGGTACAAAGACTAAAAAGGAAGCGGCTACAGCTATGGTTGCGCTTACCTTTGAGAATACTAAAGGCATTCTACCTACAGAATATCAGACTGTTACAATATCTAGGACGCTTTATAGAAGTGGAGAGTCTGAATATAGATTAAATAATGTAGTATGTAGACTTAAAGATATCAATTCTTTATTCTTAGATACAGGAATTGGGTCCAATTCTTATGCCATTATAGCATTAGGAATGGTAGACGACATACTAGCCGACAAGGACAATGCTCGTCGTAGGATGTTTGAACAAGCTGCCGGTGTGTCCAAATATAAAATCCGTAAGCGAGAGACTCTATCTAAACTCAAAAGTGCGACTGAAGACTTAAATAGGATAGACGATTTATTATTCGAGATAGAAGGAAACCTAAAATCTCTCGAAAAGCAAGCCAAACGTACACAAAAGTATCTTGACCTTAAGGCAGAATATAAGGAGCTGAGCATCAAACATGCCGTTTTTTCTATTCAACATCTAAAACAGAAATATAAAGGTATCTCTGATCAACTCGTAAGAGAACAAGATCAATATAGAGAAAATGATGTCATACTTTATAAACATCAAGCAAATCTCGAAAAAGAGAAAAAAGCCAATGCTGACAAAGAAATAGCACTCAGCGATCAGCAAAAACGTCTCAATGAAATGGTCTATCAGATCAGAACTAGAGAAGGCGAAAAAGGATTGTTGTCCCAAAAACTTGGATTTAAAAAGCAAAACAAAGAGCAACTAATTAAAGTCATAGCTGACAATGAAGTTGAATTGCAAAAGACGCTTACGGAAGCAGAAGCCTTACAAATTAGACTTCAAAATGAACTAGCCGTAGAAGAAGTGCTCAAACAAACCTTGCTGAAGTCTAAAGAAGTATATGATGCGACAAAGCTTGAATACAATGCTGCTAAGGTGAGTTTTGACATCAAACAAAAAGAAAAACAGGAGATAGAACGTCAGGTTTTTGATCTTGAAAAAAATATTGCCATCCACAAAAACTCAATCGAGAATAACGAACGAGATGTACAAAGGATCAATGATTCACTTCTATCCAAAGAACAAGAGTTTTTAAGAGCGAATGCTACTGTAGAACAATTATCATCGACTTATACCGCCAAGGAGACAGAACTAAACATGCTCCAAGAAACTGAAAATGGTCGTAAAGCCCGTGTAGCGGAGTTAGAAAGTAGGAGAGACAAATTGCAAGACGAACTCAATAAGATCAATAGAAACATTGACTCCAAACAAAATGAATACGATCTACTCAAAAGTATGATCGATAATTTTGAAGGATTTCCGGAGTCTATCAAGTTTTTGAATGATCATTGGCGTAAAGATTTGACCATTTTATCTGATATTTTAGATGTACAGGAAGCTTACAAAGCGCCTATTGAACTATATCTAGAGCAATATCTGAATTATTTTGTGGTTGAAAATATGGGGGAAGCAATACAAGGTATTTCGTTACTCAAGAATTCTCAAAAAGGTAAAGCAAACTTTTTTCTCCTTGACAAAATAAAGCCTAGAAAAAGTACAAAAGTAAATGTAGAACAACTCATTCCTGCTGCTGATGTGGTTAAGGTACCAAGTAAATACCAAATTCTTTTGGATGCTATCTTGGGTGATTGTTTTGTTTTTGAAGGCGAAATCGAACAATTGTCAGATGTGAATGAAAATGTGACCATCATATCATCGACAGGCACTTTTTTAAAGTCAGGATATAGTATTTCAGGTGGTTCAGTAGGACTATTCGAAGGAAAAAAAATAGGTAGGAAACAAAATCTTGAGAAGCTAGCTGAATTTCTGGAAGAAAATAATAAAATCAAACTTGAACATAATACAGAGCTGGAGAAAGTCAGAAGCGAATTGACCAAAGTGAAAGCGACTGACCATGTTACTAGTATAGAAAAGATAAAGAAAGAGTTACAAAATATTGACCAAGAACGAATTAAGTTCAGTCACCAGATAAATTCGTTTAATCAGTTAAAGACCGAAAGTGACCAAAAAATAAAGGTAGCAAAGGATCAAATCAAAGATCTTTTGTCTCGAATATCTATGTCAGAACAACAGATGAAGACTTTTAAAGCCAAAATTGTTGAACTCGACAAACCATCTGAAGGTCAAAATGAAGACATTGACAAACTCAGCGAAAAGATGTCTGTCTCTGCCGAACAATACAATAGCGACAATATTGCAGTCATCAGACAACAGAATCTCATAGGTAATTTCCGAAAAGATAAGGAATTTAAAGATGTTAGGTTAAAGGATTTGGATGTAAAAATCACAAATGACAAACAAAGGTTGATGTCTGAAGACCGAGAACGAATAGACATCGAAGATCAGCTCATCAAGTTAGATGGTGAGTTGCAGCTATTATATACAGAAAAGAAAAACTACCAATCTACACTTGGCGAAGCTGAGCAGGATTATTTTAAAGCAAAAAATGTCATTAATGAGATAGAAGACCAAGTCAGAAATCTCACTAGAACACAATCAGCGCTTCAGCAATCTATCCAAACGCTCAAGGATCAGTTTACAGAACAAAAATTCCAAATCCAAGCCGTAGGTGAGCGATTAAGAATTGAATTTAATATCTCCGTTAATGACATCGTCAATAAAGAACCTGAAACAGGCATCGATTATGACCAACTCACAGAAGAGCTTGAAAAAATAAAATCTAGGATGCTTGGATACGGAGATGTCAATCCGCTAGCTGTAGAAGCATATAATGAGATGAAGGAAAGGTATGACAATATCAATGTCCAACGCAAAGATATTCTTGATGCCAAAGAAAGTCTCATGGATACCATCAAAGAAATAGAAGGTACTGCTACCCAACAATTCATGGAAGCTTTTGAGCAAGTACGTACTAGTTTTATTGAAGTCTTCAGAAGTTTGTTTACGGAAGATGATACTTGTGATTTGATCTTGCTAGACGAATCTAATCCATTAGAGTCGGATATTGAAATAATAGCCAAACCAAAGGGGAAAAAGCCAAAATCTTTGAGTCAGCTTTCAGGTGGCGAAAAGACATTGACAGCCACAGCACTTCTTTTTGCACTTTATTTATTAAAACCTGCACCATTCTGTATTTTTGATGAAGTGGATGCACCACTTGATGATGCTAATATCCAGAAATTCAATCGTATCATCCAGAAATTTAGTACAGAATCCCAGTTTATCATCGTCACCCACAATAAATCTACCATGGCCGAAGTCGATGTACTTTATGGCGTCTACATGGTAGAACCAGGCGTATCAGCAGTGAGTGCAGTCGATTTCAGAACATTAAAACATGAGCCAATTCTCGAAAACATAGATTAAATGTTTTTGTTCACATACTTGTAGTGTTTAAGATATTGTTACAATCTATTTTAGTTTTTCAAAATCAAATATGAATTTTCTTGCGCATATGCTGTTGTCTTGCAAAGATTCCAATCTTTTGGTGGGCAATTTTGTGGCAGATTTCATAAGCAATTCTGACAAAAAAGGATTGAATCCGCAAATTTTGGAAGGTATTAATTTGCACAAAAGCATAGATCATTTCACAGATAATCACGATGCAGTAAAGGAAGCAATTAAGCTGATAAGGCCTTCACAAGGAAAATATGCTCCTGTCACTATAGACATTTTATTTGATTACATATTAACCCAAGAGTGGAACAAATATTCCACACATCATCTAAAAGAGTTTACAGTCTCAACTTATGGGACTTTACAATCAAATGCTCATCATTATCCCGCCAAACTTCAAGAGATGTTGCCACGAATGATTGCAGATGATTTTTTGATGAGTTGTGCGACGGAAGAAAGACTGATTACTACATTCCAAAGGGTAAAAAGACGAGCGAAATTTGATAATAATTTTGAAAGTGGACATGAAGCCATGTTTGACCATTATGATTCTTTAAATCAATTATTCCACGACTTTTTTCCAGATATTATGCTTCATGTGCAAGAATATTGTGATTGTAATTAAATTATTATTAGCATGAAGAACTTCGGAATCATAGGTTATCCACTTACGCACACATTTTCACCGAGCTATTTTAACAATAAGTTTAAAGAAGAAGGTATTGATGCATTTTATGATAGATATCCATTAGAAGATATTTCTGAGTTTTGTATGTTGACAGAGACAAAAGAATTTGTAGGTATGAATGTCACGATTCCACACAAACAAGCCATCATGCCACTTTTGGATGAGATAGATTTAGCTGCTCAAAAAATAGGTGCAGTCAATACCATCAAATTTGTAAATGGAAGGTCGATAGGTTGCAATACTGATGCCTATGGATTTGAAATTTCGCTGCTCGATCTTATTGGATCACCAGAAAATATTGATGGAGCTTTAGTCCTAGGTGCAGGTGGAGCTGCCAAAGCCGTATGTTTTGTATTAGAAAAACTAGCTATTCCATATAAATTAGTGAGTAGATCAAAAGGAGATGTTAGATACAATGAGATTGACAAAGATATGATGCAGCGTCACCATTTGATTATCAATACTACGCCACTAGGTATGTCTCCTGATATAAAAAGTGCCCCAGAAATACCTTATGAATGGCTGAATGAAAAATATTTTCTGTACGACCTTGTGTATAATCCTGAAAAAACCATATTTTTGACCGAAGGATTAGCAAGAGGATGTAAAATAAAGAACGGATACGATATGCTAATCCTCCAAGCCGAAAAAGCTTGGGACATTTGGAACCAACCGGAAACGTAAATATATGACAGAGCCCGAACCTTATCAAAATCTCAATTTTTCTGATACAGAGATAGCTTTTAGCAATAAATCAGACAAAGAACTCAAAAAAACTGCATGGTTATTCAAGATGATGAATAATCAAAACCTTGTAAAAATTGGTTCAAAAATTGGTTTGTTTGCCATAAAATTTAAAGTGCCTTTTACGGAATTGGTAGTTCGAAATACGATTTTTCCACAGTTTTGTGGTGGCGAAAATCTATTGGATTGTCAGAAAACGATCGATAAACTATATGAATACGATACTTTGACCATCCTTGACTACGGTGCAGAAGGCAAAAGTGATGAAGATGATCTCGACGCCGTTACCCAAGAAACCCTAAAAGCCATCGAAATGGCAGCTTCTAATAATTCTGTACCTGTCGTAAGTACAAAGATAACAGGATTGGTAGATAATGTCATTCTCGAAAAACTCCATAAAGGGGACGAACTCAATGAAGGCGAAAAAAGAAAATACCAACATCTAGTAGAAAGGGTAGAAGAGATATGCGAGCGTGCAGCCGAACTTAGTGTGAGTGTATTTATAGATGCAGAAGAAAGTTGGATACAAGATCCGATAGACGAGCTCGTCATGCAGATGATGGAAAGATACAACAAAGAGAAAGTCATTGTTTACAACACCTATCAGATGTACATCTCCTACAAATTTGAGCATCTAAAGCGAGATCACCAAAGGTGTATAGCCAAGGGAGTACTATTCGGTGCTAAGCTTGTACGCGGTGCCTACATGGACAAAGAAAGAGCAAGAGCAGAAGAGATAGGCTATCCATCACCTATCCAAAAAGACAAGGCAGCTACTGATGGGGATTATAATGCAGCGATCAGATATTGCATTGATAATCATACCACTATATCGTCATGCTGTGCATCTCATAATGCTGAAAGCAATATGCTCCAAGCTCAGCTGCTACATGAGAAAGGTATAGACAGGAATCACCCACACATCAATTTCTGTCAGTTATATGGCATGAGTGATAACATCACATTTAACCTTGCCAATGCAGGATATAACGCCGCAAAGTACGTAGTATATGGACCTATCAAAGATGTCATACCATATCTGATCAGACGGACGGAAGAAAATGCGTCTGTCACAGGTGAGATGAGTAGAGAACTGACATTGGTGGATAAAGAGATGAAACGTAGAGGGATGTGATGAAACCGTTGTATTTGTAAAGGTGTAAGATTTGTAAATTTGCTGAAATGCTGCAATAATGGGTGTCCAAATTCATTTGGACAATAAAAGTATTTTAGTGTCCAAAAAAGCAATTCTCCTTATTCCTTTCTGATCGTTTTGATAACAGCTTCTACCTCATATAAAAGTTCAGCTCGGAATGTTACATTTAGGCCTTCATAATACCAATCATTATGTTTCATGTAGAGTTTACCATAAGATGTGCTATTTACATCTAGGTTATAATATAATATGGCTTCAATCTCGTCATTAAGGCAAAACTCTTTTTTTAAAGCTAGATTTTCTGTCAATGATTGAGAAGCACTTTCTAGTTTGTCAGGGATTGGGTTAGCAAGTTTTTGTCCAAAATAAATCAACCCATCTATAGGAGAAGAATAGAGATAACTAAAATATAAATCGGATCCCGATTTTTTTTCAAAAGTAACACTTTCATCTATTAGTAATCCATCTCCAGTATAATGACTTGGAAACTGTATGGTGTACCCATCTTTAAAAGCTTCGGTAGTGAAGCTTGGGTTAGCTTCCATATTGATACAATTGATATTTGTATCAATTTTTGTTTCTTCTTTACAACAAGAAGCTAGAAGCAACATAAAAGGAATGAATAAGATTTTCATATATTAAAATTTTAGTGAATAAGCTTTGAACACCATTTTCAGATTTCATGATGCTAATCCATGATGTCTCTCACATTAATGACGTATTTTTGATTAGGAACGTTGGTGTTTATGTCAACTGTGTGTTCATTTTCAATGACAGGATTTGGGAGGAAGACCAGAATGCTATGTTACAAGAGAGATTAATTGCAAGTTGATTAAGGTAGATAAGGAGATGAAGCGTAGAAGGATATTAGGAAAAAATGACAATAGAGATAAGCTGAAATAATTTTTGTTCTTATTTGGAAGTTTGTAGTATGAAGCAAGTAACGAAAGGTTATAAGTTTTGAAATAAAATATCAAAGAAAGTAATAGAGACTACTTAAGAATTTGTCTCTATTACTTATCTATTATTGGTTAATGACTAAAGCTATTACCTAACTGCAATCGGATAATTGACACCACTAAATGTTACTGTACCATTTGTCAAAGGTGCTGCATTTCTTACGTGCATGATACCAGCAACGTGAGGTGTAGCCATACTTGTACCTGTCAAAGTAGCATATCCACCATTTAAAAAAGTACTTAAAACACTGGTTCCTGTGGCTATAAAATCTACTGGAGGTCTTCCCCAGTTTCCTCCTGTATTAATATCATCGTAGTAAGTCCCATTACATCTCATATTTGTCACTGTAAATATATTAGTGCCATTTATACACGCTGGTTGCACATTTGCAGCATTTCCAAAATTATTTCCTGATGCTATGGCTACACGTGTACCTGAGTTTGCAATGTTTGTTACAGAAGTGAAATAATTACAAGTGGTGGCACAATTTCCTGCATTCCATGCGCCTCCTAAACTAAGATTGAGTACATCACCAGGACTATCATATGTGGCAACATGATTGATTCCAGAAATGATTGTCGATGATGGACTGCCTCCTGAGCACCCAAAAACTTTTACAGGTACAACAGGTGCACCCGCTGCCACACCTACAACCCCTATAGAATTGTTTCTTGCAGCAATAGTGCCTGCCACATGCGTCCCATGACCATTACAATCATCAGCATTGCCACCTACAAATGACTTGGCATAAAGTGAATTGGTTACAACATTAAGGTCAGGATGATCCAAATCAATACCAGAATCTACAACCCATGCCCATCTTGATGTATTTGCATTTGCAAATCCTCCAGCGTTGGTAATGCCACAAGGTGTTGTTTGCATTCTAAGTCCGCCACTTCTCTCGATAGACTCCACTTGATAATTAGGAATGGATATCATCCTGTCATAACTTAATGTTTCAATATCTTGATTAGTTTTGAGCTTTTCAAACTTTTCAGAACTGATGCGTACAGCTGCCCCAATGGTTGCAGCTGTATAAATATGCAAAACTTCCTCTTCAAATATTCCATTATTTGCTAACCATGCCTTAATTTTAACTTCAGTCTCTTTATTCAACTTTTCCATCAAACTCCCCTTTTCTTCTCTACTATAATTTTTGGATCTATCTAATTTTAACAATGATGGTGGTCCAACCACATCATTTTTTAATTGTACAATGTATTGATCGGGTATGGCATCTTCCACAGTACCTAAGGGTTTTATGACATCTCTTGAGTCATTTGTAGATGCGCTGTCTGAGCAACTTTCTAGTGTAAAAAAAGATATAATAATTATTGAACAAAAAAATAAATATTTCATAATAACGATTTTTTAAAAATGATTAAATAAATTTACTTAGAATTCTTAGCTGAGGAATTCATGAAAAATAAAAAAATAAAATTAAGCCTTTATGCTTACATCCGTCTTCTATGTAAGGAACTTACTCTATCACAGTTACATCTCCACCCATCACTACTTCCTTCTCGTTTTCTACATAACTTATCAGATAGACATAGACTCCTAGTTGAATACTTTCATTGGGTAACCATCCTTGGGCTGCATCATTCGATATTGCAGTATTGGTAAAAATCTTATTGCCCCATCGATCATAGATACTCATTTTGTACTTAAAATCGATTTCAGACTTTATGTAGAATATATGATTTCCAGATGATGACTTTTTTGCAACGATATTTGGAATGGCGAATTTGACATTTTTAAACCGAACCAATAATTCGTCAGCATCTGTACATCCGTGTTCATTTTCTACCGTAATATGATATATACCTTCTTTTGGTCGGATTAATGCAGGATATGGACACTGACTACAATCTATTGCGTCTTCATTATTCCATTGATAACTCATGATGTCGCCACTATATGAAACTGGAAGCAGGATGCCAGGAGCATACCAAATGTCTAATAGATCGTCTGCCACTACATCTGGACTAGGGTAGGCTGTGATTTGAAAGGTATCGATATACTTACACAAATTTTTATCATTGTACTGAAGGGTATAAGTACCAGGCTCTGTAATAATTCTGTCTCTATCTCGATTTCCGTCTTGCCACTCTAAGTTAAAAACTTCATCAAACACAGAAATTACGGTGCCCCTTTCTGGACAAACTCCCAAATCTCCTAAAATAGTTGATCTTCTATCCTCAAAATACTGGTAAATAATGTCAAAAAATATAGAATCACATCCATTAATACCCTTCAGTGTATCACGATACGCTCCGGGGACTGCATAATTTTTACCCAAAAACTGCGTACTATCTGATGGACAAGAAAAAATGTCTGCCTTCTGATAGCTAGGGTCTATAAGGTACTTGACATCAAATGATACAGTATCTTGACAAGCACCATTAGAAAGAATATAGCTGTAAGTACCTTTGTCTTGTAAAACCCTTGTACTACTACTGCTTCCATCATTCCACGTCACATCATACTGTATCGGAAGGTTTATAGTCACAGATGCTCCTGCACATATAGTGGTATCCAGAATAGGCATATGAGAGATAGCTGGCAGTACAGTCACAGCACCCACAAAAGTGCCTTGATACCTGCCCGTGCAGTGCTCTACATCTAAAAAAATATCATAAGTACCTGGCGTATCATAACAGACTGTGACAATTGAATCTCCGCTGCTAATAGCATTGCTTCCAGGGAGTGACCACACAAACTCACCTGGTATTAGTGAGTGATTGCTGGATATGGTGATACACTGACCCGCACAAATCATATACTGCTGACTATCTAGTCTGACTTCTTGCTCTATTTCGGCCAAAAAATAATTGTCATACCCGACAAAGGTAGTGTTGAACGGAATGTTTTCTGTGCCTTTGACACTGTCCATGTGAGCAAAAATGCCTACCGTCATTACGGTATGATCTTCCTCTGCGGTAAAACAATGTCTAAATTTCTGCCACTCGCCATATTTAAGATCAGGTACAGTATCTATCTCTATCTGCGGCTTGAGCAAGATAGGTCCATAATTATTTGGATCTAATGTCATATCATATAGGGTATCAGAAAAGTAAATGCCATAGTGTGAAAGTGGCGTACTTGTGATTGGTAAAGGCATGGTCATATCATAGGAAATATAATAGTCCCTTCCTTTTTTTAAGGTGTCCAATAATCTGACTTCTATATAACTCCTATACTCCCTAAATCCGACACCACCTATGAAACGAGGATTTAATACTGCTGCAAGGAATCCATTACCTTCGCTTGGATCACAAAATTGTTTTGGGAAAACATTTGCGTACTCAACTGTTCCCATTGTGAGACATTCCAAATTAAAATATTTAGAACTAAATTCTCTTGATTTCCAATGATGTAAGACTTCTCTTAAATTTAAAATAGTATTATTGGAATAATTGCAGGTGTAAAAGTCTTCAAAACTAGGATTTGGGATCAAATTCTTTTGTCCTTGTATGGTACTAGTTATTATAAAAGAGAAGAAGATTAAGATACACCATTTCATATATATAAATTATGCTTTGATGGAATCAAAATATACCCAACCTACAGTCGAGTAGGTTGAGTATATCTTTATATAATAATTACATCTTAATAAATTTGCCTGTCAATTCAGATCCCACACCTTTGATGACATAATAATAAATACCGCTCACAGCATCAAGTTCTATTTGCAACTTAGGCTGACCTAAAAGTTGTATAGACTTTACAGTGCGGCCTTGACTATCAAAGATATGAATATCTACATTTTGATCCAACCATTCTCCTTTCATGTCAATATTGATATGGTCAGTCACTGGATTTGGGCTTACTATGCACATAGACTCATCTGCATTACTTCCAGCGCTTCTATTTTGTGTGCCTCCACCATCATGAAAGGCATTTGGCGGACAGTTAGTACCTTCTTTGAAGTAATAAAAATCTGTAATCAAGCCTGCACCACACCCATCATCATAGGTTAAATCCAATCTATAACACTGACAAGAAGTAGCTGTCGTGATTAATATTGGCCCTATATTAAAATTATTGACTGGTGTAAGGCTACCGGCTGATACTTGTTGAGGATCATTATGAGTATTGCAGTTTACTTGATTCAATTTCCAGTTTAAAGAAGTGTTATTGCTGTTTTGGACATTATAACCGATTAGGGTCAACTGGTTTATTTTAATGTTTCCAATAGTAGTACCACCAGTCAACAAAGAACTTGGAGGTGACGTGGCTGGAATAAAGCTACTTGTATTAGGTTCAAATCCAGAAATTGCATAAGCTCCATAAGCAAACTGCCCTTGGATATTAATGTATGCAAATTTATATGTATTGAATGAACATTCAGTAGGTCCATTACAGCACTGAATTCGCATTTCTATCTTGTAAGTACCAATGGTTAGATTGCTTATTAAATTTGAGATATTTAGTATGTTACTGGGAGAGAAATATGTCTCAGAAGCCACTACTGTATTGTTTAGGTCTTTAATGATAATAGATAAACACATATCTCTAAGAAGGCTCATTCCAGCAATATTTAATTCAACAGGATCTCCAGGGCAAACTAAAATATCAGTAGCACTAGCGAGAACGTTTAGTGCTCCAGAATGAAAACGTCTTCCACAATGTGTTAAAGCAGTGGTTTCACCAGGAGTTATAGGTGCAACGCCCAAATTTATACCATTTATTCTAATGTTTGTCGGTAAAGACTGACTTAAATAAACAGTACAACCTACTACCTTACAAACTTCCCAATTTCCGCCATTAATACAAACCGTAGCACCGGGGCACGGCTTGCCAACCAAGCAGACTTTACCATCAATAATTTCATAAACTCTTGAACGTTCTTCAGGGCAACTAATTGTGACCATTGCGCCTGGGAGTGAAGGAATTACTCTTCCTCCACAACTTTCGACAAAAGTTAAGCAGGTGCAATTACTAGGCACTGAATTTGGTATGGAAGTCGTAGTGGGATCAGTTTGGCCATTTACACCAAAATAAGAAATTAATAAAATGAAAATTAATGAAAATACATTTTTCATGTTTTAAATTTTTTGATTACTTAAAATAATATTTGTTCAAAAAAAAGCCAAACAAATTAAGTAAGAAACCATATCTTTGTCTCTCCGTTCACGCGGTACGGGAGCTTACTCCATTTTTCACGAAATGGGCCAAAGTAGGCTTCTTTTTTATTTGTATGGATTTGAAATGTAATAAAATAAATAGCTACAAGGCACTGTCTCCTGAGACACCTCTTCCTTTAAGTTTAGTTTTTGATATACTTTTTTTTGATTTTATAATTTTAAAATGTTAATAATTGTTTTTTCTAAAATTCATGTTCTTTCGAAAACACGTATACTTTTTAACTACAGCACAACCAGATACTTTTACCAAGTTATAATATCAATGACTACAAGCAGAAATGAATCACCAATCTACTTGATTACTAAAAAAAAACATTTAGCTTAAGGAAAAATATTTATAACTGTAGGTTTGTACTATCATCTCTTCTGGAATTTAAGAAAGATAACAAAACTCACAAACAAAAAACTGATTTCTTCAAATCATCTTTTTCTGAAAGCTTTACATTTTGTTTCATAAAATTAATTAAAATTATCTTTTAAATTAACTTCAAAAAACACCCAACTTATTTCTCAACAGGTGCTGTAGTTTTAATGGTGTATCTTTCTATAAATTAATTCACTTTAATCTTTCACCATTAAAAGCAATTCAAAGGTAAGGCTTTCCAATTTGAAAGTCAAATAATTTTGTTATTATTTTTAAAATTCATTTCGTTTTTTTATTTTTTCATAATTTTTAATTTTTAAGTCACATATAATCAGCATGATAGAGCGTATTTGATTGTGAAGATTAGAATCAACCGTGATAATTATAGCGGTATCATGTCTTAGAGTCATACTACTACGTGAGGAACTTTAATGGCTTTGTTATATGCAATTGCAATACTTTTTTATACTTCCAGACATGTTTTGGAAACCCATTAAAACAATTACCTTAATAATGCAAAGCCGACTCTACATAACCAATCGTGTGCAGATTCAACAGTATCAACAAACGTTTGCAGCTTTAGCGGCATCAACAAATTAGCAGATCAGCAAAATCTTGGATGTGGGTAGGGGATAAAACAAATGGTAACAAAAGCAATTGTCTTATTCCTTTTTAATCATTTTGATAACCGCTTCTACCTCATCTAAAAGTTCAGCTAGGAATAGTTAAGTTAAAACAATTATTCAAAAGCCCAAAAACGAATTATAGTAACAATCAAACTCATACGTATGGTTTAGTTTGCGCTTGAATGATTTATTATTTTTCAAACCTTTCAAATACCCATAGTTTGTCATTCTCATCTCTAAACCCTACAATACCCAAAGATTTTGAAAAATGTAGTTCAGAAAATATCTTATATTCTTCAGAAGGAAAACTTGAATAGACTGAATCAAATGTTTTCCCCAAAAGCAATTTGTTATGGTTGCAATTACAAAAAAAATGGGTCTCCTAGATGATCAAAACCTACATTAGGTGTAAAAGGAACTAGGTTTGTGAATATACTTGCACTAAAATTTGCATTTTGTGAAGTACCATTTTTTGTAATATTTGTAGTTACATAAAAGTACAAAGCAAATTTAGTATCTGTGGGTTCATAGTAATTTACTGCCACTTTTGGAAGAACTATATCTTTGCCGTTGACATTTTGTTTCTGAGTCGAATCTGAAAAATTAATGTACAGTATTCTTTCTGACCCTTCTTCATTCTTAAAAATAACTTGGCTGTTGTTTTTAAATGGTTCTAAATTTATACTACTCAAGAGTTGTTCATATTTTACAAATTTCAGGTTAGAAAAATCTAATTCTTGGCTTGAATCCATATCTTTCGTACATGATATGGTAAAAGAAATACAATTGGGGTCAACATTAATGTTTTCATGAATTAATTTATATTTGATTAATTATAAATGTCCTTATGAACTAAATTTTAACTAATTTTTGTGTCGTGCCGATTAGGTTACCTTTATTATCTATAAGTGAAATATAGTATATTCCAGTACTTAATGCTGATATATCCATTTCTGTGTTGGCTTTATTGAAATTAGTTTTGACAATTAATTTTCCATATGTATCGAAAATATGAACATAACTAACATTGAAGGGTTCAGTCAATGAGACAGTAATGTAATTATAAGTTGGATTAGGATTTATTGAATATCCAAAATTGATAAAGTCATTATTTATCGTGGAGGAGATTAAATCTAAATCCCGCCCGTCTATCAACATGTAATGTAACCAAGTATTTTTAACCAATTTATCTGCTTCAGATTTTTTATAATGGACTGTTGATACTACAAGATTGTTTTCTTCAGTTAAAAGCAATCTCGAAACGAAAATATAATCATTAGGCATATCTGCTGATAGTTTTTTAACAAGTCTTTTATTCCCTTTTCCATCTGTCTTGTAGATTAATATAATGGATTCTTCATTTTCTACTGTCGATATGGAAATAATCATAGTTTCATCATTTTCAATAAACTCTGCAAATACGTTTGAAGGTTGTGCGTTTTCTACCGTTATTTGTTCCACTATTTTACCTTCAGTGTTGAAACTACTAAGAGTGATGTTTTGCGGGAAGTTAAAATCATCAGGATTACTTTGTATGATAAAATGCTCATCAGTATAGCCTCGCATCCAGTGGCTATAATAGTTTTGAGGCAGATTTTCTTTTATACTAATATTTTTGAATAAATTAAAATTGTAATCATACTCCAATACAGATATAAGCTGGTCATTTTTAGTTTCACTTGAGCTTGAAAATGCAAACGTAAAAAACCTTTCATTTTGCTTTTGGAAGGTAAACCCACCTCTTCTGAACCGACTCACAATGGTATCTCCGAATGTTATTTGCCTTTCATTTATACGGTGACCTTCTTTATCAAAGATTCTAAACGTTAGACTATTCCCTACATGAATCAGATGATAGATACTATCTTTTGATTGAAAATTTTGTGTTTTACCAAATGTTGTTTCTGTTTCAACGAAATTTAAATGTGGTTGAATACCAGTTGTATCAGGTAAGAAATATGAAATTTCAGAACCATTTTCTGCATTATACACCCTATGCCCATAGTATGACTGGTTCCATAGTGCAGGTATGAATATATAATTATACTCTTTATCAATTAAAAAAGAATACTGATCACCTATTAACCTAGGTGCAGTTGCCATTTCACGAGTTTTCACTTCAGTAAAATATGCTTGGTCTTTCCATAATACAGTTCCGTCCGTCAATTTTAATTTTTGTACAATATAACCGTCTGAAATTGAATTAGTAAGAATATTATTTAATAGAAAAATATTGCCATCTTTAATGATGGGTTTTCCTACTGTGGGAAATCCAAATGTCGTTCCTAAAGTTATATCCTCTGGAAATACATGATGAAGCCAAATTGGGTTATAGTCCTTAAACTTGACGGGTTGATACTCTTGTGCTATAGTTAGATTGGAAAGCAGTACCACAAAAACGAATATACTTAATTTGATTTTCATTATGATGTTTTTGATTATTTTACAAATAAATTTTACAATAAGCTATGGTTCGATTTAGTGTTGAACCATACGCTTTGTTACTGTATCTACATTTTCAATTTAACATAAATCTAGCTTTTTAAAGATGAAATCAAGTCGTTGCAACTTTTTCATAATTTGCATATTATTTTAAAGCACACATTCCTACACTCTAATTTACCTCGGGCTAACTCTATCTAAATTTTTTTTTTTTTTTTTT
>Ga0075163_10002399_pt1 | contig 25264 bp, 28 predicted proteins | sample JI1023141ADNA_FD_71478 | JGI IMG/M metagenome (GOLD analysis project Ga0075163, IMG submission 71478) | Wastewater effluent complex algal communities from Wisconsin, to seasonally profile nutrient transformation and Carbon sequestration -... | ecosystem: Engineered > WWTP > Effluent > Algae... | reverse complement strand
GAGTTGTGCGGCTTGAGGACCCAGTGGTTCTCGTCGGGGAAGTGGATGAACCGGCTCGGCACGCCCTTGCGCTGGAGCGCCGTGAACGTCGACATGCCCTGCGTATCGACGACGCGGAAGTCGAGCCCGCCGTGGATCACGAGCGTGGGCGTCTTCCAGTTCTTCACGAAGTCGATCGGGTTGTGCTTGAGGTAGCCGTCCGGCTTCTCCCACGGCACGCCGGCGTGCTCCCACTCGGGGAACCACAGCTCCTCGGTGTCGAAGTACGCCATCCGCTCGTCGAGGTTGCCGTCGTGGCAGATCAGCGCCTTGAAGCGATCGGTGTGGCCGTTGATCCAGTTGATCATGTAGCCGCCGTACGACGCGCCGAGCGCGGCCGCGCGGTTGCCGTCGAGCCACGTGAACTTCGCGAGCGCGGCGTCGAGCCCGAGCATCAGGTCCTCGTACGGGGCGCCGCCCCAGTCGCCGTTGATCGCGTCGGTGAACTTCTGGCCGTAGCCGGTCGAGCCATGGAAGTCGATGAACACCACGCCGTAGCCGCGACCCGCGTACGCCTGCGGGTTCCACCGGTAGTGGAAGTGATCGCCGAAGCTGCCCTGCGGACCGCCGTGGATCACGAACGCGACCGGCACCTTGCCGCCGCGGAAGCCGGCCGGCTTCATCGCGTAGCCGTAGACGGTGTCGCCCTTCGCACCCTTGAAGCTGAACTGCTCGTAGGTGCCGAACTCGATCTTCTTGACGCGCTCGTCGTTGAAGTGGGTGATCTGGCGGAGGTCGCTCCCGTCGAGCTTGGTGGTGAACAGCTCGCCCGGCTTGCTCAGCGTGTCGCGCGAGAACACCAGGCGATCGCCGGCGACCTGGACGCCGCTGTTGGTGCCCTTGTCGAGGATCAACCTCTCCTTGCCCGTCGCGACATCGACCGCGAACAGCGAGTGATTGCCGACGTTGTCGGTCGACGTGTAGATCGTCTTGCCGTCGGCCGACCAAGCGATCTCCGAGGCCGAGCGATCCCACGCCTCGGTGAGCACGCGAAGCTTGCGACCGGCGACGTCGTACACCGCGATCCGCTCGCGATCCGCTTCGTAGCCCGGGCGCGACATCATCCGCACCGCGATCGACTTGCCGTCGGGCGAGTACGTCGGTCCGAAGTCGTAGCCCTTGTTGGTGGTCAGCAGCTGCGGCGCGCCGCCGGCGACCGGCACCGTGAACACCTCGGTGTTGGTGTTCCACGCCACGCCCTTACCACCCGTGCGCGCGACGAACGCGAGCGTCTTGTTGTCGGGAGCGATCGCGACCTCGTCCATGCCGCCGAACGGATGGGTCGGCGAGTCCGTCGCCTGGCCCGGCGTCAGGTCGCGCGCATCGGCCGGCTTGTCGGGGCTCCACACGAACAGGTGCGAGAACTTGCCGTCCTCCCACTGATCCCAGTGGCGGAACAGCAGCTGATCGTAGACCCGCGCCTTGCTCTTGGACTTCGCCTTCGCCTCGTCGAGCTTGTTCGAGTCCGCGATGGTCTTCGCGGTCGGCCACACCTCGATCGCGAGGACCATGCGCTTGCCGTCGGGGAACAGCTTGAAGCCGCCGACGTCCGCATCGACCTTGGTCACCTGCTCGGCCTCGCCACCGGAGACGGCGATCCGCCAGACCTGCGAGCTGCCGCCGCGCGACGACGCGAAGTAGACGTACTTGCCGTCGGCGGACCACGTCGGATCGGTGTCGTTGTCGGGGTGCGAGGTCAACCGGCGCAGGCTGTTGCCGTCGACGCCGACCATCCAGATGTCGAACCGACCGCGGTTCGCATCGAGGTCGGTGTCGCGCACGGCGAACGCGACCCACTTGTTGTCGGGCGACACCACGGGCGCGCCGACGCGCTGCATCGCGAGCATGTCGTCGACGGTCAGGCCCTTGGCACTGGCGGTGCTCGCGGCAGCCGCGATCAGGAGTGTGGCGAAGGTGAGCTTCATGGCGGGACGGAGTATTGGCCAGGCTCGGAGTGCATTGCTCGCCGGGCAATGAGAAAACGAGGGAATGTCGCTGACCATCGGTGTCGTCGGGGCAGGCACGGCGGGCTCGGCCGCGGCGACCCTACTCGCACGTGCGGGTCACCGCGTCACGGTGTTCGAGCGCGTCGAGGATCCGAAACCGGTCGGCGCGGGCATCACGCTACAGCCGACGGGGCAGGCGGCGCTCGCGCGGCTCGGCATCCTCGACGAGATGGTCGCCCGTGGCGCGCTGCTCGAGCGGCTGACGGTGGTGCGCGGGCCGGCGAAGAAGCCGATGGTGGATCTGCCGTACGCGAACATGCATCACGGGCTGCGCGGCCTCGGCACCCACCGCGGCAATCTGTTCCAGACGCTGTTCGCGGCGGTCACCGCGTCGGGTGCGACCATCCGGCTCGGGGCGCACGTCGCCTCGACGTCGGTCGATGACGCGGGGCGCTGGCTGACGCTCGACTCGGGCGAGCGCTGCGGCCCGTTCGATTTCGTGGTCGCCGCCGACGGCAGCGTCTGCGAGCTCCACGCCTGCGCGAGGGAGGTGACGACCACGGTGTATCCGTGGGGGGCGCTGTGGTTCGTCGCGCCCGACCCCGAGCTCGCCGCCGAGAAGCGGATCTATCAGATCGTCGAGGGTGCCCACACGATGCTCGGCTTCCTGCCCACCGGGATCGATCCGCACCGGGAGGTCCCGGTGGTCTCGCTGTTCTGGAGCATCCGCGCCGATCGCGTCGACGACTGGCGACGGGCAGGGCTCGCGCCGTGGCGAGATCGGGTGCTCCGGCTCGAGCCGCGCGCCGAGGGGATCCTCGACGCGATCGAGTCCCCGGAGCAGATCCTGTTCGCGCGCTATCGCGATGTCTCGATGAAGCCGTGGCACGGCGATCGGATCGTGTTCCTCGGAGATGCCGCCCACGCGACCAGCCCGCAGCTCGGCCAGGGCGCCAACCTCGCGTTGATCGATGCGCTCGAGCTCGCCGATGCGGTGGCGTCGATCGACGATCGCGCGCGACCGGCGTTTCGCGTCCGCCAGGCGCTCGCCGCGTACTCGGCGAGGCGCAAGCGCCAGCTCGCCTACTACCAGTTCATGACCCGCTTCCTGACGCCGTTCTTCCAGAGCGACAGCAAGCTCCTCGCGATCCTGCGCGACCTGGCGTTTCCCCACAGCCGGTGGCTCGCGCCGTTCCGAAATTTGATGACCACCACGATGGTCGGCACCGGCCGCGGCTGGATCCGTCCGGCGGTCCCCCACCACGACCTGCCCCGGTTGCGGTCCTAGGATCTGGAGCGGCTTCGGTCACAGCAGTGGGCATGGGTGGGAGAGTCAGCTGTCGGTGAGAACGAGCGTGGTGGGTGCACCGGGTGTATCGTCGGCGGGTGGGCCGATCTGGGCGGCCTACGAGGAGCTACATGCGCCAACGCTATGCGCTTGTCCTGATCGCGGCGGTCGCCGCTTGCGGTGACAACAACGTTCCAACCAACACCGTCGATACCTTCGTCGCGAGGAGCGTGCTCTCCGCCGGCGAACGCGTCGACGCGCGCTGCGAGATCCTCGATCCGAATGGAGAGACCGCGGTCGATGTCACCACCGGGACGCCGCTCGCCGACACCACCGAGCTGGTGATCGACTACCGGCACCCCGATTCGTTCGGCCTCGACGACGAGGAGCTGGTGATCGCGGTCCGCGCCGGGCAAGCACAGGTGCGCTGCTCGGCACCCTCCCTCTCGCTGATCGACGAGGATCCGGCGCTGATCACGATCACGCCGGGACCGGCGGTGCGCGTGCTGACGCAGCTCGCGAGCGACGTCGCCGTCGCCGGCCAGGAGGTCGGGGTCGGCTGCCTGGTGTTCGACGGGTTCGGCAACCAGATCGAGACGTTCACCCAGGCGGTCGCGATCTCGCCGTTCGGCGCCGGCACCACGGTCGGCACCGACAAGGTCTCCGCCAACCTGGTCGGCGAGTACGAGGTCAGCTGCGTCGTCGAAGGGGCGGCCGATGTCGAGCCCGACTTCTTGCTCGTGCTGCCCTCGCTGCCGGCCTCGCTGGTCGGCTCGCTGACGCCGGAGCGCACGGTGTACACCGTCGACGAACAGGTCACGCTGATCGCCACCGCGTTCGACGAGTTCGGCAACCGTGTCGACGACGTCGGCCTGGTCTACGACTCGTCCCCCAACGTGCCGTCCCCGTCGGAGGCGCGCTTCCAGTTCGCGGTCGATGGCTCGTACGCGCTGTCCGCGACGGTGTCGACGCCGACCCTGAACAACCTCCCGCTCAGCGTCACGCTACCCGTGGTCGTCGACTCCGCGGGCCCGGCGATCTCGTGCCGCCGCTTCGATAGCCCGGGCGTCGATGCCGAGGCGTACATGGTGCAGTCGAGCGCCTCCTCGGTGAGCCTGCCGGTCGCCGTGACGGATTCGTTCACGGTGTCGTCGGTCAAGATCAACGGCGTCGACGCGGTCTTCAACACCACCAACGGGCTGTTCACCGCAGCCGTGCCGCTGGCGTTCGGTATGAACTTCTACGACGTGGTCGCCACCGATCAGTTCGGCAAGGAGAACAGCACCACCTGCTTCGTGCTGTCGGCGCCGTTCTTCACGCCCGAGAACAGCTCGATGGATAGCTCGCTGGGCCTGCGGCTCGACCCCAACGCCGTCGGCGACAACTCGACGGCAGGCGCGATCAACAGCCTCAACGACATCCTGTTCGTGATCCTCAACAGCAACCAGATCAAGACGCTGGTCAACAACGGCCTGGTCTCCGCGAACCCGGTCAACAACGGCAGCTGCGGTGTGTTCGCCTGCAACCCCGACGTCGACTACATCGCCAACACGATCACCTGGAACACCGCGACGACGACGGTCACGCTGCGGCCCGGGGGCTTGACCGTCACCGTGACGCTGCCCAACGTCCGGTTGCGCGCGCGAGCGTGCGGCACCACGTGCTGCATCGGCGGCAGCACCGTCACCATCGTCGCCAATCCGATCAGCGCGGCGATCGACTTCAACCTGACGCTGGTCAACGGCGTGATGCGCGCGTCGGTCAATGGCAACCCGGTCGTCACCGTCGGGGCGGTGTCGCTCGACGGCTCCGGGTTCTGTGGCTTCTTGCTCGACATCATCGAGGGCCTGGTCACCGGGCCGGTGCGCACTGCGGTGCAGAACGCGCTCAAGTCGTTCATCAACAGCGACGTCGCGCCTCTGCTCGACCAGCTGGTCTCGAGCCTGGACGTCAACACGCTCGGCTCGACGTTCAACGTCCCGAAGCTCGACGGTAGCGGCACGATTCAGCTCGGCTTCGGGCTCGCGTTCTCGTCGCTCAGCATCAACCCGTTCCGCGCGTTGCTCGGGCTCGGCACCCGGTTCACGCCGAGCGTGATCGGCCAGAACCGCGTCAGCCTCGGCATCGCGAAGCGAACCGCCAGCGCGGCGCTCGACGTCATGGGCACCAGCGGCGCGCGGCCGGTGGGCGTCGCGTTCTACGAAGGCGCGCTCAACCAGGTGCTGCACGGCCTGTGGCGCGGTGGCTTCTTCCAGGCGACGATCGCGCTCGGCGGCGGTACCGCCACGATCGACGCGCGGCTCCCGCCGGTCGCGAAGATCACGACCAACAACCAGGCGCAGCTGATGCTCGGCGGCATCGCGGCGACGATCACGATCCCGGGCGTGATCAACAACCCGATCCCGATCCTGTTCGGCGGTCGCGCCACCGCGAACGTCTCGCTGGTGGGCGACACGCTGTCGTTCGGCGGCTTCAACCTCGATCAGCTGTTCGTGTCGTTCCAGACACCGCTCACCCAGAACCAGCGGACGGCGATGGCGAACTTCCTCGGCCAGGTGCTCAACGACGTGCTGTCCGACGCGATCAACACCGGCCTGCCGGCGTTCCCGATCCCGACGTTCACGCTCCCCTCGAGCGCGGCAAACTTCGGGCTCCCCGCCGGCGCCGAGCTCGGCATCACGTCTCCTCTGCTCTCGACCCCAGCCTCGCCGGGCACGCACATCGTGCTCACCGGTGGATTCGGAGTTCGCCAATGAAGCGGCTAGCACTCCTCCTCGTCACGCTGATCGGCTGCGGCAGCGACGCCTCCGACGTCCCGCAGGCCGGCAAGATCACCGTCGAGATCACCTCGCCGAGCCCGGGAGCCGAGCTGCTCGCGGCCGAGACCGCGCTGATCCCGGTCTCGGGCAAGGTGACCACCGACAGCCCCGCGTTCGGCGCCCTCGAAGCCTGGGTCAACGGCGCGCGCGTGGAGGTCAACCCGGACGGTACGTTCGCGACCACCCTCGAGCCCGAGCTCGGCATCAACCACATCAAGGTCCAGGGTGGTGATGGCATCACCCCGCTCGTCGCGCAGGAGCTCGACGTGGTGTGGGCGCCGGACTACTTGCCGCCGAACGCCGGGACCACCGGGTTCGACGTGCCCGGCGCGATCGAGCTGTCGCTCGGCCAGCGATTCTTCGACGCGCGCACGTTCGGTACCACGCTGGATCTGTCGACCAGCCCGGTGGTCGCGCACGATCTGTCGTCGGCGCTCGAGCTGATCCTGTGGCAGGTCGATCTCGCGAGCCTGCTCGGTGGCGCGCTGCAGTTCGGCAGCGGCAACACCCAGCTGACGGTCACGATCCCAGCGGCCACCCCGGCTGCGGTGATCGTCGACGCGAAGGTGATCGACGATCCGCAGAAGGCGATCGATCTGTCGATCGATCTCAACGGCGTGTTCCTCGAGATGGACGGCACGTTCACGTTCGGCAACCGCACGCTGGTGATCGATGGCGGCATCACCGCCGATCTCCACGCCTCGGCCCGGCTCACGCTTGCGCTCGCCGAGGACGGCACCGTGCAGGTGGAAGTGATCAACGTCGTCGCGCAGGTCGGGCCGCTGGTGCCCGGCTTCACCGGCGTCAACGGCGACGAGCTCGACGCGTTCATCACGATCGGAGGTAGCGACTTCCGCACCCTGATCGAAGGGCTGATCGAGGCCGAGCTGATCCCCACGTTCACGGACAAGGTGCCGCCGCTCCTCGAGACGCTGCTCGGCGCGACCAACAACCTGTTGAACGACGTCGAGTTCACGCTCGACCCCGGCCTCGGCACGCCGGTCACGCTGCAGCTCGACGGTGCGATCGGCTCGCTCGACGTCGCTGCGGGTCCGGCGATCGGCACCGCCCCGGGGCACGTCACGGTGTTCCAGGATCTCGTGGTCCGCACCACGTCGACGCCGATCCACGCGAGCTCGCGCGGCGCGGCGCGGCTCGACGCCCAGCCCGCCGCCCCGAACACGCTGAGCTCGAGCGTGCACCTCGTGATGCGCCAGGAGCTCCTCAACTCGCTGCTCCACTCGCTGTGGAACAGCGGGCTGCTCGAAGGGCAGGCGACGTTCGGAGGCCTGACGGCGAACGTCAGCGCGAAGCTCGCGCCGGTCGTCAGGCCGACGCCGCCGGATACCGACTGCAAGATCGACGGCGTGCGCTGCGACCTCATCCTGCAGCTCGGGCAGCTCGAGGTGGGGCTCACCGATCTCGATCAGGTGTTCGCGGTCAACGCGCAGGCCGGGGCGCGAATCGTGGTCGACGGCACCAAGGTGTCGATCAAGATCGAGGAGATCCCGACGCTGACGGTCTGGGAGATCTCGACGGTCGAAGGCGGTCTGCTCGACGCTCCGGCGGTCAGCGAGCTGATCGTCGATCTGGTGTGGCCGGAGCTGTTCGGCACGATCGGCGAGAAGCTGTCGATCGAGCTGCCGCTGCCCGATCTCGCCGAGCTCGGGCTGACGTCGCTGTCGCCCAACCTCGCCGACGCGCAGCTGTTGCTCCAGATGAAGCAGCGCCCGACCGTCACCGGCGGGTACCTCACCCTCGGCGCGGATCTCGAGCTCGCGACGCCCCAGCCATGAAGAAGCTACTCGTCGTCCTCGTCATGCTCGGGCTGCATGGTCCGGCGCGCGCCGAGAGCATCGGGCTCGGTGTGTTCCTCGGCCAGCCGACCGGGCTCGACATCAAGATCGGCCTGCAGGGGCGCTCGGCGCTCGACATCGTCCTCGGCGTCAACCAGTTCAACGACCCGCACCTGTCCTACGGCCACGTCCAGTACCTCGCGTTGCTCGGCGTGGCGCGCGGGCGCACCGTCAACGTGCCGTTCCGGCTCGGGGTGGGCGGGGCGGTGATCGGCCTGACCGATGACAACACCGTGTTCGCGGCGCGCGTCCCGTTCCAGCTCGGGCTCCGGTTTCGCCGCAGCCCGCTCGAGATCTACGGCGAGGTCGCGTTCGTGGTGGTGTTCAACGACGACACCGATACCGACGTCGACGGCGGCCTCGGGGTGCGAATCTACTTCTGACTGCGAACGGGCGTGGGCAGATCGGGTAGATCGTGCAGCCCGCTGCACGGCCCAGGCTTCCATGGCAACTCGAGATTCGGGTAACGATCCGGCGATGTTCGCGATCTTGTTAGGGCGTTGTCAGGCACGCGACATGCTCGGTCGCGGGTCACGACCATGCGCAGTACGCTCCTAGCTTCTCTCGCTTCTCTGGCCTCGATCGCGCTCCTCTCCGTCGGCTGTGCAACCCCTGACGCCGAGGTCGACGATCCCGAAGCGGGCGAGGGCTTCGAAGGCGTCGACGACGCCCCCGACACGGTGATGGACGACGGCAAGTCGGACCTCCCGCGCTACGCGACCCCGACCAACCTGCCGACCCTGATCGCGCCCGAGATCATCGTCTCGCTCGACGGCCTGACCGTGCACCTGTTCGACCGCGAGACCGGCTTCCAGGCGGTCTACCCGGCCGGCGTCGGCGTCAAGAACAGCGCCGGCCGCAGCATCACCCCGACCGGGCATTTCGCCTCGGGCTCCGACAAGACCGATACCTGGTGGTACGTCGCGCGCCGCACCAACCCCGAGTACTTCGGCGGCTTCCCGTTCCTCCGCCTGACGGCCGAGAACTCGGAGGGCGCGAACACCTACGCGCTCCACGGCCCGATCACCGAGAAGCTGATTCGCGGATACGTTTCGCATGGCTGCGTGCGCATGGCCTCGCAGAACATCATCGATCTCTTCACCATGGTGAAGCTCCACCCCGATACGCCGGTGACGATCCAGCGCGAGGTCGAGCGCGACGCCAACGGCGCGAAGGTCGACGTCGGCAAGACCCCGGCCCTGTGGGACGTCGGCGAGCCGATCGCCTACGGCGCGTCGGTCGGTCCGCGCGACTGAAATCACTCCCTCCCGCGCGCGCGTTCGGGTATAGACGCGCGCGATGATGAAGCTACTGGTCGTGGTGACGCTCGTCGTCGGTGCATGCGCATCGGCGGGCGATCCGGAGGCGCCTGCCAAGCCGGCGAAGGAAGTGGTTCCCGGCGCCGCGCGGTTGCGCGGTGGCGGCGTGCGGATGGACGTCGAGGTCGGTCGCACGTTCACGCAGCGTCCGATCAACAACGGCACGACGACGGCGCGCTCCGCCGCTCCGGTGGTGCGATGAGAGGTCTCGTCCCGATGAAGAGCGTCGTCGCGGCGCTGCTGCTCGCGCTCGCGCTGCCCGCCCACGCGGAGGTGCCGCAGACGATCGGCTTCACGGCGCGGCTCGTCGACGACAAGACCGGTGACGAGCTGACCGGCTCGCACCAGCTCTCGTTCAAGCTGTTCGCCGCAGCCACGGGTGGCGCGGCGCTGTGGACCGAGAACGTGACGTCGGACGTCGAAGAGGGCCTGCTGTTCGTCGATCTCGGCGCGACCGAGCCGCTGACGGCCGCGGTGCTCGACGGTCGCAAGCTGTTCCTCGAGGTCACGCTCGACGGCGTGGCGATGGATCCGCGCGTCGCCCTCGGCAGCGTCCCGTACGCGGTGCGCGCCACCGAGGCGGCGAACGCGGCCACGGTCGGTGGTCTCGGCGTCGATCAGCTGCAGCGCAAGATCACCGGCGGCTGCAACGCCGGCAACTTCATCATCGGCATCAACGAGGACGGCAGCGCCGCGTGCGCGCCGGATCTGTCGGGCTCGGGCGACATCACCGATGTCACGGCCGGCAACGGTCTGACCGGCGGTGGGGCGGCGGGCAACGTCACCCTGTCGCTCGTCAACTGCGGCCAGAACGAGGTCCTCAAGTTCGTCGGCGCGGTGTGGACGTGCGCGGCGGATGCGAACTCCGGTGGTGACATCACGGGCGTCACCGTCGGTGGTGTCGGTGGGCTGTCGGGTGGCGGGGCGAGCGGCGAGGTCCAGCTGTCGCTGCTCAGCACGTGCGCGAGCAACCAGATCCTGCGGTTCAACGGCTCGTCGTGGGGCTGCTCGAACGACCTCGACACCAACTCGGGCGGCACGCTCACCGCCGTGACCACCGGCGGCAACAGCGGGCTGGTGTCGACCGTCAATGGCTCCACGGTGGCGCTCTCGCTGCTGACCTCGTGCAGCAACAACCAGGTGCTCAAGTTCAACGCCGGCACCGGCGCGTGGGGCTGCGCGAACGACAACGACGTCGACACCAACTCCGGGGGCGATGTCACCGACGTGGTCGGCGGCGCCGGCCTCGCGGTGACCAACCAGGCCGGTCCGATCGTCACGCTCGACATCGGCGCGGGCGCCGGCATCATCGTCGGCGCGAACACCATCTCGCTCGACACCGACGTCGTCGATCTGCGCGTCAGCACGATCGGCGACCCGCGCTACGTCAACACCGCCGGAGACACGATGAGCGGCTCGCTCGACCTGGGCGGAAATCTGGTCACGAACCGCGGCTGCCCGAGCGGCTACGTCAAGCACGGCGCGACCTGCCTCGAGAACGCCGACATCCAGCTGTCGTTCTCGCTGTGCGCGAACAAGTGCCGCGGTCAGAACGCGCACATCTGCTCCTCGGGCGAGATCCGCGCGGTCATGCAGTCGGGCATCACGATCGGCGGCGGCGGCGTCGCCGGTGACTGGGCCGACGACATGGACTCGATCACGAACGTGTTCGTGATCGCGAGCGGCACGGACAGCAACAGCTGGTCGACGTTCGCGCAGACCACGACCACCAACTTCTGCCGCTGCTGCACCGACGTGGAGTGACGATGAAGAAGTCGCTCGCGCTCGCTGCTGTGGTCGCGCTGGTCGCGGCCGCGTTCTGGCTCGGTCGCAAGACCGACGACGTTCGCGCCGACGCGCCGGCGCCCGCGCCGACGACCCGCGTGGTGGAACCCCGGGCGTCGGTCCCTCGCCTCCCGGCGTTGCCGACCCGCGCGGTCGCGCGTGGGCTCGCCGCCGATCTGGTCGCGGCCGATCCGAAGATCCGGCGCGCGGCCGTCGCCGAGGCCGCCGATCCGCGGGTGCTCCTCACCGCGTCTCGCGATCCCGATGGCGACGTCGCGCGCACCGCGATCCTCTCGCTCACCAAGCTCTACGCGGAGGGCCAGGTCGAGCCGAAGGAGATCATCGCGGTCGCGACGGATCGCACGATTCCGGATCGCACGCGGTTGTTCGCGATCAACGGGGTTGCCGGGGTCGCGAGCCCCGAGGGTGCGGCCATGCTGGTGCAGATGCTCGGCGGCACCACCCTCGAGCGGCGGGCCGCGTCGGTCTCGCTGGCGGGCCAAGATCCCGAGGTCGCCGTGCCCGCGCTGATCACCGCCCTCTCCGACGGAGACGAGTACGTCCGGCTCCAGGCCGTCGACTCGCTGAAGCTGCTGTCGCGCGGCCGGGACTTCGGGCTCGACGCCGGTGCCTGGCGGGCCTGGTGGCAAGCTCGGCGCTAACGTAAAGTCGCTGCCGATGAAATGCCCCGCCTGCGCGAGCAACATGGTGTTGATCGAGGTCCACTCGATCGAGATCGACCGCTGTCCTCAATGCGGCGGCATCGTGCTCGACAAGGGTGAGACCGAGACGATCGACTCGCTCGGCCTCGCGCACGTGATCGAAGGCGGCGCGCAAGGTGCCCACGTCCATCGCACCACGCCGGCCACCTGCCACGAGTGCAAGCGCACGATGATCGAGCTCAAGGGCGCGGGCGATATCGAGTACGACTGGTGCGACGGCTGCGAGCGGCTGTTCTTCGATCGCGGCGAGCTGTCGGCGTTCGACGCGTTCGCGGACAGCTGATGCGGTACGCCCTGCTGATCGCGCTCGCCGCGTGTGGGCCGAAGACGGCGACGCCGACGCCCACACCGACGCCCGGCTCGGGCTCGGCCGTCGCGGCCACACCGCCACCGGCGACCTGGCCGATCCCGTCGGGCTGGAAGCACGAGACGATCCCGTTTCCGCTCGGCTTCGCGCCGGGCATCGGCCATCGCGGCGTCGAGGAGCTGCGGTTCGCGCCCGGCATGTTCGACCCGAAATCGGGTGGCTACTGGTCGTACGCGTTCGTCTGGCGCACCGACGATGCGGCCACGCTCGCCGCGCCGATCCTGCAGGCCGAGCTGACGATCTACTTCCGCGGGCTGCTCGCCGCAGTCGACGAGACCAAGAAGCAGATCAAGAACCCCGACGACATCTGGGTCAAGGTCACGGGCGCAGGCGAGGGCGAGACCAAGCTCGCGATCACCGCGCAGCTCGTCGATGCGTTCGGCGATGCGCGGAAGGTCGACCTCGTCGGCTGGGCGATCCGCAAGCCGTGCGGCGAGGGCGCGGTCTGGGTGTTCGTGATGGCGCCCGAGTCCACCACGGTGCGCGCGCCGCTCGACATGCTCGGTGATCAGGCGGGCTGCAAGCAGACGCTGCCGCCCGACAAGACGCCCTGAACGACAGCTAGCTGCCCGCGCTCGACGTGTGATCGTGGACGATGCGCCAGCCCTCGGGACGGCGCTCGAGGATCACGCTGAACACGCCGCCGCCGTCGCTCGGGCTGCCGGTCAGGTTCCACCTGCCGAGCACGATCGCGCCGTCGGCGCCCACCGCCTGGACCTCGACGACCTCGAACGTCAGGGTGCCCATCTTCGACTTGTCCTGGGCGTACTTGGTGATGAACGCGTCGTGGGTGGCCTGATAGCCACGGCGGATCTTTCCGCCCGACGTGAAGATCAGCTGATCGATCTTCGCGTAGCCGGCCATGTAGCCGTCGAGATCGCCCTTGTTCCAGGCGACGGCCTGCGCCTCGATGACGCCCACGATCGTGCTTCGGTCCATCGGCTGGAACGTTCGCACGGTTCTCGCAGCAGATCCGCACGCGGCAACAACGAGCAGGACAGCGATCGCCTTCACGCCGCGCACTCTACTATGCTGCGCGCATGCGGCTCGGGATCGATTTCGGGACCACGCGAACCGTGGTGGCGGCGGTGCAAGACGGGCGGCATCCCGTCGCGGCCTACGACGAGGACGGCGAGTACAAGGAGCACGTCCCCGGGGTGGCGGCGGTCGTCGACGGGCAGCTGATCGTGGGCTGGGATGCGGCCCGCGCGATCGCCGATGGCAGCGCCGAGCACGCGATCCGCTCGATCAAGCGCGTGATCAGCTCGCTCGCGCCGGATCAACCGGTCCCGGAGCTGCCGAGCATCACCGCGCTCGAGCTCGCCACGCTGTTCCTGCGCGAGCTGCGCCGCGTGCTGGTCGAGCGCTCGAACCTCGGCCTGGATCCGAACGAGCGGTTCGAGACCATGGTGGCGGTGCCGGCGAGCGCGCCGTCGCGGCAGCGCTGGTTGACGCTCGAGGCGTTCCGGCGCTCGGGCTTTCAGCCGATCGGGCTGGTCAACGAGCCCACCGCCGCGGCGATCGAGCTCGCGCACCTGCACCTGTCGGATCTGTCCGCGGGCAAGCGGCGGAGCCCGAAGAAGTACGTCGTGGTCTACGACCTCGGCGGCGGCACGTTCGATTGCTCGGCGGTGTCGCTCGAGGGCCAGCGCTTCGAGCTGATCGCGAGCGAGGGGCTGATGACGCTCGGCGGCGACGACTTCGACGCGCTGATCTGCGAGCTCGCCGGCATCGTGCCGACACCCCAGGCCCTGGAGCGTGCGCGCGAGGCCAAGGAGAGCCTGCGGCCGACGTCGCGGAAGCTGCTGCTCGAGGACGGCGAGGACTCGGTCGCGATCGATCTCTCCGAGCTCTACGCCCGCGCGCAGCCGATGATCGATCAGACGATCCGGCAGGTCGAGCAGCTGTTCGCGCGGCTGGTCGAGCGCGGGATCGATCCCGAGGATCCGCGCGAGCTCGGCGGCGTCTATTTGGTCGGTGGCGGCGTCGCGTTCCCGGCCGTCGGGCGCACGCTGCGCGAGCGGTTCGGCAAGAAGCTCCAGCTCGCACCCCAACCGTTCGCGGCCACCGCGATCGGGCTCGCGATCGCCGCCGACCCCGCGCAGCGCGTGATCGTGCGCGAGGCGATCACCCGCCACTTCGGTGTCTGGCGCGAGGCCGATCACGGCACCGACAAGGTGTTCGATTCGCTGATCGGCAAGAACACCGATCTCCCGGTCGTCACGCGCCGCTACCGTCCCACCCACGCGGTCGGGCACCTGCGCTTCCTCGAGTGCGGCGCGCTCGACGACGCCGGTCAGCCGATCCAGGACCTGGTGCCCTGCGCCGACATCTACTTCCCCTACGATCCGGCGCTCGACGGCCGAGGGGAGGCGGAGCTCGCGGCGGTGCCGAACGATCGGCGTACCGTCAAAGGCGACGAGATCGCCGAGACCTATACGTATTCGACCGACGGCACGATCTCCGTGCGGATCGAGAACGTGTCTCGCGGCTACGGCCGCACGTTCACCATCGGCGCACTGCGTTGAGCTGAAGCACGGCGGATGGCGGGGAGCGACGGGTTCGTGTTCGCGAGTCGTTCACACGCCGAAGCGCGTGCTCCCGACCGTCGAGGTCACGCCTTCGACCGGCGGCGCGCGGGCTTCGACGCGGTGGCAGTTCTGACGAAGCCCCGCTCGATCCACGCGACCATCGCGTCGCGCCCGCCCTTGACGTTCGACTTGATCCACATCCGCGTGCGCGGGAACTTGATGCGGAAGCGGGCCTCGAGGTCCGCGAACCAGCGATCGAAGGTGGCGAGCTCGGGGACGGGCAAGTCGAAGTCGTGCGACGTGTACTTCGGCCCCGCGGCGCCCTTGAACATGCAGCAGCTGAACCGATCACCGCCGAGCTCGAAGTCGACCCAGTAGTGGTCGTCGGCGATCCGCATCCACAGCTCGGTCCCGGTGCGCGACGACACCGCCGTCGGCTCGTCGTCGCTCGCCAGGATCCGGAACTCGATCGCCCACGACTTCTTGCCGGTCGTCACCAGCCCGTGCGCGCGCGCCCACGCCACCATCGGTGAGAGCGCCACTACGCCTTGCTCGCCTTGAAGATCACGGCGAGTGGGTGGCCACGATGCTTCTCGAAGTTCGGGAGCGCGTCGACGATCGCGGCGTCGACGATCGGCTCGACCAGCTCCTCGAGCACGAGCCCGGCCTGCTTCACCGCGCGCACGTAGTCGCTCACCAGGTGCACGTGCGACGGCATCTCGTACTCGACGGCATCGGCGTGCTTGAAGTGCGCCGGGATGCCGCGCAGCACGAAGAACGGATGGAACACCGAGACCACGATGGCGCCGCCGGGGACGATCACGCGTGCGAGCTCGGCGATCGGACCGGCGACCTCGGGCAGGTGCTCGAGCACCAGCGCGTTGAGCGCGAGCTCGAACAGCGCATCCGGGACGGGCAGGGGCGCGAACGTACCGGCGAGGAAGTCGGCCTGCGGGCACTTCACCTTCGCGTGCGCCAGCATCTCGGGGCTCGGATCGACCCCGGTCACGAGCGCGCCTTGCTCGACGAGCCAGCGCGTGTGGCGCCCGGTTCCGCACCCGGCGTCCAGCACGCGCTTGCCCCCGACATCGCCGAGCAGGGCGCGCACGATCGGCTCCTCGATCTTGATCAGGCCGTTCGGGTACGCGTCGTAGCTGTCGGCCCACTTCGCGTAGCCATCCAGCGTCGAGACCTTGATGCGCTCCACGCGCCGGAGTCTAGATCGGGGAGAGGTTGAACATCACGCGGATGCGAGCGCTGCTGCCGGTGAACGTCATCGTCGTGTCCTTGCGCCAGCCGGTCTCGAACGGGTTGAGGACCACCTCGTTGCCGAGGCCGTCGTCGAAGAACGGGTCGTGCTCGGTCAGGTTGCCGCGCAGCCGGATCGCCTGGCCGGCCTTCGGCGACACCTCGATGATCGTCTCGGCGAGCGGCTGGCCCTGACCGAACTGCTGGCCTTCCTTGATGACCACGTAGTTGCCGCCGTTCTTGTCGAACAGCGTGCCGCTGTTGACGCCCTCGGCCCAGATCTGGCCGAAGATCTCGAGGTCGCTGCCACCGTCACCGCCATCGTCGTCGACCGCGATGCCCATCAGCGCGACGCGCACCTTCTGGCTGACGCGGACGCACTCCTTGATCTCGTAGTCGGTCGTGAACGACATCCGCGCGGGCGAGTTGTCCTTGAGGTAGGCGAGCTTGTACGCGATGGGGGCGCCCGGCGACGTCTTGGAGTAGTTGCCGCCTTCCTTGATGAACGCGATCAGCGCCTCGTAGCTGTCGATCGTCTGGGCCGCGGTTCCGGCGTCGCCGCCGAGGATGAATGCCGTGATCTTGCTCTTCGAGATGATGTCCTTGTAGGTCACCGAGACATCGCCCGAGACATCGACGCCGCCCGAGTAGGCGAAGTCGAGCGCTGCGCCCATCTCCTCGCTCGAGTACTCCGACTCGAACGTGAACACCACCATGCGACCGTAGGTCACCGACGACACGTAGACCGGCGGGCGCGTCTCGTCCATCTTCTCCTGGACGTCGGCGAGCAGGAGGTTCGGTGCGAGCAGCGCGCTGGGCGACTGCGGCGCGTCGAGGTCGACCGTGTAGTAGGCCTGGGTGTAGCGGACGAGGTAGCGCGAGCGGACGTCCTGCTTGTTCCACTCGAAGCTGGTCTTGAGGCTGGCGACGCCGAGGCCCCAGCTCGCCTGGACGCCGAGCGCCATGTCGAGCTGCTGCTGGGAGTGAACCTCCTCGATCTCGCTGTAGAGGTTGGCGGGCGTCGAGCCGGTGATCTCGCTGTCGAGGATGCCGGCGAGCGCGTCGCGATACGACGACAGGCTGGGGTTCTCGATCACCGCGGTCTTGCCGCCGGCCAGGTTCTCGAGGCTGACGGAGATCGTGGCGGGGGCACGCGGCAGCACGATCTGGGTGAACAGGCCGGTGAGCACGGAGTCGGCGCTGACGATCGCGCCCGGGTACAGCGCATCGGAGTTCGCGGCGTACGCGACGATCCGATCGTACTGGCGGGTCTCGGCGAGGTTCTGCGTCGCGCACTGGTAGTCGCCCTCGCGCGCTTCGGCGCCGCGCGGGCCGGCATCGATCTTCGCGTCCGCGACGGGTAGGTACGGCAGCGACGCGATGTAGTCGTCGATCTGGTTGCCCTGCGGCTCGACGAGCTGGGTCGAGCATCCGGTGATGCCAACCGTGAGCAGTGCGAGCAGCTGCGTGAACTTCGTCATGTGACGCGCTTGATGAGCAAATCAGTGACCAAGTCCTCACGCGTGTCCGGATCCCGGTAGGGACTGTTGTCCCGGCGGGTCTCGACCACTTGGAGAGTGCTGTGCACACGCGTGTGCGCGGGCATTCCGACCCTAGGGGTCTTTCAACGTGGTCACTCGATCTGCCACCTTCTGGGCATGTCGGCAGGTCAGGTCCAGCTCCAACGCCATGGTCACGTGCTCGCGATCGGTCTCGACCGCGCCGCCAAGCGCAACGCCTTCGATCTTTCGCTGTGGTCGCAGCTCTGCCTCGCGTACGGCGAGCTCGCGCGCGATCCCGAGCTGCGGGTCGGCGTGGTCCACGCGCTCGGCGATCACTTCACGGCCGGGCTCGACCTGGTGCAGTGGGCGCCGGTGTTCCAGGGCGGCAAGTTCCCGGTCCCCGAGGGCGGGCTCGATCCGCTCGGCCTGGTCGGGCCGCGGTTGAAGAAGCCGATCGTCGCCGCGGTGCAGGGCATCTGCTTCACGATCGGCATCGAGCTGATGCTCGCCACCGACGTGCGGATCGCCGCGCGGGGCACGCGGTTCGGGCAGATCGAGGTCAAGCGCGGCATCTACCCGGTCGGCGGCGCGACGATCCGGTTCCCGCGCGAGGTCGGCTGGGCGAACGCGATGCGATACCTGCTGACCGCCGACGAGTTCGACGCCGACGAGGCATTCCGGATCGGCTTCGTGCAAGAAGTCACCGAGCCCGGCAAGCAGCTCGAGCGCGCCCTCGCGCTGGCGGCGGTGATCGCGGCGCAGGCCCCGCTCGGCGTGTACGCGACGCTGGTGTCGTCGCGGGCGGCGCTCGCCGAGGCGGAGGCCGCGGCGGCGGCGCGGTTGCTGCCCGATCTCGCCCCGATCATGGAGAGCAGCGACGTCCAGGAAGGCCTGCGCGCGTTCGTCGAGCGGCGCCCCGGCGTGTTCGAAGGTAAGTGACGTCACAGCGCCCGACGGCTACCCCACCACTACCCTCGGGGTTGGGTACCATCAGCTGTGCGCTTCGCTCGTGCCCAGCCACTCGATGTCGGCGTGGCGCACCTCTACGCCCGCGCCGTCCTCGCGATCGCGCGTGCCGGCGAGGAGCTCGGCCTCGAGGAGGGGCTGCGGCTGCAGGAGCGGGTCGAGAGCCGCGCGGGCTTCTCGCTGTCGCTCGATGATCTGCTGCTCTACGAGCCGCTGCTCCCGAGCGAGCTCGCGGCGCAGCTGCGGCAGTCGGCCTCGCCGTTTCGCGGCTCCTCGATCCATCCGGGCGAGCTCGCGAAGATGATCGTGATGGACTCGATCGCGGTGGTGCTCGCCAAGGGCTACGTCGCGGAGGCCGAGGCCCGCGAGCTGGTGCGGTTCGCGACGGCGCTCGGTTGCACGGTGGACGAGATCCGCACACTCTCGGCCGAGACCGCGCCGTTTCTCTCGGCCCTCGACGGCCTGTGATCGTTTACGATGGCTGCCGTGCGAGCGGTGGCTTGTCTGTTGTTGATCGCGTGCGGCGGCACCGAGATCGATCCACCGGGGCCGGATGCGCCTCCTCCTCCCGACGCGTCGGAGCTGCCGACCGCGGATCAGCTGCTCGCGCGGATCGCGGCCTGCGAGGTGGTCGGTGGTCCGTTCGACAGCGATGGTGGTGACGTCAACATCTGCGGGTTCCCAGGCGCAGTGGCGTGGACCGCCGACATGGACATCGACTGCGACGGTCAGATGTCGGACCAGTGCAACCTGGGGACGGATCCGAGCTACATGGATCAGACCGCGGCGAGCGATTCGAACGGCGATCCGCTCGACGCCGCGACGCTGCCGTTCGTGGTGATCCCCGGTCGCAGCGCGCGGTTCGATTACCTCGATGCCGGCCTCGGGATGCGCTCGGTGGTCGCGGTCATCTTCGACGGCAAGGTCGAGTACGGCGTGCTCGGCGACGTCGGCCCGCAGGCGATCATCGGCGAGGCCTCGTACGCGATGGCGGTCTCCCTCGGCATCGATCCGGATCCGTCGACGGGTGGCGTCTCCGGTGGGGTGGCGTACATCGCCTTCACCGGCGCCGAGTCGAAGGTCGAGGTGATCGAGGATCACGACGCGGCGGTGACGCTCGGGATCGATCGCGCGAAGCTGCTTCTCGACGCACCGTGAGTGTCGCTCGACAGGCGACGGCCGGTGGCTAGAGCAGCCGTCGTCCCTACGCCTGTCGCCACTGGGATCTCCCAGGCAACTCGAGCTGCCGGCAGCTAACTGCCTCGGATCGTTGCACGTGGCTGTCGATCTGGCTCGGGCATGCCAGCTCCAGGATCGGCGCACTGCTTGCTCCTCCGCTCGTCATGCGTACCGTTGTTGTCCTCGCTTCTCTCGCTGCAACCGCCAGTTTGCAGGCTGCCTGCGCCGGAGGCGACGAGCACGGCGACGAGACCGACCTGTTCGAACAGGCGTACGAGGATGCTCGCGACGAGGGCAAGGTCGACAGCGCGAGCTGCTCCGGCGTGACGGTCCCCGACCGCAACGGCTTCAACAAGCGCATCGCGCTGACCTTCGACGACGGCCCGAACCCGGCGACCACACCGCAGGTGATCGCCACGCTCAAGAAGCACCGCGCGCCGGCGACGTTCTTCACCAACGGCAGCCGCTACGGCGCGGCCGGGGCGAAGGACCTCGCGAAGCAGATCGCGGCGGATCCCGACTACATCCTCGCGAACCACTCGCAGAGCCACATCAACCTCGCCGAGCAGAGCGCGGCGAAGGTCGCCACCGAGATCGATCGCACCGACGCCCTGATCCGCGAAGCGGGCGAGACGCCGAAGTACTTCCGGTTCCCGTTCGGTAGCTCGAACTGCACCTCCAAGAAGCAGGCGCAGGATCGCGGCTACATCGTCACCGGCTGGCACATCGACAGCGCCGACTGGTGTTACGCGGCCGGCGGCGGCGTTTGCAAGAAGTCGACGTTCAAGTTCGTCCCCGACGACATGCGCAGCGACATGAAGCGCTACGTGCTGTCGCAGGTGAAGGCGTTCAACGGCGGCGTCATCCTGTTCCACGACATCCATCAGTCGACCGCGAGCGCGCTCGACGGCATCCTGACGGCGCTCGAGGCCGACGGCTACACGTTCGTCCGCCTCGACGACACCTCGGCGTTCCCGAAGCTCCACGGCCAGCAGCCCGCGCCGCAGAAGTTCATCGGCGACACGTGCGCGACCGACGCCGACTGCGCGTTCACCGCCTCGGGCAAGGCCGGGAGCTGCCACCCGGCGGGCTTCTGCACCGTCGCGTGCGCCGGTTCGTGCGCCGACCTCGCGGGTCGCGCCCCGACGTTCTGCATCGCCGACGAGCGCGCGGCCGAGACCGGCATGTGCGTGTCGAAGGCCGCGACGCAGAACAACGCGTGCGCGCTGCTCCCCGACACCGAGAACCGCACCGAGCCGCGCTTCATCGGTACCAGCACCGCAGCGCCGGCGACCGCGAACGTCTGCGCGCCTCGCTAGAACGTGAACCGGGCGAAGCCCATCGCGCCGTCGCGCTGAAACGCGAGCTGCAACGTGCTCTCCCACCACGCCACCACCGGCGTGGTGTTCGCGTCTCCTTCGCCGACGAACACGGGCACCAGGGTGCCGGGCTCGTCCGTCGTATCGACGACCGGTGACGGCCCGTTCGAGTAGCCGATCGCGACGTGCCGGTCCTGGCCGGCGAGGGTCACGCCGCTGTCCTTGCAGGCAGGCAGCTCTCGCCGAGCGAGCACCTTGTCCTTGCCGTCGATCCAGGTGAGCGTGGTGACGCCCTTGCGCGACCGCGTCGCGATCACGCAGAACTGCTCGGTGCAGCCGATGCCGAGGATGTCGTCGCCGCTGGGCAGCGCGACCTTGCGCGGGCGGCCGCAGTCCCGGTTGTCCTCGCAGCGGATGATCTCGGTGTGGTTGCCGAACCGGTAGAGCAGCACGAGATCGTCGACGGCGTTGGTGACCGCGCAGAACGGATCGGCCGCCTCGAGCTCGCTCGCGACGAGCGTCGCCCGGGCCGGGTTGGCGTCGTAGCTGTAGCCGCGCAGGATCCAGATCGCGCCGTCGCGCTCCACCCAGGCCGCCCCGAACATCGTGCGGGTGCTCGCGGTCTGGGTGCACAGCCGCTCGACGCGCTTGCCGAACTGCTCCTTGTCGCCGGGGTCGTCGACCGGCGCCAGCGCGACCTTGCGGCCGTCTTGCCAGAGCAGCGAGGTGCCGCGGTTGCTGCCCACGACGCGCGCGTCCTTGCCGACCTCGACACGAACCTCGCGCTTCTCCACCCCGTCGGGAGCGCGCTCGACGAACCGGCCACTCGTGCGATCGAGGAAGCCGAACGTCTCCTTGGTCGACCCGGCGGTCAGATCCAGCGGCTGGTCCGCGCTGTTGCGCCAGGCCAGCCACACCACCACGATCGGGATCACCCACCAGCGCAGTCGCATCCCCCGATCCTATATCCTCGGAGGCATGTCCGATCTCGCTCAGCGGTTCGCGGATGCGCAGGCCAAGATCAAGCCGGTCACCGGGCTTGGGAACGACGTCATGCTCGACATGTACGCTTTGTACAAGCAGGCGACCGTCGGTGATGCTAGTGGATCGCGCCCGGGGATGCTCGATCTCAAGGGCCGCGCGAAGTTCGACGCGTGGGCGAAGCAAAAGGGCAAGACCAAGGACGCGGCGATGGAGGCCTACATCGCGCTGGTCGCGAAGCACGCGAAGTGACGGCCTGGCGTCTCGAGGGCCGCACCGCGCTGGTGACGGGTGGCACGCGCGGCATCGGTCGCGCGGTCGCCGACGAGCTCGCCGCGCTCGGTGCGAAGGTGATCGTGGTCGCGCGGTCGGTCGATCCGACGTGCCCGCACGAGACCCTGGTCGCGGATGTCACGACCGATCGCGCCGGCATCGTCGCGCGCATCCGTGGACCGCTGCACGTGCTGGTGCACAACGCGGGGACCAACGTGCGCGGGCCGCTGATCTCGTACGAGGACTCGACGATCGAGCGGTTGATCCATCTCAACCTGACGGCGCCGCTCCTGCTGTCGCGCGACCTGCATCCCCAGCTGAAGGCCGCGGGCGATGCGTCGGTGATCCACGTCGGCTCGGTCGCGGGGCATCTCGCGCTGCCCACCGGCGTCGCCTACGCGTCGGCGAAGGCCGGGCTCGCCCAAGCCGCCCGCACGCTCGCGCTCGAGTGGGCGAGGGACGGCATCCGCGTCAACACGATCGCGCCCTGGTACACCAAGACGCCGCTGGTCGAGCCGGTGCTCGCGGACCCGGCCAAGCTCGCGGCGATCATCGCGGCCACGCCCCTCGCGCGGGTCGCCGAGCCGCACGAGATCGCGCGACCGATCGCGTTCCTCGCGATGCCGGCGTCCTCGTACATCACCGGCCAGTGCCTCAGCGTCGACGGTGGCATGTCGATCCAGGGGCTCGGCGTGTGATCCGGCTGTGCGAGCTCGCCGACGTCGAGTGCATGCTCGCGCACGTCGAGAGATTGTGGTCGGAGCGCGAGGTGGTGCGCAGCCGGCCGTTCGCGCACGGCACGCCGATCGATCGCGGGCCGCGCGAGGAGCGGCTGCGCACGCAGTGGGTCAGGCCGCTGATCGAGCCCGGGTGGATGCGGACGTGGGGGCTGTTCGAAGGCGGTGCGATCGTCGGCCACGTCGATCTCAAGGGCGGCCCGATCCTGAGCGATCTCCATCGCGCGACACTCGGCATCGGGCTCGAGATCGGGCACCGCGATCGCGGGCGAGGCACGGCGATGTGCGAGGCGGTGATCGCGTGGTCGCGTGCGCAGGGGCTCGCGTGGATCGACCTCGGCGTGTTCGGGCCGAACCTGCGCGCCCAGGCGCTCTATCGCAAGCTCGGGTTCGTCGAGGTCGGCAGGATGACGGACCGGTTCCGCGTCGATGGTGAGTCGATCGACGACATCATGATGACGCTCGCGTTGTAGTCGCCACGCGTGCGATGCTGACTGCCGATCGTGAAGCCGTTGTTTCACATCACGACGCGAGCTGCCTGGAACCGCTCGCAGGCCTCTCGCGAGTATCGAGCCCCGTCGCTCGAGACCGAGGGCTTCATCCATCTCTCCACCGAGGAGCAGTGGCGCCACACGCTGTACCGGATCTTCCGCGACGTCAGCGATCTGGTGATCCTGCGGATCGATCCGCGGCGGCTGTCGGCGGAGGTCAAGTACGAGCGCGCGGCGGACGCCGACGAGGACTTCCCTCACCTCTACGGTCCCCTCGAGACCGATGCCGTGATGAACCTGCGCGACGCGCCACGCATGGTGTCGCTCCCCGAGGACACGATCGAGCGCCTCAAGGCCGCCGACAGCGCGATCGCCGAGGTCGTCGGTTGCGCGATCGAGGATCACGGCCGGCCGCTGACCTACGTGGTGCTCGCGGCGCGTCCCGGCCGCCCCGGCGAGATCGATCTCAAGGCGGCGACGGCGATCGGGGGCGAGCTGCGCGACGTCGGCTGGATGCAGATCCTCTCGCTGCCGCTCATGCCCGATGGCACCATCGACGAGGTCGCGTTGCTCGCGTACGTCGAGTCGCTCGTCCAGGACGACTGAGTTACTGTCGCGCGATGAAGCTCGCGCTGCTGTTGCTCGTCGCCGCCTGTGGGTCCGCGAAGCCCACGCCCGCCGCGCCCGCCGCGCCCGAGAAGTTCGAGATGCAGGGGTACCAGCTCGTCCTGCTGCGTCGCGGGCCGGCCTGGACCCCCGAGCAGACGCCCGAGACCACGAAGCTGTTCGAGGGCCACATGGCGAACATCCAGGCGATGGCGGCGAGCTGCAAGCTGGTGATCGCCGGGCCGATCGACGCGCCGGAGACCGACCGCACGGCGCTCGCCGGCATCTTCGTGTTCGACGCGAAGCGCGAAGAGCTGGATGGCTTACTGAAAAACGATCCGGCGATCGCCGCGGGTCGCCTGGTCCCCGAAATCCACGCCTGGTACAGCGACGCCCAGCACGCGAAACGCTGTAAACCAGCGCGATGATCACGCTCTATCACCATCCGTTTTCGCGCGCGGCCGGCTCCCTGTGGGCACTCGAGGAGGTCGGCCAGCCGTACGAGCTGAAGTTCGTCGACATCCTGAAGGGTGGCCAGAAGTCACCCGAGATCCTCGCGATCAACCCGATGGGCAAGCTGCCGACGCTGACCGACGGGGACGTCGTGATCGCGGAAGCCGCGGCGATCGCGCTGTACCTCGCCGATCGCTACGCCTCGGGCACGCTCGCCCCGAAGCTCGACGACCCGCGCCGTGGTGCCTACCTGCGCTGGTCGTTCTACGCCCCCTCGGTGATCGAGCCGGGCGCGACGGCGAAGCTCAACAAGTGGGAGTTCAAGCCAGGCCAGGTCGGTTGGGGCGACTACGCGAGCATGATGGCCGCGATGGAGTACGCGATCGCCGGCAAGCAGTTCATCCTCGGCGACATGTTCTCGATGGCCGATGTCGTGTTCGGCGGCACCGTGCGCTTCATGCTGCAGTTCAAGATGATCGAGCCGACGGGCGCGTTGTCGGAGTATGTCGATCGCCTCAACAAGCGCCCCGCGCTGCAGCGTGCGGATGCGCGCAACGCGGCGGTTCGCGACGAGCACGGTCTCAACAAGTAGGACGCTCGCCTCATGCGATACGTCGTCGCCCAGTTGGATTCCTGGCGTGTCATTCATGACGCCTCGGGAGAGGTCCGCAGGACCGAGAAGGGCAAGGAGGAGGTGCTCGCGTTCGCGAAGTGGCAAGGCAACAAGACGGTCGATCGGCGTCACCACTCGCCCAAGCAGCGGTAGCTGCGAACGCCGCGTCTGCAACTGACGAGAGACGCGCTACCCTATGGCGCCATGCGGACGCTGCTGCTCCT
>Ga0075163_10002397_pt1 | contig 25288 bp, 25 predicted proteins | sample JI1023141ADNA_FD_71478 | JGI IMG/M metagenome (GOLD analysis project Ga0075163, IMG submission 71478) | Wastewater effluent complex algal communities from Wisconsin, to seasonally profile nutrient transformation and Carbon sequestration -... | ecosystem: Engineered > WWTP > Effluent > Algae... | reverse complement strand
GTACAATTCATTTTTACATTTGTTTTCATTAGTCCATAGTTTAGGTCCGGACAGTTGCGGATCCAGACGATTAATACTTGATTAAACTTTTATGAAAACCCATTGACCTGTGCGGGGTCATGAGTGGTACTGAGGAGGACTATATAAAATGGCCATACAAAAACCATTTTTTTTGAATTATACGCATCCGACACATAAATGTTTCATCTTAATAATGATTTTTTTTCTATCTTTACCTTACTTAATTGATTTTCAATGAAATAAAATGAATGACGAAATTTATTTAAAACGATTAGGAAAGAAGATTTTGCATCTAAGAAATCAAAAAGGAATAAGTCAGGAGACTATGGCCGAATTAATAAATTCTCATCACACTCAAATCGGTCGCATAGAACGAGGTGAAGTTAATCCAACAATTAATACACTTAGAGGATTTGCTAAATTCTTTGAGATCGAAATTGAAGAATTAGTAAAAGTGTAGCCGAAATTATTCCAGACTATTTAAATAAGAAGGGTTAAAAAGAAGAAATTTAAAAGGAATTGTTACTTTCGACATTTATAAACAACTTAATATTAGTAAAAATTAACTCCGGTTTATTTTTAACTACCCATTTAAGAGTTAAATTTGAATAAAATTACCTATGGCCAATAAATATTCAAAGGCTCCCATTTCTGAATTAATTTTTGGAATTATATTTAATACTCCAATTCTAGCTCGCAATGGAATTATTTTTGATTTAATTAGAGAATTATCTTCAGGAGATTATCCGGAATTAAAAACACAACCGGCCATATTTGAAGAGGATTATATTGAAAGTAGAATTTCTGTCAATATCGATTATGACAAATCTGGTTTCGTCCTCTACAGATTGTATACGAAGGATGGGGATTATTTAATTCAATTACAACAGAACCTCTTACTTCTAAACTGGATTAGAAAAGATGAAGTAGCAGTAGGAAAATATCCAGGTTTTTCAGAAGTATTTTCAAGATTCTCGAACATAATTAATATATTAAGAAAAAAATTTCAAGAGACAGATTTAAAAAATCTTGATTTTACTAAGCAAATTAAAAATTTGGTATTAACCTATAATGATAGAGTTTCAACTAGTGATGATGATCAGACGTTAAAAAGTTATTTAAACCTATCATTTCCTCAAATTCCTGTTGATGAAGGAGTAATCTATCCAAATACAATTGCTACTAAATTTATAAGTCACATTCCCGTCATTAATGGATTTAATTCACTTTCGATTAATACCGGTCATGATCCGCAGGGAAGACGTATTTTAGTTATTGAAAATAGAATAAAGGGCAGACCCATAATTGAAAATTTAGAAGATTGGTTTAAAAATGCCCATGGAATTCAACAAATAGTTTTTGAAAATTTGTTTACAAAAGAAACACTAAAATCATGGCAATAAATTCAAGTTTAAGTCACTTTTCACATTTAGATGAAAATTTTGTGGCTAATAATAGTCATGTTAAAATTCATTATATTAGTCATACACACGAAGACATGATGTGTATTAGTTCTTCGGGTTCCGACTTTTGTAATATGGTTCATCTTAATCCACGAAAACAAATCATTTATAAAGATTCATTGTATAGAACTTCAGCAGCCTCTCATTTTAATAATAAAGAAGAAGATTTTGGATATAAGTATTTCTTTAATGAATTTATTAATACTCGTATTGAATATTTAGAAAGTTTAAAAGCTCTTGGTAATAATTGGATTTCTGGAGAAAGTAAAGAACCTCCAGTAAAATCAATAGATTTATCTAAAAAGCTTTTGAAAAATATACGAAATTGGTTTTCCTCTGATAATTGTGTAATGTCTGTTCCTCCTAAAATTATTATGAGCCCAATTCCTGTCGGAGGAGTTTCAATTGAGATTTATTTCTATGATAAAGTTAACTACCTACTTAGGATTTTGGAAAACACCATTGAATTGGAAAAAGAAGAAGAAGGATTTTATTCAGAAATTAAAGTTACTGAAGAATCGGTATTTGATGAGGTTATTTCCAGCTTCAAAAAATACGATTTTGTCTGAAGGGGAAATTCCTAACGGCCAAATACTTTACAAATATGCAAGACCTGGTTCATTTCCGAATGGACAGGAAGAAATACCTAATGGTATTTTTGAAGACCAAGAACTTTCATGTGATTGGGCGAAATATCAAAAAACTCCAGAATCTTCTTTTCATATCGAAGAAGGAAAAAATATAATTATTGAAATTACCGTTGCAGATTCTATAAAGAATCCCACAAATCCTCAACGATCAAAAAAAGGAGAAGTTGTCTCAGCGTGGAAACAAGAAATAATCCATGATCCATTAACAGAGGAAGATGATCCTAAGCATGGTGCAAATGACTCACACTCATTAATTAAAGGAAGTAAGAAAAAGGCTGTAACTGATGCTATAAAGCAAAATTCAGAATTCAGAAATCTTGAAGAACTTAAGAAATTTTGGAAATAATTTGGAAAATTAATAGTGCTTAATTCCCTTCAATAGATTTTATTTCAGCTTTTAACCGCTCAATAATTTCAGCCTGCTGTCTTATCTGTTCTTCCCTTTCCCATTTAGCTCTTCCTAATTTGAAAGATTTTAAATCAGTCATTTTTTCTTCGGCTGCCGCTAAGTCAGCCTTATCTTGAATCAGTAGTTCTGCATTTGCAGCTTTTTGAGCTTCATCGTTTGCAGTCACTGCTGCAAGTGAATCATTTTTTGCTTGTGTCTTTCGCTCATTTTCAACTGCATCAGATTTAGCCTTTTCTATCACTTGAGCAATTGAATCTGCCTTTGCTTTCTCAAGTGCGGCTTTCTGTTCTGCATTTGGCCCACAAGAAATTACAAAAATTGAGATCACAAAAATGGTTAGAGTAGAATATAATTTCATAGCATTTATGTTTATTGGTTATGGAACAAACATAGTGATTTTTAATACATTTAGCTTTTAATGAATAAGATAACCCTATGAAAATGTTTACCGAACCACAAGGTAGATTTACAATTCAAATTCCATCAGAATGGCAATATGTTAATATTGCTCTTAGCCATAAGGAAACCTCACCATTTTTGTTTGAATATTTTACCAAAAAATTTCTGATTGCATATTTATATACGATTCTTCAATGATTTGAAGGAATAGGTCTATGCAGTTTCAAGAGGTGTTGAATTCACTCAGGGTGAAAATTTTGTCATTCCATCAATTAATTTATCCACCATTGATCCCTAATAAATTGCTAAATGTCATTAAGTTATTAACAAAAATTTGAATACATAAGAATTGTTGTTATTTTCGAATAAGAATTTGAATTTCTTCTTTTATACCTTGAAATTACTACCCAAGTCTAAAAAGCACTAATTCTTTTCCTTTCATAAAACTACTCTTTAAAGAAATTATAACAATTACCAATACCTGCATTAAAAAATAGACTTTTTGTTTATTAGAATGGTGTTTAATTTGTAAAGCCTTGAAATTAGGACTTTGAGATGGATATTCTTGTTTCATGGTTGCTTGAATATTAAAATTTAAATTAAATTTTTATTTCATAAAACCCGTCTATTTGTTAAGTATGAAAAAAGCGAATTCCTCAATAAGTGTCCTATGCTTTTTATGTTTCATAATATTCTTTGAATTTAAGGTGCTGGCTCAGCAGGCAAGCTTTTTTAAAACCTATTCCGGCAATAATGACTTCGGAATCGGGTCAATTGACCTTGTTCATGATGGAGGATACATACTTGGTGCGGGCGATTGTGGCTTTTATGGTTGTAATTTTACGATACTTAAAGTTGACAGTTTGGGTAATGAAGACTGGCGTTATGAGAATAATCAATTTAATGGAAATACATCTGGCTATCTTGATAATGGAATGATGAAAGTAAAACAGACTTTTGATCATGGGTTTATTGGGATTGGTTTTATAAGAACAGATAGCGTGATTTCCAACTATGATGGGTTAGTTATAAAATTAGACAGTAGTGGTGCAATTATTTGGAGTAGAAGTTATGATTTCTCTAGCTCAGATAGATTTATAGATTTGCATTTAGAAAGCGACTCAACTTACACTATTGTCGGTAAGGCCTTCAATCAAAATTTACTTCTTAAAATTGATAATAGCGGAGATACTATTTGGACCGAAGTAGGACCAACGTTTGCTTACCCACTCTATTTTTATCCTAGCCAGGTTTTGAAGCTAAGCAATACTTATATTGTTGGCGGAAGTACTGATTCTCTCAACACAAATTTTGGCCATTTAACCTTAATCAAATACAATTCTAATGGGCATTTAACAGGACTTTATAATTATTTTGATACAACAAGTGTGTTTGAAGATGGTTACTACCGCCTCACAAGTGACACACTCCTTCTTATAAATTCACTAATGAAGCAAAATAATAGTTTCACCTATTATTCTAAACTCTGGAAAATAGATATTCAAGGCAATTTAGTAATGAATTCTATTTTACCATTCATTGGAAAATTTGATTCAGATACATCGACCATTAATATTCATTCAGGTAATTTAGTTCAAGACAGCATATATATTGGAAGATATTACTTTACAGAAAATGTTCACAAAGATTATGTAAGATTTTATAATCCGAATTCGCTATTTACGGATATAATTAGTGAGACTAATGGAAATATTTTAGTTTGCGGAAATCAAAATGTATTTGGTAGCGTTGGATACCTTGCAAAGGCAACTGATTCAGCTTTTATTGGTATGGATGAATTAAAAATGGCACTTTCAATTGAACTATATCCTAATCCTTCAAATGAGCTAATTCATTTTAAAATCAATACTAAAAATAATATTTCAGAGGGAAATTACACTGTTGATTTTTACAACTCATCTGGAATATTAATAAAGTCATGCAGAGCTAAAGATTCTCTTGATTTTACTATCAATGTAAGTTCCTTTGTTAAAGGACTTTACATGTTTTCTTTGAATTCCCACAACAATAGAGTAGCAGCTGGTAAATTTACAATTAACTAAAACATAAAATTCCATGGAAACAAAAATTAGTTCTTTTTTCAGAAGTTTGTTCAATAATCATTTGAATGTAAGCCAAAATTCTGCAATACTCCTATTGCTATTTTTCGCTTTCTGGAGCTGTAAATTATATGCCACTGAGTTAATTGGACCAACTAACAATGGAAATTTTGAAAATGGGTTTTCAAGTTGGAGTGTTGAAAACGGCAGTTCAACTTTAAATCCTAACCAATGGATTACTGGAAGTAATTCGATAGATTTTGGTGGAAGCAATTTTGCTTTCATTTCCAATAACTCTAGCAATTGGCAATATTCAAATACTGCTTGTTTTACTCACATTTATAAAAATGTTACAATTCCATCTGGAGAAACCGTTATTGAGTTATCCTTTGATTGGATTTGTGCAGGAGAGAATCTTCGAGACGGCCTTCAAGTTTCCTTTGCATCCTCTTCAACAACTGTTGCTGCAAATAATTCTTCTGGTTACAATTCTACCGTAGGTGACTTATCTACAATATTGGTTTCAGGAGCAACGTTATTAAATCCGGGAGGAGTTATTTTGCTCAATGATAATGCAAACCCAACAAGTAAAAAGCGTTTTTATGCACAAATTCCCTCCTCTTATGCTGGTTCAACAATTAAAGTTATATTTTCCTGGAGAAATGATGCTGCTGTTGATAACCAAACTTCAATAGGAATAGATAATGTGCTACTTACGTCCAATCATATTGGTAATAATAAAACACTATTTGTTGATCAATATGGGTTAGCTATTTTTCAAGTTGATGAAGATGGAGATAACATTTATGAAAGACAAAATGAACTAATAAATTTTGCTGTAAAAAATGGTTTTACAACACTGATTCTTTCGCGATTAGATGTTTTGAGTTATGGAAGCACAATATACATGTTTCCTAAATCTTCTTTAATTTCTTTACCTATTACTCACGTAAACGGTAAGCCTCGTTATGAAGACTTGGCAAAGTTTTTAGTAAAATGTCGACAAGCAGGTATTCAACACATAGCCGTATCTGATCATCCTTATAGTACTATTCCTAACTCAAACCCACTTACCTATCAAAATAATCTCTTTTTTGACAATGTTGTTAAATTTAATGAATATTATAGTTATTCTAACTCTACCTACTGGAATCCTTTGGCCTATTTTGATGTTTTATATGGGGAAGAAGATTATTGGAAAGGTTCAGCGAATGATCTTCATCCAACCAGCAATGCTGTTGATAATTGGAATGATTTTTTTAAACCAGGGCTACAATATATGAAGTCTGTAAAGCAAAGTACAGCAAATACCAGAATTGATATTTGTGCAACCTATATTGGAGATTTTGATATTGTCGAAGATCTTGGTGGAGCTACAGCACAGCAACAAGCAGACGAAATTGATACGAATATGGATTGGGTTTATATTGAATTCTATTTCGATGGGTCTAAAATTAATAACGCCCCTCCTACATTTCCTGTTCACTTTTTTAAACTTGATGGAATCGATAGCGGTTATCGATTAGAAAAACTTGCTAATAACTCAAAGACAACAACAGTTATTCCAATCTTTGGTGCCAGTGCTGCAAATACATCAATTACTAATACTCCAAATTATTTTGGAGACTTTTTAGAATATGAGGATGGTTTTGTAATTAACGCAAATTCTTGGCATGGTAACCTCGATGAACTTAAAACAAAATTCGAGGATTACTATACAACTACTATTGATCCATATAATACTGGATCAGGTACGCTAACAATGGAGCAGATGACAGGAACAATAACTAATGGTAATAATATGGCTGCAGGAACAGCATGGTTTAAATACAGTACTGTTCCTGATGCACATTATTTCCTTATTTCACATGTAACATCTCCTTCCAATGCAACCGAGTTCGAGGCTGATCACTATTATGTTTGTAATGTGCCAACTGTGAACTTAAATGTAGATGAATTGGTAGCATCAGGTACGGCTGGTTCTTCGCAACCGAAGAGTCTGGATGGGCCTGCGGGATTGACAACAATGGTAACTAATTATAAGTGGTATGATGCTTCGGGCTCATTGTTATCTCAATTTAATGGTCAAACATCGCTTGCACAATATCCAATAATTAATGCGCAATTGAATTATATTATTTGTGAAGCAGAAGTAACTTCAACTCAAAATTCTAATGGCAATATTGCAAAGGGTGTCTTTAATCATATTAAACTTCGCAAACAGATAGTAATAGACCCTGGTTGCATTCCATTAGCAGATTACTGGGCTATTAGTAGCTTAACAAACCCATCTTGTCCCGACTTTGATAATGGTTCAGCCACTATTACATGGACTAATAGTTGTACAAATGAGGAATATCATTACCATAATAATATCACTAATCAAAACTTTGTTGCATATGGGCCAGGCTTTTCAGTTAATGGTTTGACACCAGGAAACTATACAGTTAAGCAATATAGCGGATCATCAACTTTCACAGGAGAAGAATTTGATTTTAATTTTTCAAATGCTGTTAATGATCCTATTCCACTTATTTTTTCTGAAAATGATCAGTATTTAAATTGTTACAATACACTTACAACAAAATCATATTCATCTTACTTTTGGAAAAGAGGAACAACAACTGTTAGTACTTCACAAACTTGTAATGCAAATGTGAGCGGCACTTATACTGTCACTGTCACTAATTCTTCAGGATGTTCAGGAACTTCAATACCTATTATAATTAAAACGGCTCCTACGCCAATCATATCAGGAAGTGATATTACCTGTGGAGCAAGTAATGAATACTTTGCAGTTGGGGATCAAAATGGAGAGTCATACTCATGGAGTGTTCCTACAGCTAGCGGTTTTAGTTCCACTGCCAATGGAAGTAAACTTACAATTTCAAATTGGGGGATATTGGCTTCTTTAGGAGGCACTTTAAGTTGCGAAGTTACAAATGCATGTGGAAATAGCACCACAGCATACTTTACCGTAAAAGGATGCTGCAGTCCTACTGTTGGTTATACCGAAATAAATAACGTAAATATAGGGACTAATACCACTCTCAGCGGAAATTATCACGTTAACGGAACTCTTTCCCTTACTTCTGGCACCCTAACATTAGATGGAGTCGATATGACTTTTGGTGATGAAGCGAAGATATTAGTCGCTAATGGTTGTACACTTGTTGTTGAAAACTCAGCTCATTTGTATGCCTGTGATCCTGATATTATGTGGCAAGGTATTGTGCTAGAAGACAGAGCTGTTCTTGTTATGGATGAAGCTATGGTAGAAAATGCAATAACAGCAGTAACTTGCAATGGAAGCGAAGTAGTTTATAATATTAACTCTTCTTTATTCAATAATAATAATGTAGGTATCCTTGTAAATGGCGATGGAACAAGCACAAATTTTGAAGGTTCAGTGATTAACTCTGTGTTTACTTCTCGTAGTATTAGCTATAACACCGTTTCGACTTTGATTAATAGTTTGAAAGGAACAAACAATTCAACAAATATCAACTCATTTTCAAAATTAGATAAGAGATGTAATGTTGGTATTGACGTCCTAAATGTGGGGACAACTTCTTCTACACCTATTTATAATCTAACTATTGGTGAGGCTGGCACATTCTCAAGCAAGGGAAACATATTTGATAATTGCGATTATGGAGTAAGGACAAACAATAGTAATGTTGAAATTGTAAATAATTTGTTTCAACAAATTGAAGGAGGAATTACAACAAGTAAAAAAACGATAGGCATTGGTATATATGGCGCTAACCCAATCAACACCACAAATCATTACAGTCTGAAGATTGGAGGTAGCACAACTAACGAAAAAAACACATTTACTGACTGTGGTATTGGAATATTGGCTGTAGAATACACACATGCACTTATTGCCCACAATGATATCATCAAAACAGCCGGAGTAGGATCTTATTCTGCTTCTAATTATACAGGACGCTATGGAATAAAACTAGTAAATAAACATCGAAGTAACTACAACTGTAACAATAATACGCTTTCCAATATCTACTATGGAATTGAGTGGGCTCAAAATTTATCAAATGATGTTTTGGGAAATTTCAATTCCAACACGATTGGAACCAGTTCCTCAGGTGAAAATTGCTATGCTGCAATTAACCTTAATGGGATAGGAAATTTCATTGATAAGTCATGCGAAGTTCACGCAGATGGGAATACCATTAGTGGGGTTATAAACGGGATAAAGGTATCAAATTTTAGGAATGCGGATAAAATCAGTATAAAAAGTAACCCACTAATTGCTATTCGCAAAAGTGGGGATTCTCAGTATGGAATCCAAGCATCAGGATGTACTAATATTAATATCTCTGATAATGCAGACATTCATGGTGCAGGCAGTAGCTATAAAAATGTGACAGGTATTTTCCTGAACAACTCATTGTTCAGTACGGTCAATTGTAACACCATTTCCAACCTTGGAACTTGCGTAGGATTCGGTGGTGATTGCCAAAATGTTCCTAATGATGGTATTCTTCATAGGAATCTTTTTTCCTATTACTCAACTGCAGTCAAAATTATGCCCTTAGCTGTAATCGTAACTCAGGGAAGTGCAGCTAATGCCAGTGATAATGAATGGAATTATCACACTAGTTTATCTCCTTCAGCGCTTGATATTCAAAATTTATCCAATCCTTTAGATTTTTACGTACGTAATACAAGTTTGCCTTATAAGCCGACACTCCTTTCAGGAAATTCTATTGGATTTCCCGCTGCCAGTAACAGTACAGTTTCTTGTAGCGGTGATCCTATAAAAGGAACTCCTTTGTTGCCTGCTGACGAAAAATTTAGGATCTCGAAACTTGCATTAGATGATATAGATTTCCCAATCCAGGCTGCAGAAAATAGATGGTTATACACTGTCAATGCATATGAAAAACTACGACTCGATAGTACGCTTAGTGCAGGTGATAGCATAATTGTGGATTTCAGGGATTCATTGGCAAATGGAAACATAGGTAAGTTTTACTCAGTAGAGCAATCTATTAATTCGGGAAATTGGTCCCTAGCAGAAACAGACAATCAGGGTATTACTTATGAAAACCATATTGAAGATAATTTAAAGAAAGTAAATGGCTATATTATAGCTTACCGCGCTGATACAACACTTGGAGAAGATACGACTTGGGTTGAGGATATGATTGACGAATTGGAACCAATAGCATCAGAATGTTATACTAGTGGTGGACCAGCTGTATTTTCTGCTAAAACAATGCTTTCATATTTCTCCAATGAAATTTATGAGGACGATGAGGATTGTTACCGTATACCATCAGATTCTTTAATAGCTGATAGTACTAATACACTTTGTGGTTTGGTTAAGGGCTACCATGTTCCTGCAACAGAAGGTGCAACGTATACCTGGACAGTGCCGAGTGGAACAAGTTATACGCAAACAGCCAATAGTATTTCTTTGAATTGGGGAACTTTAATCACTTCCGGTGGGACTATTACCTGCTTTATTATGGATGCTTCAGGAAATAGTTCTTTTACCACCTACTCTCAGGCAGCATTGATTACATCACCAACCTGTGTAACAGCCACAGCCAATAATACAAGCTGTATTTCGGCAACAAGTCTTAGCTGGAATTCTCCTGATGGATGCGCAGCAGGATACTACATTTGGCTTGGCACAAACGGAGGAGGTACAACAACACCAGATAATCTAATCGATTCATTAGACATTGGCAATGATACTATTTATTCGCTTCCATTTTTGCAGCCTGGAATTACCTATTACTATAAAGTTGTTCCATACAATAATTCGCATAATTCAGTAAGCGGATGTTCCATTGGCTCTTTTACTTCTGGCAGTTCTGTCTCATTTACTCCTGTTATTGGAAATCCCTATCTACAAAACTTTGACGGCGTTACTGCACCAGCTTTACCTTGTGGTATAACTATAAGCGATGAAAATTTTCCTTTGGATAAAATTACCTGGAAGACTAGCAGTGCTGCATCTTGCTCAGGGAATAACAGCATTGCAATAGCCCAAAACCCAAACAACACAACCGCTAAGGATGATTGGTTCTATTCAAATCCGTTGAACTTTACCGGAGGAGAATTGTATGTTGTTGAGTTCAAAGAAAGAGTTCAATCCGGATCATACTCAGAAGGTGTTGAGGTTTATATAAGCAACAGCAGAGATGCTGCAACAATGTTAACAACCTCTAGCATATTTAATTCAAATGGCCTGAACAATGCAAGCTGCTCCACTCATGTGGCTTCTGATTATATTGCATCTAGTAGTGGGGAATATGTTGTTGGAATACATGCTAATAGTTCTGCCAATATGGGAACACTCTATATCGATGATTTGAAAGTTAGTTTGATAAAAACAACTCGCTTAACAACAGCTTCTTGTGGTGATAGCTTGTACACTTGTGATACCCTACACTGTATAACATATTCAGGGGCTACAAGCTATAAATTTAGGTTTGAAAATTTAACAATTGGTTTTTCACAAGATTATACAGTAAACACAGCCAGTCCTAAAGTGTACCAGTTTTTAGGTACTAATCCTTTAGCTCTCGGACAATCCTATTCAGTTTCTGTTTCAGCATATATTGGAAATGGTATTTGGAGTCCATTTGGTTCAGCATGTGATGTATACATAAGGCCGGTTCCAATTAGAGGACTTACAGGTGCTTCTTGTGGTGGAACATTGACAGACTTAAGCCAGCTAATCTATACAAATACGACAGGTATTTGCCTAATAAACGATTATAAATACGAATTTACAGATCAGTCAAATAGTACAGTAATTGAAACCCAAAGAAACTCCGCTACGACCAGTTTTTTAATGACCTACATTACTTCACCATATGTAAAATATTCTACCACTTATAGTGTTCGCGTGAAACTTAAAATTGGAAATACTTGGGGTGAATATGGTTCTTCTTGTAACGTAACTACACCTGCATCTCCACTAACCAAGCTCAGTAGCGCATATTGTAATTACACTTTACCAACATTTGCAACACCAGTAACCTGCATAAGTGTTTTGGGCGCTCAAGATTACCGCTACAAAATAACTGGCCCAAATAGTTACGATAGAACCTTTACAAGGAACAGCAGTGTAAACAATTGGTATTTTACTTGGACAAACTCATCGCCCTATATGCAGGCAAGCACCACCTACGATGTAAAAGTAGCATCGAGAGCAGGTGGCGTTTGGAGCGATTATGGTGATGTGTGTACTATTACAACACCAGCATCCTTATCGCGATTAGCAGATACTACATTTTTACAACAAGCCTTGCAACCTATTTTTGACCAACTGGAAAATGGTGGAAATACACTGAGTCTTTCTGTTTTTCCGAATCCGAATAATTTCGATGAAGAATTCTCGATAGAGATAAAAGGGATTATAGAAAGCAATCAAAAAATAAAACTCTCTATTATAAATATGGTTGGAGCAAGTATTTTCCGGTCAGATATTATGACGAAGGATGAAAACAGATTAATTCTTAAACCCGAAGTTGTTCTTCCTGCCGGAGTTTATCTTATTGAGGCGGATGTAAATGGTGAGAAACTGCGTAAAAAGTTTGTGGTCGAATAGATGTTCATTAATAATAATTTAAAAAACAAAAGGCCTTGCATTCTGCAGGGCTTTTTGCTTTGCATATTATTCTGGTTAGCTAGTCATTTAAATTTCTTCTTGTTCAGTAAGGAGAAAAGGTAAATCCTCAAATAACGACACTAAAGCAGGCTAATTTCAAAGGTTCCTTCTGCATACATGAAGCGTTTCATTATTAGCTAGAGGAATTTATTTATTGAAAATATCATATGGTGGCACAAGTTTATTGGAATCTATTTTTTTTCTCTCTATTTACTTAAGTATCTTAAGATTCTTAAGCACATGGATAAAAATAAGCAGAAAGAGTTTGAAGCAGAATTCAAAAAATTTAAGAAAGAAGCAAGGAGAATTGTGGTTGAGGTTAATTATCCTGATATAAAAGAGCTATTTGAGAATAACATTTGGTTTTTAAAGGATTATCCAAGAAGGAAGAAGATTTACGATGAGAGAAATCAACTCATCAGCCATGAGGCATAACTAAGAAATTTATTTTTTCATGAAATGCGTCTTGATCTAATGCTGAATTACCTTTACCGTAAGAGGATAAACAACATATAACGCTTGCATGGACAAATAATGCCAAATCAGTTGCTATACTTTCTGCAACTAAAACAGCAGTCCTCTCAGTTCCCCCTTCTGGAACTATTATTTCAAAGGTTGTATTCAAAACATAGGTGAATTGCTCCTCTACGTTTCTCAGCCAATTTTGATTTCTAAAAGCTTCAACTACTACCGATAATACGTCTTTAAATGGATCATCTTCCTCTTTAAATTTGTCGTATGCAACTATTATTTTCATTATTAAAAACGTTAGACTACAGAGCCCTATTTCTCGGACATCAATAATTTATCCAACACTGACTTCAGGTGTTCCACTTCCTTCTTCAATCCTTCAATAATATCCTCATATAACTTCTTCTCGCTTTGTGAAATCTGATTATGTATCACAAGACCATTTCCGGTTTGATTATGCATTACATTAAATACCATGTGTTCATTAAACGCAATTATATCTTCCGGACGAATTCCGAGAATTTTTGCTATTTGCTCAAGTCGAGTATAAGGCACATCCGTTTCACCAGTTTCAATCTTGCTGTAAGCCCCTTGAGTAAGCCCCAATTCGTCAGCCATGTGTTCCTGCGAGAAATTCTTTAATTCTCGAAGTTTTTTAATTTTTTGACCCAGTACCATATCCTTTTTTTATTTATGGGCTAAAATACAATTTTTCAGTTTGAAATAAATTATTCTCAACTATTATAAATTATACCCTAGATATAAGTTCAATAGGGCATTTGTAATTGACTTTTGACAAAAAAATAAAACAATGAAAACTATCTTAACTTCAGCACTGGCAATGTGTTTAGCAGTTTCTGCAATTGCTCAAATTCCAACAAATAACCTGGCTGCTTATTACCCATTTTCAGGTAACACCAATGATGCAACCGGTAATGGTCATAATGGTACAAATAATGGAGCGATGCTTACACAGGATCGTTTTGGGAATCCGAATTCCGCATATCATTTCAATGGGACTGGTGCCTATATCGAAGTTCCCCATAATATGTCAATAAATTTTACGGATTCTCTTTCCATATCGCTCTGGTTTGAAATGGATGTAGCGACGGCAGGAAGCACAAGATTATTGGACAAAGGCATTGGGAATACAAATTCCGGTTATCTTCTTACGGCTCATACCACCGGATATAGTTTCATTGGTGGAAGTATTGGAACCTTACCTGGACAAGGAGCTTCTCAAAAGACTTTGCAATTAAACGAGTGGTATCATGTTGTAATGATTTTTAAAAACAATAATGTTGCTCTTTATTTAAACGGTCAATTTGATACTTCATTTGTAGGAACTTCGCCAATACAAGCAAATACGAATAACTTGAGGATAGCAGCATCGAATCCACTAAGTACATTTTTCCAGGGTACAATAGATGATATAAGAATTTATAATTCAGTTTTGAGTTACGGCAATGTCCTTGCATTGTACAATGAAGCATTATGTTTCCAGAACATCACAGTAACCGATACACTTTATATTAATGCAAATTTTACCGGCTTTAATCCCATTTCTTACTCGAACACTATCAGGATGTATCCTAACCCAGCCAATACAGATTTGATCGTTGATTATGGCTCCAATTTAAGTTATTTTAACGGATACACGCTGAGGATTGAAAATTCGCTGAGCCAAGTGGTTTATCAAACCGGAATCACGCTACAAAGCCAAACTGTGAATTTATCTTCCTGGACAGGAAATGGAATTTACTTCGTTCACTTAATTGATGCCAGTGGGAATACAATTGAGATTAGAAAAATCGTTTTGCAGTGAAATGGAATATTTGAATCCCTATTTGGAATTGATTCGGAAGCAGTTTGATTTTTTTCCTTGAGAAGAAATATCAATATTTTACTCACATCAGCTTTCCTGAGATGGTTAATTTTTCTTCTTTGGAGAATGTATTATATTGCAGCTTAGGCGCGTTTGTAGGCTGTTGGACGGCTCTAATAACTTACCGAACATTCTTTAAATAATTAATCTCCTTTCTTATGCTTGTGCGGCTTTAACGATGGGTTATTTTTAGGTGTCTCTTTATTGTCATGTTGACGCCTATCTGGCTTTCCAGTTGAAATAGCCGTTCTTTTTGGTCCTGGTTTGATTCCCATAATTTCTAAATTTTAATTATCTCAAAGTTACTTATTTATTTATAAGTATTAAAAGGAATAACTGAAGTTAATAAAATTAATATAAGTTTAAAGTCAATTATTAGCGTGTGAACTCAACTTGACTTTCATATAACGGTTTGTAGATACAAGAAGTTGGCGATTTCGAAGTGCAAAACTGTCTGCCAGCACTGAACTTGATACGAAGCACAAAGCTTCATTTAACAACTGAACCGCCAATTTCTTGTAGGTGCTGTTAAAGGCTGCCTTTCTTATTGTCTGCTTGTGTGTCATTAGTTATTTTGTTGAGTCTGTCTATTACCATTGTCCGCCATGTGAAAATAAAAATTCGATTGGGGTGTCAATGTCGTATAGCCATTGATAACCACTACTGTCTATACAAAATGGTTCTATCAAGTTTATCATATTTTCATAACTGTTTATTGTCAAGTCATAGAAAAAAGTCGAATTGTCATTGTATTTAATACCAAGGTCTATGTCTGAAATGCGTAAGGTCAGGTTACAATTAATAGCTATTATAAAATCTATTTCGTTTAAGTCAAATGGTCTGCCGTTTTCAATAAGTGTTTGTTGAATTGTCTTTCTAAAACTGTCCGATTGAGTTTGGTCAAAGTCATAAAGTCGAATAAGTTGGTCGGTTACAACTCCTTTAAATTTTCCACCGTCACTTATATTGTCAAGGAATTCAAGTTTCATATTTCACTGTCGTCTTTTAAGGTTGCCTATAACAAGACAATATACGTATTTCTACGTATTTCATATTCGAGATTTTTTTTATTAGTTTGCATATCTTAAACAAACTTTACCCAATGAAAAAAACAGTCCTATTATTAATCACAATTATTCTTTCAGTAGGATGCAATGAACCAGATAGGAAAAAAACTGATGGAGTAGTTATCAATGTAACTGCCGCAGAAAATAAACCTACGAAAAAGAAATCAGATGTTGAAGTTGCGATGGAAGTAGCTGATACAGTTCTGAGCGTTGGCAAGAAAATGCTGGATAAAAGAGCGGAAAAAAAATTAATAGAATTAGAAGGAAGAGTAGCTATCTGGGCATATCAGATTGGAGTTCAGTACGACAATGAGACTGCGCTTTTTAAAGATTATGCCAAACTAAAATCAATTCACGGTATTTCAATTTTTAAAAAGTCAGCTGGAGATCTTTTTCTTATTAAGAAAGGAGATTCTGAAGAACAACTTAAACTAGATTATCCTGCTTTTAAGGCATCAATTGATAACCTTGGAATAATAAACAATTCAGTTAGCATTGTCAATCTATCTACTAAATGTCGGAAAGGAATAGAGAGGGATTTTTTGAGGTATAAGAGAAACCGGTACGATTGTTTTGCTTGCAACTGAGAAGTCTTTACAGAATTAACTTTATTCATCAATATATTGCAATATGGAAGGGCTAATGAAATTTTTTAAAAAATTTAAAGACTCATTTTTTATAATTTTTTTGTCAGTAAGCTTACTGATGATTATTTTTTATTTTATAATGAGGTTATTTTTTAGAACAGCTTTTGATGCTCACATAAATTTAATGCACGATCTATTTGCCATCTCTTTGGCTATACTTAGCCCCGGAGTATTTGTTGCAATACTTAAATATTTCCAATTTTTGGGAGTATTTGAAACCGAAATAAATAAAATTATCCGTTCTTCCTCTTTCGAGGCAACATTGCAAAAAGCAATTAATCATACTGTTTACTCGGTTGAGTTTCTATCCCAGCAAAAGGATTTGGAAAAGATTTGGAGAAATTCTACAATATGTCTTTTTAAGTCATATTTTCCTCACATCTCAGATAAAGTGGAAGAGAAGTTAACGAATGAGTTATTTAAAAATAGCAACCTGAGTCATTACTACAGAAACTATCAAATTAGACTTAGCGTTGAATTGTTAGATGATACTCATTTGCAATTTGTAGAGTATAGCCAATATACAATTGTTAGACCAAATCAAGAAGAGTTTACCTTTGAATTCACTTATTCAATTCCTAATGTTGTTGTTGATGCAAAAAATAAGCTTTCGGTTGATAGCGTAAAAATTAATAAAAAAGTTAGTAAAAGTATTGATATAGTTGAGAATCCTCTAACAGATAAAATAAAAGATGTAACCTATAAATATCAAACTAATGGCGCTATTGAATATGAGATTGACCATAAAGTAACTCTGATTTATCCAATTGATATAGATAACGAGTATACATTCCATTCGCAACGAATTTTAGAAGATTTAACTGCAGAATTAAAGGTTGATAACAAATTAAGCTGTATTTTTGTACCAATGAATAATATAAGTATGGATCTTCGAACAATAGGAGATACTAAAATACACTCTTATAGAGGTATTCAACTTCCTAATAGTGGGTTTAGAACTTATTACTCAAGAAAAAAATAAAATATCTATTTATATATAAAATAAAAATGGGCGGGGGATCACATAATTAAACTATAATTTTTTTTCAATAGAACTTTAATTTTACTCTATTTAATATGGGGTAAGCTAGTATACAAGGCTCGTTATATTAATTGTAGTGAAGTATATTTTTCACTATACCTTCAATCTTAAATTCCTCAGGATTACTGATTCTTCTTGGTGGAAATTTTTCTTGATTATTACTCAGAGAGTATAGAAACATATCATTTCCAATCCAGGATAATTTTTTTATAAGCACTTCCATGGCATAAACGCAAACTACTATGTCACCATGTTGACCGTTGTTGCATTTTTGAGCAATTACAATATCTCCTTCATAAATTTTAGGCTCCATCGAATGCCCTTTTGCTTCAACGATAAATGCTTCAGTAGCCGGAAAACGCAATAAACTGCTTGATACAGGGACTTGACCAATAGGAGTACCATCTAAAATTCCCCCTCCTGGGCCACATTTCGCCATTCCATATTTACTAATATGAACTATAGCTTTTTCTGGCGAATCAAGAATAACATAATCTCTTGGATTGTTAGGGTTTCTTTTAATATACCCTTTGTTAACGAGTTGCAAAATATGATGATGAACAACACCTTTAGAACTAATATTAACCAACTCACCAATTTCACTGATGCTAAGCGAATTATCAGTGTTTTCCTGGAGTGCTCTTAATATCTTTGATTGACTGGGATGCAACTTTTTCATTACTGCAAAGGTACAGAAACTTATTAACAACAAACAAACGTTCTACTTTTCGTACAGAATATTCGTATATTTGCCTTTGAATTTTAAAAATAAAAAGAATGGCAACAGATGCACCAGGAATGAAAGGCTATAGAAGCCGCAACCAAGACGGAGAACTTCGAGAAAAAAGGGGTGATACACATATGGGTACAATCGAGAATAAGTATGGTCGTAACTTTTATGTCAGAAGCGATATGCATCTCGATACGTATTTGAAGGAAAATAATATTTCTTCACTCAATGACCTGCTTCATGGCAAGTAATGGAAAGAAGGAGGCGTAGACTTCCTTCTTTATTTTTTTCCTTCACTAATCGATAACTTTAAAGAAAATCAGAATATTGTGAAATGTTATATCTGCGAATCGGAGTTAAATTCAAATAATCAAACAGAGGAACACATAATTATCAATGCGGCAGGTGGTCGATTAAAATCAAAGGATTTGATTTGTATAAAATGTAACATCTCACTGGGTGAAAAAATTGATTCGGCATTGGCAAATCAAATTAATGGTCTTGCTAACATATTAATGATAAAAAGACATAGGGGCGAGCCCCAACCTCTAATTGGTCAAAAAAAATCTACTGGTCAAAAGTATAAGATAAACTATGGAGGAAAACCAGAGCTTCATAATCCAATCATTGTAGAGAGCACGGAAGGAAACACTACCAACATTTCCATTACAGCAAGAAATGCTAAAGAAATGAGAAATATACTTAGTGGATATTTAAAGAAACACCCTAATTTCAATGTCGATGAAGCTATGAAATCGGCTAAATGGTTAAAAGAGTCCTTTAAAGAACCGTTAAATTTTCAGACAGAAATTGGAGGTGTTGAAGTTTTTAAGGCTGTTTGCAAATGCGCTATCAATTTTTTTATATTTAATAAGGGCAATCATATGCATATTAAACATTTGATCCCATACATTAAATCAGAAAGGGAAATGGATGATGTTGTTTGGTTCCATTATCAAGATAATCTCTATGAATTGCTTCCTGATGAAAGTTCCCATGTTTTACATTTAGTTGGTGATCCAAAAGAAGCGATCCTTTATTGTTATGTGGACTACTTTAATACATATAAGTATTTAGTTCTCTTAAATCAGGAGTATAACGGACCCAATATCAAAGAAACATATTATTACGATTTAATCAATACCCAAATTAATACACGTGAGATTAGAGTGAATTACGATAGAAAAACGCTCCTTAGTTTTTTCAAAAATAAAGATGCTGAGCCATTCGAAAAGGTTAAAGAATCATTGGGTCATTCTATTAAACTTGGACTTAAAAGACAATCAGAATTTCAACGAGAGTTAGTTATAACAAAAGCAATTCAAAACACCTTGAAAAAGCATTCATCTGCTACAATGCTAACTAAAGAAATATTTGAGGAGACGATGTCTGAAATTTTGGATAATCTTCCTCCAATTTTACAAAAAGAACTTTTAGACTAACTTTCACCGAAGTCAATAATGATAGACTTTAATATGACTTGGGTTGATTTCGAATGCCCAAAATGTAATTACCCTGATGAGATTCAGTTAGTGGATATAAAAACTGAAAAGACAGTATTTTGTCACAATTGCAAGATCATGATACAATTGAAGGATGGAGAAGCATCAATGTATAGTGCAATAAGCTCGATGAGTAATGGAATTAATAAAATCAATGATATATTTAAAAAGATGAGTAAATGAATTATTCAAATCATAATTTAAGAACAAATTTACAAGAATGGAATAACCGATTACATCGTGCTACCCATGACCAATTTGGTAATCAACTTAAGTACTTCTTGGACAATATTGATAACCATCGCCAAATACAGGCATTGATAGATGATGCGGTGAAAAAGTATTATTTATCACAATCTGAATTTGACCAAAAAATGAAATCACATAGATCCTCTGACCCTCCATTTGAGAATGTGATTCACCAAGCTGGTTATTGTTATCAGTTTTTGAAATATTTCATAGCAGGAACTGGAAATTATGATCTTCAGAGATATCACTTATTCAGTGGCCGCGATTTCGATGATTCAAAAATGAAAATTTTAGATAACTATATTTCACCTATTCTCTATTTTCTTCATGACAAGCTCGAAAAACTAAATTCAACCGTTTATCTTTTAGAAAAATATAAGAAGAGGGTGGAATGGTTTTCAAAAAATAAAATTTTGGAAACGTATAATTCTGCAGATAAAAGCTTCGAAAAAATACTTGAGGACGATCTAAGATTATTTCTTTTTGATCAAGGTGTTGATTATCCTTTTTCAACGCCTTCTTCAGCATCTGGACGTGCAGATATAATTGGCGAAATTGAGACCAATGATCCGCTCATTATTGAGATAAAAATATTTGATAGAAAAAAAGGTTATGGAAAAGACCGAATTAAAGATGGATTTACTCAAATTGTAAAGTATGCTAATGACTATAATAAAGATGTTGGCTTCTTGGTGATTTTCAATATGGATGAAGTTGAAATTAATTTTAATTTATCGGATAAAACCAAGGTTTTTCCCCCCTCATTAGTATTCAATAGTAAGACATATTATCTTATTGTTATTAATTGCGGATTTTCAGCTTCAGCAAGTAAAATTGGGACGACAACTGAAGTAGAGGTGAGAGAGGAAGAATTAACCAATAAATAGTACATTCTTGCTTTAGGCTAGATGACTTTATGCTATTCCTAATGCAGAGCCGAGAGGAATATGATAAATTTAAAGCTATGAATAAGTGGAGCTAACATAATGAAACTATATGTCTAAAAACCCAACCGAGAGTATGGATATCTTAACATTGATTATTGCAGCAGGAGGATGGATAGTTGCATTGGGTTTAGCCATACTCAGTTATATTGAAAGACAACAAAATAGAAATGATGAACTTTTATTAAAGACTACAGAATATTTCAGAGGAGATGCACAGGAAAGAAATATTGGAATCTCCTTAATAGAGGGTTTGATAAAATCAAAGAAAAATCAACATAGAGTTATTATTCCACTCCTTGTAAACCAGTTTATTTATTTGTTAATTCAAGCTAAGGATAAGAGTGCTAATGATGAAAGAAACTTGGTCAGGATATTTTTCTTATTAAACGAATTAATACATTCTAATCCTTCAGAGTTTCATTTTGAAAAGTGTGAAATTCTTGATGCTATAGGGAGGCGAATAGATGAAGATTATCCGGAAGAATCAGCATTGAGTATATCAAATACTACATTAAAAATGTGGCAAGAGAAACTTGAAGAATAGTCTTCAGTACTTTACTAGTTTCAAGGCTTTCAGAATATTACATTCTTAATGGCATTATTTTTACTAAACAATTAAAATAATGAAAAAAACTGCGTTAATACTACTAGGTGCAGGAGCACCACTCGCATGGGGAGGACCCTCAACTTCTAAGATAACTTCTGAATTATTTAAAAGTGATCAATTTCTAACAACCGAAAAAAAGAATCTTGCTGAGTATGTTAGAAACTGTTTAGCAGAGTTCTACCAAAGGGATCCGACTGAATTCAATTTTGAATATATAATTAATGCATTGGAGTCTCTCAGTGATTACTTTTATGAGGAATTGAGTCAAGGTGGTCCACCTCAATTTACAGGCTCCAGACCAACATGGTTTTCCTTAGCCGGAGCTTATAATTTGATAGAGAATTTCGAGTATAGTCCAATTAATGATTCAGGAGTTGGTCTTTTATTTAATTTGGCAACACCAGGTAATACTCCTCCACAAGTTGAATTTAAAGCCCATAAGCGTTTTTATATTATGAGAGCTATTGAGCACTATTTATCCATAATTAGGAGCGCAATTGCCAGATACGATTACACAGATTCAATTCAGAATTACGAAAATGAAAATCAAGGGCTGATAGACTTATACATATGGCTCAAAAAAAATGATTATACAGTTCGCTTTTACACAACAAATTATGACGATTTGATTCCAACAATTTTTTCATTGAATGGAGGGATTAATCTTTATAGAGGTTTCGATGAAGATCAAAGTGGTCGTTTATTTCCTAATATTAAAAAAATACTCACCGCTGGCGATACTGATTGTTATTTCAATTTGCATGGCAGCATATACTGGCAGAGAGATATGGATGAACAGTTTGAGCCAAGCTTTTTATATTCTCCTGGTCAACGTATTTATTCCCCCTATGCCTACGGTGAGTATACTAACCCATCTGAGCACACTGTTATTTACAATATTATTACTGGCTTCAATAAGCTTCAGAAAGTATCTGTTGAACCATTAAAAGCATATTTTACCTCCCTTTCAAACGATGCTATTAACGCAGATTTTATAGCAACAATAGGCTATTCATACGGAGATACTCATATAAATAGGAGTCTCTCTTATGGAATAAAGTATAATAATGCAAAATTTCTACATGTAACTAAATCAGATAACTTTTTTGGTTCTGCAGAGTACATATATATGCAGCGACATATGATGAAGAAGAAAAATCATAATGGCTTTTCTTTTGTCAATGGATGCCATGTTGCTAATGATAATAGTACCAAGATTTATACAAACAGTTTTAAGAATTTTCTTTCTAATCAAGAGTGGCAAGTCCTTAATGATTGGATTTAAGAGGAATAGTCATTCTAGCTTCATGGGGTCCAAGAAAATCTTTTTGAATGTTATCGATACACATCAGCACTCCAAAAATAACACCAGAGTTCCTCAAGCGCTACACATTTTGGGATAGTTCTAATTATAATATCTGCAGCGCTTAAGTACCCTTTTTAAGGGTATTTTTTCAAAAAACTGCAACCTCTGAAACTATTGATATTAAAGAGAATCCATTAGTTTTAGTCTAACAGCAATATAATTACCGAAGCAGGGTTGAAAATAAAACAACAAGAGCCACGGACGTCCTCGTGGCTCTTGTTGTTTACGATCGTATTTTACATGGTTGGAGCGTCCAACCCATTTAATTTGGAGAAGCACCAAATGCCTCAATCCTGATGATCCAGTAACTTAGAGAGGTTCTGGACGACCCCTGCCATCTACTTAGCAAGGTGGCGGTTTCATAAGAAATGAAACCCGTTTTACTTTTTTGGCTTCTGGATGGGATTCAGCTGTTTCCCTCTGTCGCCTTGATTTTTATCATAAGTCTCATTCGTTCCATTGTTGCCCTTGTTAGGATTCGAAATGTCTGACTCATGATTTTTTTGCTCCTTTGTTTTATTCATCTTAAAAATTTAACTTATTAAATTATAGTTAAACTTTCTTGCGCAAGAATATAACTAATACAAATATAACTTTCGTTTTAATCAATTTCAAATAATGTCAGAAATATTTTTGAAGCGCTTGTGTGTCTTAAATTGGAGCTCAAGCGTTCAAGAAAATACTTTCCGCGCTGCAAAATTGGGGTCCACCAGCGCCCGTAAAAAGTACCACTTATGATTATTTTTGACCTGACAAAATCACTTCAGGCGCTGGAGTATCTTGTTGATTCCGGGGATACCGAAATTGGGTTAGAAAGGTCGATCTATGGAAAATGGCCAACAATACATCAAACTGATTATCAGTTAATTAAAAAGGGAACCCTTGCGGATTCCCTTCGTTTTTTCTCAAGCGTGGAGACTTGCGTAATTGAGGCTTGTGAGACAGCCTTTTTCATTGCTTAAATTATACTTTGATTATCGTGTTAGAGTAACGTGTCCTTCATTACTGAATTCCTGTCCATCAACACCTTTTGCTTTAATTACATAATAGTATACTCCGTCTTTCGCATCTTTTCCGGTCCAACCTTGAGTAGGATCAGTCCATTCAAACACTTTCTTTCCCCAACGGTTGAAAATTATACCACTAAAGGTTTCAATTCCAGGTGCATCTAGTATAAACTCATCATTCACACCGTCGCTGTTTGGTGTAAATACGTTAGGAACTTTTAATTCGGAAGTTAATGCGCGAATTACTATAACTGCAGTATCAGTACAGCCATTGCTATTGGTTCCAATTAACGAAACAGTGTATTCGCCAGCAGTATAAAAAGTATGTGAATGGTTACTGTAAACTGTATCAATATCAAAGAAAGTATCACCATAATTCCAGAAGAAGTTTTGGATACTTGTATTAGAAGTATTGGTAAAGTTGATAGTCAATGGTGTTCCACCTTCGAGTGTATCGGCAATAAATGACACATTTTTAGCAGGAATGTATACATATACACCAGCTGTATCTGAACAACCGTTTACGGTATCGTTAATTGTTACAATATAATAAGTAGAGGTACTAGGGCTAGCAACCGGATTTATAATTGTTGGATCAGATAAACCAATAGTTGGTGTCCACGAATAATTGAATCGAGAAGTATCGGCTTTAATACCGCAAACAGAGAAACGTGTATTTGGACGTTTTTGAGATGGTGTTGCTCCTCCTAAAACACTACAAACCGGGTTACCAAAATTACTGATTGTGGTTGAAGATATGAAGTTAGTTGAAGTATTTTCAACAGCACAGTTTTGCTGAGTACCGCCAGTATTTGCATCCATACAAATTTCGACAACAAGACTGCTAACTCCATCCCATGCATATGATTGATCGAAATCAATACTATTCCAACCTTGAATAACATGGAAAGGTTTAGGATGATATACTTCAGCTAAGGCAGTATCAAAATCTGTTGTTAAGGCACTTAAAGTTGAACAATGCATACGCACAGTATAGTTGTTGTAGGTAGTTACTGGAGCAAGTGTTTTAACATAAAAAGCAAGTGAATTAATATATCCGCCTTTAATACCTGCTGCCTGCAACTCGCTCGCTCTATAAAGGTATTGTTGTT
>Ga0075163_10002396_pt1 | contig 25289 bp, 20 predicted proteins | sample JI1023141ADNA_FD_71478 | JGI IMG/M metagenome (GOLD analysis project Ga0075163, IMG submission 71478) | Wastewater effluent complex algal communities from Wisconsin, to seasonally profile nutrient transformation and Carbon sequestration -... | ecosystem: Engineered > WWTP > Effluent > Algae... | reverse complement strand
CCGGCCGGCGCCGAGTCCGCTCTTGCCGTGTCCGCGGGAATCGGCGGCGATCACCCGGTGGGTGCGGGCAAAGTGGGTGATCTGAAACTCCATTTGCGCCAGGCTGGCGCCATTGCCGTGGATCACGAGGACGGCGGGTTCTCCGGTACCGTACTGCTCGTAGTAGAGCTTGATGCCGTTAAGTTCGGCGTACGCGCCGGTCACCGGGTTTTCCCCGTAAGCCGGAGTCGGAGGTTCGGAGGCGCTCACGCGCAGGGGCAGCAGCAAACAGATGAGGATGCGCCCGAGGGAACGCATGGGCTCACCGCTTCCGCTTTCCGTTCTGCTCGATGTTGAGGTAGGTCTTGGCGAGCATCTGGGATTCGTAGAACTCGACGAGGCGCACGCCTTCGCGGGGTTTGATGAGATCCTTCTTCGTGGCGTGGTCGATCTGCTGCTTGATCTTCCTGCAGAGTTCCTCCCACTGGTATTGCACGCCTTCGATCACATCGGAGATGCGCGAGCCGGCGAGGGCCTCCTCAATGTAGTAGCCGTTGGGTTCGTCGTCCTCGAGGAAGACGTGAACCTCGTTCACGCGGCCGAAGAGGTTGTGGAGGTCGCCCATGATGTCCTGGTAGGCGCCCGTCAGGTAGATGCCGAGGTAGTAGGGCTGGCCGGCCTTGAGCGGGTGGAGCGTGATGTAATCCTTCACGTCCTGCAGGTCGATGAAGCGGTCGACCTTGCCGTCGGAATCGCAGGTGATGTCGACGAGCACGGCGTTGACCGTCGGCTTCTCCTTGAGGCGGTGCAGCGGGGTGATGGGGAAGAGCTGCTTGAGCGCCCAGCTGTCGAGGAGTGACTGGAAGACGGAGAAGTTGCAGACGTACTGGTCGGCGAGGAGCTTCTTGAGGTCGTGGAGTTCCTCGGGCTGGTAACCGGCCTTGGTGCTCTCCTTGTCGACCTGCTCGCAGATCTGCCAGAAGATCTGTTCGGCGGCGGCGCGGTTCTCCAGATCGAGATAGCCGAGGTTAAAGAGCGAGAAGGCCTCCTCCTTCTTCTGCAGGGCGTCGTGAAAACGTTCGAGGCGGCCCAGCTTGGCCTTGTTCTTCAGAAGGACCGCGAGGTCGTCGACGATCTTGTGACGGGATTTGGGCTGGTGCTGCTTGCCGAGGGACTCGTGCTTGTTAATGCGTTCGAAGACCTCGACGACGAGCATGGAGTGGGGGGCGGCGACGGCGCGGCCGGACTCGGTGACGATATCGGGGACCTTGACGCCTGAGGCGCTGCAGATTTCGCGAATGTTGAAAACCACGTCGCGGGCGTACTCGCCCAGGGTGTAGTTCATCGACGACTCAAAGTTGGTGCGCGAACCGTCGTAGTCGATGCCCAGACCGCCGCCGACATCGAGGTAGCCCATCGGGAAGCCCATTTTGGCCAACTGGCAGTAAAAGCGGGCGGCCTCGGTGACCGCGGCCTTGATCGTGATGATGTTGGGGACCTGCGAGCCGATATGGAAATGCACCAGGCGAAGGCACTGCTGCATCTTGGCGGCGCGGAGCTTCTCGACGGCGAAGAGGATCTCGGCGGTGTTGAGGCCGAATTTGGCGTTGTCGCCGGTGGACATGGCCCATTTGCCCTCGCCGCGGGTCTGGAGCTTCACCCGGAAGCCGATCATGGGCTTAACGCCGGTTTCCTTGGCGATCTCCAGAATGCTGTCCACCTCGGACAGCTGTTCGATCACGATGATGATCTTTTTGCCCAGTTTGCGGCCGAGGAGGGCGAGCCGCATGTAGTCCTTGTCCTTGTAGCCGTTACAAATGATGAGGCGCTGGGCCCCCTCGTGCATGGCCAAGGCGATCATCAGCTCGGGCTTGGACCCGGCTTCCAGGCCGTAATTGAAGTCCTTGCCGGCCGAAATGACCTCATCGACGACCTCGCGCAGCTGGTTGACCTTGATCGGGAAGACCCCGCGGTACTCACCCTTGTAGTCCTCGTCCTTGATGGCTTTCTGGAAAACCTCGTTCAGCTGGGTAACCCGGTGCCGCAGGGTGTCCTGCATGCGGATGACCAGAGGGGCCTTGAGACCCATGCTGGTGGCTTCCTCGACCACGTCCATCAGGCGGACGGCGCGACCGTCGGAGAGGGGTTGCACCTGCACAAACCCTTCGGAATCCACGGAAAAATGGTTGGCGCCCCAGCGTTTGAAACCGTAGTGCTCTTCGGACTGTGCGGCGGACCAGTTGGATGAGGATTTGGTCTTCAATTTTACAGGAATGGCGCTGGGCTGGGGTTAGGCTTGCTTTTTAAAATCGGGCTAGGCTTAGTCGCCCTTTTCAAATTTTTCAAAACACCCGCAGACGCAATGACTAAGTTACACGTACTCCTCGCTCAAGCCACCGCCCCCGCGCCTTCCGGCGCTTCGGCCCTCATGCAACTCGCCCCCCTGGTCCTCATGTTCGCGGCGATGTATTTCCTGCTGATCGCCCCCCAGCGCAAGAAGCAGAAGGCGCACGAGAAAATGCTGACCGAGCTCCAGTCCGGTGACGAAGTGGTGACGGCCGGCGGCATTTACGGCGTCATCACCAGCGTGAAGGACGATCGTTTCGTCATCCGCATCGGTGACAACAACGCCAAGGTCGAGGTCGGCAAGAGCTTCGTCAGCGCCCTCGTCAAGAAGGCCTGAGTCCACCGTCGCCCGGCTCCCGCGGCCTGGAGCCGCGAGCTACCCCTTTAATCAACCAATACCCATGCTTCGTGCCAACCTCTGGAAACTGATCCTGTCCACAGTCATCGTGCTGTGGGCGGTGTTCAACCTCATGCCGCTGAAGGACCAACCCTTCGGCGATTTCGTCAAATCCTCGGCCTCGGCAAAGCCGGCCCAGTTCGCCACGCTGATGACCAAGGTGTCGGAGCGGGTGAAATCCGGCCAGGCTCCCAGCGTCTTTGTCGCGCTCAAGCAGATCGGTCGTGAAGAGAAGCTCGATCTCTCCGAATTCTTTCCCCAGATCCGCCTCGAGGACAAACTCAAGAACGTCGAGAAGCGGAACAACATCCTCCTCGACGAACTCCTCCGCCAGTCGAAGGGCCGCCTGCAGCTCGGTCTTGACCTGAAGGGCGGCGTCGCCTTCACCCTGGAGGTCGACCCGGCGGCGACCGCCAGCGACAGCAAGGAAGCCACCAAAGAGAAGCTGACGAAGGCCATCGAGATCATCGGCAGCCGCGTCAACGGCCTCGGCGTCACCGAGCCCATCATCCGTCCGGTCGGCAACAATCGCATCGAGGTCCAGCTCGCCGGCGTGTCCACCAAGGACAACCCCGAGGTCGTCAACAGCCTCCGCAAGCCCGCCCGCCTCGATTTTCGCCTGGTTCATCCTTACGCCACCCCGCCGATGGAAGCGCCTCCGGGCTATGTCGCGATGACCCTCGATCAGGAAGGCCGCAACGGCGAGTCCTTCTCCGAGGAACTCTACGTCAAGCGCATCCCCGAGATGACCGGCGAGGCCGTGTCCGATTCCTATCCGATCATGGATGATTTCGGCCGCTTCAAGATCATCCTCCGCTTCACCAAGGAAGGCAGCCGCCAGTTCGCCCAGGTCACCAAGGCCGTCGCCGATGAAGGCCAGCGCACCGGCCGCCGTGGTCGCCTCGCCATCGTCCTGGACGACAAGCTTTACTCCGCCCCGGGCGTCGAGAAGGAGATCAGCAGCGACTCCGCCGAAATCTCCGGCCAGTTTTCCCAACGCGAGGCCATCGACCTCGCCAACGTGCTGAACAACCCGCTCGACCTGCCTTTGCAGATCAAGGAGCAGTATGAAGTCGGGCCTTCGCTCGCTTCCGACGCGATCAGCCATGGCGTCAAGGCCTCCATCCTCGGCACGGTCCTCGTCTGCGCCTTCATGGTGACCTACTACACCGTGGGCGGCCTCGTCTCGCTGGTCACCCTGGCGATCAATCTTCTGCTGATCCTCGGCACGATGGGCACCCTCGGGGCCACGCTCACGCTCCCCGGTCTCGCCGGTATCGTGCTGACCATCGGCATGGCGGTGGACGCCAACATCCTCATCTTCGAGCGCATGCGCGAGGAGCTGAAACTCGGCAAGAACCTCAAGACCGCGCATGCCGCCGGTTACGACAAGGCTTTCGTCACCATCTTTGACGCCCACATCACCCAGCTCCTGATCTGCGCCGTGATGATCGGTCTCGGCAGCGGCCCGATCAAGGGCTTCGGTGTGACCCTCGCGATCGGCGTGTTCTCCACGCTGTTCAGCGTGCTGGTCACCGGCCACCTGGTGCTCGATCTCCTGATCGACGGCGGCATCCTCAAGAAGATGCCCATGATGCAGCTCCTCGGCAAAGTGGAGATCGACTGGGTCAAGTACGGCAAGCCGGCCTTCATCCTTTCCTGGGCCGTGGTTGCGATCGGCATCGGTACCCTGATGTTCCGCGCGGACAAGGCCTTCGGCATCGACTTCACCGGGGGTGACCAGATCACGCTCCGGTACGCCCAGAAGGTGGACATTTCCCAGATCCGCTCGGCGGCGGCCGGCGTGGGTATCACCGACATCAATCCCTCCTACCAAAGCCAGCTCGGCGGCGGTGAGCCGCTCTTCAAGGTCGAGATGCCCTACGGCCAGACCGACAAGTTCGTGAAGGTTGTTCAGGAAAAATTCCCGGCCGCCAAGTTTGAGCTGGAAGGGCAGAGCGCCATCGGACCGACGATTGGCAAGGAGATCGCCGGCAACGCCGCTCTCTCGCTCGGCCTTTCCCTGCTGGCCATTCTGCTCTACATGGCCTTCCGCTTCGAGTTCGGCTTCGGCATGGGTGCAGTCGTGGCCACGGTGCACGACGTCCTGATGACCGTCGGCATGTTCGTGGTCTTCGGCGGCCAGTTCAACGCCCCGATGGTGGCCGCGATCCTCGCGATCATCGGTTACTCGGTGAACGACACCGTCGTCGTGTTCGACCGTATCCGTGAGGAGTTGAAGCTCAATCCCACCGGCACGCTCCGCAACATCGTCAACATGTCGATCACGCGCGTGTTCTCCCGCTCCTTGATGACCAGCTTGACCACCTTCCTCGCCGCCCTGGCGTTGTTCCTGGTGGGCGGCGGCGTGTTGCGCGAACTGGCCTTCACCTTCCTCATCGGCATCATCACCGGCACGTTCTCGTCGATCTTCATCGCCGCCCAGGTCTTCTTCTGGTGGCACAAGGGCGACCGCAAGCACGTGGAGGCGCATCACGACATTGCGCCCAAGTACGAGTGGGCCGGCTCCTCCCGCGCATCTGAATAAGCAGGCGGCCGACGCCTCACATGCGCTGGAATTACACGCCGGTCCACGCCGCAAGCGTGGATGCCCTCGCGCGCAGCCTGGACACGACTCCGGTCGTGGCCGAGCTGCTGTTGCGGGCGGGGGTGCCCGAAGACCTGGCCGCCCGCTTCCTGCAACCGACCCTGGCCGGGTTGGGTGATCCTTTCCTGCTCACCAACCTGGAGCGCGCCGTGGAACGCCTGCAAAAGGCGATCAGTGGCGGCGAGAAGGTGGTGGTGCTGGGTGATTACGACGTGGACGGGGTGAGTAGCACGACCCTGCTCGTCGGCATTTTGAGGCGCCTGGGGCTGAACCCCAGCTATGTTGTGCCTCGCCGGGCGGAAGAGGGGTACGGCCTCACCATCTCGGCGATTGAGAGGGCCTTGGAGGCCGGCCGGCCGGACCTTTTCATCGCTCTGGACTGCGGGACCAATTCGGGCGCGGAAGTCGCCCTGTTGAAGTCACGCGGGGTGGAGGTGATCATCGTCGACCACCATCGCTCCACGGAGCCGCCGGCGACTGACGGCATCCTGATCAATCCCCATGTGCACCCGTTGCCGGATGATGACGGGTGGCGTTATCTTTGTACGGTCGGACTGGTCTTCAAGCTGGTGCACGGGCTCCTCAAGAAGCTGCGCGCCGAGAACCATCCCGTTGCGCTGGGCATCGTGCTGAAGGATTATCTGGATCTTGTTGCGATGGGAACGATCGCCGATCTCGTGCCCTTGCAGGGGGAGAACCGTATTTTTGCCCGGCATGGCCTCCGGGTGCTGGCGGAAACCCGTCGGCCCGGCTTGTTGGCCCTGATGCAGGTTTCCGGTCTCAAATCGGACCAAGGGCTCGTGCCTACCGATATTTCCTTCCGGCTCGGTCCCCGCATCAATGCCAGCGGCCGTTTGGCCGATGCGGCGCTGTCGGTTGACCTGCTCCTGAGTGAGGATCCCGCGTTCTGTGAGCAGGCCGCCCGCAAGCTCGATGACCTCAACCGTGAACGGCAGGATATCGAGCGCCTGATCACGGATCGGGCAGACCGGTACGTCGAGGAGCACTATGCGTCCTCCTGTGGTCTGGTGCTGTTTGATGAGGATTGGCATCCCGGGGTGGTGGGCATCGTCGCCGGCCGGATCTCGCGCAAATACAACCGCCCGGCCATCGTGCTGGGCAACGAGGGCGATCTGGCGAAGGGCTCCGGGCGTGGTATCAACGGCTTCAATCTGGTGGAGATTTTGGGTGCCTGTGCCGGTTGTCTGGACAGCTGGGGCGGTCACCCGATGGCGGTGGGCGTGTCGCTCAACAAGCAGCGTCTGGATGAGTTCAGGACCCGTTTCGAAGAGGCGATCCGCGCCCGGCAGTCGGATGAGGATGCCGCCCCCCGGCTCGAGCTTTCGGGTTGGCTGGAGGCCACCCAGATCAACGACAAGCTCATGGCCGACCTCGACCTGATGCATCCGTTCGGGATGGGTAATCCGGAACCAATCTTCGGCGTGCGCGGCATTCGTCTGCGCAACCGGCCGGATGTCTTCAAGGAGATCCATTTCCGTTTCGCCGGCGAAGACGCCCTCGGTCGCAGGATCAGCGGCGTCGCCTGGAAAATGGCCGATCGTTTGCCGCCGGTCGGTGTGCCCTTGGAAATGGCCGTGCAATTGAATTGGAATCACTACAATGGACGCCGAACCTTGCAAATGGAGTTGCTAGATTGGCGTTCGGTTGAAGCCTAGACTCACTCGCTGCCCGCCCCATGTTTGAGACTCTCATCCGTTACTTTCAGGACTCGCCCTTCTCGCTCTGGGGCCCGTTTCTGGTTCTCATCCTGTGCGGCTTGGGTCTGCCGGTGCCGGAAGATGTGGTGCTGGTGGCCGCCGGTGCCCTCGGGCAGATCGATGGGCGCAGTTGGCTGCAGGTAAGCCTCCTGATGTACGCGGGCGTGATGTTGGGCGACTCCACCATTTTCTTTGCCGGGCGATACCTGGGGGCGCGTTTGCGGAGCGCTGTTTGGTTTCGGCGCTTCTTCTCCGAAAAGAAGCAAGACAAGGTGGAAGGCCTTTTTGACCGGTATCACACGTGGGTGCTCTTTGTGGGTCGCTTCCTTCCGGGACTGAGAGCCCCTATTTTCTTCACCGCCGGGTCGACCCGGGTTAAGTTCTGGAAGTTTTTCCTGTTCGATGGCCTGGCGGCCCTGATCAGTGTGCCGTTCTTCGTCTGGCTCGGCGCGTGGCTGTGGCAGAAATTCAAGGATGACATCGTCCAACTCGACCGGGCTCTTTCCCGCACGCAGAACTACACCATGCTGGTGGCGGCGGTACTCTTGCTGGTGGCGGTGCTCGTCGTCATCCGGGTCGTCCGCAATTCGCGGATGAAGTGGGATGACTAGGCTGTTGGCGTAACCTGCTCAGGCCCAAAGAAAACGCACGATCGGTGAGGATCGTGCGTTTAAAAATGGTGCGGGCATAGGGAGTCGAACCCCAAACCTCCAGATTCGTAGTCTGGCGCTCTATCCAGTTGAGCTATGCCCGCACGAGAGAAGGGTGAATAAGCGAATTTCCCGGAGCAACAGCAAGCAGAAATTTTTCGTCCGGGGCAGGAAATGTTTCCCCATGGCGCCGGTTCGGGAAGACTCAGTCGGGCAGGCGTTTGACCCGGATATTGCGGTAGCGGACCACGCTCTTGGGATCGTGGGCCTGCAGGGCGAAAGTTCCTGACCCGAGCTTGCGCTCGAAATCCTTCCCGGCCTGCGCTCCGGCAGGCTCCTTGTATTGCACCACAATCTTTCCGTCGACCTTCACGGTGACCACGTTGCCTTCGACGATGATGTGTTGGGTCCACCAGCGGCTGTCTTCCGCGGCGGCAAACCCGACACTCGCCAGATCGTAGACGCTGCCGGTCTTCTTCCAGTCAGAATGGGTGTTGTTGACCTGGGTTTCGAAACCGGCCTTGGGCCAGCCAGAATCCTGGTAGCGGGTGTGAAAATAGATGCCCCCATTGGAGCCCGGCTCGGTCATCACCTCGACCTTGAGCTCGAAATTTCGGTAGGGCTGCCCTTCGCCTTCATAAAACAGGTGACTGCGCGGCCCTCGGGTAACGAAGGCCCCGTCCTCGATTCTCCATGAGGCCGGGTTTTCAACAGAGGGTTTCCAGCCGGCAAAACTGTGGCCGTCCATCAGCAGAGTGAATCCCTCCTCGGTGTCGGCCGCCCAGACGGTGCAGGTGAGCAACAGGGCCAGGGCCACGCGAAAGGGTAGGGTGCGCATGCAATGATTCATCGTACCAAGGGTGCTTGCGGGCAATCGGAAAGAAAAAGGCCCGCGTTGCCGCGGGCCAAAGGTTGGCGTTGCCTGCTCAGGTCACATGGCCTTGGGCAGTTCGACGCCGTCAAACTCCACCGCGTGTGGGTGGTTGCGCTTGTCCTTGTGCTGCCCGTGGCGCTTGTGCAGCACGTGGTCGATCTTGTCCATCAGGAGGTCGACGGACTTGTGCATTTCCTCGGACTCGGCGGAACAGATGATGTCGGGGCCACGGACCTCGACCCGGGCCTTGGCGACGAATTTGTGGGCGTGATCGTGTTTGCGATCGCACTCCAATTCAACGCGGATCCTCACGATATGCGTGTCATGGCGAAAGATGCGCTCAGCCTTTTCTTGCACGTAATTTTTCAACGAGGGGGTCAGGTCGAGATGGATACCGGTCACAATGACTTCGTGGGAGTTGTTGGATTTGTTCATGGTTATTCTACGGTTGGACTGCTGACAAAAAGGCGGTGGAGGGAGGGGCTCCGGAACTGTCTTCTATCGAGGCCGTCGTCCGAAGGACCGAGGCGCGCGATGATGGGGAAGACCAATTCATTCGACTGACCAAAGTGGTAACCGGGAGCGATGGGATGGCAAATCTTCTCGGCATCATAAAGGGGAAATATTATTGAACGTGCTCCGCATGATCCATCCTTCTGAACCCTTGCCACCAGCCAGTCCCCCCTTGGTGGATCCGACGGAGCTGCCGAAGTGGATTATCCTCAGCGACGACCGCCTGCTGGTGCTGGACAAGCCGGGCTGGCTCGTGGTGCATCCGTCAAAAAATGGTCCCTGGTCGAGCCTGGCTGGCGCGATCCGGGAAGGACTGGGGTTGGAGACCATCCGCTTTATCTATCGGCTCGATCGGGAGACTTCTGGAGTGGTACTTTTGGCGAAAGACGAGGTGACTGGAGGCAGGCTCGGCAAAGCGGTGCTGAAGCGCCAGATCGGCAAGGCCTACGTGACCTTGTTGGAAGGCGAGTTGAGCGGACCGGTGACGGTGGATCAGTGTTTGGGGCCGGACCTGAGCTCCGGGGTTACCGTGAAGCAAAAGGTTGTTCCGGCCGGCACGGAAGGCGCCCAGTCCGCCACCACGGTCTTTCATCCGCTGGTCGTGCGCGGCGGTTGCACGTTGGCGGGAGTAGAATTGATCACGGGTCGCAAGCATCAGATTAGGGCGCATGCTGAGTGGCTGGGCCACCGCGTGGTGGGAGACAAACTGTATGGATCTGATCCGCATCTTTATCTCGAATTTGCGACTCAGGGATGGACGGAAAGGCATTCGTCTTTGCTGCGCTGCACCCGGCAGGCGTTGCACTGCGCGGCGATTGATTTGCATCCAGCCCGCATGGACTACCTGCTGCGGGCACCTTGGCCGGCCGATCTGGCACGGTTCGCCGCGAGGGAAATGGACCTGCCGGCCGAAGAGGCCCAGACCTTGATTGATCGGTTCGTGGCCGAGAAGTTGCCGGGAAAAGCGGATACTCCGGGCTGGCCAGAATAGCGCCGTCGCTTGTTGCCGGCCTCGTCAGGGTGGTGGTTCATGGCGAGGGGCGCCTTTCCCCGTGCGCCCGGGCTGGCGGGCGCTACCGCGCTTATTGCAGGAATTCAGTCAAGGCGGCCCGCAACACCGCGCCATGCACGGCGATGCGTTGTTCCAAGGGCCACGCCGAGGGGGTCTCGACGGTGTAGTTCAGCGTACCATGTCGGTTGCGCAGGTAAATCGCTTCGGGCCAGTTTTCCCGCAGCAGCGGATCGCTGATCGGTCGAATGATGCCTGGTTCGGCGATCGGACGTCCGTCGATCACGCTGGCGGCTTCGATGGGGCCATGGCTCTGCGCGGCCTTGATCATGGCCGGGGCCAGGCTCGGGCGATTGAGCGGGTTAAGCTCGTAGAGGTAGAAGCCCTGGGCTTCCCAGTCCTCATGCAGGCAGATCATGAGATCGAAGCCGGGCTGGCGCTGCAGCCACTGGACATGCGCCTTCACTTCCGCTGATTCGGGAATCTTGTAATCGCGATTGAGGTCGGTGCCGGCATGGTTCTCCCGGGTTTGGCGCAGCATGCCGGTGGGATTCAGCAGCGGACAGAGAAACCAGGTGCAGCGGTCGTCAAAACAACCCTCCTTCACGAGACGCAACAGGGCCAGTGGGGGTGCCGGCTCGTCGCCGTGGATGCCTGCGGAAAAGTAGACCCGGGGACGAGGACCTGGGGTCCGCCGGGTGTAAGCCACCAAGTCATGGCCATGGATCTCGCCGAATGGTTCCGCCTTGAACCCCGCTTGCCTTGCCGCGGCAGCGAAAGACTTCGAGTAGGCAGAAGGCTCAAGGGCCGGCGTGGACATGGAAGACATCGGTCTTGCTGATATCCGGAATTCACGGGGTGACAAGTCGGCCCATCCGGGGCTGGCAGCTATTTCAACTTGGGGTCCGTTTCAATGATCTCGGTCCGGCCGAAAATGACCTTTCCGGCCGGCACGTCACGGTTGACGCGGACTTCCTCCTTGATGATGCGGTCAAAGTAGCCGGATCCCGCCGCCAACATCTCCTGCATCAACTGGTTCAGGTCACGGTGGTCGGGATCGTCCACCACCATCGTGGTCTTCCAGTATTCCACCGGCTTTTCCCCGGGCTGTTCAGGATATTTCCAGGCAGAAATCCGGATGAACAGCTTCTCCTGCTGGGCCGCCTGCATTTTGGCTTCGAAATCCGGTTCGCGCTGCCGGAAGGCCTGTTTCAGCGAAGTGATGCTGGCGGTTGGCGCGCCATCCGCATTTTCATTAAGGATCGCATCCTGGAGATATGGATTGCGCAGCCAGCCACGGCCATAGAGCACGGTCAGCACAATGTCAGGCTTCTGGGTTGCTCCCATTTCGGTAAATCCCCGGCGACCGAGTTCCGTGCGCAGCAAGCCGACCAGTTTGGTCTCGTCCACCGGACGCACGAGCTTGCTCACGGCCGGTACCTCCTTGATCGAGGCAATGCCAAATACCTTGCCATGTTCGATCGCGCCCCGCTTGTGCACCCCCTCCCAGCGTTCGTCGACACTGGCGCGGACGTCGATGTTGACTGAATCGGTCGCATCAGCGGCGCGGCCGGGCACGCCGATGGGGAGAAAAAGAAGCAGGATGAGGCCGGGCCGGGCAATGCCTTGGAGCAGGTACATCAGGAGAGTTCGTCTGGGTAGGAGCTGGCAGCGCCGCGCAACCATTGAGTGCGAAAAACGTCGGGGCGTAAAGCTCTCCCAATAACATCCACAGGATGGGCAGTTCCGTCTCCACTCCAGTCCGGCTCCGGCTTTGACAGCCTGCGGCGCTTTCTCCTAGCTGACCCTTCTCCCATGTCCAACGTCCGCGTCCGTTTCGCCCCGAGTCCCACCGGCTTCTTCCATATCGGCAGTGCCCGCACGGCCCTGTTCAACTGGCTTTATGCCCGACACACCGGTGGCACGTTCATTCTACGGGTCGAGGACACGGATCAGGCGCGCAACAGCGAGCAATTCCTCAAGCTGATCTATGACAGCCTGACGTGGCTGGGCATGGACTGGGACGAGGGTCCGAGTCCCGATGGTTCCGGCGAGCGCGGGGCGTATGGTCCGTATCGTCAAAGTCAGCGCGGCGCCGTCTACGAGAAATACAAGCAGCAGCTTCTGGCCGGTGGCCGGGCCTACGAGAAGGACGGGGCTGTCTGGTTCAAGCTGCTCGGCGATCGCTACACGGTGTTTGACGACCATCGCAAGAAAGAGGTCGAGAAAGTGAAGACGGCCCCGGTGGTCATCGAGGATCTGATCCGCGGCCGGGTGGAGCGGCAGGAGGACGAGGACTTCGTCATCTTCCGTTCCGACGGCAATCCGGTGTTCCATTTCGTGAACGTCGTCGACGACATCGAGATGAAGATCTCCCACGTCATTCGCGGCGAGGACCACCTTTCCAACACCAGCAAGCACGTGCGGCTGTACGAGGGTTTCGGCGTACCGGCCCCGTTGTTCGCGCACATCCCGCTCATTCTGAAATCACCGGAGATGGGGCAGGGCAAGATGAGCAAGCGGGACAAGGGTGCCCTCATTGAGGAATATCAGCAGCGCCACTTCCTTCCCGAGGCCCTGGTGAATTATCTGTCACTGCTCGGTTGGAATCCCGGTGATGATCGCGAGAAGATGCTGATCGCCGACATCATCAAGCTGTTCGATCTGCCCGCCGTGAACCAGAGCAACGCCAAGTTCGACGGCAAGAAACTCGCGAACATGAACATGACCTACCTGCTGGAACAGCCGGCGGATCGTTTCGTGGGTCTGGCCAGGAACTATTTCAAGGCCCAACCCAATGGCGCCGCCGTCCTGGCGGACGAAGCCTGGTTCCGGGAGGTCATGTTGCTGGCGCAGCCGAAGATCAAGTCGGTCGACGAACTCGGCGCCTACACGGTTTACTTCTTCACCGAGGACTTCCCGATCGATGCCAAGGTGAAGGACAAGGTCATGGCCAAGGGTGACCCGAAGAGCCGCCTGGCCGAGTTGATCGCAGCGGTTCCGGGCATGGATTTCTCCAGTGATGCCGCGATCGAGGCCGCCATCAAGACGCTGGCCGAGAGCAAGGGTCTGGGCTTTGGCGATTATCAGGCGGTCGCCCGCCTGGCGATTACCGGAACCAACGCCGGGCCTAGCATCACAGCCATTTTCCGGGTGCTGGGACGGGAACGGATCCTGGCGCGATTGCAGCGTTTTCTGGGCGCGGCGTAACTCGGTATCCCGGGTGTTCGTCTTTTACCCATCATGAAAAAGTTCCTCATTCTCCTCTCCGTGGTCCTGACTTTTGCGACCACTGGCCTGTTTGCCCAGGCCGTCACTGAGCCGGCCGCCACTCCGGCCAGCAACGAACAAAGCGGCGCCCACGTTAAGGAAGGGAAGCACCTCAAGAAGCACAAGAAGCACAAAAAGAAGCATCACCGCAAACACTCGAGGAAAGGCCACAAGAAACATCACGGCAAGAGCCACCACGCCCAGGATCAGAATCCGGGTGTCGTGACGCCGCAGTAACGGGTCGCCCAAGTTTGCCCGACCGCCACTGGTTGGGGTCGACAAGCCCAGACTGATGTCCGGGCTTTTGCTTGGGGCCTTACTTCGCCCAGGTATCCTTGAGGGTGATGGTGCGGTTGAAAATCAGCCGCGAGTCAGGCGAGGAGTCCTTGTCCAAGGCAAAATAGCCCAGACGCTCGAACTGATAGCGTTCGGAGGCCTTGGCCGTGGCCAGGGAGGATTCGAGTTTGGCCGTGACGACTTCGAGAGACTGCGGATTCACCACTTTCATGAAGTCAGGCTCGGCGGCCGGCTCGGCGACCGTGAAGAGCCGGTCATAGAGCCGCACCTCGGCATCGATGCAATGCGTGGCGCTGACCCAGTGGATCGTGCCCTTGACCTTCTTGTCGGCGTTGGGACCTCCGGAACGGGTGTCGAGCTGGGCCGTGCAGCGGAGCTCGGTGATGGCTCCGGTGGCGTCCTTCACGATCTCGTCGAGCTTGATGATGCAGGCGTATTTCAGGCGCACTTCTCCGCCGGGTTTCAGCCGGAAGTATTTCGGCGGCGGGACCTCGGCGAAATCATCGGACTCGATGAACACCTCGCGGGTGAGCGAAACCGGGCGGGTCGTGGGATTTTCGTCCTGGGGATTGTTGGTGGCGGTGCACGCAATCACCTCGTCGGGCGCGAGGTTGGTCAGGACGAGCTTGATCGGTTTCAAGACCGCCAGACGACGGGAGGCGGTCTGATTGAGCTCTTCGCGCACGGCATGCTCGAAGACGGCGATCTCCGTGACGCTGTTGAAGGTGGTGACGCCGACCCCGATGACGAACTTGCGAATCGCGCTGGCGGGAATGCCGCGACGGCGGAGACCGGAGATCGTGGGCAGGCGGGGATCATCCCAGCCGGCGACGATCTTCTCCTGCACGAGGCGCAGGATGTTGCGCTTGCTGAGCAGCGTGTAGGAGGGGTTGAGCTTGGCGAATTCGTATTGGTGCGGGACAGGGCGCGGCAGATCCAGGTTTTCCAGCACCCAGTCGTAGAGCGGACGGTGCGGCACGAACTCGATCGAACAGAGACTGTGGGTGACGCCCTCCAGATAGTCGCTCAGGCAGTGGGCGTAGTCGTAGAGCGGGTAGGTGCACCATTGGTCGCCGGCGTGGTAGTGCGGCACATGGCGGATCCGGTAGAGCAGGGGGTCGCGCAACCACATGTTGGGCGACGTCATGTCGATCTTGCTGCGCAGCGAACGGGCGCCGTCGGGAAACTCGCCGGCATTCATGCGCTGGAAGAGGTCAAGGTTCTCGGCCACCGAGCGATTGCGGAACGGACTGTCCTGGCCCGGGCGGTCCGGCGAGCCACGGTATTTCTCCGTGTCCTCGGCGCTCAGGTCGCAGACATAGGCCTTGCCGCGCCGGATGAGTTCCAGGGCGTACTCATAGAGCTGCGGAAAATAGTCGGAAGCAAAGAAGGCCTCGCTGTCCGGACCGGGGGGCACCGGGGCCAGATAGTGGTCGGGGCGACCGTTGCTGGTGATGGGGGCGGGGTGGGCACCCTTGGGCTTGTAGCTGAGGCAATGGTCGGCCCAGCCCTCGATCAGCCAGCGGACGTCGCGCGTGATGGAGTCGACATATTCGACGTCCTCCTTGGCGGGATTGGTGTCGTCAAAGCGCAGGTTGCACTGACCCTGGTGTTCGCGGGCGATGCCGAAATTCAGGCAGATCGACTTGGCGTGACCGATGTGCAGGTAGCCGTTCGGTTCAGGCGGGAAGCGCGTGACGATTTTGGCGTAGCGCTTTTCGGCGACATGAGCCGTGACGATGTCACGGATAAAGTCAGTGGGTGCGGCGGGCGCAGGAGACTCGGGCGTTGCAGGCATTCTGCGCTAGGAAGGGGCATTCACCTCTTCGTGGCAATGGCGCAGTTACCCGTGCCCTCGTGGGAAACCCGTTTACTTGGCCGGGGGCGGGTTGGCGGCGATCACCTGTTCGAACCGGGCCCGGATTGCAGTATCGGTGGTGAAACGCAGGCCCAACTGGGCGAGCGCCCGGGCATTGGCGCTGGCGCCGGCCAACTGGTTGAGTTCGGACGCCTTGAGGATCAGGGCACTGTTGCGCGGGAAACGCCGGGCGCCTTCATCAAGCACCCCAAGGTGCTCGGGCTTGGGCGGCACGGTGCTGAGCGCCCAGGTCTCGGCGATCGTTTCGTAGGTCTCCGGGAGCGGAGGCGGGAAGGACCGGGCTTTGAAGAGTGGGGTCAGGATGGAGGACACCTGGACGGTCGTCAGCTTGCCGTCCGGGCCGGGATCAGACTTGAAGTCGGCGAGGCGCATTTTGGCCTGGGCCACATAGGCGGAGGGACGGTTCGTGCCGGATTTGATGGCCGCATCAAGCCATTTGCGGGCGCTGTCCACGTCGTTGTCGACGGCGGCGAGCCCGGACAGCACGGCGGGATCACGGCTGCCTCGGCGGTAGGCCATGCGGTATTCGGTGAGCGCCTTGCCGTTTTGCCCGGCCAGGCGCAGGGCATCGCCCTTGATCAGGCCTACCTGGGTGGCGTCGGCCTCGGCGAGTTCGATCGAAGCAGCGGTCACGCGGTCGGTCGACTTCAGGTCATACTGTTGATACTTGTGTTTGGTGTAGCGAAGGTAGGCGCGCAGTTGCTTGGCCATGCCGGCATACCCGACCTTGAAGCAGTCCTTGAAGAGAGCCTCACTCAAGGGCTCCCGGGAAAGGCGGCCGACGAAGGTGATCAGCGCTTCCTTGTGCCGGAGATCTTCGCCGAAAAGGCAGAAGTGGACGAAAGCATAGGCCTGCTTGGCAAAGAGGTTGTTGCCCAACGGACTCTGCGCCTCGGGGGACTCGTGCGTGATGGCGAGGAATTGGTCGAAGGGAATGAACGGCCGGTGCTGGAGGACGACGTTGAACGGTTGCTCACCCACCGTGGCGTCGGCTACCGTGGCGTCGTTTTCATCCGCCTCCAAAGGGGAGCCTCCGGTCGCCTCGCCCCGGTGGCTATCGATCTTGCCGTAAATGAGCGTCTTGTCGGTCAGATCGATATCCATGATGATCTGGGCCAGGCCTTCCTCCAGCCAGGCAGCGGGACGCACTTCACTCTGACTCAGCAGGAAATGAATGTATTCCCGGTAGAGCTGCCGGTAATGGTCGACCTGATATTCCGCTGACGCGCTTCCCGAATTGATCAGGGCGGTCGGATCGCTGATCGAGATCTGTTGCGTCTGCAGGTCTACCACGATCGCGATTTGTTCGCGGTTGCGAATGAACAGACTGGGGATGAGACCTTCCGTCTTGCCAGTGCTCCGACCGGCAAATTCGTCAAACTTACTGTCCGCTCCGCACAAGATCAGGGACGACGCGGCCAGTGGGCGCACCGGCGTCGGCCACAGGAGCTTCACGGCCTGTTGGAATTTCTGGAAATCGGCCAGCAGATTCTTGACCGGTTTGTCGCTGCCGTTTGAGAGGACTTCAAAGCCCGGGATGCGGGTGTAGCGCCAGGATTCGAGCTTGGGCAGGTCGGCCGCCTCCTGCACGGTCATGGTCGGCAGCTCGATGGTTTTGCCCTCGGTCACGGGGGGCTCGGCACTGCGGGCGGAAAGGGCGAGGGCAGAGAGAAGCAAACCGGCGGTGATCCACCGGGAATGGGGTAACAGGCGTGAGGTGCTCATGCGGTGTGGGGCGGTGCAGGCGGGAAACGCCCTTCAAGAGACGGGAGGCGGCTGGTCAGGTTACACTTATTGCCGGTGGATCTTCAGGCGGATCCCTTCGATGCGGATCGTTACCCGTTGAAAGGTGGGGAGCTGCGCCCGCGGGATGCTGCGGCCGGCTCAACCCCGTCGCTGTGCATGGCCTTCAGGAGGTCCGTGAGGTAGGGGATGAGCTGTTTCTTGCGGCTGACCACACCGGGGAGGTCGAAGATCTCGTCTTGCCGCACATGGGCGTACGAGATCCGGCGGATGAGTTCCGGATCACCTTTGACCAGCATCAGGGAGTTTTGGGTGTTGATGTCGGTGATCAGCAGGGCGGCGAAGGCCAGTTTCTCGCCGTGCCGCAGATTGGCCAGGGCATCGGCGAGCACCGGGGCGTGTTGCCAGAAGTTGTCAAAGCCCAGTTCCTCGACCTGGGAAACGGAGAAGCGGATTTCGTCCTCTGCGTAGATCTTGAAATCGGAGCGCACGACCTTGTCGGCCGGGCTGGCCAAAATCACCGAACCGGAACTGAAGATGATCTGGGCCAGGTCCGAGGACTTGATGTCGGCAAAAGTTTGGAGCCAGTTCAACACGTCAGCATCCTTCGGGGTCGAGGTCGGACTCTGGAGCAGAAGGGTGTCTGAGATCAGGCCCGACATCATGATGCCGGCGAGCGAGGCGCTGGGCTTGAGGCCGTGGCGGCGGTACTGGTCGGCGATGATGGTGCAGGTGGAACCGACGGGTTCGTTGACGAAAAGGATGGGCTGGGGCGTCGTCATCGGTCCAAGCCGGTGGTGATCGATGATTTCCTTGATCACGACCTCCTCGGCCCCGGGAACGGCCTGGGTGATCTCGTTGTGATCGACGAGGACGAGTCGCGTGGGGACGGGTTTCAGCAGGTCGGATTTGGTGAGGATGCCTTGCAGCAGGTTATCCTCGCCCGTGACCATCATGGCGTGGGGTGAGTATTGGGAGAACTTCCGGCGGATGTCTGCGATGCGAGAATCGGCGTTGAGGGCGCTGAATTTTCGGTCGACGAGGCGTTCCACCGTGGAGGCGGTGCGCACAAACCAGGCCGTGGTGGCGGTATCATGCGGGCTGGAAATCACGCTGGCGCCGCGTGCCTTGGCGAGGGCGACAATCGCAGGATCAACAGGCAGGCTGCCGCTGATGATCAGGGCACGCACCCCCAGCTCGATGCTGCGCTGCTGGATGTCCCGACGGTCTCCGACGATGATCAGCGATTTGTCTGCGGGGATGTTTTCCTGCAGGGAGATGTTCCAAAAGGTGTTCACGTCCATCGCCGCAATGCGCACGTAGAGGTCCTCGATCCGGTTTTCGTCCCGGTGGTGGAGAACGGAACCCTGCAGCGACTGGACGATACGCGCGAGGCTGGTGCGGACCTGCCGCATGGCACGTGGCTCATCGAGACGTGGGATGAAGAAATGGCCGAGATGCGCCAGGGTGAGTGACCCGACCGCGCGCTGCCGGTCGTCGATAACCGGGAGGTAGGTGATGCCGTGCTGGTCGATGAGCTTGAGCGCCGCCGCGCAGGTGGAGGATTCGTTCACCACGATCGGTTCATAGGACATCATGTCCCGAACCCGCGGGTAGACGTCGCTCAGGTAGTACGGCAGCGGGATGCGGAAGCGCTCGAGAATGGCATCGATGCGGGCGTTGGAATTGCCGCAACGGGCGGGCACATAGCCGCTTTCTCCGCGGGCCTCCTTGAAGGCGGCATAGGCAATCGCAGAGCAGATGGAGTCGGAGTCCGGGTTGCGATGCCCGATGACGTAAATTGGGTTGGCGGGAAGCATGGGCGGGAAGTCCCCGAGACTGAGTGGGCGGGCCTCCGGGGGGAAGAAAAAAGCCCGGATGCTTTTGGCAACCGGGCGTTTGGAAGGCGTCGCGTTCCGTTCAGGGCAGCTGGCCGCTGGTGCCCGCAACCGTGCCCACGGTGGGACCGCCGGAGGGCGTGGTCGCGAAGATGCGGGCGGAAACCGGAATGGCCTGCCGGATGGAAGTTCCTTTAGCCCCGTTGGTCAGGGCCAATTGGGTCTCAGCCTCGGCCACATTGGCATAGAACTGGATGTTGCCGCCGAGAAACGCGATATGGCCACCGGTATCCTTGTAGACCCCGCTGCCGGCATCCCAGCGGCCCGTGGTCTGCAGTCCGCGGGTGAATGCCACCGGAGTCGTGGAGGGATCGCCCATGCGCAGACCGCCGATGAGTTCGAAACTCAGGACCCGCCCGCCGAAGTCCGTCGACAGGGTGGTCGGGTTGGCCGGGTCCACGATCGAAGCCGGGGCGGTGCCGCTGTAGTAGGGGTCGTTCTTGGCGAAATAGAACGTCGGATCTGTGACGATGCCGCGTTGCGCCAGGATGCCGGCCCAGGCATGGGCTCCGGTTCCGAGGTTGGGGTATTGCGCGATGATGACCGCCGGGTCGGGGAGGCGATCGTTGTTGTCGGCGGCATAGATGCCGGCGGCTTTGACGATCTCGCGGAGGTTGTTGGCGTCCACCGTACGTTGCGCAGTCTCACGGACCTTGCCGACGGTGGGGAATATCAAAGCTGCCAGGATGCCGATGATGGCGATGACCGTGAGCAGCTCGATGAGGGTGAAGCCCGATGGGGCTCCGGATGGACGCATTTTCATGGGTGTATGATTTGCGGCCCGTCGGGAGCGGACATTTTTCAAAATGCCCGAGCGACTCAAGTGGATTGTCCCGATTCGCCGGACGATTTCCGCCTTAGTTTAGGTGGTGGGCGCGGGGTTATTGCAGTTTGGCTTTGGGTTCAGATGGGCCTGACCATTCGGAAATCCACGAAGGCTGGGCGGCAACATCATCAGCCTCCGGTCAGTTTTTCACGTCAGGATCCTGGTCGCGTTCGCTTACCGGATTATGACATTGAACATTAGCGCATCTCTTCCGCCTCTGCGCTTGCCAGCCGGCGGGGCAGGGGGCACGTTTTTTGCTCAGAAGCGGCCGGCAGCCGGGGCATTTGCGTTTCGAGTTCCGGGCGCTATCCTGCATATCACACTCTCCATGGCCAATTCACTCAAGTGCGACCTTTGCTCCAAGCCCGCCACCGTTCATCTTACTCAGATCGTTAACAGCAAGATACATAAGGTGGACCTCTGCGAGGCTTGCGCGCAGGCAAAAGGGGTGACCGATCCCAGCGGCTTCTCCTTGGCCGACCTGTTGCTCAAAGCCTCGCTCAACCCGGAACCGACCGGCGATCTCCGCTGCGAGTCCTGCGGATTCACCGCCCAGGATTTCAAGAAGACCGGCCGCTTCGGTTGCGCGTCCTGCTACAATCATTTCAGCCGTCTGCTCGAGCCGATGCTCGACACCATGCACAAGGGGATCAGCCACACCGGCAAGGTCCCGCTGCGTGCCGTCGCCCGCATTTCCATCAGCGAACGCCTCACCCAGCTCGAGTCCGAGCTCGACCAGGCCATCAAGGCCGAACGTTACGAGGACGCCGCCCGCTATCGCGACGAAATCAACCAGGTGCGCGCCTCCGCCGACAAACAGCCGGCCACCTGACATGAAGATCAACGAGCTCATTGATTCTCACTCCGAACTGACCGACACCGCCGCCAGCAAGAGCGCCGTCGTGCTGATGACGCGCATCCGTCTGGCGCGCAATCTGGCCGGACAGCCCTTCCCGGGTTGGGCGAAGGAAGCCCAGAAAAAGCAGATCCGGGACCAATGCATGCAGGCCGTCGCCGCCTTGCCGCAGATGAAACGCGGTCTCGCCCTGCCGGTCGAGAATCTCGACGAGCTGCAGAAGCAGATCCTCGTCGAGCGCCACCTGATCAGCCGCGAACTGTGCCACGCCAAGACCGGCGCCGGCATCGTCATCAGCAAGGATCAGTCCTGTGTCGTGATGATCAACGAGGAGGATCACCTCCGCATCCAGGTTCTCCGCGCGGGTTTCCAGTTCAAGAAGGTCTGGAACACGATCAACACCCTCGACACGAACCTCGAGGAGCACATGGACTTCGCCTTTTCCCCGAAGCTCGGTTACCTGTCTGCCTGCCCGACCAACCTCGGCACCGGCATCCGCGCGTCGGCCATGATGCACATGCCCGCGCTCGTCATCTCCGGGCAGATGGAAAAAGTCGTGCGCGCCGTCAACCAGCTCGGCATGGCCGTGCGCGGACTGTTCGGTGAAGGCTCGGACGCCAGCGGCAGCATCTTCCAAATTTCCAACCAGACCACGCTTGGCGAGAGCGAAGAGAGCATCATCAAGCACCTGCACGGCGTGCTCAACACCATCATCGAGCAGGAGCTCAACGCCCGCCAGAAGCTGCTCGAAACCGACCCGAACAAGCTGTCCGACAAGATCGGCCGCGCCTTCGGCATTTTGCAGAACGGATATCTGCTCAATTCGGGCGAGGCCATGAACCTGCTCTCGCTCATCCGCCTCGGTATCGACCTCGGCGTCTTTCCCGACACCCAGCGGGCCATCGTCGACCGCCTCTTCATCGAGTGCCAGCCCGGCCACGTTCAGCACGCAGCCAAGGGAGCCTTCGAACCCACCCAGCGCGATGTCTTGCGCGCGGCCCGTCTCCGCACGGAATTTGCCAAATTGCCGTCACCTGACTTCACTCAAACCACCAAATAGCCGATACCATCTAGCCACTCTATTATGGAACCAATGAACAATTTCACCCCCCGGGCCCAGCAGGTGCTGGCTCTGGCCCGTAAGGAAGCCGACCGTTTTCATCATAACTATGTCGGCACCGAGCACTTGCTGCTCGGCCTGATCAAGCTCGGGCAGGGGGTGGCCGTCAGTGTTCTCCAGAAGATGGGCCTCGATCTCGAGACCGTCCGTGGTGAGGTCGAGAAGCAGGTCGGCATCGGTCAGGAGTCCAAAACGCCGGTGGGCAGCATTCCCTACACACCCCGCGTCAAGAAGGTCCTCGCGCTTGCCGGCAAGGAGGCCAAGGCCCTCAATCACAGCTACGTCGGGACGGAACACATTCTCCTCGGCCTCCTCCGCGAGGGCGAAGGCGTCGCCGCCCGTGTGCTCAAGACCCTCGAGGTCGACATCGAGCGTACCCGCAACGAGATTCTCCGTGAGCTTGATCCCCAGTTTTCGTCCAGCCAGGGCGGCGAAGGTGCCGGCACCGGCGGCGGTGGTGGCGAGGAAGTCGCTCCCCGCGGTCCCGACGACAAGAAGGAAGTCAAGACGCCCGCGCTCAAGGCCTTTGGTCGCGACCTGACGGAACTCGCCCGCAAGGGTGAGATGGACCCCGTCGTGGGCCGCAAGAACGAGATCAGCCGCGTCATCCAGATCCTTTGCCGCCGCACCAAGAACAACCCGGTGCTCGTCGGCGAAGCCGGCGTCGGCAAGACTGCCATCGTCGAAGGCCTCGCCCAGGAAATCGCCAAGGGCAACGTCCCTGAGATCCTCGCGGACAAAAAGGTCATCACCCTCGATCTCGCCCTCATGGTCGCCGGCACGAAATACCGCGGTCAGTTCGAAGAGCGCATCAAGGCCGTGATGGACGAAATCAAGCGGGCCAAGAACGTCATCATCTTCATCGACGAGATGCACACCATCGTCGGCGCCGGCGCCGCCGAGGGAGCCATGGACGCGTCCAACATCTTCAAGCCCGCCCTCTCGCGCGGCGAGCTCCAGTGCATCGGCGCGACCACGCTCAACGAGTACCGCAAGTACATCGAGAAGGACAGCGCGCTCGATCGTCGTTTCCAGATGGTCAAGGTCGAGGCACCCTCGGTCGACGACACCATTCTCATCCTCAAGGGCATCCGCGGCAAATACGAGGATCACCACAAGGCGATCTTCACCGACAAGGCCATCGAGGCTGCCGCCAAACTCTCCGATCGTTACATCACCGGCCGTTTCCTGCCCGACAAGGCGATCGACGTCATGGACGAGGCCGGCTCGCGCGCCCGCATCACGACGCTCAACCGTCCGCCCGACATCGAGGGTCTCGGCAAGGAGATTGAGGAGGTCTGCACCAAGAAAGAGCAGGCCATCGCCGCGCAGCACTTCGAGGAAGCCGCCAAGTTCCGCGATCACGAGAAACAGCTCCGCGCCAAGCAGGAAGAACTCATCGAAAGCTGGAAGAAGACCCGCGATGAGAACCGCATCACCGTCGACGAGGAACAAATGGTCCGCGTCGTCGCCGAGTGGACCGGCATTCCGCTGAGCCGCCTCGAGAAGAAGGAAAGTGAGCGCCTGCTCGCCCTCGAAGGCGACCTCCAGAAATTCATTGTGGGCCAGGATCCGGCCACCATCGCCATCGCTCGCGCCCTTCGCCGTTCGCGCGCTGATCTCAAGGATCCGCGTCGCCCGATCGGTTCGTTCATGTTCATGGGCCCGACCGGCGTCGGCAAGACCGAGCTCGCCAAGCAGCTCGCCGCCCAGATGTTCGGCAACCAGGACGCGCTCATCCAGATCGACATGAGCGAGTACATGGAGAAGTTCGCCGTATCCCGTCTCGTCGGTTCGCCTCCGGGTTACGTCGGCTACGAGGAAGGTGGCCAGCTCACCGAGGCCGTCCGTCGCCGCCCGTATTCCGTCATCCTTTTCGACGAAATCGAGAAGGCGCACCCCGATGCGCTGCAGTTGCTCCTGCAGATCATGGAGGACGGCCGCCTGACCGACTCGCTGGCCCGGACCGTGGATTTCCGGAATACCATCATCATCATGACGACCAACGTCGGCGCCCAGCTGATCCAGCGTCAGACCACGATGGGCTTTGCCGCCGCCGGGGCGTCGGATTTCAGCGACCTCGAGAAGTTGAAGGAAAAGGTCCTCGAAGAGGCGAAGCGCGTCTTCAAGCCCGAGTTCCTGAACCGCATCAACGACCTCGTGGTCTTCCGCCCGCTCGACAAGAACGACCTCCTGAAGATCGTGGAAATCGAGACCGGCAAGGTCGTGAAGCGTCTCGCCGCCCGCAACCTCCAGATCGAGTTCTCCCCCGAGTCGAAGACCCTCCTCATCGACAAGGGCTACGACGAGAAGTACGGCGCCCGCCCGTTGCGCCGCGCTGTGGAGCACTACCTGGAAGACCCGCTCGCCGAGGCTCTGTTGCGCGGCGAGGTCAAGGAAGGCGAGCCCATCCTCGTTGTCCGCAACGGGGACAAACTGGAGTTCAAGGCCCAGTCGCCCACCTCCGAGAGCGAAGTGAAATCCTAACCCGGACGCGGGGCACAGGCCTCGCCTCCACTCGATTGCCGGGCGGGACTCCCAAGTCCCGCCCTTTTTGTTTTAAGACATTGGCCCATTGCCTGAGATGGGAAAGGACCTCCGGTCAGGTTGGCTCGGTGCAAACGGAAAATCCGCATTAGCGTCGCCGGATTCATGCACTGGCACGTGTGGGAGCGAGCTTGCTCGCGACTTAGCGCGCGGAAGCTCGCTCCGGCTTCACCGTCACCGCAGGCGACCCCCTTTCCCATCAGCGCGTGGTTCAGCTGCATGGGTCCGGGTGACTAGGCGTGTCCGCAGGTCGGGCCGAGCGAAAAACTCTTCGCGAGTACTCTTCATCGCCCTTGTTGGACCACTGCTCGCGGGCGTGACGCGACCTCAAAGGCGATTCGTGTACCAGCCCATCCACAGGCACAGCCGCCTTTCGCACCAGCCACCCGACCACCCAAATTTAGGCGGTATTGTTTCTATATATTTCAAACACGACACAGTACCGTGCACCCGATTGATCGTATTCAAGCAAAGCATGCGAGCGGGCCAACTCGTGGTGGTGGCAGGCCTGAACGTTGCAGCCTCGGTGGCAGCGGTCGGGTCGGAACCCCCCTACGCGCCCCCACGATGAACTAATTCGACCGCATCCTTCGGCTCGGGCCGTCGAGGTAAGTGTACTTCCATGAAAATGAAAACTGCCCCTTTTCGTCTGATCTTTGGACTGCTGATGGCGCATCTTGGGACCGCCGAACCGCTTTGCGCGGCATTGAGTGCGCCGACCAATCTCACCACCACGGGACTCAAGGCGACGGAGTTCAC
>Ga0075163_10002395_pt1 | contig 25290 bp, 18 predicted proteins | sample JI1023141ADNA_FD_71478 | JGI IMG/M metagenome (GOLD analysis project Ga0075163, IMG submission 71478) | Wastewater effluent complex algal communities from Wisconsin, to seasonally profile nutrient transformation and Carbon sequestration -... | ecosystem: Engineered > WWTP > Effluent > Algae... | reverse complement strand
ATGTCAAAGAGATCCTCAGCGGCTTTCTGCGCACCCCCGACGCCAGCTACGCCGTGGTGCGCCGCGACAGCGGTGCGGTGGTCGCAGCCTTGAACCCCGAGCGCATGCCGCAAAACAGGGTAGCGGTGGGCGCGACCCCGGCCATCACCTATCCCGGAGATCACCTGCGGGTCGATGCCCCGATCCACGGCAAAGGCGGCGGCAGCGGCGTCCTGACGATCGGCTTTTCGCTGAGCGAGCTGGAGCTGGAGCGCAAGGCGCAGGTTCGCATCATGAACCTGGTCTCGCTGGTTCTGTTTGTCATTGGCTGCATCGCCAGCTACATCCTGGGCACCGTGCTCATGCGGCCGCTGCAGCGCATGACCGTGGCCGCGCTGCACATCGCCAGCGGCGATCTGTCGCAGAGCCCGCTGGGCATCCAGAGCCGCGATGAGATCGGGCGCATGGCCGCTGCCTTTGATCGCATGCTGCACGCGCTGCGCACCATCGCAACTGCCGCCGAGCGCCTGGGCAGCGGCGATCTCACGGGTCGCGTTGATCTGGAGGGGCAGGTGGCCGAAGCGCTCAACCGCATGATCACAGGGCAGCGCATGCTGGTTCGGCAGATCGCGGAGGCCGCGATGAAGCTTGGCGGCGCCTCGGCGCAGATCTACGCGGTGGTGCAGGAGCAGGAGGGCTCCACCACGCGCCAGGCCAGCGGCGTGACCGAGGTCAGCCGCACCATGCAGTCGCTGGTCGACAGCGCATCCAACATCACCGACACCGCGCGCGGCGTCTTTGACAACGCGCAGCGCACCCGCCAGACCACCGAGGCCATGTCCACACACGTGCAGGCCCTGAGCGGCCACACCAACCGCATCGCCGAGCTGCTTGAGGTGATCCGCGACATCGCCGATCGCAGCGATCTGCTGGCGCTCAATGCCTCGCTTGAAGCAACGCGCGCTGGCGATGCCGGCCGCGCCTTTTCCCTGGTGGCCAGCGAGATGCGCCGCCTGGCCGAGCGCGTCACCGCATCGGTGCAGGATGTGAAGTCGCTGCTGTCCGACATCCGCAGCTCGGGTGCGTCGACGGTGGTGGCCACCGAGGAGGGGCGCAAGCTGGCCGAGAACACGACCGAGTCCGCGCGCCAGATCACCATGGTCACGCAGCAGCAGCGCACGGCCACCGGCCAGGTGCTGGAGAGCATGCGCGAGATCTCGAACATCCTGAGCGAGAGTGTCACCTCGACGCGGGAGACGCGCGCATCGGTGGAGATGCTGCGGACCACCGCCGATCACCTGAGCCAGGTGGTGGGCAAGTTCAAGCTCGACTCCAAGGAGCAGAACGGGTGAGCTCTGCACGGCAGCAGCTGCTTCAGCGCTTTCGCTCCAGCGCCACCGAGCGCCTCCAGCGCATCGCCTATCTGCTGCTGGATGCAGGGGCCTGGTCCCGTGCCAGCTCAGCGGTGGAGGAGATGGAGCGCGAGCTGCACACCATCAAGGGCGAGGCGCGCCTGCTGGGTCTGTCCGAGCTCAGCACGCTCATCCATGAGTCCGAGGAGCTGCTGCAAAAGAGCGAGAGCTCCGAGGGCTGGGAGCAGGTGCGGCTGTCGCTTCAGCGCGCCATCGAGCGGATCCTCGCCGAGATACAGGGCTCCGTGCAGGGCGCAGCTCAGGTGCAAGCGCCGGCGCCGGCCCACGGGCCCCTGACCGAGGATGCGCCGCCCGCACCTGCGCCCTCGGGACCATCCGGCCAGGCGCTCAGCCCCGAGCGCTGGATGCACGTGAGCGCCATGCGCGTGGATCTGCTGCAAGACATCGTGGCCGAGTTTGACGCCAGCTTCCGCTCGCTCGACAGCCGCCTGCGCCTCGCGTCCCAGTCCGCTGCCGGCGCTGTGCAGCCTGCGCGGCTGATCCTCGAAGACCTGGATCGCTGTCGCGGTCAGCTCGACAACTTCATCAGCGCGGTGTGGGCGCTGCGCCTGGTTCCGGTTGAGCCCACGCTGCGAGAGATGGCCGCGCACGCGCACGAGCTGGCGCAGGGCCTGGGCAAGCAGCTGCGCGTCTCGCTGCACGGCGGCGCCACCCAGATCGAGCGCAACGTCCTGGATGCGCTGTGGGAGCCGCTGCTACATATTCTGCGCAATGCCGTGGATCACGGACTGGAGCCGCCGGCCGAGCGCCTGCCCAAGAGTGCGGTCGCGCAGCTGACCATCAGCGCAGAGTCTGTCGGCTCCACCGCGCTCATTACAGTGCAGGACGACGGCCGCGGCATTGACCCTGTCACGGTTCGCAGCGCCGCGGTGGAGCGCGGCCTGATCGAGCCCGCGCAAGAGCTGACCGATCGGCAGCTCTTCGAGCTCCTGTTCCTGCACGGCTTTTCCACCCAGTCGGTGGTCAACGACCTGTCGGGGCGCGGCATCGGCCTCGACGTGGTGCGGCGCAGCATGGATGCCATCGGCGGCACCGTGGCGCTGGAGAGCGAGCTTGGCCGCGGCACCCGGGTGTCCTTGTCTGTGCCCGTGCGGCTGAGCAAAGAGCGGGCGCTGGTGTTTGGCTACGGCGACACGCTGTTCGCGCTGCCGGCGCATCATGTGATGGAGATCGTGCGCTTGCAGAGCGCGGATGTGCGGCCGGTGCCGGGTGGTCGCGCGCTGTGGTCGCGCTTTGGCATCCTGCCGCTGCGCTCGATGTACGAGTCGCTGGGTTTTGCCGATGGCACCGACGAGAATCTTGGCCTGGTGCTGCGCTCGGGCGGCAGCTACTGGGGCTTTGCCCTGGCCGACATACTCGGTGAGTTCGAGCTCATCCGGCAGCCGTGCGATGCGCTGGTGGCCGCCATTGCAAAGGTGCACGGCTGCGCGCTGCTTCCCGATGGGCGCATGGTGCTCTTTGTCGCGACCGATGACCTGATCAGTGCGCTGCCGGCCAGGGCGCAGGGACTCGCCGCTCCGATGCCGTCGCGCCGTCGCTCACCGCTGCGCAGGCGGCACGTGCTGGTGGTCGATGACTCGGCGGTGATCCGCAGCTTTGCGACGCAGCTTCTGGAGGGCAGCGGCTTTGCGGTCACTGCTGCGGCCGATGGGCAGCAGGCGCTGCGGCAGCTGGGCAGTCAGCTGCCCGATGTGGTGCTGACCGATATCGATATGCCCGAGATGGATGGCCTGGAGCTCCTGTCGCGCGTTCGAGCGCAGTGGCCGCAGCTGCCGGTCATCCTGTTTACCTACCACTCCGCACCCGAGCAGCAGCGCCGCGCCCTGGCCTTGGGGGCGAGCGCCTATGTTGTGAAGTCCGACTTCAGCGAATCGACGCTGCTTGAGACCGTGCAGCGCTTTGCCGGAGCCGGCGAATGAGCCAGCTGCGCGTGGTCATGGTGGAGCGCTCGTCCGCATCGCGCAGCGCCTTGCGCCAGATCCTGGAGGCCGATCGCGACATCGTCGTCATCCAGGAGCTGGGCGAGATGGACAGCCTGATGCGCGTGGCTGGGGAAGAGTCGCCGGACCTCATCATGCTCGATGCCGCTGCTGTGATCGGCGAAGGGCTGCACGTGATCGAGCAGCTCATGGCCGAGCGGCCGGTGCCGCTGCTGATCGTGGCCGAGCTCAGCTCTGCTGCGGGCGGCGAGCCGGCGGCGCAGGCAATCGGCCGCGGCGCACTCGATGTACAGGCCAAGCCCACGCTGGCCGATGCGCACGGCGGTGCGATGCTGCGCACCACGGTGCGCCAGCTTGCGCATGTGCGCGTGGTCCGCCACATGCAAAGATCCCGGCGGCAGCTGGTGGCGCATCCGGGTCCGCAGCCGAGCGCGGATGAGTCGCTGCGCCTGCTCGGTCCGGCGCCGGAGAGCGGCTACACGGTGGTCGGCTTTGGCGGCTCAGCCGGTGGACCGTCGGCGCTGGTGGCGATTCTTTCGCGGCTTCCCGGCTCCTTTCCCGCGTGCGTGGCCGTGGTGCAGCACCTGCCCCCGGGCTTCGTGGAGCCGTTCGCGGGGTTTCTGCGCTCGCACACCAGGCTGCGGGTCGCGATTGTCTCAAGCCGGATGCCGGCCACGCCCGGGACCATCTTGCTGCCGGCCGAGGACTGCCACCTTCTGGCATCGAGCCGCGAGGGCTTCATGGTCAATCGGGAGCCCGCTTTTCGCGGCCATCGTCCTGCTGTGGATGTGCTCATGCGCTCGCTTGCATGCAGCTTTGGATCGAGCGCGGTGGGCATCGTGCTGAGCGGCATGGGCAACGATGGCACCGATGGTCTCAAGGAGCTGCGCAAGCGCGGCGGCCTGGCCATTGCGCAGGATGAGCACAGCGCCGCGGTCTCGGGCATGCCCCTCTCTGCGCTCGCGAGCGGCGCCGCCGAGCTGGTGATGCCGCCCGAACAGATCGCCGCGACCTTGCTGCGGGTGTGCCATGGCGCAGCCTGATCCGCATATTGATCAGGAGAGCCGTTTGCTGAGCTTCATCGCGCAGTTTACGGCTCGCACTGGCATCGAAGTGGGCACGCGGCGGGGCGCGTTCATCCGCTGTCTCGACGAGCGCGCCACCGAGCTCGGCTTTCCGACGCTCGGTCACTATCTTGCGCAGGTCGAGCAGCCGGGACCCGCTGAGGTCGGCGTGCTCGTGCGCTCGCTGCTGCTGGGCTACACCTGGTTTTTTCGCGATCTCGATCAGCTACAGCTTTTGATGGAGCTGCTGACGGCGCGGAGCCCTTCTGCACACCAGCCGAGCATCTGGATCGCGGGCTGCGCCACCGGCGAAGAGGCGTACTCAGTTGCCATGATGCTGGTGGGCAGCCAGAGCCAAACCCCGCCGCACATCCTGGCCAGCGACATCGATGAGCAGTCGCTGGCCTATGCGCGCTCGGGACGCTATCCAGCCGGCAGCCTGCGCCTGATTCCGCAGCAGTATCGCGGTCTTGTGCATGTTGCGCATGGGCACGGCGGCACGGTGCAGATGAGCGGCGAGCTTCAGCGGCGCGTGCGCTTCGCCTCCCACAACCTGATGCTGCCCGCGCCGCAGCCACCGTCGGGCGCAGGATGGGATGTGATCAGCTGCCGCAACGTGCTTATGCACCTGGCGCGCGAGCAGCGTGCGACCGCGCTGCGAGTTCTCGCGCGCGCCCTGGCGCCCGGCGGCTGCCTGCTGGTGGGGGCCAGCGAGTACCTGCACGATCAGGAGTGGCAAGAGGGCCCAGAGCGGCTGGAGCGCTGCGAGCGCGGCGGACGCTTCTTTCTCCGCCGCCCCCCGGGGTCCAGCGGCCTCTTCAACATCGCCCCAATTTCCGCCGGTGGATTCCAATGCTGCGAAGCTGGAAGCGCCCGAAGAGAGGGTCCAGATCCGGCCGGATCCATATAGCGTGACCAGCGAGCTCCAGAGAGCGGCCGCAGACATCCAGCGCGGTCGCATGCATGCAGCTCTGCCCACCTTGCGCGCAGTGCTGGAGCGCCTGCCGCTGTGCAGCGAAGCGCTGCTTTTGTTGGGCATCGCGCACCATCTGATCGGCGCCGATGAGGCCGCGGTGCTGGTGTTGCAGCAGGCGCTGTTTGTTCGTCCGGAGCTCTGGCTGGCCGCGTTCTATCTGGGGCAGAGCCTGGAGCGCCTCGGGCAGCCTGCGGCCGCAGGCTGCGCCTATCGGTGGGTTGAGCGCGAGAGCGCGCGGCCCCTCCCCGATGAGGCGTCGCTGCTGGCGCTGCTGGGGATGGCCTCGTGGAGACAGGAGCTGCTGCAATCGGCCAGGCAGCGGGCGCAGGCGCTCCAGCCTCCGCACAGCGAGGGGCCCGTGGATAGGCCGCGCGCTGCGCAAAAAAATCTAGTCACGTTGGGAGACTCCAATGCGGAACCAAGTCAGGATAAAAATCCTTCTCGTGGATGACAGCGAGATCTGTCGCGATACCAGCCGCATGATGCTGGAGGCTGCGGGCTTTGAAGTGGTCGCGCTCAGCAGCCCGCTCGGGTTTAGCAAGGCGCTGCTCAAAGAGAAGCCCGATGTCGCGCTGGTGGATGTGGGCATGCCCGCGCTTCAGGGCGATCAGCTGGTCAGCTATGCGCGGCGCTTTGGCGCCAAGCAGGGCTGTCCAATTGTGCTGTTTTCTGCTCAATCCGAGCACAAGCTCGCAGCGCTGGCCGAGACCTGCGGCGCCAATGGCTACATCAAAAAATCGGACGACTGGCCAGCGACGGTCCGCGCCATCCTGGGCTACCGGACGCGGGCGCGACTGGCGGATGCGCACGGATGAAAATCTCTATCAGCCGCGCAGGCGGAAGCGCTGGATCTTGCCGGTCGCGGTCTTGGGCAGCTCGGCAACGAACTCGATCCAGCGCGGATATTTGAACGGCGCCAGCCGGTCCTTGATATAGAGCTTGAGCTCCTGGCTCAGCGCCTCTCCGGCCTGGGCCGCATCTTTGAGCACCACGAACGCCTGAGGTTTGATGAGCCCATCCTCATCGGGCTTGCCGACCACCGCAGCCTCCAGCACGGCCGGGTGGCTGCTGAGCGCGCCTTCGACCTCAACCGGTGAGACCCAGATCCCGCCGACCTTGAGCATGTCATCGCTGCGGCCCGCACAGATGTAGTAGCCGCTGGCATCGCGCATGAAGCGGTCGCCGGTGCGTGTCCAGGGGCCATGAAAGGTGCTCAAGCTGCGCTCGCGATTGTTGAAGTAGCCGACCGCAGCGGTGGGGCCGTGCACCCACAGTGAGCCCTCTTCGCCGTCGCCCACCAGATCGCCGTCATCGCCCACGAGCTTCAGCTGATAGCCGGGAACCGCCTTGCCCGTGGTTCCATAGCGCACGTCGCCCGGGCGGTTCGACAGAAACATGTGCAGCATCTCGGTGGAGCCCAGCCCATCGAGGATGTCGCTGCCGAAGCGCTGCTGCCAGCGCTCGCCGACATGGCGGGGCAGCGCTTCACCGGCCGACAGGCTGACGCGCAGCGCCTGCGAACAGGACTCGCGGGTGATCTGCGGATCCGCGAGCATGGATGCAAACAGCGTGGGCACACCGCAAAAGATCGACGGCTGATGGCTTCGCAGGGTGCGCGCAACCGCGCTGGGCGTTGCCCGCTCTGCCATCAGCACCGCGGTGGCGCCGACGCAGAGCGGAAACGTGAGCGCGTTGCCCAGACCATAGGCAAAAAACAGCTTGGGAGCTGAATAGATCACATCTTCTTTGCGGATATCGAGCACGCCGCGCCCATACAGCGCCGCCGTCATCATGAGGTGAGACTGTAGGTGCATGGCGCCTTTTGGCGCGCCCGTTGAGCCCGAAGAGTAGAGCCAGAACGCAGTGTCATCGGGCGTGGTCGCCGCCGCTTGCAGCGACGAGGATGCCTGCGCCATGAGCGCATCGAGCGCAAGCAGCGCCCCTTTGTCCACGCCAGCGCCCAGAGGCGAGCGCGCGACCACCACGGGCACTTGCGGAGCAGCGGCTCGCGCTTCCGCAAACTTGGGAAGCAGGGCGTCGCTTACGACCACGAGCCGCGCCCGACTGTCGATCAAGAAGTGTCTGTAGTCAGACGCCGAGAGCAGCGTGTTCACCGGAACTGGAACCGCCCCGATCTTGATGGCGCCTAGGAACATCGCCACAAAATCGACGGTATCGAGCATCGCCATGAGGACCCGCTGCTCCATCTGGATGCCCAGATTCAGCAGGGCGTTGCCGGCGCGATTCACCCGCTCGCTGAGCGCGGCGTAGGTGACGCTGCCGAAGTCATCGTGATAGGCGATGTGCGAGCCGCGGTTGTGCTCGGGGAGCAGGTGGCGGTCGACCAGATCTACCGCGGCGTTGTAGATGCGCGGAAAGGTTACAGAAATAGGAGTCGTGCTGTCATCGAGCTGAGAAAGCCGGTCTCTCATGACGTGAATCTACTTCATCTGCATGCGGCTGGGGTATGATTAGCTGTGACAATTCCTTGCCACCTTTCACTCCCATCGCCGAAGTAAAATGTCCACCGAGTCTCAGGCCCTAAAGAGAGTCCGTGCATGCAGGCATCGATTGCTCAAACTGGCATCATTGCGGAGCGCTTCGAGGTCGAGGTGGTCGCAGGCTCCGGCGGCATGGGCACTGTGTATCGAGCGCGCGACCTGCAAACCGGCCAGCTCGTCGCGCTCAAGCTGCTTCACCCGAGCGCCATCGGCATTCCCGAAGTGGACCGCTTCGTGCGCGAAGCCAACCTGCTCTCGGAGCTCCAGCATCCGGGCATCGTCTCCTACATCGCGCACGGCCTGACCGACCGCGGCCAGCCCTTCCTGGCCATGGAGTGGCTGGAGGGCGAGGACCTGGAGCAGCGCCTCCACGGGGGCGCGCTCACCAGCACCGAAAGCCTGACGCTCATGAGCCACATCGCCGACGCCCTGCGCCTGGCCCATCAGCGCGGCATAGTGCATCGCGACATCAAGCCCTCCAATATCTTTCTGGTGGAGGGGAGTGTCGAGCGGATCAAGATCCTCGACTTTGGAATTGCGCGGCGCGTTGCGCTCTCCAAGCAGATGACGCGCACCGGCTCTGTGCTGGGCACACCGGAGTACATGGCGCCCGAGCAGGCGCGCGGCTATCGCGATATCAGTCCGAGCGCCGATATCTTTTCGCTGGGCTGCGTCCTCTTTGAGTGCCTGACCGGCCAGCCGCCGTTTCTGTCCGACCACGTCGCCGCGGTCCTGGCCAAGATCCTCTTTGAAGATCCGCCGCTCCTGCGCAGCCTGCGCCCCGAGCTGCCTGCGTCCCTGGAGACGCTGATCACGCGCATGCTGGCCAAGAATGGGAGATGCGTTCTTCCCTCGGCGGGGTGCGGAGCGGGGCGGCGTGGGAATGCATTGGGAAAAGTCTGTGAAAGGAGGGGTAATTTTACCCCGGTGATTTATGCGTGGGAGGGCCGCCATCCAGTGTCATACTGTGACGGCAATTTGATATTGAGGTGACTATGGGTATCGAGCAAAAGTCGATTAAAGATGGGGGCAAGACAGCGGTCAGCCTGGGTGTGCTGCGCAAGCTGTTCACAGATGCGCTGGGGGCTCCGGAGAGCTGTTCGATCGAGATGCTCAAGGACTGGCTTCAGGCTCCGGTCTGGGATGATGGCAAGGCGGACTCCAACTGCGAGGTGCGGGCGCGCAAGCTGGCGCCGCTTCTGAATCGAACCGGACAGCCCTACTCGCCGTCGCTTGAGACTGCGGTCGGAGGGACGACGTTTCAAAAGAAATGGGAGCTGCTCGACACCAAGCTGAATGGGGGCACGGTGGCGGTGATCAAGGGCCCTGCCGAGCATGTGGGCGGGACGGAGAGCATCTTCAAGAAGGGTTTCCACGCGCTGCTATTCCTGTGCACGGGCGTGGATAAAAAAGGAAACCCGTTCTATGTCGGATTTGACCCCGACATCAGCGCCACAGAGGAGTCCCGCGAGCTCTGGGACAAGCTGGTCAAGCAGCACCAGACCGTCAACAAAGAGGTCAAGAACCTAGAGCCCGAGAAGCTGCACCAGATGATCACAACCATGATCCTCGGTGAGAGCGGCACAGGATTCGGGCCGCTGATCCGCAAGTATTACCCCGACCGCAGCAAGGGCTTCCCCAAGATCACCCGATTTTAAGTCCTACGCTGGATCGAAAAAAGGAGCCAGCTGCTCCTTGCGCGGCGGGCGGGTGGCCAGACTCACCGCGATCAGCGCCAGCAGCGAGACGATGAGCGCGGGAAAGATCGCGTCGCGGTCGACGAGGGCCCGGGGCAGCAGGCTCTTTCCCACATCCCAGAATATGGTCATTGCGGTGCCGCAGAAGATGGAGACCACGGCTCCGGCCGCGGTCGCGCGCTTCCAGAAAAATGCGGCCATCACCACCGGCGTAATTGCCGCCGAATAGATCGTGTAGGCATACATGGCCTTGGCCAGCACCGACTCCAGGTGCACGCCCTGATACAGGGCCCACAGACCCAGCGCCACCACCAGGGCGCGCGAGACGAGCAGAATATTTTTGTTGGTGGCGTCCCTGTTCAGGAAGCGGATGTAGACATCGTTTACAAGGTTGGTCGCCGGCGAAAAAAGGTAGTTGTTTGCCGTCGAGATGACCTTGGCGAAGACCGCGCCCATGAGCAGGGCGCCGATGAGCTCGGGCAGGGCATGGCGGGCGGTGTAGGGAATGATCTCGCGCGGGTTCAGCTCTGTGCGCGGCAGGCCCAGATAGAGCGCCGAGCCAAAGACCGCGAGCGAGACGATGAGCGTCTCCAGAATTCCGGTTCCGACAAACCACCCGGCCACGGCGAGTCGGGCGTCCTTCTCGCTCTTTGCCGAGAAGAACTTCTGGTACATGCTCTGGTTGCCGATCATCAGAAGGAAGGTTGGGAAGAAGTATTCCAGCGCGCGGATGAGCGCCAGCTTCGCACCCTCATCGGCTCCGTTGCGCATTCCGAACTCGCCGAGCAGCGAAAAGCGGGTCGCGGGCAGCGCCGCATGCAGCCCAGCCCAGCCGCCCACGCGATGAAGCAGGATCGGCACCGAAAGGAATCCGACCGAGGTGATGAGAATTCCTATCACAACATCCATATAGGCGACCGAGGCCATGCCCGCCAAGGCCGTAAAGACAATGACGAACGCCGCGATGATGTAGGTTCCGCTGGTCTTGTCCAGCGACGGGAAAATAAGATGCATGATGTCGCCGCCGGCCCGCAGCTGATAGCTGGCGATGGCGGTATATGCGCACAAGATGGCGATGGTCCCAAGCACCCGGGCCGCGGTTCCGTAGCGCGTCTCCAGCAGATCCGGAATGGTGAACTGCGCGAACTTGCGAGCGCGCGGGGCGACAAAGTAGATGATGAGCAGTCCGAACCAGCCGCCTGCGGGCTGCCACAGGGCGGCAAAGCCGTTGTGAAATGCATTCTCTGCACCGGCGAACAGCGAGCCGGCGCCCACCCAGGACGAGAGCAGCGTGGCAACCAGCACATAGGCGGGCAGCGAGCGTCCGGCCACCAGATAGTCGGCCTTGGTCTTGACCTTCCGGATCTGCGAGATGCTGACAGTGAGCAGCGCCAGCACAATGAGCCCGATGGCCAGGGCATAGATGTTCATGGAGAGCTTTTCAGGCGATGAGCGATGAGGCGGTGGGTTGCCATGCGTTTTGAGCTACGCACTTTCGATCGCGGCTCTGGGCGTCGTCAACCCCTCAATTTCCACGCCAGGCGATTAGTTTCTTGACATTGAGAGGCAGAGGTCCGATGAGGTGAGCGGAAAAACGCGATGACTCTGGACCCAAAGCCGAAACACCGGATGAAGTATGTGACAAAGCATTTGACGATTGCGCCTGTTGCCGCGGCGCTCCTGTTTCTGGGATGTCACGCGGGAGGGCAGGGACCCACAGACGATGGGGGGGCGGTGGATCTGACCCTTTCCAGCGACGGCGGCCGCCTGGTGGATCTGACGAGGTCCGGGGCTCCTGATCTGGCGCCGGCATGTCCGATGTGCGGAAAGTTTGCGGCTCCCAAAGATCTGGGGCCGCTTCCCGGCGAGCTGACCGAGGCCTCGGGGCTGGCGGCGAGCCGCGCCAATCCTGGGGTGCTCTATTCGCACAATGACTCGGGCGGGGGGGCGCGATTTTATGCAATTTCAGAAGCGGGCGTGCTGCTTGCCACCATCAATCTTCCAGGCGTCACAATGGACGATACCGAAGACATCGCGGTGGGGCCCTGTCCGACGGGAACCTGCGTCTATCTGGGGGACATTGGCGATAACGCCCACGTGCGCACCAGCCGCAAGGTCGTGCGCGTAAACGAGCCGGTGCTCAAGCAGGGTGAGACGGGCAAGACCCTCACCGCGACGGGACTTGAGCAGCTGCCGTTTTCCTATCCGGGCGATGCCCGCAACAATGCCGAGACCCTGCTCGTGCATCCGCAGACCGGCGATATCTATGTTGCAACCAAGGAAGCGGCGGGAGTTCGCAGCACGCTATACAAGTTCCCGCAGCCGCTCACCCCGGGGCGCGTCGCGGTCCTGTCGCGCGTCGCTGAGCTGCCCATTCCCAAGCCCGACGATCAGGACCTTTCCGGCGGCGATATTCAGCCCTGTGGGGGCGCGGTCCTGTTTCGCACGGGAAATCGGCTGTACCTGCTCCGCGCAATGGCGGGGCAGGGCTTTGAGGCGCTCTTTTCGCCGCCCAGCGCCGATGCGCCGTATGTGCTCGAAGTGCCGGCGGCGAGCGAAGCCAATGGCGAGTCGGTTGCATGGAACAGCGCAGGCACCGGCTACTTTACGACCAGCGAAGGCAAGGGCGAGCAGCTGCACGGCGTGACCTGCCTGTCCTTTTAGGCCGGCAGCTCGATGTGGAAGGTGGTTCCTTCGGCGGCGGTGGACTTGCAGCTGATGGAGCCGCCGTGTGCGCGCACGATCTGATCGACGATGTAGAGTCCCAGACCGAGGCTGGAGGACTTGGGACCGTAGGGGCCGGGATCAAAGAGACGCTGCATGATCGTGTCGGGAATGTGGCCGTGGTTGTGAAGCTCGATGTCAAGCTTCCCAGGCCGCGAGCCGCTCAGGCGCAGGGTGATGGGCTTGCCGCTGGCGCCATAGGAAAAGGCGTTGCCAAGCAGGTTGGACAGGGCCTGTCCCAGGCGATCCGGATCCAGCGTAGCGTGCAGGTCGCCTTGAGTCTCCAGGTGGACCTGCGCGCCCAGCACCGAGATCTCTTTGACGGCAAGCTGCGCGACCTCGCTCACGTCCAGCTGCACGGGCTTGAGAGGAATGGTGCCGCCCAGCCGCGCGCGCGCAAAGTCCAAGAGCTGCGCCACCAGTCGATTCATGCGCCGATTGGTGCGGTTGATCCGCTTGAGCATGTCCACCTTACTCGGATCGTTTTCCTCGCTGATCAGCATATCGGTGGCCATGGAGATGGCGCTGCTGGGATTGCGCAGATCGTGGCCAAGCACGCTGATGAAGCGGTCGCTGATGGTCAGCATCTCTTGCAGCTTTGCGACCTGCTGCGACAGCTGCTTGCGCTGTTCGTAGAGCTCGACGAACACCGCGACCTTGCTCTGTAAAAGCCGCGTGTCGATCGGCTTGTACAGGAAATCGACGGCTCCCGATTCATAGCCGCGAAATACCCATTCCTGATTGCGATCCCCGGCGGTAAGAAAGATGATGGGAACCTGCCGGGTGCGGGCATGACCGCGCATGAGCTCTGCCAGCTCGAACCCATTCATGGATGGCATCTGGACATCGATCAGCGCCACCGCCACATCGTGCTTGAGCAGCAGCTCCAGCGCTTCGGTGCCCGAGTGCGCGCTCAAGAGCTCCACATTGGGAGCACGCAAGACACCTGTAAGCGAAACCAGGTTCGCGGCGATGTCGTCCACAAGCAGAACCGGGGTCAGCGTATCCATGGTTTCTCGCTATTCTAGGCGATGGCGCAGCAGGGCAGGGGGGCCGCTATTAGGAAGTGGCCTGCCTCGCCACCAGACGACGGCGATCCGTCTGCCGATCCCGCCACTGCCCGATGTAGCGAAGGATGAGCGGCACGGCCGCGGCCACCGGCAGCGCTAGCAGCGCGCCCACCACGCCCATGAGCTGACCGCCGGCCAGGATGGAGATGAGGATGACGGAGCCGGACAGCTTCATCGACTTGCTGTAGAGCCGCGGAATGAGCACGGTGCTCTCAATCTGGTGGTAGATGATGTAGGACACAGCGACGATGATCGCCTTTGTTGGACCCAGGGTCAGCGCCATCAGCACCGCCGGGATCATGCCCACGAACAGCCCCACCAGCGGCATCGCATCGGTCACGGCCACCCACAGCGACAGCGCCCCGGGCTCGGGCACCCGGCAGAGGAGCAGCAGCAGGAACGAGAACACGCCCACGAGCAGCGAGGTCAGGATCTGCCCGCGCATGTAGCTGCCGACGCGCTCTGTGAGCGTGCCCAGGAGCTCCTGCACGGCCCGCCGCTCGGAGCGCGGAAACAGGCGGATGAGGCTCAGCTGCGCCGCCGGACCATCGATCAAGAGATAGATGCTCAGCACTGCGACCATGATGACCTCGGCCACCCCGCCCACCACCGTGCCTGCGACATCGATGATCTGCGGCGCGGCGCTGCCATTTATGCCATGGGTCAGCGACGCGATGGATATGGGCACGTGCCAGCGCTTGAGCACATCCTCGATGGCCTGCGCATAGTTTGGAAACTGCACGATCAGCCGCTGCGCCTGCCGCACCAGCATCGGAATCAGGATGCCCAGCAGCGCCGCCGAGATGCCCACGCCGGCCACGGCCACCAGCGTGATTCCCCAGTTGCGATGGATGCGCGACTCGGCGCGCTTGACGATGGGGCTGATGGTCGCCACCAGCATGAGCGCGATCGCAATCAGGATCACGACCGACCAGACCTTGCTGAGCAGCCACACCGCTGCGATGGTGCCAAAGATCTTGAGCAGCGTCTGGGTGTTGAGGTCAATGCGCAGACCCTGGCTGGACTGCCGCTGCGGCGTCGCGGCTGCTCCGTCCGCTGCGGGGCCGGGCTCCGGCTCGGCTGCGTCCTCGTCTTGCCCTGCCTCGCCCTTCATCGCCGACTGGATGCGCTGCTCCTCTTCGAGAAGGCGCTTTCTGCTCAGGCTGGCGCCGATGCGGGCCTGCATGAGCACCGGTGGACACGGCTTGGGCAGATAGTCCTCGGCGCCGAGCTCGATGCAGTGCACCACGCTCTCCAGATCATCGACCGCCGAAAACATCAGGACCGGGATGCGGCGCTGCGCTGGGTCCTGCTTGAGCCGCCCCAAGACCTCCTGGCCATCCATGCCCGGCATCATCATGTCGAGCAGGATCAGATCGATCGGCTGCTTGCCCACCAGGGCCAGCGCTTCGGGCCCGCTGAGCGCGGTGTGAACGGTGTGTCCATCCTGCTTCAAGCGCCGCGCCAGCAGCTCGCAGTTGTCGACATCGTCATCCACGACCAGCAGCACGCCGGGCGGCACCGGCTGCACAGAGATGTCGGTGCGGACCTCGGTGTCGGCCGCCCACTTGCGCACCGCGGCTGTGCTGGCGCCATCGGCGACGTTGAAGAGCAGCAGCTTCTGCCCGGCGGCGCGAATCTTGTGCAGATCCGTGGCGAGCCCGTGGCGTCCCCACTCCTTGACCTCGCGAATCAGGAGATCGCTGTAGCCGATGATCTGATTGAGCAGCGTTCGCTGCTGATGTTGTCGGAGCTTGACCGGGTCCGTCTCGTCCGCGAACGGATCAAGCTGGGGCTGCGAGGTGCGCATGAATGTGGGGACCTGCTTGTAGTCATGTGTGGGACGACTGGCCGGCAGTCGTCCCCGAGGAGGATGCGCCTAGGCCAGGGTTCGGACCGAGGGCTCGCGCTTCCACTGCCGCGTCTTGGCCGCTTCAATGAAGGACTTCACGTCCTTGATATCGATGACGCCAGCGTCCTTTTCAACCTGGGCGCTGTGCAGCAGCGCCTGGCCGCCGGCATCGATGCCAATCGCCTTGAGATGCCCAAAGGCATCGCGCGCAAAGTCGATGGCCGCTGCCTCCTTGGCGAGCAGCTTGGCGCCGGCCTCGGACAGCAGGATGGCCACCGCATCGAACACCACCGACGGTGTGCCGGCAAGCTGCCCATCCGCCGGCAGGTGCGAGCCATTGGCCAGCTTCACGCCGCCGACCTTGGGCGCGACGATCTTCACGCTGGCGCCGGCCTCGATCGCGGCCTTTTTCACGGCCTGGATCGCAGCGCCATCCGAGCCATCTGCAACCAAGATCCCGACGGCGCGACCGACCAGCGTGTGCCGCATCTTGCCGATCAGCTGCAGGGCCGGCGAAGGCGCCATGTCCTGCACCGGCGCCGAGCTCGCAGGCGCATCCGGCAGGCTGCCCAGCGCAAGCCCATCGGCCACGCGCTTGGCCAGATCTTCGTCGATATTGCGCAGGTGGCCGACCATCGCCGACCGGATGTGCAGGTGCTCGACCTTGCTCAGCTCAAAGACCAGCGCTGAAGCCAGGTGCGCCTGCTCGGGCTGCGTCTGGCTGCGGTAGAAGAGCCGCGCCTGGCTGTAGTGGTCCGCGAAGCTCTCGGGGCGGATGCGCCCCTTTTCGCCGCTCTCTTTTGCCGCCATGCTGCGGAAGCCCTTGGGGGTCTCGCGCGGCGAGTCCTTGGCCAGCGAGCTCGGCTCATAGGCGACGCGCCCCTTGGGCTGCTGCATCTGCATGTGGCCATCGCGCTGGTGGTTGGCGAAGGGGCACTTGGGCGCATTGATCGGAATCTGGTGGAAGTTCGGCGAGCCCAGCCGCGAGAGCTGCGTATCCAGATAGGAGAACAGCCGCCCCTGGAGCAGCGGATCGTTGGAGAAATCGATCCCCGGCACCACGTGCGACGGACAGAACGCAACCTGCTCGGTCTCGGCGAAGAAGTTATCCGGCCAGCGATTGAGCACCATGCGCCCAATCACCTGGAGCGGCACCGTCTCTTCCGGAATGAGCTTGGTTGCATCCAGATGGTCGAACGGGAACTTGTCCGCCTGCTCCTGCGTAAACAGCTGCACCGCCAGCTCCCACTCGGGGAAGTTGCCGGCCTCGATGGACTCGAACAGCTCGCGGCGATGGAAGTCGGGATCCGCTCCTGCGATCTTGACCGTCTCGTCCCAGATCGTGGACTGGAGACCCAGCTTCGGACGCCAGTGGAACTTCACGAAGGTCGACTTGCCTTCGGCGCTGAGCAGCCGGAAGGTGTGAACGCCAAAGCCCTCCATCATGCGCAGCGATCGCGGCAGCGTGCGATCCGACATGATCCACATGACCATGTGCATGGACTCGGGCGTAAGCGAGATGAAGTCCCAGAACGTATCGTGAGCGCTGGCCGCCTGCGGAAAGCCGCGATCCGGCTCCATCTTTACGGCGTGGACAAGATCCGGGAACTTGATCGCATCCTGGATGAAGAACACGGGAATGTTGTTGCCGACCAGATCCCAGACGCCCTCTTTGGTGTAGAACTTGACGGCAAAACCGCGCACATCGCGCGGCGTGTCGGGCGATCCGGCGCCGCCGGCCACCGTCGAGAAGCGAGCGAACAGCGGCGTCTTTTCGCCCACCTCGGTGAGGATCTTGGCGGTCGTATAGGACGCAAGCGAGTGGGTCAGCTCGAAGAACCCGTGCACGGCAGAGCCGCGGGCGTGCACGATGCGCTCGGGAATGCGCTCGTGATCAAAGTGCGTGATCTTTTCGCGCAGGATGAAGTCTTCAAGCAGCGCCGGCCCGCGCGGGTTTGCGTGCAGCGAGTTCTGGTTGTCCGAGATCGCGACGCCCTGATTGGTCGTGAGCGCTGGATGTCTCGCATTTGCGGTCTGATGAAGCTCGCCCCCATGACCGATGGTTGTCTTGTCTCGCGGCTCCTGCGCCGTCATGTCTGTCGCGCTCTGTTGCACATCGGCTGCCTGGCTATCTTTGGTCATGGTCTTCTCCTTGCCCTAAGACACAGACAGTAGCGCGGATCAGACAGCCCGGGGAGCCAGCACAAGCACATCAAGGGAATTTGCTAGGGAGCTGTGTTTCCTGATTGTGACAACGTCTCAGCCGCTGATCGGACAGTCCTGAAAAGGACGCGCGTCGGCCGGAAGGTCCATGGTGAACGTGGTGCCGCTTTCCGGTGCGCTGTCGAGACCGAGGCTGCCCCCGTGCGCTTCTGCCACACCTCGGACAAGCGCCAGGCCAATTCCCCAGCCCTTGTTTCCACTCTGCTTTGCGGACTGAGAGCGGCGGAACGCCTGGAACAGGTATTCCTTTTCATCCACAGGGATGGGATTTCCCTTGTTGTGCACCGACACCATCACCCGCCCCAGCTTGGTGGCGACATTGATCGTCACATCGGTCTCGGAGTCGCCATATTTGAAGGCGTTGGTCACCATGTTGTCCAGCGCCCGATGCAGTGCGTCCATGTCCCAGTAACCACACGCTGGCTCGCCGATCACGCGGATGCGCTGCTGCTCGCGCTTGTCCAGCTCCTCCACCAGACCGCGCACCAGAGCGAGCATCTCGCACTCCGCCAGGTTTAGCTGCATGCGCTCGCCAACGTTCACCATGTTCGCATCCAGAAGGTTCTGGATCAGGCGGTCGGCCCGCACGGCATTGTTCACGATCTTGCGCGCCAGCAGCCGGAAGCCTTCGATGGAATCGGGGCCAATGGGGTCCGCGAGCTTTTCCAGGATCAGATCGGCCGACAGCTTCATCACGTTCAGCGGATTGCGCAGATCGTGACTCAAGGTGGCGATGAACTGTTCGCGCACGCGACCGTGCACCAGGAAATAGGCGGTCATCGCATCCTGCACCGCTTGATCAAACGACAGCTGAATCACTGCGCTCTCGGCGGGGCCGAGCGCACCGGCCTTTTCCAGCGTCTCTTCCACAACGGCGCGCAGGATTTGATATTCCTGAATGATCTGCTGCGGTCCAAAGCGGGTGATGCGCGCGCGCTCGCCTCCGTGCTCCTGGGCTACATCATTGGCCTCTGTGGCGCTGCCGCGCGGGTGATTGTCCGCCAGCGCCTGCGCAAGGTTGCCCATGAAGAGGGGCAGGGTGTCGATGAGCACCGGACGCGGCACGCTCTTGGCAAGCACGACCTTCTTCCTGACCCGCGCTTCCCAGGTGAGCAAGATGGCATCCGTCTCTCGGACGATCGTCTGGGCGGCGGCACCCCGAAGTATACTGGTCGAACCCTGATCAGATGGATTGCCCATGCCATCTCCAAGAAAGGCATCGTTGAATGTAGAGCGTGCCGCATTCGGCGAGAATCTCGCAGTCTTTTTCAACAAGAGCTCGGCGATCTATTTTCGAATGGAGCCGATGCGAGAGGCGGGAAGCGGCGCAGGCGGGGGGGGCGGAGTCTATTCGGGAGGCCTCTCCAGCGTTACCGTCTGGAAATCTCCGTCCGCGCGCGCGCCCTGGGAGATTGCGGAGATCTCGCCGCCACCGACTTCGAACAGCTGTACTTCGGCGAGGCGGTCGTGCACTTGCTGGGCCTGTAGGGAAGGAATCGCAACAGGCGACACGGGAAATCCAGCGCCAGCCTGCTGCGCGAGCTCTGCGGTGATCAGGATCTGCCCGGGAGCGGCCAGCGCGACCAGGCTCATGACGTGCGTGACGGCGGTGCCCAGGACCGTGTAGTCCATGCGCCGCTGTGCGGGCGCACCGACGATGCTGCTGATGACGTCGCCGGTATCCACGGCAATGGCCAGCCGGCCCCTGGGCGCTCCACCCAGCGATACACTTGCGAGCTGGGCGTCGACCTTGGCCCGGGCCGACACGCATGCGAGAACGGCGCGCACGCCGCTGTCAGGCCCTCGGAAGGACAGCAGCACGCCGCTGCCAAAGAAGCGCTCGACGTTGCCTCCGCGCGCCGTGATCTCGGGAAGGAAGGTGTCAAAGAGCTGATTGCAGCGATACACCAGCGCATCGGGAGCTTGCTGCTCATTCAGAATCGGCCCCCGGAGCTCGATCATCGCCATGGCGGCATTGGACACATCGCACGACATGATGTCCGAAGAGCGCATGAGCGGCAGCAGGCGGTCGATCACGCCGGTGTTGGCGAACATCCGCAGCAGCGAATTCTCCTCGGCTCTCTCCACTGAGCTGCGCAGGGTATGCACAAAGCGGATCGTCTTATCGAGCGTCACTTCAAGATCCGTGAAGTCGATTGGCTTGGTCAGAAAGTCGAATGCGCCGCGGTTCATGGCTTCGCGGATGTTCCGCATATCGCCATATGCAGAGACAATGATCACCCGGATGAGCGGGTTCATATCGCTGACGCGCTGGAGCAGCGCGAGCCCATCCATCTCGGGCATGTTGATATCGCTGACGATGAGATCGATATCGACGTGATGCTGGAGCTCGTCGAGCGCGGCGCGGCCGTTCGCGGCAAATACGAACTCGTACATTCCTTTGGCAATCTGCCGCCGGAAGCTCTTGCGAATCAGGGTGATGACATTGGGCTCGTCATCCACAACCAGGACCTTGGCCGGGCGCGACTTGCCAGGGCCGCCATCTAGCGAGGCGAGCGCCGCTGCCAGCTCGCGTGCCGATTGGAATCGCTTTGCCGGATCATAGGCCAGCGCTCGCTCAAAGAAGCGGTCGACCGCAGGACCCAGACCCGGGACAATCTTTGAGGGCAGCGGGATCGGCGGCTGCTTTTCGACCAGGCTGAAGACATACTCGCCGCTGGTGTCTGCATCGATGGGAAGCTGGCCGGTCAGCGCCCGATAGGCCACGACTGCCAGCGAATAGAGATCGCTGCGGTAATCGACTTTTCGATCGCCGTACGCCTGCTCCGGACTCATGTACTGCGGAGTTCCTGCCCACAGGGTTGCATCGCTGGGCATGCCCGATGAGCCGAGCTTGGAGACCCCGAAGTCGAGGATCTTTACGACCTCGCGATCGTCGTGCCTCGTGAGAAAGATGTTGGCCGGCTTGAGATCCAGGTGATAGAGGTCAAAGGCGTGGGTGGCGCTGAGGGCCCGCGCGACCTGCGAGATGAGCGAGACAACCTCGGGCAGCGGCAGCCGCTTGCGCTGCGCGAGCCGCCGCTCGAGGTTTTCGCCGCTGAGCAGCTCCATGACCAGATACGGCTCTTCGTGTCCGGTCGTGTTATCGATTCCGAAGTCATAAACCTGGACAATTCCGGGATGCTGTAGCTGCGCGGCGGCACGGGCCTCGCTTGCCAGCATCGCACGCGTCGCGTCGGCTTGCTCGACGGTGTGATGCACAAGTTTCACAGCGACAGGACGGTGCAGCTGGGTGTCAAACCCGGCCCAGACCGTTCCCATCCCGCCGCTGCCAAGCTCGCGCTCTAGGCGGTATCTACCGCTGATCAAGCGCTCTGACATAGATCACTCCACATGGCCCCTTCGCAGCACCTTCGCAGCACCTGCCCCAAGCTATGTCGTCAGCATCTCTGCGCACTTCTCGCCGATCATCGCCGAGGGTGCGTTGGTGTTGCCCGTGGTCACTGACGGCATGATTGAGGCATCGGCCACGCGCAGCCCCGTCACTCCATAGACCCGGAGCGTTGGATCGACGACCGCATCTTCGTCGATGCCCATCTTGCAGGTGCTGCTGGGATGGAAGAATGTCGTCGTGCTCATGCGCACAAAATCAAGCAGCTCGGACTTGCCCACGGGGCCGGGGAGCACCTCGCGCTTGCGGAAGGGCTTGAAGGCGTCGGCTGCGCCGATCTCGCGGCACAGCTCCAGCGCGCTGAGCAGCGCCTTGATGTCTGCATCCCGTCCCAGATAGTTCATGTCGATAGCGGGACCCACGGCCGGGTCTGCGGAGACCAGCTTCACCGAGCCGCGGGCCGCCGGCCGCACCAGACCGGGGGCAATGGCGTAGCTGTTCGGCGGCACGTGGCTCGCAAGCTCTGGCGTGACGAACGGCACTTCAATGATGACCGGCTGCAGATCCGGCGAGTAGAGACTCGAGTTCGACTTCCACCACAGGGTGGTCTCGGCGGCATTGTTGCGCGGCGTCGGCAGGTCGCCGATGCACTCGTAGTTGATGCCGGCCAGCAGGATGTGATCCATGAGGTTGCGGCCGACTCCGCGCAGGTTGGCGACCGTCGGGATTCCCAAGCTGCTGAGCTCCTCGGCGGGTCCCACGCCCGAGAGCAGCAGCAGCCGCGGCGAGTTGATCGCGCCGGCCGAGACAATCACTTCGGAGCTGGCGTGCGCGGTCTTGAGCTCTCCGCCCTGGACATACTCGATGCCGACGCAGTGCGTGCCTTCAAACAGCAGCCGGCGCGCCTCGGCGCCAGTCTCGACAGTCAGGTTGGGCCGCTGCATGGCGGGCCGCAGATAGGCCTGGGCAACGCTGTAGCGCTTCCCATTCTTGATCGTCATGTTGAAGTAGCTGACGCCCTCCATCTGCGGACCGTTATGGTCTTCCACAAATGGCAGCCCAACCTGCTTGGCGCCCTCTACGAACGCGATGGCGATGGGGTTGGGGTTGTCGGGCGGAGAGACGTGCAGGGGGCCGCCAACGCCGCGGTATTCGCTCTCGCCGCCCGTCCAGTCTTCGAGCTTCTTGAGCAGCCGCAGAACGCTGCGAAAATCCCAGCCTGCGTTGCCCTGATATGCCCAGCTGTCGTAATCGGCCGGGTGGCCGTGCACCCAGGCATTGGCGTTGTGGCTGTGGCAGCCGCCGAGCATCTTGCCGCGCGGGCAGTGTACAACGCGGGAGTTGCAGTGCTTCTGCGCGGTGGTTCCATAACCCCAATCGAGCTCGCCGGTAAAAAGCGAAGTCCACATCAGGGGATCCATGACCTGGGGGAGCTCATCGGTTCCGCCAGCTTCGAGGACCAGCACTCGCAGATCTGCTTTTTCAGTCAGGCGAGAGGCGATGATGCAGCCGGCCGTACCGGCGCCAACAACGATGTAATCGTAGACATTACGAGAAGCTGTCATGAGACTCCTTCAGAAGGATGATGATGGTCTCCGCGTGTCATAGCCCGCAGAGTGTCGGACGGTTTCCTGGTGAAACACCTGCTCCAATAGCGCCTGGCCAGCCAGCAGTCGACACTCCGCCCTTCGTTTATTAGACGACAACCGCGAGGCGAAGATCAAGCGCGTTCAGGCTCGCTGAAGTGCGCATCAGGGCGATGTCCCGAATGCTGCGCTGCGGGGTAGGTGAAAATGCTTCAAGCAATGTCGCCAAAGCTGGGTCTGCGCAGCCTGCGCACTTTCACGCGGCCACTCTGCCGACTTCCGATGAACTGTGAAGCGACGCCTTAGACACACCGGGGACATCATTCAGGGCCGGGCCAGGCCTTGGACAGCTGAGCCGCCAGACAAATAAATTGGCCAGGGCGTCAGAATGCAATTGATTCCTTTGTTTAGCGGCGATATGCGCAGCATCAGGATCCACGAACTGATCAGGAGGCTGCCATGGCCAAGGCCTGGAACTGGGGCAAGAAGTGGGGCACGAGCGGGAACAGGAGCTGGGGCATGGGAGGCACGGGTGTGGCGCTGCTCCTGCCGATGCTCGTCGCCGATTCCGCAGCAGCGCTGCCAGAGGCGAGCTCGCCGCCGGCCAGGCCGCTCAAGATGGGCGTGGTCACGCCGCTCAGCGGCACCTATGCCGGCATCGGTCAGCAGGTGCGCTGGGGGCTTGAGCTGGCCGCGCGCGAGATCAACGCCAAGGGTGGAATCTCGGGGCGCCGCATCGAGCTCGTCTTCGAAGACGAAGAGGCCAACCCAACGGTCGCGGCGCAGAAGGCCGAGCGCCTGTTTCAGGTGGCGGGCGTCGACTTTCTGACCGGCACCGTCAACTCCGGATCGACGCTGGCGGTGGCGCAGGTGGCAGAGCGCAACGACCGCCTGGCCGCGACGACGGTGTCGTTTTCAGACGCAATCACCGGGGATCGCTGCTCGCCCAACATGTTCCGTGTGAACGCGCGCGCCTCGCAGCAGTCAGCGGTGCTGGCCGAGTGGCTGGCCAAGAAGATGCCCCAGGCGCGCGTCTTTGCCCTGGGACCCGACTACGAGATGGGCCGCAACACGGTCGCTTCATTCAAGGCCGCAGTGCAGCAGCGCGGAGTGGAGCCGGTGGGCGAGATCTTCGCGCCGCTCGACAGCAAGGACTACTCGCCATACCTCGGACGGATTCGCGCCATGCGACCGAATGTCTTTTACACCTCGGTGGCAGGCAACGACACGGTAAGGCTCGTCAGCCAGCTTGAGGAGTATGGCCTGCTCAAGAGCCTGACCATGATCGGCGCCTCGGGCACCGTGACCTCGCAGAACCTGGGCGCGATCGGCAAGGCGGCCACGGGGTTTGTGACGGGCGTCGGCTACTCGCCGGAGCTCGACACGCCTGAGAACAAGCAGTTCGTCGCCGCCTTTCGCGAGGCCTTCCACGCCGCGCCGGATCTGTACGGCGCCGACTCGTATGGCTTTCTTTACTTTTACAAAGCCGCGGTGGCGCGAGCCAGCTCGACCGACACCGCCAAGCTGCGCACCGCCATGCAGGGGCTGTCGTGGATGACGCCGCAGGGGCAGAAGACCATGCGCGCTGGCGACCATCAGGCAATTCAGGACATGTATGTCGTACAGGTCGATGACGGTCGCTTCAAGGTCGTGAGCCGAGTTCCCGGCGAGGCCGCCATCGGCCCGGACAGCTGTTCGCGCTGGTGATGGCTCGGTTGGGAATTCCTGAAGCAGGCGGCGGTGGCACCGATGCTTGACTACATGCAGCTTGTGCTGGCGCCGCAGATGCTGAATGCGCTGTCGATCGCCGTTCCCACGATCCTGGTCGCGCTCGGGCTCACCATCACCTTCGGTCTGCTCGACGTCATCAACATGGCGCACGGGGAGCTCTACGCCCTGGGCGCGTTTCTCGCACTCTCCGCCAGCCGCCTGGGACTGGGCTTCTGGACCCTGTTGCCGCTCATCCCGCTGGTCATGATGCCCATCGGCTGGTTTGCCGAGCGGTGGCTGGTGCAGCGGGTATTTTCGCGCCCCGACCGCAAGACCCTGACGCTGCTGCTGACCCTGGGGCTGAGCCTGGTTCTGGAGGATGTCTTCAAGCTGCTCTATGGCCCCAACCCGCACCGTCCCGAGCTGCCCCTGCGCGGCGGTGTGGAGCTGCTGGGCGTGTTTCTGCCGAGCTATCGCCTGTTTCTCATTGCGGCGGGCACGGGCGTCATTGCCGCGGTCTGGATCATCGCTCGCCATACGCGACTGGGCGCCATCATTCGCGCTGTGGCCTGGGATTCCCAGATGGCCGCCGCGCTGGGGGTGCCGGTCGAGCGCGTGACGGCCGGCGCGTTTGCATTCGGGGTGATGCTGGCTGGGCTCGCTGGCGTGCTGCTCGGGCCCATCTACTCGGTGTTTCCGACCATGGGGCAGGACTTCATCCTGACCTCGTTTGCCGTGGTCATCGTCGGTGGCATGGGCAGCATTCCGGGAACCATTGTCGCGGGACTTCTGCTGACCCAGATGCAGTCGATTGCCACCCTCTATATTCCGCCGGCCTGGAGCGATCCGCTGGTCTTTGCCCTGCTCATCCTGGTGCTGCTGGTGCGACCGCAGGGCCTGTTCGGACGCATCGGCCATGCCTGACCTGACCATTCCCGAGCTGGAAGGTGCGAGGCCGCGCCCTCGCTTCCTGCTGATCCTGCTCGGCGCTGTGCTGGCTGCGTCCTTGCTTCTTAGCTGCTGCGCGTGGGCGCTGGGAGATCGCTTCTACCTGCGGCTGGCCACCGAGGCGCTGCTCTGTTCCTGGCTGGCCCTGAGCGTCGAGCTCTTGCTGGGTCAGGCGGGGCTGCTCTCGCTCGGTCAGGCGCTCTATTTCGGGCTCGGGGCCTATGTCTCTGCGCTC
>Ga0075163_10002394_pt1 | contig 25290 bp, 17 predicted proteins | sample JI1023141ADNA_FD_71478 | JGI IMG/M metagenome (GOLD analysis project Ga0075163, IMG submission 71478) | Wastewater effluent complex algal communities from Wisconsin, to seasonally profile nutrient transformation and Carbon sequestration -... | ecosystem: Engineered > WWTP > Effluent > Algae... | reverse complement strand
TGGAAGGTGTCGGCGATCAACGGCAACGAGAGCAGCTCCCGCGCCACGCGCAGTCGCTCGTTCGCCGCGTGGGTTCCCCAGTGGAGCTCTCGTTCCATGTACTCCGTCATCGTCGAGTAGCCGAGCCGACGATAGAGCTGCGTCTCCTCGGCCTCGAGCAGCAGCGAGGTCTCCTTGGCCTCGAGCGCAACCCGCTGCTGTGCGATCGATCGCAGCTGCCAGTGCAGCTCTTTCCAATCGCGCTCGCGGATCGCCGCCGCCTCTTCGTCCGTGATCGGCTGCCACACACTCCCTGCATTCGAATCACTCATGATCGACCTCACTGATTCCGAGTACTCGTGCGTTGCACCTCAGTAGCACGACGTATTTGGGTGTCCCGATGGTCGCCCCCAAGCTCGGCCTTGATTTCTCGTCGAGGAATCGTTTGGCGTCGCTCTGAACAACGAGAACGCTCGCGATCCGATTTCGTCGCGCCGCGTGTCGTTTCGTCGCGCAGAGCGCACGCTGCGGCATCACGAAATCCGTCAAACGGAAACTTGTAAAACAATGTCTCGCTCGACGAATGGCGATCCCCAGTGTGAGCTGTGAACGCGGCCAACGATCAACCGACAGTGCGAACGACACGACCTGGCAGCGACGACTCCTGATCACCGTGCGGATCGACCCGACAGAGAGGACGCACTCAGGTAAGAGAACGCACCGCCGGTCGCGCCCCAACGAGATCAACGAGCTGAAGTGCGAGCGCCTGGTCCATGCGGCTTGCTACTGCCGCGCGTTCAGCACGGCGACCGCGACCAGGACCCAACATCCTCGGGTGGCCGAGGGTGGGCGCTCTCTCGCCCGTCGCGGGTCAGCGCGCGAGGGCCGTGACGAGCGCGAGCAGCGCGCACGCGTTCGATGCTCGTCCGTTGCCACGGCCGCGGATCGCAGCGGCACGACGTGGCGGCGCTCGGCGCGGCCCTTGCGCAAGCTGACCCGCAGGGCGAGAGCGCCCACCCGAGGCACGAGCTTCAACCGCAACCAACGACATCGCGCCCGCAAGTTCGATGTCATGGGTTCGGCGAGCTATGGACGCCTCCCGGGCAAGCACGAGCACGATCGCAAGCGCTCTCGAACTCGCAACCCGAGGCGCCGCCCGCAGGTCCGATGTCATAGGCGATGCTCGATGCGCTAGGTCCGCATCGGCTGCGCAAGATGCTCTCAGTGACCCGCGGTGCCGGTGCCACGCAACTGCCCCCCGAGCACGACATACCCGCCGTCACCGTGGAGCTCGAAGCTGTCGGCGGTGACGCCGGCGAACGACGGCACCGGGACGTTGACCAGGAACGCGTCGAGGTTCTTCAGCTGGACGGCGACGCCGGCTCCCGACGCGCCGGTCAGCTCCTCCGACGTGATCTGGCTCGGGTTCTCCGGATCGTCGAGCAGGTTGACGATGACGTGCGCCTCGCCGAGCTTGATCGCGATCTCCGAGTCGGTGGTTCCTCGATCCACGCTGACGTCGACGGACGCGTTGACCGCGGCGCGCACCAGCGTCGTGTCGCCATCGGTCGCGGTCAGGATCATGTCGCCGAGCACGAGCCGCACGGAGCCGTCGGCGGTGCTCGCGGACAACATCGGCGGCATCTGCATGTCGAGCGACGCCTTGTCGAAGATCTCGAAGTCCTTCTCGAACGACCTCGTGAGGATGCCGGTGGCGTGCACCTGCGCGAGCATGTCGTTGATCAGATCGTCCGCCACCGCGAGCTGCACGCCGTAGCCGAGGTCGAGCGGCACCTCGCTGTTCTCGGTGAACACGTAGCTCGGCATCTCCATCCCACCGATCGAGCTCGACAGGTCGATCGACGCGAGCGCGCCGGCGTCGCTGAACTGGAACTGGTTCGCCGAGGCCGCGACCGTGAGGTCGTAGCCGAGCACCGACAGCGTGCGCGGCGCCTTGAGCCCGCCCAGCGCCTTGTTGAGCGCGGGGTCGAGCACGCCGCCGATGCTGCTCTTCGCGAGGCTCGCGATGGTGCCGTTCAGGTTGTCCATCAGGAGGTCGAGGATCGTGCCGGCGAGCCCGCTCGCGTTGACGTCGAGCCCGGAGGACGACACGTTCGGCGCCGAGATCGAGGTCTTGAAGCCAGTCGCGGTCGGGGTCACGACGAGCGTACCCATGAACGAGATCTGCTGCGCGGCGACCGTGACGTCGGTCGAGCCATCGGGCACCAACGAGCCCGCATACGCGGCCTTCGCCTTCGCGCTCAGGCCATCGATCTGGACCGCGATCGCGAGCCCGGCGTCGGTGGGCGTCAGGTGGATCGTGACGTCGCCGATGGTCAGCTGGCTGACGGTCAGCTTGAGGTTCGCGGTGCCACCGCCGTAGTTGATCGGCGGAACCAGGCTCGCGAGGTCGAGCCCGTTGATCGAGTCACTCGCCGCCTTCGAGATCAGCGCGAACGCATCGGCCGACAGCGCGGCGCTGATCGCCGCCGGGATCGGCGCGCCGGCCTGGCGGATCTCGCCGACGTGCACCGCCCGAGCGTCGATCGCCCTGCCACCATCGATCGAGAGCGCCACGGTCTCGAGCAGCATCGCGCCGGTGGGCGCGGGCACCGTCACCCGGAACGAGCCATCGGAGCCCACCGTCGCGACCTGCTCGTTGACGATCACCTTGTAGATCGGCGAGCCATCCGGGCCGGGGAGAGCGCGACCGGTGACCACCACGGCGCCCTCGCCGCTCTGGATCAGGCCGCGCTCGGGCGACGTCACCTGCAGATCGGGCGGAGGAGCCAGCGGCGGCATGCACGCAGCCGTGGTGGAGACGAGCGCGAGAGCGAGATGCGATGGCTTCATGATGAGGTGCTGAAGAGCAAGGGAGGGGCCACGTGGGTGGAGGTGTGGATCCGCGGATCTACGGCAAGTCCTTGAACACTTCGCCTGACGGCCAGCGCCCTCGGGTGGCGGCCACAGCCTTCGCTCCGCCGAAAAAGCGAAAGACCGGCGAACCATTTCGCCGGCCTCTCACCTTCATCAACGCGTCACTCAGAACAGAACTTGAACACTGAACTTCGGGCCGAACATCGTCTGCGTCACCGACCCGGACCGCTGCACCATCGTCTTGTAGCCGGCCGTGAGCAGCACGTAGTTCGAGACCCGGAAGTTCGCCTCGCCCGCCAGCGACCAGGTGCTGTCGGAGGTGCCGACCACGCTCTGGTCGACCGCGGCGCTCGCGAACACGCGCTTCCACGGCCTGGCGAACACGCGCGCACCGAGTAGCAGATCCGAGCTGCTCGACACGATCTGCTTCGGCTCGAACTCGCTGCCCGACAGCATCACGTTGCCCGAGATCGCCATCCGCGAGTAGCGGAGGCCGGCGCGCGCCTCGGCGGAGAACTTCGAGTCCTCGTTGCCATACACGCGGTAGCCCGCGAGGCCATCGAACTGCAGGCTCGAGACGTTCCCCGTGAGCGAGAGATCGAGCGGACCGATCTCGTTGCCGCCCTTGATCCCGACCACCGCGTACGTCATGTCACCGACGAACGAGAACCGCTTGTAGCGACCCTCGGCGATCAGCGGCGCCGCGAACTTCGTGTAGTGCGAGATCGCCATGAAGTCGATGGCGGCGGTGATCGACTTGTCACCGACCGCCACGTCCGCCTGCACCGAGGACAACCACACGTTCGCGCCGACGCCGAGGTGCCAGTCGCGCAGGGCCTTCTTGGACTTCTTGGTCTTCACCCGTAGCGGTGCATCGACCAGCTCGCTGTCGTCGAGATCGGCGTCGTCGGTCTCGGCCGCTTGCCGCACCTGCTTCTTGGTGTCGTGCGTGCGCTTCTTGCGCACCGGCTGTTCGACCTCGTCCTCGTCCTCCTCTTCTTCCTCCTCGTCGTCCTCCTCCTCGCCCATCGAGATCGGGTCGTCGGTGACGGTGGACTCGTGCACCAGCTTCGCGGTCGGCTTCTTCTTCTTGGGTGCTGCGTCGGCCGTGGAGCCGATCAGCAGGACGCAGGTGGCGACAGCGAGCTGACGCGCGAGGATGGGCATGGCCAGCAGATGTGCAACTGGTTCGCCATCGCACTCTTCAGCAGGTTTCGCGAGGCTAGCGATCGCGGCGCGTGCCGGGTGATGGCTCGGGCCGTCGAGGGGTGACGGCCAGCGCCCTCACTTCGTGGTGATCGACTCGGCGAACTTGATCGCGGCGTCGCGCCCGGCGGCGGAGCCACTCGTGATCGACGCGACGGCGTGGTCCCGGTTCTTGACGTCCTTCGAGATCGTCCACGCGCCCGCGATGTTGGTGGCTTTGGTCTGGTTCCACACCACGGGGAGGCCGAGCAGCATGCCCTTGCGCGTGCCATCGGGATCGCCGGGCGAGCCCCAGTCGCCGGGATGAGAATCGAGCCCGAGCTGGAGATCCGTGAAGCCGTCGGGGTACGTGCCGCGGTGGCGGAACGTGACGCGGGCGAAGTCGTGGATGCCCATGTTGCTCGCCAGGATCCAGTCGGTGGGAAGCACGTACGCGAACGTCGCGTACGACACCTTGGTCTCGACCGTCGCACCCGTGCCCCACGCGAGCTGCTTCGGACCGGCGCTCACGGTGGCCAGCACCTTCTGCGCGAACTTCCGGCACTCCGCGAGGTTCGCGGCGGTGACGTGGGAGGCGAACACCGCGACGTCGAGGACGTCCTTGTTGGGGTTGAGGAACCAGCCGTGCGCGACCGCGACGAGGTCGTCGTTGCCGGGCGCGGCCTTGAGCAAGCCGGCGACGATCGCCACGCCGTTCTGCGCCGGGACGGTGATCGGGTCGTAGCCCCCATCGAACGAGGCGCTCTTGGTCGCATGCCTCGCGAAGTTCGCGTCGCCCTGCATGAACAGCTCGCGCGCGCCGACGAACGCGGTCGCCGTTCCCTTGGTGACAGCCGCGCGCTGCGACGCGGTGTCCCCTTCGAGCTTCGGCGACGCCAGGAAGCGCACGCGGAACCGATCGCCGAGCATCGGGACGTCGGCCTTGGTCAGGTCCTTCGACGAGAACGCTCCGCAGGCGTGATCACCCGCGAGCTCGGTGGTCACCGGCGCCTGATCGGGGAGCGGCGCGGCGGGAGCGACCGGATCCGGCGTCGGTGCGGTTGGCGTCGGCGTCGGCGTCGGCGTCGGCGTCGGCGTGGTCGGCTCCGTCGGGGAGTTGCCGTTGCAGGCTGCGAGGAGAGCGAGAACGAGAGGGCGCACGGGAGAAACGCAACGCTGCATCGGGGTGCGGTCATTCCACCGCGTTTTGCCTGTCGGCCGCCGCACTTGGAGCCAGCGAAAATCGGCTGGGCCGGGGAAGGAATCCCTCGACCACGAAGCGCTCGACGCTGCGCCTCACATACGCAGCGTCGAGCCCAGGACCGGGGAGGCCCGAGGCGGCGCGCGCGTTCGCGTCGTCATAGGTCGGCAGTTGCAGCCAGGCGATGTCCTCGTGCGCGGCGAACAACGGCAGCAGGGGCGCGAGCGCGTTCCTGGTGGGCACCGCGCGCTCGAGGAGCAACGCTCGCCACGCGGCGTACGGCAGCTCGGCGAGCGGATAGCCCAGCCGGCGAACCCAGTCGACGAGCTCGTTCCACGCGACGGCCTCGCGCCCGATCAAGTGATACGTCCCCGCGCGATGGCCGAACGCGATCCCGACGAGGGCGCGACTCACGTAGTCGACCGGGGCGAGGTTGACGGAGACGTCGACGCGAGGCGCGACGCCGAGCTGCACGCAGCCCTTGATCATCGCGCACACGAAGTCGTCGGGGTTGAACGCGCCGGTGAGCGAATGGTTGGAGATCGTGCCCGGTCGGTAGATCGAGACATCGAGGCCGCGCGCCCGCGCCTGGGAGACCAGCTCCTCGGCGACCCACTTCGCGCGCATGTAGCCGAGGGCGAGAAGGTCCGGCGAGGCGGAGCGATCGGCCTCGAGCACGGGCTCGCGGCGACCGGCCGGAAACACGCCGATCGTCGACACGTAGTGCAGCGTCGCGCGGGTCCTCGCGGCGAGCCGCAGGATCTCGTGCGTGCCGTCGACGTTGTCGGCCTTGAGCGCCTCGTACGGATACACGAAGTTCACGCTCGCGCCGTTGTGGATGATCGTGTCGATGGTCTCGACGACCGCCGGTGACGCGAGGCCGAGTCGGGGCTTGCCGAGATCACCGGCGTGGACGCGAACGCGGTCGGCGAGCTCGAGGGCAGGCAGGCCGTAGCGACCGAGGACGCTCTCGAGCCGGCGCATGCCGTCGTCGCCGCGCACCAGGCAATGGATCGTCGCCCGGGTGCGAGCGAGGAGCTCGGCGAGCAGGAACGCGCCGAGGAAGCCGGTGGCGCCGGTGAGCAGGATCTCGCGAGGAGGCGTGCGTTCGCGTGGCGTGAACCGGATCGACGGATCGAGGCGAGCGTCGTCGCCCATCGACGTCGGTGGACCGCTCGGGGCCACGTGCGGTCGGGTCGCGAGTGCGGCCGCGAGCTCGCGGATCGACTGTCCGCCGATGCGTTGATCGCTCGGCAGCTCGACGCGGAGCTTGGTGGTGATCAGCTCGCGCAGCTCGAGCACGGCGAGCGAATCCATCCCGAGGTCCGCGAGCGGGCGCACCGGATCGGGGGTGCCGTCGCTCAGCAAGCTGGCGACCGCATCGACGAGGAACGCCTCGATCGAGTCCGTGGGCGGTGGCGGCGCGGGGGTGGCCTGCGAGCTCGCGAGCGGCCGGATCCGAGCCAGCTGCGGATAGAACGTGGTCCACCTCGCGGCGTCGAGCACCGTCGGGCTGAGCTGCGCACGTGGATCGCCGAGGACCTTGCCGAGGGCCTCCATCGCCGCGCCGATCAACATCGGCTCGACGCCGCGAGCTCGCAGCTGGCGCAGCTCCTTCGCGCCGGCGCGCGCCGCCATGCCGGTCCCCTCGATCACCGACCACGCGACGCTCGTCGCGGACAGCCCCCGTGCTCGGCGATACGCGGCGAGCGCATCGAGGTAGGCGTTGCCCGCGGCGTACGCGCCCTGCCCCGGCATCCCGAGCAGCGTCGCGATCGACGAGCAGAGCACGAAGAACTCGAGGTCGGTCGTCAGCTCGTGCAGGTGCCGCGCGCCGTCGACCTTGGCCGCGAGCGCCGCCGGGAGGTCGGCCGGATCGATCGCCTCGATCATCGCCGGCGTCATCACGCCCGCCGCGTGGATCACGCCTCGGACGCGGTGACGCGCGAGCACGCCGGCGACGGCCTCGCGATCGGCGACGTCGGCGCGCTCGACGACCACGTTGGCGGCGAGCTCGGCGATCGCCGCGGCCGTCTCGTCGGTGACGCCGCGCCGGCTCAGCAACACCAGCGACCGCGCACCGAGGTCGATCAACCGGCGTGCCGCGGCGAGGCCGAGCCCTCCGAGGCCGCCCGTGATCAGATAGGTCGCGTCGGCGCGGAGCGCCGGGGCCGTCGGCGTCGGCTGCTCGCGCGACAGCCTCGCGACGTAGCGCGTGGTGCCGCGGATCGCGACCTCGCGCTCGCCCTCCTCGGCGAGGAGCTCCCGTACGAGCAGCTCGTCCACGCGGCTGTCGATCAAGGTGCAGCGCAGGCGAGGTTGCTCGTTCATCACCACGCGCCCGAAGCCCCACACCGTCGCGCTCGCGAGCCCCGCGAGGGTCTCGCTCCCGTCGATCACGCACGCACCCTGGGTGACGAGCCACAGGCGCACGTCGCGGTGCGCGAGCTGCTGGACGAGCCGGATCGTCGGCGCGAGCTCGGCACCCAACGCGACCACCTGGCTCGCCTCGTCGAGCCCGACCACGCGCTGTCCCGCACGCACGAGCATCGAGCCCACCTCGTCGGCGCCTTCGCCGATCACGCACCACGCACCCTCGACCTGGCGTCGTGCGGGTGCCGGCGCGCGCTCCCAGCGCGGCACCAGGACAAAATCCGCCAACGTCGCGGCGAATGGCGATCGGCAGAGCTCGCGTTGCCACGGATAGGAGCCGAGCGCGACGAAGCGAGCGTCGGGCGCATCGAGCCGGCGCCAGTCGATCTCGAAGCCGAGGCAGTAGAGCTCGCCGAGGACGTGGAGGCCGTGGTCGCGCGTGGTGATGCGGGCGAGGTCGACGACCACGTCACCGTCGCGAACGCTGACCGTCGACGAACCTGCAGCGCCCTGTACGATCTCGTCGGGCACGACCACGTCCGGCAATGCATGCGTGTCCGCGTGGACGAACACCAGGCGGCGTGTGCGACCGTGCGTGACCGAGCCGGTGGCCGCGACCGCGCGGACCGAGCCTGTGACGACGATCGCGCGACGGTGATCGTGATGATCGCGCCGCACGCCGAACGAGTGCGCGACGTCGCCGGCATCGCGAGCAACCAGGTGATCAACCACCCGCGCCTCGACCACCTCGAGCGCGGCGAGGCTGCGCGCGGAGATCGGGATCAACGACGCACCGGAGGTCGCGGCCTGCGGGCGAGCATCCTCGTGGCCGCCGAGCACCACGTGCGCGTTCGTGCCGCCCATGCCGAACGAGCTGACCCCGGCGAGCAACTCGCCGCGCCACGGCTCGGCGCTCGTCGGGACGCGGAGCTGGTGCTCGTCGAGGCGGGCGTACGGGTTCGCGCGCTCGAAGTGCAGGCTCGGCGGCAGCGTGCGGTGCGAGAGCGCGAGCACCGTCTTGATCAGGCTCGCCACGCCCGCGGCGGACTCGAGGTGTCCGAGGTTGGTCTTCACCGAGCCGATCGCACAGGGCGATGCGCGACCCTGGCCGATCACGGCACCGAGCGCCGCCGCCTCGATCGGATCGCCGATCAGCGTGCCCGTGCCGTGCGCCTCGACGTACGCGACCGAAGCGGGCGCCACGCCCGCGCGCGCGTAGGCGGCGCGCAGCACGGCCTCCTGCGAGAACCGATTCGGCGCGGTCAGTCCGTTCGAGCGTCCATCCTGGTTGACCGCGGAGCCGCGGATCACCGCGTGGATCCGGTCGCCGTCGGCGAGCGCGCGCGACAGCTTCTTGAGCACGACGAGGCCACACCCCTCGCCGCGGGCGATCCCGGCGGCCCCGGCATCGAACGCGCGACAGCGCCCGTCCTTCGAGAGCAGCCCGGCGCGCGCGTAGAACACGTCCATCGTCCGATCGAGGATCGCGTTGACGCCGCCTGCGATCGCGATCGGCGTGGATTCATCGGCGAGCAGGCTCAGGCAGGCCTGGTGCACCGCGACCAGCGACGACGAGCACAGGGTGTCGATCGCGAGGCTGGGCCCGCGCAGATCGAGGGCGAACGAGATCCGGTTCGGCGCGATGCCGAGCGCGCTGCCGGGACCGACCTGGGCATCGATCTGCGTCAGGTCGCGCGACGCGAGGCGCGAGAAGTCCGCGTTCATCACGCCGACGAACACGCCCGTCGAGCTACCCGCGAGGCGTGCGACCGGGTGCCCCGCGTCCTCGAGGGCCTCCCACGCCACCTCGAGCAGCAACCGCTGTTGCGGATCCATCCGCGCGGCCTCGCGGGGCGAGATCCGGAAGAAGCTCGGCTCGAAGCGGTCGATGTCCTCGAGAAATCCTCCCCGCCGGCTCGCGGGCGCCTGCGCGACCAGCCACGCCGGGGGCTCGAGCTCCGGGCGACGCGGATCGCCGACGGCCTCGACGCCATTCACCAGCAGCTGCCAGTACGCGTCCGGCGATGGCGCGCGCGGGAACCGACACGCCATCCCGACGATCGCGATCGGCGCGCTGATCACTTCGCCACCTTCGCGAGGTGCGCCGCGAGCGAATCGATCGTCGGATGATCCCACAGCAGCGTCGCGTCGAGCGCGATGCCGAGCCAATCCTCGAGCTTGCCGACGAGGTAGACCGCCTCGAGCGAGGCGAGCCCGTAGCTCGCGAACGGCTCGCGCGAATCGATCCTGTCGACCGGCAGCGCGGCGGCCTCCGCGATCTCGCGCACCAGCCTCTCGCGAATCTGCGGCTCGGTCACGACTTGCTCCGATACAGCCGGCGACATGCGAACCGCTCGAGCTTGCCGCTCGACGTCTTCGGGACCATGCCCTTGCCGACGAGCACGACGTCGAACACCGCCGCTTGACAGTGCTCCGCGACCGCCTGCTTGATCGCGCGCATCGTCTCGTCGGCGGCACCCTCGTGCTCGGCCATGATGCAGAGCTTCTCGTCCCCGTCCTGGTCGATCGAGAACGCCGCACAACACCCCTTGCGCACCTCGGGCACGGCCGCCTCGATCGCGGCCTCGAGGTCCTGCGGAAACAGGTTCCGCCCGGCGAGGATGATCATGTCCTTGCGCCGGCCCGCGATGAACAGCTCGCCGCCGTGCACGAAGCCGAGATCGCCGGTGCGCAGGAACGGACCGTCGCCATCCGCGAGCCGCGCGCGAAAGATGTCGTCGGATTGCCGCCCCCAGTAGCCGCTCGCGACTGCGGGGCCGCGCACCCAGATCTCGCCGATCCCGGTGGTCAGCGTCTTGCGATCTGGATCGACGATGCGGAGCTCCTCGCTCGGCGACGGCGTGCCACAGCTCGTCAGCACGCGTCCCTCGCCGACCACGACCTCACCACGATCCAGCGCGTCGCTGCGAAACGCGAGGCTGCGCGGCTCCGTACCACGCCGGTTGCCGGCGACGAACAGCGTCGCCTCGGCGAGCCCGTAGCACGGGTAGAACGCCGTCTTCGCGAAGCCGCGCGCGGCGAACCGATCGAAGAAGCGCTGGTACGTCGCCTCGCGGATCGGCTCGGCACCGCAGTACGCGACCTCCCAGCTGCTGAGGTCGAGTCGCGCGCGCTCCTCGTCGTTGACGCGCCGCGCGCACAGGTCGTACGCGAAGTTCGGCCCACCGCTGGTGGTCGCGCGGTAGTGCGAGATCGCCTCGAGCCAGCGCGCCGGGCGCTTGAGGAACGCGACCGGGGACATCAGCACCAGCGACGAGCCTGCACACAGCGTCTGCAGCACGTTTCCGATCAGCCCCATGTCGTGGAAGATCGGCAGCCAGCCGACGACGGTCTTCACCGGCCCCATCCCCGCCTCGATCGACCGCTCGTTCGCGAGCAGGTGGGAATGCCGCAGCACCACGCCCTTCGGCACGCCGGTCGAGCCCGACGTGTATTGCAGCATCGCAACCGTGTCGGCATCGATCGCCGGCGGTTCCCAGTCGCCGCCCTCGCACGCATTCGTCGCCACGCACTGCGTACCGGGTGGGACGAGCCGCTCGAGCATCGGCAGGAACTCGGAGCTCGTCAGCGCCACCTTCGCGCTGCAATCGCCGGCGATCGAGTAGAGCTTCGCGATCGCGCGCTCGGGCTTCGCGAGATCCGGCGGATACGCGGGTACGGGGATGATGCCGGCGAACAGACAGCCAAAGAATGCGGTGACGAACTCGAGGCCCGACGGGAACAGCAACAGCGCCCGCTCCCCGGGATCGGCTCGCTGCTGGAGCGCCGCCGCGATCTCGCGCGCGCGACGCTCGAGGTCTCCGAACGTCAGCTCGGCGATCGGCCCTCCGACCTCACCGGTGACCAGATACCGCAACCACACCTCGTTGCCCTGCGCCGCCGCCCGCTCGCGGACCACCTCTACCAGCGTGTTCATCGAACGTCCTTTCTGAGCACGACGCGCGACAGCGCATCGATCAACGCTTCCGTCGCCCCACCGCCGATCGTCAACGCACGCGCATCGGCGAGGAGCCGACCGATCGGCTCCTCGGCGAGGAAGCCGCGCGCGCCGTGGGCCTGCGCCGCATGCTGCAGCACGCGCTGGCAGGTCTCGGTCGCCGCGATCTTCGCGGTCAGCACCAGCGCCACCTCCGGCCTACCGTCGAGCGTGGCCGCCGCATCGCGGACGATCCGCTCCGCGCCCTGCATGGCCACGTAGTCCTCGGTCAGCCGATGCCGCCACGGCGAGCGCTCGAGCAGGCCGCGCGCCGACAGGAAACGCACGGCGCTCTCCCACCCCGCGCGCATCGCACCGACCGCCAGGCACGCGAGCGCGACCCGCTCGTAGGTGTTCGCGATCAGCCCCTGCGGCAACGCGAGCCCCGGGCGACCGAGCACGTGGCTCGCCGGGACGAAGCAGTCGAGCTCGAGCTCGCAGTTCGGGGTCGCGTGCAGCCCGGTCTTGTCGAGCTGGCGAACGACGCGCACCTGCGACGCCTCGACGGCCACCATCGTCGCGCGCGGTAGCTCGCCCTGATCCGGAGCCCGACACACCACCAGCACGACATCCGCGAGCGAGCCGTTGCCGATCATCCACTTGCGGCCGGTCACGCGATAGCCACCGTCGCTCGGGGTGGCGGTGGTCCGCATCGCCGCGAGCTCCGAGCCGCCCTCGGGCTCGGTCATCGCGATCGCGACGATGCACTCACCTCGGATCGCCGGTGCGAGGTAGCGCTGCTTCAGGAGCTCGCCACCATAGAGCGCCAGGTGCGGCGTCGCGAACTCGGACTGCAGCACGAGCCCGAGCAGGCAGCCCATGTGGCTGGAGCCGCCGAACTCCTCGAGCATCCCCTGCGTGAACGCGTACGGACGCTTCGAGGCCCCGTACTTGAGCCCCAGGAGACCGGCCTCACCGGCCGCGCGAAACAGCGAGCGAGGCAGCGAGCGCTCGCGCGTCCAGCGGTCCGCGTGGGGCACCACCTCGCGCTCGATGAACGCGCGGATCTCCGCGCGAAACTCGTCGAGCCCGGGGGTCATCGCCTCGCCGCGATTGCACCGGCTGTGCCGCGCCCTCCGACGTGAAACCTCGCGAGCTTGCAAGGCCTTCGGGCGCCGGCATGCCTAGGCGAGTTGGCTAGGCAAGTTGTCGAGCGCGCCCACGGCGAGGCCGGCTACGCTAGATTCGCCCGCGTGAGCAGTGATGTATTGGACACCGCCTCGTTCGTCCCGACGGAAGGCGCGGTCCCACACAACGAGGGGTTACTCCTCGTCACCGGCGGCGACAGCCTGCTCACGTTCCCGCTGAGGCGCGACGAGATCACGATCGGCCGCGCCCCGGAGTGCGATGTGGTTCTGGCACACGAATCGCTGTCTCGCCGCCACGTGAAGCTGCGCCTGACGCCCACCCTCTCGGTCGAGGACCTCGGCTCGCGCAACGGCACCAAGGTGCGCGGGGCGCCGATCGATCCCAGCCACCCCACCGAGATCGAGGTCGGCGAGACGTTCCAGGTCGGCCGCTTTCACTTCCTGGTCGCGCGCGCCCGCCGGCAACCCTCGCAGCTCTCGGCCTCGGTCCGCGCCGAGTCGCTGCGGGTCATCGACCCCACCGCCGGTGCCGTCACCACCATCGTCCGCGACCTCGCGGCGAGCTCGCTCAACATCCTCGTCCTCGGCGAGACCGGGGCCGGCAAGGAGGTGCTCGCCCAGACGATCCACGATCTCTCGAAGCGAGTCGGCGCGTTCGTGCGCGCGAACTGCGCCGCGATGGCGCCCTCGCTGATCGAGAGCGAGCTGTTCGGCCACGAGAAGGCCGCGTTCACCGGCGCGACGTCCACGCGCGTCGGGCTGATCGAGGCCGCCGATCGCGGCACGTTCTTCCTCGACGAGGTCGGTGAGCTGCCCGAGTCCATCCAGGTCAAGATGCTGCGCGTGATCGAGACCCGGGAGATCACGCGCATCGGCTCGGTCAAGCCGATCGCGCTCGACGTCCGGTTCGTCGCCGCGACCAACCGGGACCTCGCCGTCGAGGTCACCGACGGTCGCTTCCGCAGCGACCTGTTCTATCGGCTCGATGGCGCGACGCTCGTCATCCCGCCGCTGCGCGAGCACCGCACGCGGATCGTCCCGCTCGCCCGTCACTTCCTCGGTGCCAACCAGGCGCTGGATCCCGCGGTGATCGCGCTGCTCGAGGCTCACGACTGGCCCGGCAACGTGCGCGAGCTCAAGGCCGTGATCGAGCGCGCCGCGGTGCTCGCCGGCGGCGGCCCGCTCAAGCCCAAGCACATCGCGATCACCCCGGTCCGTGCGCGCACCGCGCAGGAACCCGTGCCGGTGTCCGCCGAGGAGACCGACGAGCGCGCGCGGATCGTCGCCGCGCTCGAGGCCTGTGCCGGCAACCAGACGCGTGCCGCGAAGTTACTGGGCGTGTCGCGCGCGACGCTGGTCAACAAGCTCGCGATCCATCGCATCCAGCGCCCGCGCAAGTAATGACGGATCTCGCCGAGACGATGCCGGAGGCTCCGGACGCCGCGTGGGCCGACGCGCAGATCGGTCGCTACCAGATGCGCCGGCTGCTCGGCTCGGGTGGGATGGGCGTGGTGATCGCCGCCCACGATCCGGATCTCGATCGCGAGGTCGCGATCAAGATCGTCGCCGGCGACGAGGCGGCGCGCCCGATCCGCGAAGCGCAGGCGATGGCCAGGCTGTCGCACCCGAACGTGGTCCAGGTCTACGAGGTGGTCCGGGTCGGCGCGCGCACCGCGATCGTGATGGAGCTCGTCGAGGGTGTCGAGCTAGGTGCCTGGCAGAAGGACCGCAGCTGGCGAGAGATCGCCTCTGCCTACGCGCAGGCCTGTCGCGGGCTCGCGGCGGCACACCGCGCCGAGATCGTGCATCGCGACTTCAAGCCGTCGAACGCACTCGTCGACGAGGACGGCGTCGTCCGCGTCACGGATTTCGGGCTCGCGCATGCCACCAAGGATACGCCCCTCGATAGCGCGGGCACGCCGGCGTACATGGCGCCGGAACAGCATCGCCGGGCCGCCGTCGACGCGCGCACCGATCAATGGAGCCTCGCCTGCGCGCTCTACGAGGCGCTCCATGGCTACCGCCCGTTCGCGGCCTCGGATCCCACCGAGCTCGCGGCCAAGGTGATCCGCGGTGAGCTCGCGCCCGAGCCCGCCGACTCTGTGGTGCCTCGACGGATCCGCGCGGCGATCCGGCGCGCGCTGTCGACGAATCCCGACGATCGCTTTCCGTCGATCGACGAGTTTGCCGCCGCGCTCACGTGGACGCCGCGCACGCTCGGCTACGTCCTCGCCGGCGTCGTCGTGCTGTTCGTCGCGCTGGTGATCGTGCTCGCGGTCTCGCGACGCAGCGAGGAGGCGGTCTGCGAAGACCTCGATGCGCCGATGCGCGCGCTGTGGACCCCCGAGGCGCGCGCCGAGCTGCGAACGCGGCTGTTGATGCCGAGCGTCCGTGTGGCCGAGGCGACCGTCGACAAGACCTTGACCAGCCTCGATGCGTTCGCGGCGAACTGGGTGAACGTCCGGGTCACCGCGTGCACGGAGACCCAGCGGGGCGTCCGATCCGCGGACACGCTCGACACTCGCATGCGGTGTCTCGATCGCCGACGCTCGGAGCTCTCGGCGCTCCTCGAGGCGCTCGCCGGCGCCGATGCCAACGCGCTGCGGGTGACCAACGATGCGGTCGTGCAGCTGCGCGCACCGACCGAGTGTGTGGAGGCGGCGACCGAGGCGCGCGCCCCCAGTCCGGCCCTCCAGGCCGAGCTCGATGCCGGCGAGGACGTGCTGGCTCGCGCGATCGCCGCCCGGTCGCTGTGGCAATTCGAGCGTGCGAGTGCCCTGGTCGATCAGGCGATCGGGTTCGCGGACCGCGCGAGGTCGCCGTCGCTCCTCGCGCGCGCCCTCGTGGTTCGCGGCGAGTGCCAGGACCGTCTCGGTCGTAGCAAGGATGCCCTCGCGACCTACCAGCGCGCGGCCACGGTCGCCTCGCAAGCGCACGACTCGACCGTGGTTGCGGATGCGATGTCGCGCGCGTTCCTCGTCGAGGGCGATCACATAGGAAAGCGCGCGGAGGCGCTGCGGAACCGCCCCTTCATCGAGATGGTGGTCGAGCTCGCCGGCCAGCCCGATGACTTGCGCGCGGTGTGGCTGCACCATCTCGCCATCATCCTCTACGACGATCCCGCGCACATCGAAGAAGCCGCGACGCTGGAGAAGGAATCGCTCGCGATCCGCCGGCGCACGCTGCCCGCCAATCATCCATACATCTCCGATTCGATGGAGACGCTGGCGAACATCGAGGCGTCGCTCAAACACTTCGACGAAGCGAAGCGGCTGCTCACGCTGGTGCTCGAGGCTCGAATCGCCTCGCGCGGCGAGCGGTCGGTGTCTGCCGTCTACACCAACCTCGGCGTGCTCGAGGCTCGGCGCGGCAACCTGGTCGGCGCGATCGACTACATGCAGCCAGCCTTCGACATCTCGGTTGCGAATGGGCAGCCCAATACCCACGCCTTGTTCAATATCGGGCTCCTCAACTTCGAGCTCGGCCGCAAGCGTGCTGCCGCCGCGGTCTTCGCGAAGGCACTCGCGCTCAAGGAAGGCGTCGCGAGCGAATCGCGCACCGTCGCAGAGACGCTCGCGTACATGGGGATCGCGTGGATCCACGCCGGCGAGATCGAGAAGGGTCGCCCGCTGCTGGCGCGTGGGCTCGAGATGAGTCGGACGCAGGCGTCACCGACGCTCACGTCCTTCCTGAGCTACGCCGCCCAGCTCGCGGTCCTCGATCACGACCACCCGCGGGCCAGGGCCCTGCTCGACGAAGCGGTCAAGCAGTCGCTCGAGAGTCAGTCGCTGTTCGACCTCGTCAAGGGGCAGCTCCTGCGCCAGGACACGGCGTGCACCACGGCACGTCCGCTGTTCGCGAAGGCCCTCGAGCGAGCGATCGCCGATAGCGAACGCTGGGCGCAGACGATGGCGACGATCGAGCTCGCCGCGTGCGAGATCGAAGCGGGCGCCGTCGGGGAGGCCAAGCCCCGGCTCGAAGCCGAGCTCGCGTGGCTCACCAAGGTGGGCGCCGACGAAACAATCCGAGCCCGGCTGCAAGCCACGCTGGGAACGATCAAGTAGTGGCGGACTCGGATCTCGCAGAGACCGCGCCCGCGAGCGCGGACACCGATTGGACCGACACGCAGATCGGCCGCTACAAGATGCGCCGCCTCCTCGGGGCCGGCGGGATGGGCGTCGTGCTCGCCGCGCACGATCCGGAGCTCGATCGCGAGGTCGCGATCAAGATCGTCGCCGGCGACGAAGCCGCGCGCCCGATCCGCGAAGCCCAGACGATGGCGAGGCTGTCGCATCCCAACGTCGTCCAGGTCTACGAGGTGCTCCGGGTCAGCGAACGTATCGCGATCGTGATGGAGCTCGTCGAGGGCGTCGAGCTCGGCGACTGGCAGAAGGGCCGCCCGTGGCGCGAGATCGTCGACGCCTACGCGCAGGCCTGTCGTGGACTCGCGGCGGCTCATCGCGCCGAGATCGTGCATCGCGACTTCAAGCCGTCGAACGCGCTGGTCGACAACGCCGGCGTCGTGCGCGTCACCGATTTCGGGCTCGCGCACGCCACCAAGGACACGCCGCTCGATAGCGCCGGCACGCCCGCCTACATGGCGCCCGAACAGCATCGCCGCGGTGCGGTCGACGCACGCACCGATCAGTGGAGCGTCGCCTGCGCACTCTACGAGGCGCTCTACGGCTACCGCCCGTTCGAGGCCTCCACCTCGACGGAGCTCGCAGCCAAGGTGACGCGCGGCGACCTCGCTACCGAGCCCGCGGACTCTCCGGTGCCGCGGCGGATCCGTGCAGCGATCCGGCGCGCTCTCTCGACGAAACCCGACGATCGATTCCCGTCGATCGAAGACTTCGCCGCCGCGATCACGTGGACGCCGCGACCCGTCCGCTACGTCGTCGCCGGCGTGGTGCTGGCGCTCGTCGCGCTCGTGATCGTGCTCTCGCTGTCGCGCCGCTCGGAAGCCGCGGTCTGCCAGGATCTCGACACGCCGATGCGAGCCCTGTGGACTGCCGAGGCACGCGCCCAGCTGCGAACGCGACTGCTGAAGCCCGACGTGGGCGTCTCCGAGGCGACGGTCGACCACGCGCTGAGCGGCCTCGACGCATTCGCGGCGAGCTGGGTGGACGCTCGCGTCACCGCATGTACCGAGACCCAGCAGGGCGTACGATCCGTGGAGTCGCTCGACACTCGCATGCGGTGTCTCGATCGCCGGCGCGCGGAGCTCTCCGGGCTCCTCGAAGCGCTCGCCGGCGGTGGTGCCTCGGCGTTGCGGGTCACCAACGATGCCGTCGTGCAGCTGCATCCACCGGCCGCGTGCGCGGACGCGACGACCGAGGCGCGCCCCACCAGTCCGGCACTCCAAGCCGAGCTCGACGTGGGCGAGAACCTGTTGTCTCGCGCGGTCGCGGCGAGCTCGGTGTGGCAGTTCGAGCGTGCGTCGAGCCTGGTCGATCAGGCGATCCCGTTCGCCGAGCGTGCGAAGTCACCGTCGTTGCTCGCACGCGCCCTCGTGGTTCGCGGCGAAACCCAGGATCGGCTCGGCCACAGCGACGATGCGCTCGCGACCTTTCAGCGTGCCGCGAAGGTCGCGGCCCAGGCACGCGAGCCCGCCAGTGTCGCCGAGGCGATGTCGCGCGCGTTCCTCGTCGAGGGCGACCACATCGGACGGCGCGCGGATGCGCTGCGCAATCGCCCGTTCATCGAGCTCGCGGTCGACCTCGCCGGGCAGCCCGAAGCCCTGCGCGCGTCCTGGCTACACCACCTCGCGATCATCCTCTACGAGGACCCCGCGGAGGTCGAGGAAGCCGCGAGGTCAGAGACCGAAGCGCTCGCGATCCGCCTCCGGATCCTGCCGGCGAGCCACCCCTACATCTACGATTCGATGGAGACGCTCGCGAACGTCGAGATCCAGCGCAAGAACTTCGACCACGCACGACAGCTCCTGATGCAGGTCCTCGAGGCGCGGAAGGCCTCGCGCGGTCCTCGGGCCCTGTCGGCCGTCTACACCAACCTCGGCGTGCTCGAGGCGAGCCGCGGCCACTTGCTCGACGCGCTCGAGTGGCTCCAGGCGGCCTACGACGTCTCGCGTGCCAACGGGAAGCAGAACCTGCATGCGCTGTTCAACATCGCCGGCCTTCACCTCAACCTCGGCCGCGCACGTCTCGCTGCGAAGACGTTCGAGGAGTGCTTCGAGGTGTACGAACGCCGCCACAAGCAATCGCGTGACGTCGCCGACTCGCTCGCCTTCGCCGGCATCTCCTGGATCCATGCCGGCGAGATCGAGAAGGGTCGCCCGCTCCTCGTGCGAGGCCTCGAGATGGGACGCACGCAGGGCTCACCCACGCACTCGGTCAACCTGACCTACGCCGCCCAGCTCGCGCTCCGCGATCGCGATCGGCCACGCGCCAAGGCGCTGCTCGAGGAGGCCACCAAACCCTCGATCACGAACCCGGCGCTCCACGGACTCGTCACGGCGGAGCTGGCGCGCGACGAGGCCGGCTGCGCCACCGCGCGACCACTGCTTGCCAAGGCACTCGAGCGGGCGATCGCCGACAGCGAGCGCTGGGTCCAGACGATGGCGACGATCGATCTCGCAGCGTGCGACGTCGAAGCCGGCGCGGAGGCGAGACCGCGCCTCGAAGCCGAGCTCGCATGGCTCGTCAAGGTCGGCGCCGACGACGTCATCCGCACGCACGTGCAAGCGGTGCTCGCGAAGGCCAAGTAGCCGACAGATGACGCTTGACCCGGAGGCATCCCGGGGCCGACCATTTTCCGATGGCACTTCGGGGAGCTGTGCTGGCACTCGCCTTGGTCGCGTGTGGCGGATCCGGAGGCGACGACGACGCCCCGAGCGACGGCAGCACCGACGCGCCGCCGTTACCTCCCGCGAAGTGCGTCGCGCCGATCGAGCTCGTCGATGTCACGGCCTCGACCGTCGTCGGGGACGGCTCGCCCGCGTCGTGCGATGCCACCGCCCTCGCCGCTGCTGTCGCGCAGGGCGGAAACATCACCTTCAACTGCGGCGCGGCCGAGCACACGATAAACTTGACCAGTCCGCTCGCCGCGCCGACCACCGGGGACACCACGATCGACGGCGGTGGCTTGATCACGCTCTCGGGCAGCGACTCGACGCGCATCCTCGAGCTGATCCACTCGTTCGAGAAGGCGTCGCCGACGGTGACCGTCCAGCGGATCAAGCTCGTCCACGGCCGCACCACCGACGTCGCGAACACCACCGAGACCGATCAGGGCGGTGCCGCGATCTACACGCTCGGCGGCAACATCCACGCGATCGACGCGACGTTCACCGACAACCGCGGGCCCGACACCGGTCAGGATGTCGCGGGCGGGGCGATCTACGCGGTCGGCGCCGGCGAGGTCACCGTCGTGCGCAGCGTGTTCTCGAACAACACCTGCTCCAACGGCGGCGCCGTCAGCGTGCTCGGCTCGGGCCTGGCGATCGTCGATTCGATCCTCGATCACAACTCCACCACAGGCAGCGGCGGCAACCCCGGCAACGGCGGCAACGGCGGTGCGACGACGATGGACGGTCAGGGCAAGGCCCTGGTGCTGTGCGGCGCGACGTTCACCAACAACACCGCGAACGCGTTCGGCGGCGCGATCTTCCGCACCTCGTACGAGAACGAGCCCACCACGATCGACCAGAGCGTGTTCGATGGCAACCAGATCCCCGACGGGGACATCGGCCAGGCCGGCGCCATCTACCTGCAGGGCACCGCGATCGCGATGACCAACACGTCGATCACGAACAACCGCGCGCGCTTCGCCGCCGCGATGTCGGTCTACGAGCACGGCGGCCCCGCACCCGGCGCGATCGACATGACCAACGTGACGATCGCCGACAACCTGGTGTGGGAGCAGGACCCGTTCACGGACACCGGGCTGGTCGGTGGCATCAACGTCGGCGACCGCGTCACCGGCTCGTGGCTCAACGTCACGCTGGTCGGCAACAAGGCACAGTTCGCGTCGGGGATCGGAGGGTCGAGCGCGCGGCTGACGATCCGCAACACGATCATCGCGAACGACTGGCTCAACGACTTCACGCCGCTCAACTGCAACGGCTCGTCGGCCAACGGCTCGTCGAACCTCCAGTTCCCCGCGAACAACATGGCGAACAACGACGTCGCCTGCGTCACCGGCATCCAGTTCGCCGACCCATTGATGGGCGCGCTCACCGACACCAGGACGCGCGTGCCGCAGGTTGGCAGCCCAGCGATCGGGCTCGGCACCGAGTGCCCGGCGACCGATCAGCTCGGCAACCCGCGACCCGCGACGGGCTGCACGGCGGGCGCGGTCGAGGCGCCCTGATCGGGCAGTTGACTCGCGGCCTTCGATCACGCGTGATGCGCGGATGATTCCCAGCCTCTACGAGTGGGCCGGTGGCCGCGAGGCGATCGAGAAGCTGTTCACGCGGTTCTACGCGCGCGTCCCCGAGGATCCGCTGCTGAAGGACGTATTCGCCGCGATGGATCCCGCGCACGCGGCCCACGTCGCCGCGTTCGTCGGCGAGGTGTTCGGTGGTCCGCCCGCGTACTCGCAGGATCACGGCGGGCACCCGCACATGATCCGGAAGCACCTCGATCGCCACCTCACCGAGGCCAAGCGCCGCCGCTGGATCGAGCTGCTGCTCGACTGCGCCGACGAGGTCGGGCTGCCCGCCGATCCCGAGTTTCGCTCCGCGTTCGTCGCGTACCTCGAGTGGGGCAGCCGCCTCGCGGTGATCAACTCGCAGCCGGGCGCCGTCGCCGACGAGCACGCTCCGATGCCGCGGTGGGACTGGGGTGTGCCCAAGGGCCCGTACCAGCCGTGATACCAACGGAGGCGTGAGCAACCGTCGGAGCGAGCTCGAAGCCGCGGTCGAAGCGGCCCCGGATCAAGTCGGCAACTACCTCGTCCTCGCCGACGTGCTGCAGGAGCTCGGCGATCCGCGCGGCGAAGCGATCGTGCGCTGGCATGCGGGCACGCGCGGCGAGCAGATCGCGATCGAGAAGTTGCTCGGCCCCACCCCACCTCGCCACGCGCAGCTCGACTGGTTCTGCGGCTACGTGCGGCACTTCCGGATCTTCGTCGACGACGAGGAGCCGGCGGCGTTCGGCGAGCTCCTCGAGCATCCGTCGATGCGCTACGTCCAGAGCATCGATCTCGACATCCCCGGTGGCCGGTATGCCGATGACCGCCAGTTCGTGATCGAGATGCTCGGCGCGCAGCGGCGGCCGTGTCTCAAGACGTTGCGGCTCAACTCGTACGTGCGCGGTGGCAACGAGCCGCCGATCGGCGATCTCGATCTCGCACCGCTGTGGACCGAGGCGTTCCCCCGGCTCGCGTCGCTCGAGGTGCGCGCCCGGTTCGTCGAGCCCGGCGCGCTGGCCTCGCACACGCTGACGTCGCTGACGATCGATGGCGAGATGACGCTCGCGGCGCTGGCACCGCTCCTCGCGTCGAGCCTGCCGGCGCTGACGGAGCTCGCGCTCTACGACACCCCGGACGGCTTTGCCGACAAGCTCGCAGCCGCGCCGCTCGCCGGCCAGCTCACCAAGCTCGAGCTCCATCCGAGCGATCCGGAGCACTACGAGCAGACGGGCGAGTAAGCTGACGCGATGCTGTTCAATCGCTCGGCGCCGCACGATCGCATCGTGCCGGTGCTCGTCGTGTCGGACGTGCGTGCCGCGGTCGCGTGGTACGCGAAGGTGTTTGGCTTCGTCGAGCACGTGCAGATCGGCGAGGGCCATCGCGCCCAGCTCGGCCTCGGCGCCGCCGAGCTGATCGTCGCCGAGGCTCGGCCCGGTGGTCGCCGGGTACCGCGCGAGGATCGCTCGCACCAGATCATGCTGAAGGTCGAGGACGCCGCGGCAACCGTCGAGGCTGCGGTCGCAGCGGGCGCGAAGCTCGTCGACAAGCTGAACGACTGGGAGTACGGCGAGCGCCAGGCGATGATCGACGACGTGTTCGGTCACCAGTGGGTGCTGACCCAGACGCTCGTCGACACCGCACCCGAGCAGTGGGGCGGCAAGACGGTCAGACGTCGCTGACCAGCGTCGCGATCGCCTGCACGCTCCGCTTCGCGCGCGCGCCCGTCGAGATCAGCGCGAGTACCACCACCGCGATCCCCGCGCCGACGATCACCCACCAGAACGGATGCGTCGACGCCGCGAAGCCGGGGTCGTGCGCGTCGGTGGCCGCGAGCGAGCCCGCGATCGCGACGCCGAGCGAGGCGCCGACCTGCCGGCTGGTCGACGCGATCCCACCGGCGACCCCGGCCTGCGACCGCGGCATGCCCGAGACCGCCGCGTTCGTGATCGGCGGGTTGATCGAGCCGAGCCCGATGCCGAGGGCGGTGAACGCGAGCACGAGCTGAGGCAACGGCGTGGCGAGCGTGAGGTTGGCGAGCAGCGCACCCGACGTGGCGATCGCGAGCCCGGAGATCACCAGCATCCGGCGCGCGTGGCCTGCCCCGACCTGCCGGCCCGACAGCGGCGAGCACACGATGAGCGCGATCGCGCTCGGGAGCAGGCATGCGCCGGCGACGCTCGGTTCGAGGCCGCGGCTCTGTTGCAAATACAGCGAGGACAGGAACAGGCCGCCGTTGAATGTGGCGAACGCGAGCACCGCGAGCACCGTGGCGCTGGAGAACGGCACGCTGCGAAAGAACCGCAGATCGATCAGCGGATCCTCGCGCCGTCGCTCGTAAGCGATCAGCGCGACCACCGCACCGATCGCGATCGCGAAGCCGGCGAGGATCGGCGCCGAGCGCCAGCTCGCGTGCGGGCCTTCGATCAGCGTGGCGGTCAGCACGCCGAGCCCGACGACGACGAGGCCCTGCCCGACCGGGTCCACCCGCCGCGCGCGCTCCGCCCGCGACTCCGGCACGTAGCGCGTGGTGAGGAACAGCGCCGCGATCCCGATCGGCACGTTGAGCCAGAAGATCGAGCGCCAGCCCACGTGCTGCACCAGCAGGCCACCGACGATCGGGCCGAGCGCCATCGACACGCCGACGACCGCGCCCCACATGCCGATCGCCCTCGCGCGCACCTTCGGATCCGGGAACGTGTTGACGATGATCGACATCGCCACCGGGTTGAGCATCGCGCCGCCGAGCGCCTGCAGCACGCGGCACGCGATCAACGCCTCGCCCGTGGGTGCCAGCGAGCAGCTCAGCGAGCCGAGCGAGAACAGCACCAGGCCGACCCGGAACACGCGACGGCGCCCCACGCGATCGGCCATCGCGCCCGCCATCATCAGGAAGCTGGCGATCACGACGGTGTAGACATCGATCGTCCACTGCAGGCCGCTGATCGACGTGCCGAGATCGACGCTGATCGCCGGCAGCGCGACGTTCATCGCGGTGATGTCGAGCGAGACCAGGAACAGGCTCAAGCAACAGGTGGCGAACGTCGCCCACGGATTCGGACGCATCACGCCTCCTCGAAGAAGGGCTTGAGCTTCGCGAGCACCGCCGCCGCACGCGCGAGCTCGGTCGCCGACACCGGCACCTCGCGCGCGACCAGGGCAGCCGCCTCGCGCTTCTTGATCACGATCCACAGCTTGTCGCCCGCCGGCGTCAGCGCGATCAGCTGTGACCGCGCGTGCTCGGGGTTGGGCTCGGTGCGTAGCCAGCCGCGCTCGATCATCGCGTCGACGGCCTTCTGCATGGCCTGTCGGCTGATCCCCCGCACCCGCGCCATCGCCGGCACCGGGCGCGGCCCCTGGTTGCCGAGCTCCGCGAGCACACCGCGTTCGGCCGGCGAGCACTCGAGATCGGCCAGCAAGCGGGTGGACAGACTGCGCAGCGCGAAGAACGCCTCGCGCAGCGACTCGATGAAGTCGTCCATCTCCGACATGACAACCACTTTGTCATAATGACATCCACGTTGTCACTTCAGCTGGCGGATCGAGGTTGCAGCGACCGGCTAACCGGGTGGCCACCCGCGCCCAAGGTCGTGATCTCACCGGCGCTCGCGGCGGTACACCCCTTGCTCACTGGTGTGGGCATGCGCTCGACTCTCCGTGCTTCGCTGTTCTTCGCCCTCGCCGCCTGCGCCTCGCAGAGCACCCCTGGTGGGGAGTGCGAGTCCGGCAAATGCGATGGCGACGCCCGGGCGACCCCCAAGCTGTGCGCCGCGGTGCGCGGCAACGGCCAGCTGATCACCGCGCACTTCGCCTCGCTCGCGCGGATCACCGAGCACTACGGCCTGATCGACGCGGCCGCCGGCGGCAGCTCCGGCTCGATCACGATCTTCATGACCGAGAGCATCCGCAAGAACCCGAACATCTGGTCCTGCGGCGGCGACGACTGCACCGAGACCGAGACGGCCGCGCGTGCCGCGCTGCTCCTCAAGTCGTTCCCCGGCTACCTCCAGCACCTGACCACCACCAAGGAAGCGGCCGCGTTGCTGCAGCTCCAGCCGCTGGTCGCGAAGCTCCAGGCGAGCGGTGCGGAAGGCCTGCTCGAAACCGACGTCGAGGCCGCGCGCGCCGCGGTCCTCGAGGTCCTCGAGAGCCCGGACCTCCGCGACCTGATCAATCCCGAGATCATCGAGCTCGTCGAGCAGTCGCCGGACCCGGCGTTT
>Ga0075163_10002393_pt1 | contig 25293 bp, 26 predicted proteins | sample JI1023141ADNA_FD_71478 | JGI IMG/M metagenome (GOLD analysis project Ga0075163, IMG submission 71478) | Wastewater effluent complex algal communities from Wisconsin, to seasonally profile nutrient transformation and Carbon sequestration -... | ecosystem: Engineered > WWTP > Effluent > Algae... | reverse complement strand
ACAAGCGCTGCTAAATTTAATAGTAAGTACATCCTAAAGAACATCTCTTTCCTCCTTCACTACCTGCAGTTATACAACTTATAGAACCATTTGTCTTTCTTTAACTTCGTTTTTTATATCTAGGGCTGATTTTGCAATTCCCTGATTAGTGATCAATTGTTGCTGCACTTTTTCTTTATCTTGCATGTAGACATGTAGATCTGATTTATGGCGTGATATGGATACTAGCCAAGATTTTTGGCTATTGAGCTTGCTGTGAGAACAAATTGCCGCGATAAGTTTATCTGTAGTCTTACCTTGTGCTGAATGTATGGTGGAGCAATATCCATAATCTACATGCTTTGCTTGAGCAAAAGATAACTCTCGAAAGCTCTTATCCTCTAACTGTAGCTTTATAATTTGCTTGCTGCTATCTATTTGAGTGATCTTGCCAGTCTCTGAGTTAATGAGGCCATTCTCATTTTTTGTTATTCGTATTTTTAAACCTTCTCGTATTTCGAGAGTATCTGGTTTAAATACTTCTAGCTTTGATTCATAATCGGTGTCGTATTTAAGCTGGAACCTTATATTTTTAAATCCCTCTTTAAATATCAGAGTATTTGAGATTTGGGTAGATTGATGAACCTTCAAATAATCTCCTTTTTTGATACCGATAGATTTATAACTTTTATTAAATTTTACTATATCTCCAGCATTATAGGAACGAGCAAGGTTATAATCAGATTTATTTAGATCCTTTGATCTTAAAATATCTAATTGGTGGCTCTGGCCTTTAAGTATCCTAGCGTCACTAAGATGCTTTACTATACTGGCGTTAATTTTATCTCTATGCTCGCGAGAGGGAGAAATAAGTATCGTGTTATCTTTTTCTTTATCGCTCAGAGATAAATACTTCTTTACTGCTTGGCTCACAAAATGCTTGCTCCCTTTTATATTTTCTTCATGTATCTTGAAGGACTCCAATATTTTATTATTTGCCACATCTTCTACTGCTTTAATATGGTTGCGATCTTTTTGTCTGATTACTTTATCTAGTTTGACAGACTTCAAAATATCAAGCAATTGTTCAAACGGCTTTCCTGCTTCAACAGCGCCTAGCTGCTTAGTATCTCCTACTAACACAACCCTAAATCTTAGGATTTCTGAGAGCTTTAGAAGGCTATGCATTTGTCTGGTGCCCATTAGTGATGCTTCATCAACAAATACTATTATTTTTTTAAATTCACCTTGAGTTTTTAATAGCCCTTCTTTTGTTCCTCTCCCTTCCAGATACCCTCTATACTTGCCTATAAATGAGTGGAGAGTTTTGCTTTCGATCCCAGATGATTCTTCTAGAGTTTTTGCAGCACTTGCTGTTGGGGCTACTCCAATTGTAGCTATACTACTACCAGCCATTAATTTCACCGTTTCCAATACCGTTGACTTACCTACTCCTGGGATGCCTTGGATTGCTGTTATTTTATCTTTTGACGTGAGTATGTGTTTTACTGCATTTTTTTGCTGAGCATTGAGCTTAAACTTTTTGGTAACTGAGCTTTCGTGTAGCTTAAAGCGCTTGTTAAAATACTTTGTTTGTATCAGGGGGATGCACTTATCTAGCCTAGATTTTGCTAGTTTCAAAATTTCTTGTTCTTTAATGAGCAAATCTTTTAAAGTGAATAAATTTGTTTCTTTGTCAGATGCAATGATACATTTGTTTTTGATTAATACCGAAAAGCTCTGCTCAAAATCTCTAACGCTATATTTGCCCATCCCATATTTAAGCGAGGTTTTCAAAAACTCTTCTTTAGTAAAAACGCTGCTGTTATAGGTGATGCTTTGCACAGCAAGTTCTGTTGCTTGAGACAAGGATAAATCCTGCGGTAATTTTGCTTGCTCTACCTCAGATTTGTATATAGTACTATCAAGAAATTCTCTAACCTTCTCAACTACTTTATCCTTCAGGCTATGAGGTAAATCATTTGCTTTTTCGTGCCTAGCAACGTTTTCAACGACGTTTGCCCACGCGGCCTTTAACTCACTTTCCGGCAGTGACTTCTTGGATTCTCTTGAGTTTATTACTATGCGGTCTTTTCCTTCTTTCGTTTGAACGTTATAAAGTTTAAATAGCTCCACAAGCTCTTTTCTGCGGGTAGAGAAGGCATCAATCAGATTTTGAGATATATCTTTTAGCTCAAATGAAGAACTGCCATCAGAAAGAAGTGTAGTTCTGATTTCATAGCCAGATCTTTGCACTTCCAACGCTAGTTCATTCCTAAATATCTGGCCAATATATTTATTGTTCCTCAGCACCTCGTCCCAAACAATAGTCCTATATTTACCATCAGCACACTTAGTTGCGTTAGCAAGTAAGCAGTGCACATGATCCTGGGGCTCAAGCTTCCTATTGGTAGTATGAACAAATAGAGCGAAGGTAAGTTTATTTAAAGGCTCTCTGATATAGCCTTGCGCTCCCTTTCGGGTGTAAACCATGCCACTGCTTTCAATATATTTAAGAGTGGTTTCTAAAGCCCTAATTCTTGCAGCTTCTAAAAGCTCCTTTTCCTTCTTACCCCCTAAAACATGCATTTGGATAGAGAAGCTCTTAGGACTTGAAAAGGTCAAATCTACTCCAGGCCTGTGAATAACCTGACCGTTTTTATCAAGGTTGCCAAGGAGTCTACCATCATGCATTTTACCATTTAAAAGGTCTTTAAATTTTTCATCACTTTTAGCCTCAAACTTTCCATGTAGCTTGAAGTCTTCTGTGCCTTTGCCAAACCATATACCAGTTGCTTCCGCTCCATAATAATCAGCATGACTATAATAATCTTTTGCATTTGAGCTTGACGCAAATACCTTGGTGCTTAGCATTAGAATAATGGATCCAATTTGTTGTCTTGAGCTTCTATTTTTGTTAAGGCTTCGCCGCCAAATTCTGTGTATTCTTTGATATTTTCTTCGTTTCTAGTTATCTGTTTTTCTAAGCTGGCTTTATTGAGCTGCATTTTTTTTATTTCCTCTATTAGCGCTTTTTTTAAATCCTCATTTCCAATAAAGACTTCGTTTTTATTTTCAAGATAAAATTCTCTACACTTGACTAAAGCGGGAGAAAATCCTGGTAACTTCATATAGCCTGATCCTGTCGCAAGCTGCGAGAACTGAGAAGGCAAAATGGTTCTCTTAATTTGGGTTGTCTTATTAGAATTAACACCATCGCGATGCTGGTGAGCACCATAAGAAAATCCTTCCTGCCATTCTTCAACTTCACCTTCTCCAAATAAATCTGAGCACCACTTGCTCGTGTAACTATCGTCTACGTTCATAATAAATTTATTACGGCAGTTATTTGCAATTACTCGTGAGAGATCAGAGCCGTATATCTTGCTCAGAGAAGAAAGATCCTGTACCCCTAAAACAAATGCTCCCCCAAAAGACCTTGAGATCGTAAGGCCGTCTTTTAAACTTTGAATGCCACCATCAAAATATGCCAACTCATCTAATATAAACCATATCTTTTGGTTACTATCATTTTTTAATGAGCATAGAGCATTGACGGCTAAATCTACTTGCATTTGCACTAAAGGATTTAGGCTTCCCTTAACCTCAGGTGAAGTTGAAATAAATAAGAAATTATTTTTGCTTGGGTCATTCACCCATTCTCGAATGGAAAATATGTTATGGGTTTTGTTATATAGCTTAAATGGAGCAAGATATATGGAAAGCATCATCAAAATGCATATAGCTGTTTTTTCTGCTTTCTGATTTACAAGATGACTTGCTCGGGTATTTTCTAAAAGCTTTTCCATAGCTCCTAGTTTCATAGTTGAAACTTCCCTTGCAAACTCCGCTATCGATAAATCTCTGTCTTTATATAAATTTGCAAGTTCACTAAATAAAATCCTAGCAGCGTTTGTCCAGAAAGAATCTCCGTATCCGTCAGGAATTAAAATTTTCGCTATCGTATCAAATCCCGTGAGCTCATTTGTTTCTTTAAAAAAACTCCAATTAGATCCTCTTAAGTCTAGGGGGTTTAAAATTATATCTCCTCTAGCTAGTCTATAAAAATGTTTTATATAATCTCCCTTGATATCAATAATAACTGCTTTACCATTATTCTTATCTATTTGTGAGACTAAATCCTGAATCACTTTGGTTTTACCGGAACCAGTTGCCCCCAAAATTAAGGTGTGAGCCTGCTCTCCTGGAGTATAATTACTGCCCTTACCTGTTGCAGGGTAAGGAATACCTGCTAGGGTATAACTTTGAAGATCGTAAAATTTGCGGTTAGCCTTAAGTACCTCTGCTTTAAGCTCATGGGACTCAACTAGAAAACTCCCACGCTTTTTTTTATTTTCTTGTAAAGACCTGCCTCTATACCAAAAATACAAAAGCGCGACACTTAAAGTACCAATAATGACCCAAACAAGTCGTTCTAAAATAATGATCAAAACATAAATAAAATGATTTTTTACTGAAATGAAGTCGCTATTCCTGTTTAAATACTTAATCCTTTCTTTTACCTCAACCCCCCACTTATTTTTATAAGTCACTATCTTTTCAGGATTCAAATCTTGAAATATATATTTAGCCGCAATAGCGGGGATCATCCTCCACTGATAAGTATTAATGTTATTTTTTAGAGTAATAAAGATAGTAAAAAGCATAAGGAGGCAGGTAATATAGGTCATTATGCGCACTACTTGCAGTGTCATCCTAAATTTATGAGCAGTAACCTGACCGCCACGTAAGAAGTTACTCATCTTGCTTAACCTTTATTTTTCTATAGCCATAGTTTTGTTCTAGCTTTTTTTTACTATCAACGATGCTTTTATTAATGACTTGAGTAGCTTCATCTCCGTAAGCTTTTTCTACTAAAGATTCTAGGAGAATATAATTAAGCATAGAAAATCCAGCAATTGCGTAGTTGTATCTCTCTCCCTCAGGGCAGCAGTATATGTATTCATCGTTAGTCAAATCGATATTTTGGTCAAATAATTTATATTTTATATAATCCGTTACGCTCATACCTTGATTTTTAGCTAAAACCTCCAAAGTTGCTTTTTGTTTTTTTTCTAAACGCAAAGTAATTCTTTCCATGATTAATCTCCTAATAGTTATCTGGAATCCTACTAAAAGCATGCTCTAATAATGACTTGTTGACTTTTTCTTTTCCTGCTGTTTCTATAGCTTCAGCTTTTTTTTCGATTTTATCAGAGGCATCAGCTGATATTTGTTTTTTATCATCATTAGATTTTATGAAATCACGTGTAGCATCTATGTGCTTACCCTTGAGATTTGTTATGTTATTTTCACTTTTCTCTATAAAATCCTCTGACTCATTATTAAGAACAGCGTTATTCTTATTATGCTCACCATAAATACTACTACGGTCACTTTCAGTTAGCTTTAAACTATTACTTTGTAACGGTGAAAACGTATGTTTAGTCTTCTTTATCGGGTTTTCTTCTAAAAATTGTTTCGCTAATTCATAAGAATTATCGTTAAGTCTTTTCTCAAGCTCTTCTTCTCCAAATTTTTTTATTCCCCAGTTAACGGCATTATTAGTTAAATCTACTCGGATACTCTGAGAGTTACTTTCATAGTTGCTTCTTTCTTGTTGTATGCTATGTAGACTTTCTTTAGCTTGATTTACTCTAGCGCTTGCAGAAAATGCTCGGCTAGAATCACTCTTCAAAGAATTAATTGCAGATTCAGATTCGTTCTCAGTCGTTTGAATATTATTTGTTCTAGCAGCACTTTCTACGATCCCTAAAGATTTTGTAAATTTCTCTTCCTTCATAGCTTCTTGTGTCTCATTCCAAGCTTGTGTTTTTTGACTTTCAGTAGCACTAGTGATCTCTAGGCTTGCAGGCCCTACTCCGCCTTTTAGGGAAGCTGTGACTTTCAGTACATCATTAGATGTCATGCCTGTGTTCTTGGCAATTCTATCTACAGTCCCACGAACATAATCTGTGGATTCTCTTTGCTCATGTGTCATTGATTTATTAATGGCATCATAAGCACCTGTACCTCTTACAAAACTTTTATCATAACCAATTAATTTGCTTAATACCGCACTCTCACTTTCAACATATTCCTTGCTTGCAGCATCTATTTCTGTTTGCGCTCTTCTCTCACTTTCGTTCAAACTACTCCCAATTGCCTGATCCATTCCTAGGCTTAAGCGTCCAGCAAGGTTATGACTACTTCCTGATAGATCCATTATTTGAGCCCCTTGAGGAGTTTCTCGTATAATTGAGCCTGTATGCTGTTGGAAGCTCCTCATGCCGCTCATCCAGCTATAGTTATCATCGAACTTATGGGCATTTAGAGTATCATATGAGTGGGTATCAAGGCTTGTATTGCCTATTGAGAAGTTGCCTTTGATAGCTTGATCAGAGGTATTGACCGCTGCAGTTTGTGGAATATACATCATAGACGTTGCCATATTACCTGCACTTGCAACGAGGCCCTTGGTGATAAACATAGATAGTACCGGGATAAGCGCTAACATGTAACCTGACACCATAGCAATATCGTAGTTTATTGCTTCGATCTGGGGGAGGCACTCCATGTTGTGCTTGAAGCCAGAGCTGCTAAATCTAGTCCAACTCTCAGTGATCACATAAAGAATAGCGTACATAGGAGGCCATATCTGTAAGTATATAAAGCTAAAGGCGTAGTTCTTTAAGACTTCAAAACCTATTGGCGTTACCATTAGTATTAGGACTAATGGTGCAACTCCGTAAAATAAACACTCAAATACCGATCTTATGATTGGGATAAATTTCTGAAACACTTGCGACACTGAATACATCGAAGACCTAGTCATCTCATCCGTTGCTATTTTAGAATAAGAACTACTGACCGATTTTGCTGAGTCGGTAATGGCATTGATCATGATGTTTTGCTTTAGTATTTCGCTGGCATCTCTGCTTGATTTTAGAAAAGCACTATACGTGTCGGTGAGCATGGACTCAAAGAAGTGATTTTTGGTCTCTAGTGGTATATTATCTCCCATAAACTGACTTATGAAGCTTGAGGATATTAAGTGTTTGTTAGCCTTGATTTCTTGTTCAATCATGTCAGATATAAAATGGGCAGCTTTATTACAGCTTATGTAGCCATCTATAGTGGTTTTAGATTCTGTACTTCCAAAGAAGCCGCCTGTTTTTTCTTTTGTTACGATAGACGCATTTAAGTAAATAGACCTTGCTTGAGAGGCATGATCTTTTAAGAATTCTCCTATGTCTTGAGTCAATGCTAGCTCTTGAAAGGTGTAGCCATTTTTCCTTGTGTGGCCCATTTTTAAATCTGGCACTATGCATTGCCGATAAAATTTAACCATGTGGCCTCGAAGATCGGCATTAGAGATCCTTATTTTATTTGCATCTTCAATAATTTTACTACCAAAGAGTACGCCGTATTTTCTATAGGTTTGATTGTTAGTGACAGAAGCAAATGCACTCTCAAATTTATTCATCATAACTTTACCGATATTAGACGATGCATAGGCGATCCATGCAAGCCCCCATGGCACATCTTCTACAATATAAGGCGCTTGTATCCTACCAATTGAATCTGGCAGAGAATCGTGTATTACTAGCTTGGCTCGGGTGTTTAGAAAGAAGCTCGTCAATATAATAACACCTACCATCCATTTGCTAATATCTTTAAAATTACTGGATAGGCAAGCCTTAATGACAAGCAAGGCAAGCGAGAGTGACACTGTAACCTTTAATATCCCAGTTAAACCACTTGCAAAAATAATGCGAATCGCATTAAACATCTTATCTAAAAAGTAGGCATTACCTATAGTAAATACTTCAAATGTTTCCATTAAAAACTCCTCATTGAATATATCTTGGACACTTCATCTGCCATTATTTTTTCGTAAGTCTCCGCTCTATTAACCAAAAAGATCTGCATCTTATAGCGGCTTAAGTCTTTCATCTCTAAGTCGGTCAACATTTTCTGGGTGTGAACAAGTGAGTCTTTAAACTCTTTTAGTTGAGGCGCTGCAGATATTTTTAGGTTGTTGGCTGCTTCTGAGACTTGTTTTAAAGTATCAGATAAATAATTATAAAGTATGTTCCAAGCTACAATCTCGATAAATACACCCTGCTCATATTCAGGATTTGCGTTGGTGTATTGGTATAAAACGTCATAAATCTTGTATACAGGAAGGCCTGAGCTAGATAAAAAGCTATGTATATCTTGGTCACTATCGCTGATATCAGCATCCTCTTGGATTGCTGTTCTAAACTTATTAAAGTATTCAGCTACTTTGTATTCGAAGCTGTTTTTTTTCTCTATGTTTTGAAGACCGTTTTTAACCGATAAACACTTACTGTGATCGCTCACGCACTCGATGGTAGGCAAATCGCTTCCACCTTTGAGAAGTGCTTTTAAAAGTGCAGGGCTTGTAATATTAGACGATACATACTGAAACTCTGGTGGGTGGGAGTCTATTTTAGGCGCATGGATAATTATTGTCCCGCTCAAAGACATCATAAATTCTTTTAATTTCGCATCCTGAATGTTTAGTTTTTCTAGCGCCTTCCAAGCAAGATTGATGTCTTCTAAGAGTAGAGATTCATCTTGGCTAGCAGCTTTTGAAAGTGCGGCAGACTTATTCCTTGGATATTCTCTATAAGCTGTTGATAGGTCGGTGCTATCACCGCTACCTGTACCAAATTTCGTAACTATGCTTTGAGCTAACGATGAGTGCTGCGTCATCGCGTCTCCTATCATACCATTTATAGCTTTTGCTGCTTGACACTCATCCGCTAAAAATCCACCAACTTCTTGTAACTTGCTATAGACCTCTTGCAGAGTCTCTCCAATAACTGGACTAATAGAGCTGATACCTTGATAGACATACATCATACCAGCTTGGGTTGCTATAGCTTGGATCTTATTAACCAGCTCATCGCCTGAGATGAAAGAAAGACCTCCGAAATTCAAAACCCCTTGCGCATAACAGCTTTTATCAAAGTTAAACTCTGGAAATCTAACTGATACTAAGGGTCTATTCTTTTTTTCTCGCGCGAAATACATTGACCCAAGAGTATAATGTCCTGCTTTTTGTCCTTTGTAGTACTGAGGCGAAGTAGTTGCAGCTACCCCTCCAGAATCCTGCCAGATCTTACCAAAGTTAGTGTAAGCTCCCGCAAAGCAAGGTTCTTGCAAGGATAGACCTAGCATGAAGATCATAAGTAGGTCTTTAATGGTCTTTGATTTAAGCATTTTCTACCTCAAGGATTTTTTTATAGATCAAGTCTGTTAGGCGATCTTTTGTAGTGAGTCCCTTTGCAATAAACAGCCTTTTGCCTGTTTTTGAATCCACCAACATTATTGTGGGGAAAGCTTGAACGTTGGGATCATTTGTTACGCTTTTGTCGTTGACCACTTGATCGAGGCCGGGGTATACGCCGCCGTCCGCAGACACCCCAAGAATGGTTATGCCAAAACTCTCCCGGAGAGAATATAAAATTGGTAACTGACGCTTACAGTATGGACATTCAGTTGCATATATAAAGGCAATAGCATACCTATCTTTCGCAAGCCTTAAGGTCTCTTCCTGTTTTGCTGTTTTTATAAATTCCTCTGAGATTTGTTGATAGTAGCTCGAGCTACCGCTATACTCTGGAATTGTTTCTGTAATCCTCATCATCTTCTTAGCAAAATCTACCCCAAGCTTCGTAATATATTTTTGCGTGATTAATAGATTTTCTAGATCTTCTTTTTTACCAGTAATAACTGCTCTTTTTTGTTGAACTTCCCATAAGCTATTCAGCAGGAGTGCTTTTTGCTCAGGGGGCACGTCTCTTGCCATTATTTCGTTTGGTGAGGTTAGGTCTTCTTCTTGCTCTTTTTCACAATACCAATTAGATCCAAGATTATATTCTTGGCACGTCTCTTTAGAAAATTTAAAAGCGCCGCTGTCTTTGATAAAAATCAATTGCACACACGTAAACACTAAAAATAAGGCACTACTTTTTCTCATAAAACCTTTTCATTTTATCTTGCATTATGTTTTGCATTCCAGTTTCGGTCTTTTGATAACCTTGGAGTTTTTTCACTATATCTTGGCTACTGATACCGAAATCTTTTTGCGCTTTGGCTTTAAGCTCCTCATAAACTTCAGAAAAATCTATTTTACTGAAATCTATTCCTTGAATTTCCGCTAGTGTTAAAGCTCTGCAATCTGGATGTTTTTTATTCCCCCAACCAATACCAAGTTGCGCCCTTCCTTGCACTTGAATAATTCGCGCCAATGCCGAGTTAAAACAGCAATACGATTTCTTCTGAGTAAGCTTAAATAAGCCTGTCTTCCAAGATCCTACAAAGTGGCAAAGATTTCCTTGTTGCTTAGAGTTCAGTTCTTTTTCTGAGCTACTGCAGCCGATTAAAGTTTTGATAAATCCTTTTTGAGAGCAACAATTATATTCTCCAGTTATTCTTTTACATTTGTACGCTTGGCCTTTGAAAAGCTGACATTTATCACTTTCAACACTTTGTATTTTACAGTCTGGATCTTTTTCTTTGTTACAACCACAACTTTCTCCGTCTTTTTGCGTTTCAGCAAGCACTCCTAGATAAGAAGCAGCAACCCCAAAGTTATTATTGGAGGTTCGCTCCTGCTCTTCACAAACGTCCCCTATACAAAAATGGCTTGCTGTGCAGTCAACTTTATCTATTTTGCTATTTTCGCATTCATATTCGACTACATAATGGTCACATCTACCCTCTTCCTGGTGGATGCACTCCCTGCTTTTCTCAATGCATCCTTTATCTCTCAATTCTTTGCAGTCATCTATTTTTGTATCTGTTCTACAAACGTACTTTCTATCCCATTTCCAACAGTCTTTATGTACATCTTTTCCGTTAATATTGCGCGTCTCTCCTGGTTCAAGGCAGTTTTCTTCTGATATTTGGCAATATTTATCTTTAATTTGCGGATCGCAACCCGATAAATCCTTCTCATCTCTAATTACCTTAAATTCTGAAGAAATTATTTTTGTCTCTTTGTTTTCTGCTATGTTTTTATGTCCACAAGCAAAGGTTTTTTCCAAATGATTACAAAGCCCAGTTGGTGATGGCTTCAAACATTCTCCTTTAATTTCACTACATCCCCGATTGCCTTCAAAAGCTTCGCAATTATTTTCTTCTTTGCTGGTACAACGAAACACTTGTTTGTATTTCCAGCATTTTCTAACTTTAAAGCCTTCTATTTCTCGCTCACCCTGATCAATGCAGGTTTTAGCGGCTTGCTCAATGCATTTTTCTTCATCAAAACTTAGAGCAAGATTTGTGTTAAAAAGTAGAATTAGTAGTAGAATGAATAACCTAAACCTCATAATTCCTCATGCGTGCACGTGGTTTCTCTTTTAATAATCCAGTCTTCATCCCGACAACAATGCTGTGATGCTTTTATTTGCATCCAACCATGACCAAGGTGATATACCACAACTCGCATATATATTGTGTTCTTACCCTCTTTTAATAGCCGCTTTAAATCTATGTCTACTGCATGCAGGTTGCTACTACCAGTAACCCAATTAGTATTACGCTCACAGCTATTAAAGTTTTGACCATTGGTTGTAACGCCACGCCTAAAACCAGGCTTTATTATCTCTAGACGATCCCCACCATCAGGACCAACATAAACAGTGTGGTCATTTACCTTGATTAAAATATAGTCATCAAAACCTATCTTTATTATTCTAAAATTACTGATTTGTTCTTTATTTTTTATCTCAAATTCAACCGTACGATCAATGGGATCTTTGCAATATGATTCCCAATAATTGATTCCTATAGTTCCTAACGTTAAGTATGAATTCTCGTATTTAAATTTCATATCATCGTCTTTAATAGACGAGGCAACAATACCAGCATTCTCACATTCTGATGACTTCCGGCAAGTAATTGAAGTTATTTCGTCATGGCAAGTCTTGATAGATTCTTCTCTTTTTTTACTACACTGATAAGTATATTTAGGATCGATCTCAACAATCTGCGTAATAGGGCAATTACTGTATTTGACGTCATAATATTCATCACACTCTAAATTTTCTTTGAAGCTTCTGCTCGTGCTTTTTGCTTGGCAGTCTTTATATGAGCCGGTAATAGCATTAAACTTACTTTCATATTTTTTGGCATTATGCCTTGCTTTATCAATGTAACCCTTGTCATTTTGCATAAATTGTTCATTATCTTTTTTAAATCCATAAGCTTCTAATTTCGCTTCTCTTGCTTGGAAAGACTTCGTACTCATAACGTTAGCTACATTACAGTCTTCTCTGACACATTGCTGGTGAGATGCATCTTCTTTGGCCTTTTCTCCAATGCTTGGTAGATCCCCAAGATCAAGAGTTTGATGACTTGCCTTACCTTCTTTATTCTGCAAAATCTCGTGCATTTTATTTACACCCTCACCACCTCTAGCAAGCTCCTCAAGTTTTGGCGTAGAACCTTTTGCAACACCTTGCGATTTTTTATAAATTTCTTCAGGGCTTAAACTATCTGCAGATACATCTACGCAAGGCTCTAGTGCTAGCAAAAACAAAGCAACCAAGTAGAAGGTATGATATATCTTAAAGTTCATCATCATTATCACTGCTTTGACTTGCCCTTCCTGGCATGCTTTTAAAAAAGTCTTCAATCAAGCCTTGTTGCCTTGCCATATTTTGATACATCTCTGCTACGCCAGGATTACCCTTATTTGCTTCATGGTCTGCCATCTTCAAAAAGCGCTCTTTATTGCTGATATCTTGTTTCAGTACTTTTGTTTTATCGAAACTAGAAAACATATCTTCAATTGTGTAAGTATGCTCATATTGATCACTAGTAGCATTTGGATCAGTAATTAGCTTACCTTCCTTTAGGGCTTGAGCTAATTTCTCAGCTAACTCTTCCTCTGTCTTACAAGTCTTGGCTATCTCTCTACCAACTCTATTGTTCCAAAGATCCATATTCTTCTCTGCCTTAAGCTGTTCAGGAGTTAGTTTATGAGCTTTTGAAGCACGATAATTATCGTATTCATTATTTACTTCATATCCTTGCCCAAGTAAATTTGCTGTTACTTCTCCAAATTTCATAGCAATCCTACCACTAGTATAAGCATGTCTAAATGCATCAAGTTTAGTATTACCCTCAGCTGCAATAAGCCTACCATCTTCGCCATATTTTAGCGGAATTGGCCCAACATATTTTTCATACATTTTGATAGATTTATCTCGTTCTGCTTTTATAAATGATTTTAAAAAATTCATGTTTTTTTACTCCATAATTGTTGTTAAGCCTTGATCATTAAATACGAACCGAGCTTTATCAGTGAAACAGTCTGATTTTAAGTCATTCAAAAAGCTATTAGATAACGTCCATCTCTTAATCTGTAAAACAGCCACTTGCCTGCCATGACTCATAAACTGAACGTTATATATGTTATCGTCTGTACTTACAGAACCCTCTATTTCATTTAATATATTCCCTGAACTATCGTAGAACTTGTCACAGTAGGGTGGATAAATGCAAATAGCGTCCCACTCAAAAGTCGCTAATTCTTTTACAGATACTTCGTGAGCTCCAAGCAGCAAATGCTCTCTTATCTTTTTTTGAAATAAATAGTTATCATAACTCACCAATATCCCTGTGCTGTTAACGACTAAATATACCCAGAAGAATAAAATCAGTAACAGCATGCAAGACACAGAGAAAAAAATAGCTAATCCAAAAAACTTTAATAAAACCTTTATCATAATTTAGCTCTTACCTTTTGAAATATACTTTCGAAGCATATATGATAACTCTGTACTGCTTTAAGCTGAGTGTAGGGATTATTTAGAAAATCTTCTAAACTATTAATACCGTCTTTTCCAGTCCACGCTCCTCTCCAATCATTTTTTCTTGTACCATCACCTTTATAGTAACCCACATCTTGTAATGCAGCTTCTCCCATTTGAAAAAGACCAGCATATCCAAACTTGTTTAGCACCCGTGGATTATGGCGTGACTCATTGTATGCTAACTGTTCATAGAATTTATTAGGATAATTTATCATATGTACCTCTGTTAAAATTGTTGGTTAACTAAAAATTCAAGGAATTAACTTTAAAAAATAATTATATTCCTTACCTGTCCACCTCCATATATTCCAATCATTAACATTACCGTCGAATGCTAGATCGTGATAACCATTGTTTGTATGATCTAAGATTATTGGGCCTTCCTGGGTAACTATGGAGATTAAAGGAATATAGTGAGAAGCCTGCTTGGTTAGAATTGTTAAATCACACCCAGAAGATCCACAAAGCCCGGAATTAAAACAATGCGCAAAGATTTCCTTCTCGCCGTCTTGATTTAAATCGTAAACATCTATTACAATTTGATCTTGCTTAAGCTTAGGCTCTTCTCCTAAGATGCCGTCAAAATATTTCGCCAAATAATAGTCATAGGCTATCTTTCGCTCATTTTGATACACATCGTTTTTATCTCCCTCTTCTAAGAAATTAACTTTATATCCAACAAGACTCTTTGGAGTTAATTTTTCTATTGGAGCAGGAACTTTAGGAAATCCTGAATCATGCTCATATCCTTTACGATCCCATTTCCATACATTCCATTCGTTAGAATAATCAAAAAAAACTAAATTATAATATCCATAGCTCCTTTGATTAAGCACTGCAAGATTATGCCCATGAAGATACAAGCCATAGATATTATTCGAAAATCTTAGGGGTTTATAATCCCCATTATCTCTTTTAAGGACTATAAAAGCGCACCCTGTAAGGTCGCAATACTTAGTGTTGTTAGAAAAATGAACTAAAATTTCTTTCTCACCGTCTTGATCTAAATCATATACATCTATTCCAATATGTTCTTTTCGCAAATAAGCTGAGTCTTCTTTAGCAATGTTATCTGCATACTTTTCTAAGTAATATTTATAAGCAATCTCTCTTTCTTTTTCATAAGGATCGTTTTCACTCTTTCCATATATAAAATTGACCTTATATTTTATATTATCTTTAGGTGTAAGTTTTGATTCTGACGCTTGAATGAACAGCAAATAAAACATCACTGATGCTATTAAAGCAGTAAGGAGAATAATTATTCTAATTTTCCAATTTAGCGCCATAGCTTTATTCCAATATAATAAATTTCCAACATCTTCCCTCTAGCTTAAGAGCCGCGTCCTCGTCATAATGGTAAGGGGAAGGATCATCTTTGCGCATGAAAACCATAAAAAGATGCATGCCATCAGCAAAACTGACACTGCTAGTATCGCAGTATATAAGATTGCTTTCTTTGTCACTGATTTAATGACCATACTAATTTTTCCTCTCATAGAGATGAATATATATAGTGGCCATTACATAGCCATATTTAAGTGTAATCATGCCAGCTGCATATGCGTGACAAAATGCATCTGCTTCGTCATGATAAAAATCTCCCTTATAATAAGGGTTTACCTTTTGAATGTATACTCCACGCCCTTGTCTTTCGAACTCCTCATATTTTTTAGGTATCACGTAGAACTCAAAAAACCCTACAACAGCAATTGAAACCGCTATTACTGATCCTGCTAATATTGCGATGTATAAAATCATTTTCTTTTTTGTCATATTTTTTTCTTCTCCTCCTTTATTTTGTTAAGTGCTCTTAAAGCAAAATCTGACATCTCTCCCCTTAAAGCTGCTTCCTCTAAGGCGTAGCTTACACTTGCCGACCCACTAAATTTATCTGACTTATTTGCAGATACTAAAACTATTGCCGGCACTGCTTCGATTTTATGCTCTTTAAAAAGCTGAGGGTCAATATCAACAATAAGCTTTTGATCGTTACCTAAATCCATAGCAGATATGGTCTTTTTAAAATCATTCTCTACAAGACCCCTGATCACTATGCGGCCACCATAAAGCTCTACTTGCTTCTTATACTGAAGCAATAATTCCTTTGGCATCGAAAAGCTCACGAAAACTATTAACCCTTGAGCTTTGTTTGCTTTATCTTGAGTAGATAAATTTTTGCTATTTTGGATGATTTGCTCTAGGAGACTGCCCTCTTCTGCTTCTAGCTTTTCAGAGTGTTGCTTAAAGCCAATCTCAGCTTGCTTTACTGTTTTTTGCGCTTCATTCTGATATTTTAAGGATCTTTCTTGGTTGGTTTTAACAATTTCTTGATGCAAGGGTACTTCTCCTATAGTTTTTGCTCTAACCTGATCAACTACTTCTTGATTAGAAACAGCGTTACTTCCTTGCGTAACTAAAGTTACTGCTACCAACAAACCCTTAAAAAGATACTTTACGCGATGCAACAATTTCTTTTTCTCCATATTAGATAGCCAAAATCCTCTCCTATTTTTGGTACTTCTTTGCGCGATTCAAATGTTATAGTGGTCTTACCAAACTGCTGACATTTAGCAGGATTTGGATTTACCATCTGATATCTGTAGGTACTCTTCTTCATGATGAAGCTCTTGCGCTTGTGGCAGGTATCTTTCATATTGTTAGCTGCTGTTTCGTCAGCTATGCCAAGGCGGTGCATTTTATATACCATCCTCTCCGCAGCATTTGTCGATGCTTGAACTCCTCCTATATGACCGTTAATATTGTTATTCATTGGATACTGAGAACCTTGACAGCCACTGCACCAATGGAGGGTATCTCTGGCAAGTCCTACGTTTGCTGATAAGCAATCAGCAGCGCATGCTGTCTGCGCTAAGATATTGTTATATAAAAATGCTTCAGGATGTATGATATTAGAAAGTTCATCGTCCAGAGCCATTGGATCTAATTCGCTAATGTAAGCAATATCAAAACTACTCCGCTCGAGACACACAAAGTCCATAAATAGCTCTAGCCAATAAAGAAGTGGATACATGTAATAATGGACATACCACCTAGAGATCTTGGCGCTGGTAGCTTTTGATCTGGTACCCATATCACGCTTTATGCCAACATCCATATTCATACCGCCCATATTGACAAAGCAATATGGCTCATGTGATACATCAACAAGTCTTACAGGCTCCCAAAATCCCCCGATAATTCCAACTCTAATGGGTGAGTCACAAGCACATACTGGCGAAGAGGGATTTTTGGTGTCCTTAGCAACGTTTGAATCATAAAGCTCTATCCCACCTAACGTCACCGGAAATAAGCACTCCCAACATACATCCGTTATGGGATTTACAAACTTACCGGTACAATATTTTGCACTTGCTGGTAGATAAGTGAAGAAGAATAATAAGCATAACGTTATCTTAGAGGTCATTCTGGTGCCTCCATTTTATTAATTGCTACTTCCGTTATTTTTAAAGAAAGCCCACTTTGAGTAACGACCGCAGGTACATGCTTGATACCTAGCTTTGACGTCAAAAAACCAAATTGATCAAAGTAAATCCATGTTTTATGTCGCTTTTGTAGCTTTAATGGCGCGCCACTAGTTAAGATAATCTTTGCTTTACCATCTAAAGCTTTTTGTCGTTTTAAAGCATACTCTACCTGTAATATACTATCGCCGTTTATAAAAATAAGCGCTTGAGATAAGCCAACTTTTTCAAGGGGGTTAATCTTTGTTCCTCGTGGGTAGATAAGTTCGTTTCCACTACCTCGCACATCCTCATCCAAAGTAAAGGTTGGATCATAGTAGTACGTTCTATCTTCAGCGGCATCTGTAACCTCAATAACTGTTTTTGGTCTCTCAACATTTGCTCTTACCTTATCTTGCATTTCTTGATTTAATTCATTTAGATCGACCTTGGCTAACTGGTGTTTGATATACTCTATTATGTCTTGTTCTTTTATCTCATAAACGTGTCCCACTACCCCGAAGTCTTTAGCTAAAGCACCCAAAGTCCCTAAACATGTGTAACAAATTATGCTTAAGATAAAGCTTTGCCAATAGCTTCCCATTTGTCCTTACCAATTAACTTAATTATTACCTCTTCGGTGATATCTATCTTGTTAACTCCGCTATATAGCTCATATCCTTGATTATTCTTTTGTTGAATAAGAACTGGGTGCTTTGAGTATCCATTTAAATATTTACTTAAATCTTTCATTGTAGCTTTAAGGCGTTTTTTGTCTTCTTCAGCTAAAGTGGTGTTGGATAAGTCTTTATCAGCAAGAGCAAGACCCATCGATGTTAGCTTTAAAAATTTAGCTTCATTTAAAATATAAACTTGACTACGATCCTTAGTTTCATAGTATTGCCCAGAAACAAAGCCCACAAAAAATAATAATACTATTGCTGTGAGATAAGTGATCTTTTCTAAGCGCTTTGATTTAGTAATTTTATCTTGCATTCTTTTCCTCATTTATTAAATGTTCAATCGCATCTTCTAATGAATGGCCGTGGGCTCTTAATTTCTGAATTTGCGTTACATCTTCTGCTTTTGATGAATAGAGCTTGGCCGAGAATGCATCCAAGTTTAGGCGCCCTATGCACCATGCACTTGATGAGTGCCTGATCATCATTTCTGAAAAGCACCCCTTCTCTCCTTTTAACGAGCAAGCGATATCTACCTCCCCTCGTCCCATACCAAGTTGCTCTTTTAAGATTTTCTCATCTTTGCTTTCTGCAGAGAGTAAGATCCGCCAATCACTTTGCGATAGAACTGCTGCCGCCGCTTCCGATTTGCTTTGCGCAAAATCTGAGATGCTTTGCGTTGCAACAATCAGACTACCATTATATTTACGAGCTCTTCTGGCAATACCTTCAATAAATCCTTTGATTGCGTCATGCCGAAGTAATCTCCAAGCTTCATCTATAATGAGAGACGTTCTCCTAGTACGAGCTTGCATTTTAATGTACACAAGGAATACTACCATTAAGAGAACACTGGTTTGTAATACCTCATTTGATTCTAAACTACTTAACTCAAACACTGTCAAAAGGTTATCTATAGAAAGGGTTGCCTTGCCATTATAATAAGGGGCATACCTAGAGTTAGCATAATCCTCGAGTACATAGGCAAGTTGATCTGCTATATCTTTTGTCTGAGTCGTTCTAAGCCTCGAGTCATCCTTTAATAAAAGATAGATATCCCTAAAACCACCGGTGCTACCCTTTTCTTGCAAAACAATCTGTACTGCTTTTTTTAAAATTTCTCGGTAAAGCCCAACTTCAAAGCTCTTGGTGTTATTCTTATCTATGTTAGTAACGATGCAAAGTATAGATACAATAAGTTCGATTAATGGCTCTTCAAAGTCTTCTTTATAATCTTGAATATTAAAATTTTTCTTATCAAGGCAAAGAGAAAATGGATTAATGCAAAGAAGTTGACCTTTAAAATCAACAAAGTCGCCACCTAATATTTGCGTACTATTCTGAAAGCTCCTACCATCATCAATTACTACTATTTGCCCCTGTTGCCTCAAAATCGATGTCATGTATTCTTGCAAAAACACCGATTTACCACTACCAGATTTACCAACTACCACAATGTTGTAGTTGCCGTTAGCACTTGATGCATAATTATCAAAAAAGAATACCTGCCCTCTTCGACCAACTAACATCATTAACGGATCTTGAGCATTTTGAGCATCTGCAAATATTGGCAGTAGGCTACTGTAAGCTGAGGTAATTAGGGTCGTAAGGCCTTTATTCTTTTTTAAAAAATTCCAGTGCTCTGCTTGTTGCATCGGAAGAAGATTAAGTAGATTATTTAAACAATCGTATTTGATTTGATTTAGCTTGAAGCCCAACTGATAAAAATGATCTATCACGCTCATAGAAGCATGTGCTTCATTTAAAACACCATCTATAATTGCAACTACATACATGCATCCTGAAGCAAGTTTAGCGCCTTTATCTATTTCGCCAGTAATATAGTGCCAGTCCTCCATCTCTTCCTTCATTGCTGGTACAAAGCTAACTAATTTGGAAGTAGTTTGATTGGTTCTAATTACCCTCATTCTAGTTGCTTTCTGTTCGCTATCTCTTGCACTATCAGACCTGTAGCCAAACGAAATAAAAAAAGGAAAGCCAAGCCCCCTACCACTATCAAAATTTCCAACGTAATTAATGCCCTTGATAATCTCCCAGTTGGCTGGCCACTCACTAACCTCGAAGAGGAGGTATTTTTTTGTAGACGCGCCGTCCTTAACTTCAGCAAAATGAGGGTGCTGGATATATTCTGGATTTGATGAAAACTTTAGCAATGTAGAGTGGCCATTTTGGCCACTCTTAAGTGTCTCTTGCTGTATATTTAAGATCTCAGCCAAGTAGTTATTCAGGTGATTTGCATTCCAAAACTCATGTAGACATCCAAGACTTGCAAACGCCTTGGCAACCTTAGCTCTAACCTCAGTTATCTTACCCAGCAAAGCATCATTATCACGCTCACTTAAACCTTTATCAAAAGATATGCAAAAATATAGCTCGAAGTTCCTTAAAATCACTTCGCTTCCTTTGCCCCAAAGCCCTAAATTACAGCCGCTCAGAAAAAATCTACTTCTTTTTTCTGATAAGGTTTTATAAATGCCGCATACGCTTCCTGCATCTACCCAAGTCTCCACCAATGGCCTGATGTTCGGAGACGCATACATAATCACCTGCACTATTGACCCACTTGGAATCTCATGAGCAATTATTTTTTCTAAGGTGCTGATATCAGTCTGACTAATGCCGCTAAAGGGTCTTAAGCTTAAAACAAAGCCATAGGTAGACTTGTTCTTAAAGATATTTGACTCAAGGCACTCTTGATAGTTCAAAAAATCTGACAGATATTTTTTATCTTCAGATTGGGGAGTTTTAGGTTTTTTAATACCCCTCCAAAGTGCTTGTAAGGTTTTAGAACACTTAAGCTTTTCTTCAGGTAATGCTGCAGTCTGGTTACTCAAGCTCTACCTCTTTAGTTTCAACTTTCTCAAAGTCCGAATAGTGCTCTTTGATTAATACTACGCGGCTATCCTGTCTTTTATGAGCAGAATCAGCATTTAAGATAATATGCTTTCTTGCGACTTGATCCGCGTAAACAATAGAGCTACAGCCTATCCCTTCTGGGTTCTTACATGTCCAGGAAGACTTATACTGAGAGCAATTGCTAAGTAAAGTGCTGCTGACTAGCAAAGCCGTTAGTTTTAAAATGTTTCTATTTACCATAGTCTTCCTCATTTAACGAAAACCCCTCTTGGAACACTAAGTCCACCCCGACACCTTCGTTGATAGAGATCACGGGCTGGTACTGTTCTGCTCGTTTGATCAAATAATCCGACAGTCGATTTGAAGACTCATTAATGCCTCTACCAAGTCCAGATCCTAAAATACTTTTCGCTGCATCTTGTCCCTTTTGTTTAACTGCAAAGCCTGAAGATATTGCATAATTTGGTTCATATACCTGGTTCACGCCGCTACCTATACCACCAACAAGGCCAGATAAAAAGCTCTTGGTAACCAGGTCTCCTTCCCTACTGATAATCTCACCTCTAATACCAACCTTACCGCTTGAGGTAACGTATCCTTTAACTGGCACTTCAATCACTGTACTTGGCGATTTTGCGCAGGTCATAACAACAGGCTTAAGATAGGCTTTCTCGGAGGATAAGTCTCCAATAGCCTGGCACTGCACAATGCATCCCATAAGCACGCCTGTTGTTAGGTAATCCTTACCAAATCCTGCAGATATCACTTTACCTACAATACGAAGCAGTACCTGCCTTGGATCAGCTTCTGCGCTAATTCCAATCCCAGCATCTACCCCTGAGATCATTTTTGCTTCCACATAGCTCCCAGCTGGAATATAAGCTCCTATCTTCTTTATTTTGATTTTAGATTTGTTCTGCGTGATTTCTATAGGGTTCACCGCAGGTTGTTGGACGTTTACACTAGAGTTTGTGCTTTGTTGCTCGAGCAGTCTACTTTCATACTGATCATGCAATTTCTTTTCAAAATCCTTTAAAATTTCAGCTAGCTCTTTTTTAGTGATGCTTTCTTTATTTAAATATTCATCTAACTTCAGTTGATTTTCTTGGACAAATTTTTGCTGAAGCCTTAAGTCTAAAAGCTCCTGCTCAGCTTTCTCAAGCCAAGTCTTTTCATGAGTCACTCCATTGCTTAAGTTTTTAATGTCAACCTTTGTTGAAGGAGCTTGTGATGTTTTCTTAAGTTCTCTTTTATCAAAAACTCCAGAGTCAACTGCGCTACTTAAAAAAATCGCAGCAACTAATAAGGATACAATAATTAAGATCAGCGCTATACCTACTCGTTTATGCTTCCTTCTAACCTCAACATTATCAGTACCATCAGCAATAAAATACTTGCTTAAAGTGCTCCTGACTTTATCAATTTGAGATAGTATTCGTTTCTTTGTATTCATCTGCTCGCATTTTTAAGTTTTATAAGTAAGGCACGTTCGCCAGGTCTTAAAATATCCTTTGTAATATAAACTGCATCTGTTTCTGCATCTAAGTAGAGGTGTCTGTTAAGAGTAATCGTTTCTTTTGAATTATTAGCAATAAGGTGCTTCTCCGCCGCAATGCCCTCACCATGCCATCTAGAAATTAGGTAAGATCTAAAGCCATTTTTATCTTTATAAGAAGATCCTATATCTTTAACTTTATAGAAGAGCGTTCTATCATCAGATTTTATAGCTTTTATTAGCTTGGAGATTTTCTTCCTGAATATATATTCGCCAGTCAGTTTACCTCTACTATGATACGTTGCTACGGCGTCAAGTTTTTGTAGGTATTTTGTTTTTATATGAATTTGCGTTGCTGGAATATCTTTAGGGGTAGCGATGATTTTGTAGGTATTGCCGCTCTCTGTGTTAACGAAGAAATTAAGAAGCTTATGGGCATTTGGTTTGAGGTATAAGTTCTCATCGACTATCTCGTAGTAGAACTCACCATTTAGTGTAAAAATTTGCTTGATCTTATCGCCAGCAAAGACAAAACGAGAAAGTTCTCGCTCAGATATAGTAGCAACAACAGTGTCATTATTTTGTACTTGGAATTTTTGCAAGTCTTCTGCGTATCCGGCCAGACTAAAGCATATTAAAAAAACTGCTAGGCAAGAAAAGGTTATTCTTTTAAGGTTTAGCATCTATAACCTCCTCCCACCCAACAAGCTTCACAAGCCCAAACCTATTGTCAAACACCAGCCTGTATCTCTTATAATTTTCCTCTATCTTTTTATTGTTGACGTAAACTTCTAGATATCCCGAGAACGTAACCTCTAGCTTTTGTGGGTTAATTTCAAATCCGTCTTTGTTAAAGACATAAAAGTACCTCTTAGATTTTATGTCTTCGGTAAATTGCTCTAACTGCTTACTAAAATCAGGGCGGCTTTTAGATGATACTTGCTTTAAAATCTGTTCCACATTATAAGCAAAATTCTCATGTCTGATATTAAACAGTAGCTGCATAATTTGCTCTGCTCTATAAAGCAGATAATCTTCAGATACTGAAACTGTGCTTATAGTCATCTCTTTATCTATGGTCGGCACCAAAACTACCGTTCTCTCGATCCGAGCCAAAGATACCGCCAAATAAACATTGATAGCTAGCATTACTGTCGCAAGAGTTCCAAAGAGAGTACGCTGAGCCTCAAGCGAGATCACTTTTATCATCTCTAAACTTAACCCTCCTCATATGTCCCAGTATCCCTGTTCTCTTGGTAAGCTCTGCAGGAAAGTACCAATAGATGAACCTCTGTAAATTACGAAACAGAACTTGAGAGCGAAAACGTGAGTAAATATTGGTAACCAAAATAGCAACAGGAATACCTATCATCCCCCACTCAAACATCATGAATACGTAGTATATCAACATACATACCATCACCAAATCGAGTGGCACTCCTAAAAATCTTGTCGGCCTATCTAGAGTTCTGGGGATTTTCATAAAAAACCTTAAGCAAACATCCAATCTATAATGGTCTTTGCGTTCCCAAGCAGAAATCCTATCCCAACTGGAGTCAAAATTACCGCCTTGTTCATCCCAGCCACAGCACCAAGCACCGATAGCAATAAACCCACTGCCATAATTACCTTACCAAGGGTGCCACTTAAAGAGTTGAGTATCTTATCTAGCATTGGGCTAAGTTGTGTAGATGCATCAGCACCTTGCGCCAAAGCGTAGTTAGCCGCAAATAAAATAAACACAAATAGGAATGCTTTCGCATAAGTGTTTATTTGGTTATCTGTTAACTGCAGGGAAATTCTTTTTGCTCCCGATAAAGCGCCTTGGCTCTGGAATTTTAAAAATTTAAGCATAAACTACCTCATTAAAGTTAAATGTTGTTATACGAGCCTACCGCCAGTGAAGATCGATAGCACTACTTATCTCCTTCACTTTTTTAGCAAAGTTTTCTAGCCCAGCTTTAGATAACTCGGACTCTAGATGCTCCAATGCTTTTATTAGCAAAAGCCTTGTCTCCGTCTCTTGCTCTGGCAAGCACGACTCAAGCTTCTTGATGATTTCCTGATACGAAAGATATTGCTCCATAAGAATAAACCTTCTCCTCTATCTAAATGCATAACCACGCCGCAATGCTTTAAGCCTTGCTTAGCAAAAACAAAAATAATTGACTTTCTCTGAAATCTAACTAAGATGAAGGGTGAAAAAGGGTGTCTTGTTAGATTCCAAAAAAAGCTTGAAATTATAAAGTTTCAGGCTTTTTTTTATGCCTGCTTTATTTTTTCTAAAAGCTAGTATATAATAAAAAAGTAACATGTCAAGCAACAAAGCGTCGCAAAATTGCAGGTAAGATGAATGTCTAACGCAGCAAGAAAATATATAGCAGATTATTGTAAAAAAAATGACCTCAGTGCTTCAGCTTTTGAGCATCAAGTAGGAACGTCTAAAGATGCTATCTACTCCTTCCTTACTGGGAAAGTAACAGATTTAAAACTAAGCACAGCAATAAAAATTGCCGATGCCTTATCAATTTCTTTAGATGAACTAGTAGAAAGACAGGAAATTTTAAAAAAATTCTTACCCAAAACCGGAAAGAAACTAAAGCACAACCATAAACTCGCCATGGAAATCTTCTCCTATGTAAATCAGTGTGCTGAAAACAATAAAAACCACGAGTATAGCTTCAGAGACATCATGTATGCAACCAATGAAATATATGAGTATTCTGCAGAAAATAATTTAAATTGCATGGATAAAAAATTTGCAGAATGGTTCTGTAAAAATCAGATGCACTCTCTAAAATAACTCGTCAATTCTTCGAGACCTAGCAGTAAACTTACCAAAAATCTCCTGATGCTCTAGCATGTAATGTCTCATATGAACTTTCCTATCAGCAAGCTTAGCTGCCATCACTATCTTCTCTAAGATATATCCATAAAAATCA
>Ga0075163_10002391_pt1 | contig 25303 bp, 29 predicted proteins | sample JI1023141ADNA_FD_71478 | JGI IMG/M metagenome (GOLD analysis project Ga0075163, IMG submission 71478) | Wastewater effluent complex algal communities from Wisconsin, to seasonally profile nutrient transformation and Carbon sequestration -... | ecosystem: Engineered > WWTP > Effluent > Algae... | reverse complement strand
ACGACCGCATCAACCGCTGCGAGTACGGGTGTGTCTCTACATGTCTTCGTTACGCGACCATTCGAACCTGAAACGGCCAGAGCGAACCGATCAAGAACGGCACCATTGTTATTGGTGGCGGTCCCATAGGTCAGAACGACACTTCCCTTCTTCTTGGTGAAAAACGGCTCGAACTCGATAAACAGGATGTTACCTTCGGAGTCCGTTTCCACTCTAATATCGCTGTCTGGGCTTACTTCTAGTTTAACCTTCATTTTTCACCCCATGCTTGTGTGCAGTCCGTACGTCCACTGGATTCAGTCCCTGATGCAAAGCTGCGGCAAAATACCGCATGTCCTCCGCTGGATCGGCAAAAACTAGCTTTGGTCGAATGTGCGGTTCTGTTGATTGCTTAAAGTACGCTTTAAACTTACTCCCATTCAATCCAAACGCATACACGGATGTCCTTCGCAGTTGTCCGTGATAGACCAGGATTCGCTCTTCCGCAAGAGGGTCGGTGATGTCTAATGACTGCTCGCCTATCCCGGCGACTTCGCCCAGCCGACTGTAGGATAGCGTTATAGATACTAGCCAATCACTTAACGTCTTCCAGTGTTCTTTTTGGACTGCCCACAACACGTAATTCCAGTCTGGATTACCGTTGTGGGCTTCAAGTCCGGTGAAAATGGGTTTGGCAAATTTGCGGTAGTGCAGTTTGATCTCTGTACCGCTCATGTACATCAAGTCGGCAAATGGGGCGTCGCGGAATCCTCCGTGCAGATACAGAATGGCAGGCGTGAAGAACACAAACTCAGACTCGAACCCTATCAAGTTCCTCGCCTGCCCTACGTTAAATTCGTATTTCTGAATAAACCCGTTCTCATCCAACACCGCCACGCCTTTTGAAACGAGGCCTTCCTTGTGTGGTACAACTACGCCGTCCATAGCTATCCTCGTTTTAGTCGTTTAAGAACCCTAACTGCGTCGCCAGTTCGATCGCGATTTTCGCGTCCTGCTCTGGGTTATTTCCTGGGCCGTTCCACTCCTTAGTTAGTTCGTCCCAGATCGGCCCGTCTGCTTCGTCCAAAGGCCTCCGCTGTTTCAGCACGTACGCGAGGGATAGTCCGTGACAGTCCGGCGGATACGCTAATGCCGCGATATCGCAACAATGCCCACCGCACCACAGGCTTAACGGACAAGGTTTGTTCACTGCGGGAAGCGAACATTCCAGACCCAAAAGCCACAAAAACGATTGCGGGGCAAAGCCAACGAACATAACAGACGGATCCTTGTACGCCCCTAAATTGTTATGCCAGGCTTCTGGATACGTCTTCACCAGGTAGTTACGCGCACGCACCGCTGCCGAAGCTTTGTTGGGATCCGTCGGAGTCTTGTACATTAACGACTTTATGCGAACCTCGTCGGGACGTTTGTCGTTAACGCCGTTAGGGTCGATTATGCAGATCTCGTCAAGCATTCCGGTGTACGGAATGTTCTTCGCATTTTCCAGGAAAGTCCTGCGCTTGTTTTCCACATATTCCGCAATTTTAGCGGGATCCGTGTAGCTGGTGGGAGCTTTAAAGGTCAAAGCCTCCGCAGCTACGGAATCGCGAAGTCGCGTGCGGTAGCCAACAAACAGCTTCATAACTTTACCCATACGTCTCCTAAATAACGACGCTAGGCAAGATCAGGGCACTTGTACCGTAAGCGTCTAGTGTGGTTTTATCGACAAAGAGCACTGTAGCGTTGTTACCAATCACGACTTTGTATTGGTCAGGTTTGCCGTCCTCTTCGCCGGTGCTAACGGTAATAGTACGCAAATGGGAGAAAGTGCGTAACTGCTCAAAGTCCGGCAAAGTCGTGTCTGGTGGGTTCCAGTCGTCCGTTGGTACTGTCGCTACCATGGCAGCACCTAACTTCTCGGTCCAGCGTTTAAGTCGCTTGTGGGCGTCCCCGGCACGCGCAAAGCGACTACGCCCAATAAACCCTGCCGCGTTTGCCTCCGCAAGATCATCCACAAGCAATAGATCTATCGGGGCACCCGTGGTGGGTTCAATGTACCTCGCGACCATTGTGTCCAAGGCTCGATCCGTATCTGCAGCTGCATGCCAGGCTGTGGGGGCCAAGCGAACTAATCTCGCGTGCTGCTCTCCTGGCTTAGGTGCCCGGTTAAACATCCGCAAAACGTTGAACTGCTCTTCCGCAGCTAAGACTCTTGTGGAGATCTCGTCGAATAACCACTGCACTGCGTTGCGCCACCCGACCAACACCAAAGCACGATCCCTGGAAAGCGACAATCCTTCATCTACCGGGCTGTGTTTAAAGCCGATCGGTAGCGGTGTGTTTCGGCGCTTCTCGTTAGCTTCTGCCACCGCAGCCATTTGGGCTGCTGCGTCTGCTTCCGTGTGCGCGTCGATCGTATCTGCTAGCCACGGAAGGATGGTGTTAGCCACGTTCGCCATCAGGTCATGCTCGTTGAACGGCTTCGCGGCCAACCACATGGCGTACTGCACGGTAAAGTCGGCCAGTTCTGGTGGTAGCTCTCCAACCTCTTCCATGTCTTCCTGTGCCCGCTGTATACGATCCTGCAACTCACGATACGCTACAGCGTATGCTTGTCGCAAACCTACCATGGTGTGCACGGTAGCTTCAAATCGCTTGTCACTGGCCTTGAGGGTCTCATACGCTTCACCGCAGGCCTCTAAGGCCTTCTGTGCTTCTGTCTTGGGTGCGGCTCCCGGTAGCACAGAAGACAGCTGTCCACCCAACCGAACAGCGGGCCTCGTATCCGTGAGTTTACGCACCTCACTTAGCTTGTCGAGGTCCGGCAATCGTTTCTTAGGCTTGAGAATATCCGCCACATCAACGTTGCTTCTTTTCGGTCCTGGCTTTTTCTTTTTCTTTGTCATGATTTAAAAACTACTTTTTAGATTTAGGTTTCGCGGGCTTCTCTTCCGTGACGGAAGCTTCTTTGATTCGACGGTTTCCTTCCAAGACACAACGCTTGGATAAATCGTAGCCCTGCCACTTTCTTGCGTGCTTAGCGCACGCGACGCCGCTGGAACAGGTACCAGCAAACGGATCTAAAACGAAATCACCCGGGTCACTGCAGGCGAGCAATATGCGTTCCATAATAGGAACCGGGATTTGATTTGGAGAATGGTTCTTGCGTTCTTTGAATGTGCCGCAAACTCGCGACTCTAACCAAACGTCCTTATCTCCGCCCATATAAGGCAGCAGTTGTTGATGCAAAAGCATCCACGTGTCGTCTGGTAGCCTTCCTTTTGCGTCGGCACGTTTGTCTTTGTAGATCAACTGCCGGGCGGAAGGTACCAGTAAAAGCTCGGGATTGAAGGTAAAGGACGTTCTGTCTTTTACGTAATACAAGAGGTGACAATGGCTCCGAGTAAACTTCTTCCGACAATTCTGTCCAAACGTAAACGCCCAGATCACGTGCTGGCGTTTGTGTAGCCGCAACTTTTGTTTGACAGCCACGTCTATCTCAGACACCCATTCGTCCGGAGCGAATATCCACATCGTACCTCGCTTATCCAAAGCCTCGTTGGCCGCAGTAAGCCAGGACAAAGTCCAGTCCATGTATTCCGTGTAAGATTTGTTGTCTGAATACGAATCGTAGGCCTGTCCGTAGTTGTACGGCGGATCCGCGATAATTAGATTCGCTCGCTGTTTAAGTGCCCGCATTGCTGTTATGCAATCGGCTTTGGTCGCAACTTGCGTCATGCCTTCTCCAGTTGTCTCTGCAGATATTCCACCAACAATAACGCATCCCCGCGATCGTGGTCTTTCTTGCGTTTGATGTCCGCTCGCGGGAAGAACTTTAAAGCAAGAACTCTGCCAACATCCTTGTCGGCCCCAAGCAGGTTAAACGACTCTTTCCATACGGAAGGTTTTTCCTGTCGGATGTTGTACCCCTTTGACGTCAAGAATAAGGGCCACATAGCGTACGCACGGTTCAGCATGATCTCCGCATACTTACGCCCGCGTTTACCGATCGTGGGTGGTATCTTTTCTAGGATGACATACACACGATCCTGCACATCATCAAACATCGCGAACAGGTCTATGATCGTGCGTAGATCAGGCTCGCGATCTGTACCGATCACTGTCTTGGACTTTCTACCGGTTTCTTTTCGTTCCTTAAAACTTGTCCTGCGTGTCTTCTTTCGTTTGGATTCCGTCCTGGGAATATCCACGGCGCAGTAGAACTTATGACACTTCATAGCAATAGCCCCGGTGGTACCGGGGTCTATGCCGATCAGAATCATATTGGTGTGCTTCTTGGCCTCTTCAACAAAAGCTTTCACGATCTCAAGAGTTGTTCTTTTGGGCAGCTTCTTTGATGCAGCGTGCGTGCGAGAAGATTTTGCCCGGGTGTTCTTTGTAGACTTCGCATCTTTGGATTTCTTGTTCACAGATGCTACAGGTTTTTCTTTTCTGGCCAATACTGCCGGTTTGCCCGACAAGGCCCGCGGTGAAGAGGCTCGCATTGATTGCCTTTTTGTCTGCGTTTGTGCTCATGTCCGTCTTTGCTTCCTTATACGTTTACCTGGAGTGATTGTCACTTCGGTTTTGGTTTTCGTCACACGCACAGCGTCCGTAGGAAAGACGGGCGGTGTTTGTGGTTCTGTTATCAACTTGGCGAACTCCTGCATCAGCAAATGACAACAGTAACTGTCTGTCTTAGCGCTGTGCATGTCTGCCAAGGATATGCCGTACTTCGTCGCAAATCCGTACTTCTGGTAGCAGTACTCGTCCATGTTAGATTTAAGTCCTGCCACACGCGTGTACTTAACCCGCAGGAAGTACTCCCGTAGCGATTCTCCTTTCTTCGGGTGTACCCGGACGTTGTCTGGGATTTGCGTAGCTTTTGCGATCGCCTCTGTGTCAATCAGCCGATCACCGAAAGAGAAACCGCGACCAGCCTTATAGGTAAGGAAGTTCGCGGACAACATCTTTTCGTCGAAGTTATGGTTGTGCAGTACGAAAGGCACACCGCGAGATTTGAGCCGATCTGTGAATCGCGAAATGAACTCAAAAGCCTTTTCCGGTTTCATCCCTTCAGCCTTCATCCGCGTCGTATCCATGTGGCACGTTTTGCCAAGCATCGCCATGGAATCGCGTACCTTACGCAGTCTGTTCTGCACCCAGTGCTCTGGGGGCGTTTCTCGCCCGGTCCAGTCAATAACAAGGCTGAGTTGATCCACAACCTTGTTATCTTCCACCAGACAATGCCCCCACTCTGTTATCACGTCCTCGCTGTGTAGGTACCCTGTCGTTTCGGTGTCAACAGCGCAGTAACTACTGGGCCACTGTCCGCCGTATAGTTGCCGAAACCAGTGCGGCCAATAGTTCACTATCACAGTTGCTCCTTATCCGTCGTAAAGGTTCTTGTTACGCAAAGAACGCCAGGCCCTTCGCAGACGTTCTTTGATCCGGTACAGCTTCCGCCGCAATCGACTCATACCCATAAGCAGAGTCAACTTTCGCCCATGCCATCGCAATTGCTTGTACGTATCCGCTGGACCTTGCCCGCCCAGCGTAGCTTCACGCACGCCGCGATGATGCAGGCCAAGCGTAACGACTCCCAAATACGACATTATGATAACTCGCACACACGTCGACACTTCAAACCAGCCGCATCGCGCCAAACACGCGGCCATCGTTTCGTTTGGATTCTCGGCCTGCACCGTTACGAACTTGATTAAAGCTTCGCAACCCTTACCAAGGTCGGTGTCGGATACGTTGTTAAGCTTTGCCAGCTCGACGAGTGCGTCCCAGCGGCCTTCCTCTAAACACAACGCCACCTCTTCGATAATAAGGTGGAAATTGTGTGCCACGTCGCGGTTGACGTTATACAGTCTGGGGTCGTTGCTACTCATTCTGGCTTGTAGTGATGCCACGAGTATCTCCTAAGTTGAAAGTGAGTTTAATGCCTTCTGACGTGTGGGGGAACACCGAAACGTTACCCTACACAACCTCCGCCGCAATCGTACGTGTAATCTCCGATACCGCAGAGATAGTCAAGTTCTTCGATATCTTCCGTACCGGGTAATGGCTCGGTTATTACATCGTCACAGGCGTATCCTGTCCAATCGTCAAGGATCATCCGCCGAGTATATTCACCAATGGCTTCACTCGCTGCTTTGGCAAGAGCGTTGTTGGGATCAGACAATCTCGCAATAACAGCGTCAAAGAACTCTTGCTCGTTATTAGATTCGGCCATAGATCCTCCAATAAAATGGGGCCGACGTCCTGTCGGCCCCACGTTCGTCTGAAGTAAAAGAACTAGTTTAGGCTTTCTTTACTTTCTTCTTCGGTACTGGTGCTTCTTTGCCTTTCTTCGTCTTTGGCTTGGCTTCTGGTTCACCTTCGAACTTTTGAATGGTGCGTTCCAGCCGTTCCACGAATTTCTTGGACACGGTCGTTACTTGCGCAAGCACCTTGTCCTTCTTCTCGGGACTAACCCGCGAAGAAACCATTTCTGAGAGAAACTCTGGTGTAGCCGCATGCACATTGCGAATAGCTTGCTGCAGAGCATAGCTCGCAATAACTTTTGGGCTTGGGGTCTTTTTCGATGTAGCCGCCACGGTAAAAACTCCTGAGTCACGAATTCAAGACAAATTGGATGGTGTAACGTTAGCTATATTCGCTTGGTCTGTCAAACCTTGTAGTGCTTAGGACGCCAAAAACCGTTTTCGTCTTGGTAGAAGTCACCAAACAGCATCGGCTCTTCTTCCTTCATACGAATGCAAATCTTGCTAAAGACGTGCAGGATCTCTTCTTCTGCGATAGGCTCACATCGCATCGTAATCACGTGTCGAAGTGCCCGAAGGTTTCCTGTCCACACGCCGCCCGTAGCGCAACCCATTCCAATACCGCGACGGAACAAACTGGTAAGTTCTTTCTTTTGCTTAAAGGTAGACTCCGGAGCAAGCTCCGTTTTCCACAAAAGCTCCAACACACGATACCAGTCTCGCATGTTGCCGAAATGCCGGGCGAACAAAACACGCGTCGCGTGTTTCTTCTCGTCTTCGTTCAGGTCCCGCAGCTCGTCATTCAAGAAGTCCAACATAGCCTCCAGAGACTCGTAGGGGAACGTACGCAGTCTGTCCTCTGCTTTGGCCGACAGGACGTCTGGACCTTTAATGGAGTCTGGCTCCCAATACGGTACGTTCTCCGCGAACCGAATGAACCGCATAGAACCTTCAGAGATCGCCCAACCTGCTCTGTGGCGGTTCATCTCCGCCGTGAAGACACGAGAGACGTTCTCAATCGCAAACGTGTACACGGAGTGTTCGATCACGCTCCCGTGTTTTACTGTGAGCACGTTATCGAGGTAAGCACCCCAATCCTCACGCACTCGCGTAATGTTCGGATTGAGCGTCTTACTTACCTCAAAACTCTTGTAGCATCGCTTTGCAGCCAAAGCGACCAACAGGGCAGGGTTTGTAACAGCTCCGTCGTCTGGGATTTCGTAAGACGCGGAAACCCCGATGTAATCCAACCAGCGGCGTACTTCGTCCTTGTCTACCTGCGTCTTAGCTACACGAAAGATCTCAATATCTACCGGCATACCTACTCCTTCTGAGTCTCGAAGAAAACGGTGCAGGTTCGTCCTCCTGCACATCTCCGAGGTAGTGTGCAAAGTCTTCGCCTTGGAGAATAGCCCAGTACTGCGAATTGTATTCCCAGTACGTAATGTTTTTGTCGTAGCAATCCTTCCCACATCGGCTACCGCAATTCTGCACGTCGTCTGCCGTTACCTCTACGGTTTCTCGAATTGAACCCCGCGGCAACGTAAGCATATAGGATGGATTTGCATACTTAGGTGTTCTTTTGTTGGAAGTGCTTTCCATGGTACTTTTCCTGTCTCCAAATCTATGTTCATCTGCAATAACGTAGCTTCTAACCACCTCTCTGCGATATTATCCGCACCCAAACAGGGCTCCGCGCACACGGTACAACGCTTCCACAACAAGTGTTCCAGCATATGATGGAACCAACAATAGACATCCAGGTCTGTCAGTCTTTCGTCGCCCAAGCGTTCGTACGTGTTGTGATGCACGCACAAATAGTTGGTCCTGTGGCAACGAACGCCATCCTCTCCTGTAGCCGTAGGATATTTAGAAACGAATTCGCACTGGTATCCAGCCGCTGCGATCCTGCGTTTCTTCTTAGCCCGCCACTGCGGCGAGCTCAAATACTTCTGGTAATAGGCTTGTTCTTGTGGTGTGTAGCGTTCCCGTGGCACGGTAATCCCCTCAACTTGCGACGTCCAATCTAAAAAGTGGTTTTTAGATTAGGACTCTAACCTGCGTATTAACTCGCGAACCCGTGTTAGAGAAAGATCGGAGTCTTCTCTCTTTTGTTTGCTTTGCGGTGATGGCGGCTTACCTTCGTCTATTTGAAAGTAGAGATCCCACAGAGCATAAACCACTGTAGCAAGTTCCTGCTCAGAAAACGTCACCGTACGGGATTTCGATGCCGACGGTGTAGCGAACGCCGTCGGCAATGCCTGCAACAGGTTCGTTACGAGCGTTTTAGCCGAAGATTTTCGTGTCTCGATATTGTCCGTGACAGACAACACGACCTGCCTGCCAAAAATATCCAAATTGATATCTGCCTGCAGTTCACCCGTATCCGCATTCAATAACTGGATGCTGGCCGTATGGTGTCCTGCTTGCGATGTTTTAAGTGCGATCATTACTCCTCCGTGTACGTGAGCCCCATAAATCGCAACCATTCTTTCGCTCTGGCACGCGACCCGAAATTTGCATGTACCGTACCGTTGACGCGAACACTTGCCCGATATCGCACCATATCACGCGTTTCGTCAACGTCGCATAACGTAACTTTGCCGTGACTATATTCCGGATGCCGGTATAGATCATTACCTGCTTTATCGCGGATACGAATGATGCAGTGGTCTAAAATGACGCATCCGCCAGATGCTGTCGGATTTCGTATCAATAGCGGAACTTTCTGCTGTCCCCCGCTGCTAGAAACGTAGCCAGCCACGTCTGATTCTTCTAGCCAATCAACATAGACACCCGGACTGTTTGGGTTTGCGTGTGAGGCCTTAGTATGTCCGAAATGTATATGTATCCTCGCTTTTTCCTTTCTTGCTTTTTCCAAGATCTCTACGACCACGTCAGGCGTCTCTTTGTGATAAAAAACGCCGTTGACGATCTTCGACCTTGCTGCGGCAAACTCTGCAGGGCTCCCAGGCACCAAGACAACATCGGGCGGTGTCCCCACTGGCACGACAACAACTGCAGCAGTTGTTTTACGCGTCTCAGTGTCTGGAGCGTTTGCTGTGATCTGTCTGGCGATCGATTCCGCGTGCTCTTGATTCAAAATGCCGTTGGTCGAAGGATCCAAATAAAACGTGGGTAACTGCTTTGTCGTAACGGTAACGGTGCCGTCACTAGCCGTTTCTGAAATCGATAAAGTAACGGTCACTGCGTACATATCGTGGGTCTTTTGTGAATCTGCCATTCAAGTCCCCTTGTGTTACGGGATATTCAGTTCATCCTTAATACGCGCAATCATTTTGATTACGCTTTCTCGATCCGTGGTGAGGCCAACATTCTTGCCGGCAGACACAAACGATAAATCTATCGTGTCCGGTTTACCGTGCGGGGCTATAGCAATTACGTTGTATAGTTTGCGAAGTTTTCCCTGCCCTACCTGCAACGTGCCACAAACTTCGACCCCTTTAGTCTTGCTCAGGCTTTTCGTGTACTCAGACGCCATCGCATACCCTATAAAAGTCGAAGCGCTTAATAACTGGGAGTCTTCTGGAAACGCTTTAAGCATCTGGTCTGTCACGTCCTTCAACATGCCCGTCAAGTATCCGTGAAAATCAGGACTCTCGTTTGGCGATTTCATGTATACGCCGCCAAGACACACAGACTCCTCAACCTCTTCGCCATCGACAATCTTGGTAGCATGAACCCACGCGTCGTAAGCCTGATACCCTTTGTCTACAGGATCCGGACCATCGCCGTCCCAAACGAAATTATAATCCACTGCCACTTCTGTGGTGTAAGCCACACTTGGCGCAAGTCTTTTCAGCTCTTTAAAAAGTGCACTTGGTTCCATACAGCCTCCTATCGGCAACGCTTACCGTAATCTTCTCCGTTCTGCGCGAGATACCGATTCCGTAATTCACGCCGACGTAGCGTTAACGGGTAGTGGTCGAACTCGTCGTACCCGTGATACTCTGCGACGGCACGATACGCCTCTGCACGCTCCAGAACGTCTTCAGAGCAAAACATGCGAATGAGGTCCTCGACAGACTCACCGCAGTTATCGCTGACGTGTGAAAGATATGTACTGTCTCGCGGGCGAGCCAGCTTCTCGGATTCCGGCTTAGCAAACCACACAGACTTATCCGGATGGAACTTGTTATCGCTAAGCACTCCGTTGATGTACGTGCAACGATCTAAGTCGAAACGGTACACCGTGTAGAAAGGATCGTCAGAATCGTCATCCCGGCGGACAGCTTCAGCTTCAGGCGTGTACACTCCGGTCGTATCCTCGTAGACAAAGAAACCGTCGTGATCTAGCGGATGCAAGTCTCCTAGGTTTCCAATAAACTTCCAAACGGGCTGACTCATAAGTCACACCTCCAAAAACAATGGGGCGACTGGTGTTTAGCCCGTCGCCCCGGGTACAGACGACATATGCCTATTCGTCGCGGAACCTAATAGCTACGGGCTGAAAAGGCACGGACTCTTCCGTTTTCGTCATATAGGCGAACTTCACCGTCAGCTTCTTGCCGACGTAGGTTCTGGCTTCTCGTAGGAACCTTTGTTTCTCCTCGATCGTTCCGGGTGCTGTTACCTCGAATGTGTTCCCTTCAGAGGTTTCACAAACAAAGATGGCACAGTCCGCGTACTTGCCACGACCGTTCTTGAAGTCTGTAACGCAAAACTCTGCGTCTTCGAACGTCTTCACTTTGAGCAGCGTGGCGGAACGTTTACCGGATTCGTATCCCAGTCCGCCGTACCGAAGCATTGCTCCTTCATAACCTTCACTGATGAAGTTACCCTGGCAATGCATCAAATCGGATTCGCTGCGTACCTTTACAGTGTCGACAGGTACGAGCAGATCTGAGGTGTCCAGTTTGACGAATTCCGACGCAATAGCGTACCGGGTGGAAAAATCCGCACCGGACAACATGGCATCGTAAACGTGGTAACTCAGTTGGGCAGTCTTAGTGGATTTTCGTTTGCACGCAGACGAAATCTCGTTCAAAGACATTCCATGACAGTAAAGTTCGCCGTCGAGCACCAGTTCTGCAGGAACTCGCTGTAACAAGCGTTTGGCACTAGGCGTCCTGGCGATACCGCCCACCACATGCTGCATGTCGCTCAACGCATTAAACGGCTGATTTTCGCGGCTTACCATGGTGACTTTACCGTCTGTCGAAATGGTCATCAGGCAACGAAAACCGTCCAGCTTAGGCTGTGCAAACGCATTACCCCAATCCACCTTCTTGGCGTGTTTATTGTAGACCTGAGCCAGCATGGCACTGACGCCACGAACGGCTGCAGATTCTTCTACGGTGAGCCCGTAGCCTTTCCTGTCTTTCTGCTTGTTCCACCGGCTTTCGGCTTCGGCACAGGCTTGAGCATACGGCGTGGTTTCGTTTTTCTTGCCTATGTTTTTGCCTTGGGTTATCTCCTCTCGCATTTCCTGCATCTTGCCGCCGAGATGCCCGTAAGAGGTAATCAACACACCAACACCGTTCGGGCCTTCTTCTGCCCGAATTTCCCACACTTGTGTGGCACCCTTAGCCGTCTTCTTATACAGCGTTTTGAACCGCTTCATTGGTCACGACTCCTTCGCTAAAGTTGAATGTTTCCAGCAGGGACAAGAATACCAACAAATCCTCGAGCGCAACTTGCTCGAACGGCAGCAAACTATCCGTAAACGGATTAGGCGTGAAAAAGCCATCGGAGGTGACCCCGAAAAACGCCTGACTTGACTCTGATTTAAGCCACGGAGTCAAGTAATTAGCGTGCCAGCATTTGGCCTGTTTCGGGGCACACACGCTGAGGGGAACCTTACCGTAGCCACTAAGCACGACGACACTTGGCGCGAGAAACGGCACAGTAAGAGTACGGATACGATTAATCGCAATTTGCCGCAGTTTCCCTACCTGGGAAGCAAATTCTGCAGATCCAAATAACGCCTCGTGGTACTCGCGATACAGGCGGGTGATCACGCGAGAAGCGTTTGACGGGGGCACATTGGTCATGACTTCGTTTTGACCCAACGTACCAGCAGGACCACCGTAAATTGTCATCATCTTGTCGGGTTGTTTCTCGGCGCGAAAAACGACCAACTTGGACGCAGGAATATCCATTTTGAATCTCCTATAGGATAAAAAGTTATCCTAATAAGCTTTTAATAAAAGCTACAACGACCCGTCTTACGCGGGTCTGTAATGTGGTTTTGGAAAAGAAATAAGTTCCTACGTATTTCGATACGCAGCACGCGATGTGCAGTCGACACAAACGTCCGACTGGACTTCCGGATTGAAGTACGCTTCTCTACTGCAGTCCGAACAGTACTGTTTGACCCAGTCTTGTCTGTGTGTGGCTGCTCGACATCGCAAGAAACCAATGGGGCACGTGTGACAAGCTAACGTCATTGCGGTCTGTTTAAGCAAACAAGTGAATCCTGGCTGTGTGCGAGCACGGCAGTTTATGGTCACTTTGTTCCACGTCACGCAACTACCCGGGAAACCTATACCGTCGAAACCGGGTTCCTTCCCGCTCAGTTTTGGTGTTACGCAGACATACAACCGCAACCCGACAAACTGTTCGGGTACGCTATACGATTTTGGTGTCGGTCTGTTGTAGTTGTGTTTGCCGAATCCCAAGTTCTCCGAAATGAAACGGCAGAACTTGGTAGTCCAGAACTTCTCGGCCAACAAGCCTGCAGGTGTGCCTGCCAGGATTCTAAATTGAAATCTGGCTCCGAACTTACCCCGGCTACTCCGTTCTCTTCGACAGGCTGTTGTTTGTACCGGCACCCATTCTGGTAGTTTTTGGATATGCCACGGTGGTACGACTTTCCTTTGTTTGAGTCGCTTTACGTTACCGGCAACTCTCCAACACATGCTGTCTAAGATTCGTTCGTCTAGACGCATTCCAGCTAAATGCCGCAACGTATCTTCCAGTACCTTGTATTCGATCCCTTTTGGCAGAAGCTCCATAACCAAGGCTACGAGCCGTTTAAATGTGTCAGCGGCGGGTGTCGTATTGAGGAATTCAACACCCACTGCTTCTTTCAGCTTCTGCCGCAGTTCAAATACGGTCTCCACGTGGTGGTTGTATCGCACCACGTAAACCGGTTCTTCCGGTTTCTTCCGATTCGGGTCCCCTGCTTGTTTCGTCATTTTCCTGCTCCTTCAGTAATGCCGGTAACGTTGTCGACATTATCCAGCCACCAAGTGGTAGCCCAGAATCGCTTATCTCTGGTTCGTTCCACAAGGCAACTTCTTCCGTGCCGGTTTTGACGAAGATGTGCTGGTAGTCACCTTCCGTAGTGCTGTAGCTTTGCGATAGGTGATACCCTTTGAAATTCAAACCTCCTTTAATTACAGTTCTCGCGACCATTAAGGCCTCGCCGAATTTCTCCCATGTGCCACCTGTTGTGAAGTAACGGCACACCGCATCCATCACAAGTCGCAACCGTTCGCACTCTCCACGTTCTTGTGGCGTTGGGTGGGACAGATCCAGAAGCTCAACACTTGTGTTGTTCGGATCGTCGTCGACCATGTTGTAAGGTTCGCCACCTTGGTACGCGATCACCGAGAGCATTAGGATGTGACCTATCTCGCTCTGTACAACATGAAACCCGTCCCTGCCTTCGAGAAGGTGGAACGGGTCTCCTTTGGGAAACTGATCTTTTGGCATAGGTTTAAGTTTTAGGGTTTCCGTACTGTGATACAACCGGGCGAATTGTGTCGACGCGTGCCGCAATTTCTTCCAACGCTTCCGACAACTCTGCAGCGAACGCGTTCACAATTGGAATCAAAACGTGTCCGACATACTGCGGGTTGATCTTCTGAAGATTAACCGCACACACGACGGCTTCACGCGTTTCCGTACCGACGAGCGACGCACGGAATTCAAAGATTGGTAGTTCTTTCTTCCGCTCGCCTTTTGGTATGGTCCCTGACGCACCGGCCAGTGCGGCTTGCAACGTCGTGAAACCTGCCAAGGCTCGCTTCAGTTGCAAGAACCACGTTTCCATTTCGTAGACCAGTGACGCGACGTCCTCAGCGGAGTCAGTTTGACCTACGGGCGACGCCGGAACGTTTGGGACTGCTGTCGACATTTCAAGCTCCTGTTTGTGTTTTTGTCTGTTACGCACGTTACACTCCAAACGCGATTCCGATGTAACATCGAAACGCTTCTTCTCGCGGTCGCATATCGGTGCACTGATGCCCGATGATTAGCTGTACCGCAGTGATTTTACCTTGGGCTACGTCCTGCAGATCCAGGGCTGCAGTTATACCTAGTTGCACGCCGAGCCCGAAAAGATCAGGTAAAGCGGGATGCAACGTTTTATAACTGAACAGGGGTACTCGCACGGCCTCTCCAGCCGTCGTAATAGCCCACTGGATCTTCTCCTCACCTAACAGCCCGGAAACGGGTACAAACGCCGTATTGAAGGTCCTGGGGGCCTCCCTGCGTAACAGGGTGACAGGTTGTACCCGACTTTCCAAAAAAGTAGACACGTCGACCCATTGGACAGGCAAAAAACGCATCTCAAACCTCGCGATTAGAAACGACGTTCACTTCAAAATCGTGATGTGAATAGTCGTACGGTGGTGGGAGTATGAAAGGGCGACGTGTTGTGACACCGCGTCTTTGGGCTTTCGATTCTTTCCCAAACGCGTCTGCATTGATGGCTACGTTGTCGCGATAGTGGTGCAGTTCCTTCCCTTGCTGCCGCACAACCTCGCCAAGAATGGTGTCCCCTCCGTTGTGCCATAACTCCCGGAACGGATAGTCGACCGACGCTAGGAACTCTAAAGATGCGACCCACCAACCGCCAGTAATAAACTTCGGTTGTGCTTTGAGATCACGCCCGGTGAACCAAGGCTGTGACGCGATCATGAACTGTTCTTGCGGCGTCCATAAAAAGCCGGGCAAGTAAACGGAGCCCATTAGCGGGCATCGTTCTTTGTGGGCTTCGAACTCTGTGTGCACGTTGGCTAAGAAGTTTCTCGGGTCTTTGATGTAGCTGTCATCGTCAAACCACATCACGTTTTTGACCGTCGACGGCATCGGACGTTTCGGGTCGTAGAACATCCTCCGCATCATGGGATACTTCAGAACGTTGGTCCCTGTCACTTCTTCGTATACGTGGAAAGGGATCTCACTTACTTGTGCCAGCGAGAGCACATATTTACGTGTCTCTGGACTGCTGGCGTTCAACCCTATCCGAATTTCTGCCAGATAGGCCGGATCGACTGCGGCGACTATGGAGCTTAAGCAGCGTTTCGCTAGGTGCGGATAGTCGCCGAACAACAGAACGTTGATTGAAAACATATTATTTCTTCTTTTTCTTCCGGGTTGCCATCTCCTGCGAAGCTGCGGGCTTCGCGGTTTCTTCGGTCTTTTCGGGTTCCGCTTGCCCGTGAACTTTTTTCATGCGGGAGATACTCTTCTCCAGCCGTTCTCGCATTGCTTGAGCTTTCTCGATGGTGTTTTTTACCTGCACCAATGTTGCTTCTGTACGAGCAAGGGCACTATCCGTCACACGATCCGCAGGCAACGCATCCAAGGCGTCGAACACAGCCGTGGACGCTGCGGATTCGAATCGTACAAACTTGTTCGATAAGTCGCAAACACGTTGTAAACCCACCAGCGGGTTTGTTGGCATTTTCGGTTTGCGTCCGCCTTGTCGCGTGTTCTTTACGGAACCTGCAGTACCGGCCCGAATTTCTTTTTCCAGATCGTTTGACGTTAGGCTTTCGGCGAGAACACGGGTCAGCATGTTTTCGCGAGCCTTATCGTCGTGGATCTTTGTCAAATGCAGCCAGTGGGCAACCGTCAACGTGCTTTTGTTTGACATCAGCTGAGCTGATTTCTGTTTGACGTAATCTCGCGTGAATGTGTCTGCAAAGGTCTTTAGTGCGTAAAGGTAAGTTGTACCTCCTGGCATTTGCAGGTAGGTCGCGAGCTGTTCGATCGCGTTGCTACCGTACGTTGCTTCGTCGTCCATTATCGCACTGATTCTTGCTCCAAGAATGTGCTGCGTAAGGATCACGTTGGACGCTGCGTGCCCTATCTTGTTTTCAAACTCTTCCGCCAGCTTTTGCGTTGCTGGCGTCATCTCTTTGAAAAGTTTGATCCGGGCCTTGTCTGCGGGAATAACACTACTCGCCATAATCGTATCCTTTAAAAACAGGCGGAGATGCGGTACGACCGACATCTCCACCTTCAACTTGTGAATCTAAAAACCACTTTTTAGATTAACTGTCGTCTGGAGTCCAACCTTTACCGTTGTCATAAATAGCGGCCAAAGCGTCCGCAAACAAGCGAACTACCCACGGACGATATTGCGACTTCGGATTTCTGAAGAAAATAGCCGTGGTACCGTCTTTAACCGGTATCGTGTCTAAACCGTCTGCCTCGTGGATTATCAGACCGTCTCTGATACCTTTGCGAGGAAAGACCAAAGCTCGCAATTTCCAAGATGCACTTCTCGGATTTGCTTCTAAGAACTTTTCAAAAGCAGGAATGAACGGAGCCTGATTAAAAGACTTGAGCAACGACGGAAGCATCGCTTTGGCGTTTAAATGCCAAGCGACACCGTCAAGGTTAGACGCACCCAGCAGCAAAGGGAATGCCGGGTACGCCTCACCAAAAGCACGAAAAGTGAGGTTCGGATTACCGCTAATAGCCTCTTCGATCTGCCGCAGTTGTCGACATATTTTTGCTACGTCGAGTTTTAGCGACTTCACCAAAAACGTTACTTTTCGTTCCTCAAAAGCAACGGCAGCCTGATCGGCTGCACGTTGTTGATGCTCCTGTCGGTTTATGAATTCGCCGAACGGGTGCTTCGCCATTATGGCATTTCCTCCGCGAGACCCTCTAACTGAGTTAGGTAGTCACCCTTGAGTAGCGGTCTGCGTGAGATACACAACGCGTCCCGCAACGTGTTCATCAACTTCACATCTTCCCGGATTAACGCACCGACTGTTGACCAGTCTTGTGCGTCTCTCTCGGTCATACCCAAGGATTTACACCAAGCCGTGTTCTCCACGTCGGAGGACTTGGGACAGTCGATATGGAACCCAGTATCTTTCAACCGGTTCTTCAGATAGACGTTGCTGCCGGCACCGTTACGCATACTGTGAAGCAAGTGCACCGTAGCCCAATCCCAGTCCCACACCGTCCTCTGCACTTGCAACCCGTTCTCGTCTTTCTCGTGCCACCACAGCATACGAGTTTGCGCACGACGACCAGTTGGTCCGAAACTATTCTTTTCGCAAGAGATCTGAACAAGGCTCCCTTCGAAGTTAACCGATTGGATCCTTTTGGCATGCCCTCCTATCTTCTTGATCTCCAGCTCAAAGCTTTCTTGGAAGTTGACCTGCTCTCCGCCTGTCTTGTTCCGCTCATCGTTACCATTTTCGTCTTTCTTAATACGCAAATGGTTGATCAGAACCAAAGCAAACGGCCAACGATCCATGAGCTGCGGTACCGTACGCATGTACTTCGAGATAGAACCGGCTTCGATCGGGAAGCTCCGAGCTTGTGCAAAGCCAACACCAACCACACCTTTCTTTCCTTTGCTGGCAACTTTGCCGACGATCTTTTCCTGATTCTCTTCAGACATTTTGCCCATGATGCTATCGACACCGAACAACACCGGGAATGACCGCCCGGGGCCTGGTGCCTCTTTCGTACCAATCATGTCCCGTTTGACGCTACGTAGGGACGAGGTCAGACGACGCTGCCATTCCTCCACAGAGTTGCAGCGATGCAAAAGCATCCGGTTGTACGCTTCCGGTCCAAGAATAGAAGTGTACCAGAGTGGGTTAAACTTCGTTTCGTTCTCGCACAGCACCATCCCGCCGCCAGCCATATCGACCCAACGTCCAAACTCTGCGAGCAATCCTGATTTACCTACACCGTGCTTAGCCACAATCTGCATGACCAGGCCAAGCGGGAAACAGTCTTGGGCAATCACAAACTCGAAAGCCAACGCAGGACACGGTATGCCAATTACCATGGTCTCTGCTTGTGATCCGAGATAGACGCCTTCGTGCCCGAACTTCTTTCTGGCTTCTTCCGCTTGTCTTGCGAAGAAGCCATCCAAAGCTTTACCGCGTTGCCGACCGTTCCATACTTCCAAACTTTCCCGAGCTTTCTTAGATAGGTTTCTGTTCTCCTGCAGATTCACTACGGCCCGGGGTATGATGATCGGCTGGATGACTTTCGGCTTACCGCTAACCGGTTCTGCCTTTTTAGTGCCTTCACTTTTGCGTTTCGGTGTTGCGGGTTTTTTCGCAGGAGGGGTAATGGGCTCCTCTTCCTCTTGGAGAAGCGTGTTGAACTTAGGCTTCTCCCGTTTCTTCTTCGCCATGCGCATGTCTCCAATCTAAGAACAAAAGCCAATCGGTTTTATCCGACTGGCTTTTGTTTTACGTAAAACAGAGTTTACTTACTTCTTCTTTTTAGCCGTCCCTCCCTTTGAGGCGGGCGGCGTCGGTGCAGGTTTGTCGGGTGTGGTTCGTTTGGCTCCACGAGCCTTTGCCCCTTCTGCCGCTTTCAGCGATTTCTTTATGGCCTTGTCTGCCTCTTCCTCGTCTTCGTCAGGATCAGGGAACAACGAATCGTCGTCTGCAGGCTTAGCCGCCGGTTTCGCTGGAGCTTTCTTCTTGGCTGGCTTTACCGGTTCCTCTTCCACTACAGGAGGTTTACCCTTTTTCTTGACCGGTTTTACCGGTTCTGGCTCCTCTTCTTCCTCCTCTTCTTCCTCCTCTTCTTCCTCCTCTTCTTCCTCTTCGTCTTCTTCCTCTTCATCTTCCTCTACGGGAGGTTTGCCTTTTTTCTTGGCCGGCTTCACCGGTTCCTCTTCCTCCTCGTCTTCTTCCTCTTCTTCGTCTTCTTCGTCTTCCTCTTCGTCTTCGTCTACGGGAGGTTTACCCTTTTTCTTAACGGGTTTTACCGGTTCCTCGTCCTCTTCTTCTTCTTCTTCCTCTTCTTCTTCTTCTTCCTCATCTTCGACTACGGGAGGTTTACCTTTCTTTTTGGCAGGCTTCACCGGTTCCTCTTCTTCCTCTTCCTCCTCCTCTTCATCCTCGTCCGGTGGTGCCACCTTGGACAGCTTCTTCACAGTCGGGTCCACTCGCTTGCTGGTTTGCTTTGCTGGCACGTCTGCATCCTCATCTTCTTGGTCGTCTTCGGAAGTTTGCCCAGGTATCATGGCCTGGACTCGCGAAGCTAAGATACCTCGCACTTCCTCTGTAAGATAGTCCTCATGCTCCGAGAAGGCCCACTGGATCAATTTTGGGACTGTACGGAAAGCTTTTGCCAACCACACCATTTGCTGTTCGTACGGCGCGAACCACAGTACGCCCTTATCTTTCGTGCTCTTGTCGTCGAACCAGAACAGCGACCGGTCAAATACGCACTTCGTACCTGCCGCATCAATATCTGGCGTGTACGTAACGCCGTTGTGCTCGTACTCCTTCAGTAACTCCACAGCGTAGCCGATACGCTGCATCTCTCCAGGTTTTGCCTTTTCTGGTGTCGTGTTGTTATATGCTTGCGGAATTCGTGTCACCGCTGGGTTGTACATCTTGATAATGTACCCACCCTTCACGATACCCTTTTTCTTCAAATGCTTACCGACAGGATCGCCGAACACAAATGGAAGCGAAAAGTCTTCTTCGGCGTTGCCGTCGTAACTGTCTTTCTCTCGATCGAACAACTGCATCAAACCGATACCGGCAGATGCGGGAATCTGAATTACGTTTAGGCGATCCTGATCGCCCAACCCGCGAGGCGTAGTGCGTCCACCTTCCATGTGATCATGATCGCCCGAGCACCACACGGCACCCTGTGCGTAGTACATGTAGGAGGGATCCTTGATGATCGCCCCTTCGCCCTTCTTGCCTTTAAACAACTTATTCCAGTCGGAGTCCCAGCGTTTCCCGTTTCCAAATCGCCCACCATCATGCGCTTGTTTTGCCGCCTTGTGAAACATGATGTATGGATTCAACTCACGTTCTGCTGCATCACAAGTCGGATGGAACAGCAGGAAGCTGACCTTCTCACAATCCGGCATGCCCAAAAACGTGACGGCTCGCACCTTCACGATCCATTGCGTGTACGCCTTTGGCTCTGGACTTAACCGACCACCCTGTAACGCTGTCGTGGGGTTGTCGAAATCCAGACACGGAAACGGGCGAAATACCGTTGGACCCTTCGTGAAGTGGGGAAACACCAGACTGACGTCCCCGATGTCCCGCCGCAGAATGAAGTTTCCAGGAATACCGCCAGTATCAAACCCACCGTGTTTTCGGCTGTCGTATCCGCCATCGCCACGGGGTTTTAAATTGCGCGCCATTAACTCGGCTCCTTAAGCACGTTCAAACCAACTACCCTCGCATACATGCAGTTACCTAACCGCAGTAACTTCGGGTAGAATTTGTCTAGCGACTCGTCGTTATCAATAACGATGTCGCAGTCTTTTCTGGTGAATTCCACAGTAGGATCCACCGGAACGTTTCTTTCAATCCAGACACTCAAGGCACAAAGACCTTGTGAGATTACTGCAGCGAGTTCTTCTTTCCCTCGCAGACCTACAGCAAAATCGCAAGTACCCAAACACCAACGTGCCAAGCGTGTCACGTCATCTCTACGAAGCTCGTGACACGCGGCCTTCCAAAACTCGCGATAGCTGTGTCGCTCTGCGTATACCTTGTCGACGGGTGCGTTTGCCATGTGCGCAACAAACGGAGCCACGGTTAACGACGAGGATTCCACCGGGTTCAACTGGAACATCCTTGCTAAGAACTCTGCCGCGGTATCCTTACCGGCTCGTCCCATACCCACCACGGCTATGGCAGGTACGCCTACCTGTCTTCGCCACGTATTCGCCGCAGCATAGGCTCCTTCCAGTTTTTCTACTTTATCTCGGAGGGCCACGAGGGCCGCTTTCGCCCGATAAGGCAGGCCGGCTAACGAATAGTTGCACTCCATCTTCTACAAAGCTCCAGAATGGTATCAATTTAAGGCCCAACAGACAAAGTCGGTAGTTTCCTTATTTCGCTGGTTTCTTTGCGAACCTTGGATCCAATCCGACTGCAATTGCTTCTTCGTACGTGAACTTTTCGCCCCAGTGTTTACTAACTTCAAAATCCAAACCTAAGCGATAAGGTCCGTCTCCTCTTGGTTTACCTGCGAGATTCGTAGGCCAAATCTCAACCATGTCAACAAATGCCCACTGAATCAGTTGTTGACAGAACTCCACATACTCGTATCTTGCTTCCAGCAAAACTGCATCATGGATCTGTAACAGAATTCGGATGTCATCCTGGAGACCAAGCGATTCGATCTTATTCACCAGATACGCAATCCCACGATCTACGCAGGATGCAATCATACTTTGGATCACGTTGTTACCCGCGAGGCTCTTTATCCTCGCGATCTGCTACTCAACGAAACGTTGTGCATATTGCAAAACAAACTTCCGAAACTCTTTCGCTGTCCGCGTGTTCTTTAGATAGTTACAATCTCGACACGTCAGACATACATTTTCAACAGAGTGCGTTCCGCCACGAGATGTCGGCACCTTGTGGTCAACACTTGTACTGCGATAGTCGAGTACGACTTTGCAGTATTCGCATTTACCATCCTGTTTCTCGAACATTTCGATTAGGTCTTGCGGCTTAAACACAAAAGGTAATGCGGCTAAATCTAACCGTTCCCGTCGCTCTCGGCTGAGGCGACTTCTGGCTGTGGTGTTAAGAGAATAGGCTCTCGCACGCCAAAACGTATAGGTAAAGCCGACACCTCTGACCTTGTACATACCAGACAAACAACGGTCACATATAGAGTTCTGCTTTCCTTTACCGTCACCCAACGATGTGCGGTATTCGGACAACCTGCGAACTTTAATACAGCGTGAACACACTTGCTTGCCTTGCTGCCGCAACTCCGCGTTACGCTCTTGCAGTTTCCGTCTACGGGCGTGGCGAAGTTTTGCAGCTTGTCGTGTCCTTTCTGCACGAAAGCACGACAAACATCGCCCATTTTTAACCCGTTTTTCTTTATTGCAATCTTTGCACAACATCGCATCGCCTTTGTCGTAGCAGGTCAGACTATATCATGCGGATTTAATTAAAACCGCCGGGGCGCTCGTGGATGCGTTACTGTCTCTCACGAGACTCGGCATCTAGTCGTTGCACCTTCCAGAATGTCGCCACTCTGGCTCGGCTCAGGATTATCGCAAGCTATGAACTTAATTAACAGCCCAATGTCGCTTGCCAAAGAAAACTTCCCCTGAGTTCACCCCGTTTTACTTCCCCACATCATTTAGGGAAATTCATCGCCTGCCGCTCGAATTCCCCTTCCAGTTTGTAATCGCTGGTAGTTGGGAACCGGCGGAACCGTCCGAAACAGTTACACAACCACTTCTCGTTTAACGCACGGCTCTTCGCTTCTGTAAAGAACGGTGACAACTCTGGGTACATCTCGAAGATTGCGTCAATAACCGTTTGTGCTTCCTGCACCGTAACGTTGACTTTTTGTTCCTTAGCTTGCAGTGCAATCGCTTTAGCCTGGCGACCGTAAGCGATACCAAAGATCACGTTTTTCGCCAAGGTACGAAAGTTAACCTTTCCAATTGAATCCAAACCTTTCTTCGATGGGTGACACTTCAACTGGAACGCAAGACAGGCCACATTGGAGTGGATATCGTAGTAATTCGGGTGCGGGAACTTACCTCCTTCCACTTTGTTACCGCGTTCGTCGTAGCCTTCATCCGGAAGCAGAGAACGCAAACAATGGTCCTGCATCTTGGCAGATCCGGCCATGATCGCCATACCGTAAAGCTCAGCGCCCTTGTAGTCCGCCTCAACTAAGGCAAAACCGTCAGACGCTCGGAGCACACTACGCAACGTGCACGTATAGTCTCCGCCAACCCATTTATCTCTTTCATTCTTCTCGCCACCAAGAAGCCGGGTGTAGTCCGGATCACGAGATTTACTGATGTTCTGCAGGTTAGGCCTACTGGATTTCCAGCGTCCTGTTTCGGCAGTCGGGTACAAGTGCGTTCGCACTCTACCGTCATCGTCGATACTGTGGGCAAGTCCGGCGTCGTACTCCAAGAAACCGTCGTCGTCTTCGATCCAACCGTCGCTTTCATCGGTTTTCGGGACACGCAGAACGGACTTAAGCACCTGATCCAAGAATCGGTAATCACGGATCATGTTGATTTGATCCGCTTTGGTTAGATTCTCCTGGGCTAGAATGCTAAGAACCGTCTTACCTGTACCGGGACTCGCGTCATGGTGTAGACCTCTCTCCACCAAGTCCCTCCAGCGTCGTGGCGGTTTGGACGTGTCCAGAAACGGCTCGACCTGCAATGACCTCGCGGCTTCTGGTCGCAAGCGTACTGGCTGATTATCTGCAGTACGCTTTCCGTTGTACACATGCCCAAACAAGAACTCACGCACCTGTTGAACTGACCGTATGTTAAATTCCGGCCAATTCGCCCAGTCTTGGATTTCTTGTTCTTTCTTCGCCCGCCAGTTGATGAACTTCCGGGTCAGGTCATCAATTCGCGTGCGGTCTGTTACGATACCGTTTTGGTGGATGCGTAGGATCGGTATCTGGATAATCATGGATTCCCAGCACGATTCCCACACACAGTTGTTGTCGTAATCACAGTCAACCAGTGGCATCAAAGAAATGGCGATACGTCTGGTCACATCCGCATCGTAATTTGCGTAGGGTATCAGAATCTTGTCAGGACAATCCCCGTACCCTTCTAGTCCCTCCTTCTTCTGCTTCTTCTGCTTAACGTATTCCGTCTTCCAGTCTTCGAGTGGAATGTCGTACCGAGGAGCCATCGTGCGACGTAACGTCAAACTCTCCAATCCTAACGGTGCCGTCTCTTCCACCGCATGGGCCATCATGGCGGTATCGAGCCAACCCTTTCCTTCCTGCAGTTGCTCCCAGCCCTGTTTTCCGTCTTCGTCGGGATACAGGGGAACGGGGCAGTGGTCTACCAACCGCAACCCGATGTACTCCGCCCACTCCATGTCAGCGACTAGGAAGTGTCCCACAGGTCTGGAGCACTTTACAAACTCGTTCAATGCGGCAATAAGACGTTTGATTGCAGGTTTACCGTCTCGATCTCGGAACGCCGTGCGACCGCCAGGATGCGCAAGAACAAAGCACATCGATTTTTTGGGTCCCCACGAACACTGGATCGTGCGGACATAGCTGCCTGCATTTACAGGATGGGAACCCTGCCACTCTAAGTCCCAAGCGGTCAATCGCAAGCGAGCCGGTTGTTGGGCCAATTCTGCTTGAGCTTCTTCAATCCAATCCAACGCATCTTCCAGCACGTAGCACGCACGGTGGTCCAGCCCTCTCTCCTCCAAATCCAGGTTGTTGGTTGCTAAGAGATTGGCAAACCGTCCCATGTTGGATTCGAGAATACGGGCCTGCGCCGGATCTTTGGCGACCATACTCGGATGCAAGACCGTCATAACGTGCGCTGTGTGTGGTGGCGAATCGTCGTCTTCGTTAATTCGCGTGTCGAATGTGTAGGGTATGACACGCCCGGCCATGTAGGCTACGCCGTATTCTTTTCCAAGTAATCCTTTGGACGCTTCGGCTCCCAGACACAGGATGTACTTGGGCCTTACGATTCTTAACTCTTGATGCAGTAAAGGCAGACAATCTTGAATCCAGCCGGATTTCAGATCACGAGACTCTCCCGGAGGGGAGAACTTGCAAAGGTTGGTAACGTACCAGTTCTTCGCGTTCTTGATACGAAGCTTGGCGATCAGGTCTACCAGGATTTCACCCGAAGCTCCAACCAGGTTCCGTCCTTCTGCAGTTTCTTCTCGCCACGGCATCTTGCCCAATACAAACACGTCCGCAGGGTGTGGACCGTCTACTTTAGGTTTCTCGACGTTGGCATACCCCATTGACTGTGCCCACTGTGTGGCGTGCTGTCCCCAGATATGCCCAGGGACAAACGTAACAGAGTCGTAGACACCGGCCTTTACTTGCACGTGCAA
>Ga0075163_10002390_pt1 | contig 25317 bp, 10 predicted proteins | sample JI1023141ADNA_FD_71478 | JGI IMG/M metagenome (GOLD analysis project Ga0075163, IMG submission 71478) | Wastewater effluent complex algal communities from Wisconsin, to seasonally profile nutrient transformation and Carbon sequestration -... | ecosystem: Engineered > WWTP > Effluent > Algae... | reverse complement strand
GGCATACCACCTCGATCTTGCCCTTGGGGGGCTGAGGTCTGTCGTCTTTCCCGAAGCCTAAAAGTCCCCGGAGCACACGCGAACTAAATTAGGACTGGGGGCGGCTGACCGAGGCGGCAGCGGAGCGGGCCGAGGCAGCTTCGACCGCCTTCTTGCCGACCTGGGATTGACCCATGAACGTCGCCCCTTCTTCGATTGCAAGCGTGCCAGCGGCTATGTCACCGATGAGGGTGGCGTTGCTCTTGAGTTCGCAGCGCTCCTGGACGGTGATGTTGCCCTCGACCTTGCCGAAGATGATGACGGAGCGGGTTTTGATCTCACCCTTGATCAGCGCGTTCTCACCGACTGTGAGGGCACCGTCGGAGTGGACTTCGCCCTCGATCTTGCCGTCGATGATGAGATCGTGGGAAAACTTGATCGAGCCTTTGATTTCGACATCGCTCGAAAGGACGTTCTTGCTGGAGGACATGGAGGGTGAGGGTGAGAATCGTTGAGGTTGTGCAATCGGGGCTGGAGCCGAACTGACCGGCGCGGCGGGAGGAGGCGGTGCCTCGGTGCGCCGGACATCCTTTTGCGCTTCGTTGGGTGTGCCAATAATTTGTCTTAACATGGGGCCGCGAATATATGGGAAACTCGGGTTGAGTGTCAATATCTGTGTCGGAAGCGCGCGAAATAGTTTCCATAAATCAGCGACGCAGCACGAGCCCTCGCCAAATCAAGGTCACGCCGTGATCTGCCCCGCAATTTCCTCAGCCGGATACGTCCAGATTTCGCTAAGCGTCGGATGGTAGTGCAGGATCTTCAAAAACTCGCTCGCGGTGCAGCGATGATGCATGGCAACGACGATCTCATGGATGATCTCGGTGGCCTCTGGGCCGACGCAGCTCGCGCCGAGGATCTCGCCTGTTTCGCGGTGCGCGATCATCTTGACGAAGCCCTCGGTTTCACCCATGACCATCGACTTTCCGTGGTCGTTGAACGGATACGATGCTGTGACGAACGGGATATGCTTCGCGGCGAGATCAGCCTCGTTCGCCCCGACGGCTGCGACTTGTGGATGGGAGAACACACCAAAGAGCATCAGGCGGTAGTCGATGTGCTCATCGACGGCACCGCCACTGATCAGCCGATGCGCATTGCGTGCGGCAATCTCGCCCTGCCGGATGGCAATGTGGACGACATCAAGCGGGCTGCACACATCACCGGCGGCAAAGATGTGCGGCCGCGAGGTCTGCATCGTCGCGCTCACGGTGATCTTTTTCCCAGCGAGACCGACATGTGCATGGTGCAGATCAAGACCACCGGACGCTGGATACCGGCCCATCGCCACGAGGATCTGATCGACGGTCACGCTGCGCTCGTGCGCGCCCTGTCGGAACTCGATGTGCTTCCGCCCATTCGCCAGACTCACGCGATGGATGCTGGTGCCGAGATGGCAGTCGATGCCGCGATGCGTGAACGCCTTCTCGATCACCTCGCTGCATTCGCGATCCTGCCCCGTGAGAAACTGCGGGCCGCGCTGGATCAGCGTGACATTGCAGCCCACGCCTTCCAGATAGTGCGCCATCTCGAGTGCGATTGCGCCGCCGCCGAGCACGGCGATTGACTTCGGAAGTGCGTCCGTGTCGAGCACATCGTCGCTCGTCCAAAAACCCGCCTCGCGCAGCCCCGGAATGTCCGGCACGCTGGCCACCGAGCCTGTCGCGATGCAATACGTCTTCGCGTTGATGTCAAAACCCGCCGAGCCGTCCCGAGGCGTCACCTCAATCGTGTGCGCGTCTTTGAATCGAGCCAGGCCGCGATGCAGAACAAAGCGCCCGTCTTGAAGCTGCCCCTGCCTGTAGCCCGCGAAGTCCGCGATCAGCGCGCGCTTCCGATCCCGGATCGCCCGCACATTGACACCGCGTGACTCCGCCCTCAGCCCAAACTCTGCCGCACGCCGGATGGAGAGGTTCCGATTGGCCGACTCGATCAGTGACTTGCTCGGCATGCAGCCGCGCAGAATGCACAGCCCACCTAGCTCCGCCGCGCCATCGACCACGGCCACGCTCATCCCCAAATCATGCGCCGTTCGCGCCGCCGCATACCCCGCGCTGCCGCCGCCGATCACCACAAAATCAAAGCTCTCAATCATAGACATCCTTTCGGTTTCCCACGCGCACCACCAGCACGATCAGCAGCTTATCCTGAATCTGACAAAGCACGCGGAAGTCTCCGACACGGTAGCGCCAGAACTCTCCGAGCGGACCACGCAGTGCTTTGCCAGTCTGACGCGGGTTCTGGACACCCTTGATTCGAGAATCGAGGAACTCAACAATGCGGCGGCGCGTCTGCGGATCCAGCTTCTTCAAATCACGAATCGCCTTCTCGCTCAGGCTATAGTCCCAGTTCACGCTTCGCTTCGTCGCTGGTGAAGATTCGGCCGGGCGCACCTGCTGCTTCCGCAGCCATGGCGTAGTCCTCCTGGTCTTCGAGGAATTGATCGACCGCCACGCCAGCAAGCTCGACTGGCGTGCGGCCAGTCTGCGCGGCGAGTCGCGCAAGGCGGGCTTCGGTCACAGGGTTCAACTCGATCGTTATCATGGCGTCAGCTTAGGCCGTGAGCCTGTGCTTGACAAGCCTCAGTGTGACTCATGAATCAGCGGCAAGGTCGCATGAATTCGCAACCGGTTTTCCGCCTCATTTTGAACTCTGCCCGACGGGCGGAAAAAGGCAGTTTCTCCAGCAAAAAAGCCTTTGAAACACCCCCTCGCTCGCTAGCATCCATGCCTCGCCATCGAGCACGTTTCCGAAGCGGTTTTTTAGGACGGACTCAGTCGATGGAAAACCTGTGCGAACACTCCCCATGCCCGAAGAAATCAACGACCTCGCCAACACCACCCATGTCGCCGCCGGACAGGCGTATGGAGCGGATCAAATCCAGCACCTCGAAGGCCTCCGAGCCGTCCGCATGAGGCCCGGCATGTACATCGGCGATCCCGATGAGCGCGGCCTGCACCATTGCGTTTTTGAAGTCGTTGATAACTCCATCGACGAGCATCTCGCGGGCAACTGCAACAACGTGTGCGTCACCATTCACACCGACGGCTCCATCAGCATCCTCGACGACGGACGCGGCATTCCGGTGGAGATGCACTCAAAGGGCGTGCCCACCGTCGAACTCGTGCTCACCAATCTCCACGCCGGCGGCAAGTTTGGCGACGGCGCGTATGAATTCTCCGGTGGTCTCCACGGCGTCGGTGCCAAGTGCGTGAACGCGCTCTCCGACTGGTTCAAGTGCGAGGTCTATCGCGACGGAAAAATCTACGCCATCGGCTTCGAGCGCGGCATCACCACCGAGCCGCTCACCGTCCTGGGTGATCTCGATGATCCGAAGCAGACAGGGACAAAGATCACCTTCTTCCCCGACGCCACGATCTTCACCATCACGACCACGTTTAACTTCGACCGCCTCCTCGTCCGCCTGCGCGAGCTGGCATTCCTGAATCCCGGCATCCGCATCCTGATCACCGACGAGCGCGCCGATCCGCCGCGCGAGGAGATGCTGCATTACAAAGAGGGCGTGAAGCAGTTCGTGCGCGAGATGGGCGCCGACAAAGACAAGGTCCACCCCGAGCCAATTGCGCTCGCTGGCCGTCGCGAAGTCGTCATCGACGACAAACCGAAGTTCATCCTCGTCGATTGCGTCCTGCAATATAACAAGGGCCTCAGCGAGCAGACGCTCTGTTACGCCAATGCCATCCCGAATCCCGACGGCGGCACCCATTACTCAGGCCTCAAAACGGCGCTCACCAAGTCGGTAAAACAATACATCAACGCCAACCCCAAGCTCTTCAAAGACAAGCTGCCCGACATCGAGGGCGACGATTGCCGCGAGGGATTGATCTGCGTGCTCAGCGTCAAGCTGCCCAACCCGCGCTTCAACTCACAGACCAAGGTGAAGCTCGTGAACGGCGAGGTCGAGGGCGTGGTGAATTCCGTCGTGTATGAGGGGCTCACGCGATTCTTTGACGAGAATCCCGACGTCGCCAGCGAGGTCATTAAGAACATCATCATCGCCGCGAAATCACGCGAAGCCGCGCGCAAGGCCCGCGAAGCCATCCGCAAAGACGCGATGAGCAGCGGCGGCCTGCCTGGCAAACTCGCCGACTGCTCCGAGCGCGATCCTGCGAAAACCGAGCTGTTCATTGTCGAGGGTGACTCCGCCGGTGGCTCCGCCAAGATGGGTCGCAACCGTCACAATCAGGCAATCCTTCCTCTGCGCGGCAAGCTCATCAACACCGAGAAAGCGCGACTCGAGAAGGTGCTCCAGAACAAGGAAATCCAGACCATGATCACCGCCATCGGCACCGGCATCGGTGGCGACAGCGAGGTGGAAGGCTCCTTCAATCTCGCGAAGCTCCGCTACCACAAGATCGTCATCATGACTGACGCCGACGTCGATGGCAGCCACATCCGCACCCTGCTGCTCACGTTTTTCTTCCGCCAGATGCCCGAGCTGGTGAAGCAGGGGCACATCTATGTCGCCCAGCCGCCGCTGTATCAGGTCACGCGCAAAAAGCGCGAGGAGTATGTGCAGAGTGATGCTGAGATGAATGCCATGCTTCTCGAAATGGGATCCGGCGAAATCAGCCTGCGCAACATCGCCGACGGCAGCAAGGTCGAGGCCGATCGTTTGAAATCCATCCTCGAGCTGCTCGTCCCCGTCGCCAGATTCGCCGACATCATCCGCCGCCACGGTGGCGACTTCGAGCACTACCTGCAGTCCCGCGACGAAGCCACCGGCAACCTGCCGCACTACCTCGTCATGATTCGCGAAGGGAATGAGGAGCACGTCCATTACTTCCTCGGCAACGAACAGCTCGCCGCATTCGCCAAGGACAACCACGACCTCCATCTCTTCGCCCGCGCCGACGTGCCCGCCGAAGCGAACGGCAATGGCAACGGCAGCGCGCCCAAAACCACCCGCCGAGCTCGTCTCATCGAGATCCACGAGGCGCACGGCATGAGGAAGCGCTTCCAGCAGCTCGACGAACTCGGACTGCACGTCGATCATTTCAGCAGCCAGGACAAGCCGCTCTTTGAGATCATCGAGGGCGAAGGCGACAACGCCAAAGTCCACCCCGTCTTCAGCATTCCCGGCATCCTCGACAAAGTCATGGAGATCGGAAAACGCGGCATGGAGATCAAGCGCTTCAAGGGTCTCGGTGAAATGAACGCCAAGCAGCTCTTCGAGACCACGATGGACCCCAACAAGCGCACGCTTCTCCAGATCAAGCTCGACGAATCCAACGCACAAGAAGCCGAGCGCATCTTCACCATCCTGATGGGTGACGTGGTCGAGCCGCGAAAGCACTTCATCGAGGAGAATGCGCTGAACGTGCGAAACCTGGATGTGTAGAGGGCTTCGCCCATCGTAGCGGGTTCGATTCTAAACCCGTCTTGTCCTCACCTTGACGCACTTTTGACCCATTTTTGATCTCCCTCCTATGCCCGAAGACCCCAACCCTCACGCCATCCAGCCCATCTCCGTCGCTGACGAAGTCAAAAACTCGTTCCTCGACTACTCGATGTCCGTCATCATCTCCCGCGCGTTGCCGGACGTGCGTGATGGATTGAAGCCGTCTCAGAGGCGCATCCTCTATGCGATGCACGAGCTGTCGCTCTATCCCCCGAAGAAGCATGTGAAGTGCGCCAAGATCGCGGGCGACACCTCGGGTAACTACCATCCGCACGGCGAAGCTGTCATCTACCCGACGCTCGTTCACATGGGGCAGGAGTGGGCGATGCGCGAGACTTTGATCGATCCGCAGGGGAACTTCGGCTCCGTCGAAGGCGACCCTCCGGCAGCCATGCGTTACACCGAGGCGCGCATGACGCATCTCGGCGGCGCACTCATGCACGACATGGACAAGGACACGGTCAACTTCGTGCCCAACTACGACGAGCGCCTCACCGAGCCGACCGTCTTTCCCGCCGCATTCCCCAACCTCATTGTCAACGGCGGCACCGGCATCGCTGTCGGCATGGCCACGAACATGCCGCCGCACAATCTCGGCGAGGTCATCGACGCAGTGTGCGCGCAGATCGACAATCCCGCGATCACCACGCCGGAGATCATGGAGCACATCAAAGGCCCCGATTTTCCCACGGGCTGCATCATCCAGGGCACGGCGGGCATTCGCGAGTATCTCGAGACCGGCCATGGTGCCATGCGCATACGCGGCGTGGCCGAGATCGTGGAGAACGGCAACCGCGAGCAAATCGTCATCACCGAGATCCCCTTCAACGTGAACCGCGCCGAGTTGGAGAAGCGCATCGCCATGCTCGCGAACGAGAAGATCATTCCCGAGATCAGCGGCGTGCGCAACGAGTCTGACGAGAACTCCCGCCTCGTCGTCGATCTCAAGAAGGACGCGCGCGCGCAGGTCGTGCTGAACAATCTCTACCGCCACACCGAGCTGGAGACGAGCTTCAGCGCACACATGCTCGCCATCGACGGCGGCCGCCCGCGAGTGCTCTGCATGAAGGATGCCATCGCCTGCTACATCGAGCACCGCCGCGAGGTCATCATCCGCCGCACCAAATACCTCCTCGGCAAGGCCGAAGTGCAGGCCGAGAAACTCGAAGCCTATCTCCTCGCGCTCGGACACCTCGACGATTTCATCAAGATCATCCGCGACAGCAAAAACCGCGACGAAGCGCGCGCTGGACTCCGCGCCTACACCTTCAGCACCGCCACCGCCGAGCAGCTCGGCATCCTCATTCGCGGGCAGCCCAGCATTCAGAATGGACGCTACGTTTTCACCGAGAAACAAGTCGAGGACATTCTCGAACTGCGCCTATACCAGCTCACCGGCCTGGAGCGCGACAAGGTGAAAGCCGAGTACGACGCCGTGCTCGCCACCATCACCGACCTCCTCGACATCCTCGCCAACGAGCACCGTGTCCTGACCATCATCAAGGACGAGCTGCACGCCATCAAAGCCAAGCACGCCACGCCGCGCCTCACGCGCATCGAGGCCGTCGAAGGCGAGATTGAAAGCATCGACCTCATCCCGAATGAAGCCGCCATCGTCACCATGACGCACCTCGGCAGCATCAAGCGCACGCCCACCGCCGAGTACAAGCTGCAAGGCCGTGGGGGCAAAGGATTGAAAGGCATGGAGACGCGCGAGGCACAGAGCGAGGAAGAGGCCGACGATTTTGTCGAGCATCTCTTCAGCGCGCAGCTCCACGACTTCCTCCTCTTCTTCACTAACACAGGCCGCATGTACGTCGAGCGCGTGTATCAGATTCCACAGGCCACGCGCACCGGCAAAGGCCGCAGCATCAAGAACTTGCTCAACCTTCGCCCCGAAGAAAAGATCGCCAGCGTGCTCATCTTGAAGGCGCAAGGCCCCGAGGATGAAGCCATGTGGGCGGCGGATCGCTATGTCCTGTTTGCCACCAAGGACGGCACCGTGAAGAAGACCGCACTGGAGGAATTCAAGAACTACAGCAAGAGCGGCATCATCGCGATCAAGCTCGACGAGGGCAACGACCTCGTGAACTGCGTGCTCACCGACGGCAACAAGGAAGTCTGCCTCGTCACCCACGAAGGCATGTGCGCCCGCTTCCACGAGACCGGCGACGATCCCGCATCGCCGAACCTCCGCCCCATCGGCCGCAACACCGCCGGCGTACGCGGCATCACGCTCGACGCAGACGACTACCTCGTGAGCTGCGTCACCAACGAACCGAACACTATGCTCCTCGTCGTGTCCGAAAACGGCCTCGGCAAACGCACGCCGTTCGAGGACTACCGCCTTCTCACGAATCGCGGTGGCAAAGGCGTCATCACCATGAACGTCACCGAGAAAACCGGCAAAGTCGTCGCCGCCATCGCCGTGCACGACGAAGACGAACTCATGCTCATGACCAGCAAAGGCCAGTCCGTCCGCATCCGTGCAGGCGGCGAAAAAGGCATCCGCGAAACCGGCCGCAACGCCCAAGGCGTGAGACTCATGAACCTCAAGGAAGGCGAGATCATCCAGGACGTCGCAACCGTTATCGCTGATGATGAAGAGAAAAGCGGGGATGCTGTTGAGGTAACGGGTTAGCCGACATGACCCTCGTCATCTTCGACCTCGAAACCACCGGCCTGTCGCCCTATCACAACGAGATCATCCAGATCGCGGCGGTGAAGGTGCGCGCGGGAGGCTGGGATGACGGCGAGCGCTTCGAGACCTTTGTGCGGCCTCAGAACCGAGTGCCTTCGTTCATCACGGGGCTGACCGGCATCACGAATGCGCATGTTGCTGATGCACCGGCCCCGACGGATGCTTTGATGCGCTTCACGCGCTTTGTTGGAGAAGAAGATGCGACGCTGATCGCGCACAACGGGCCCGGCTTCGACATGCGCTTCATCGCGCAAAACTGCATGCGCCACGGTCTGCCAGTGCGGCAGACGCGAGTGATCGACTCCCGCGCCTTTTCCCGAAAAATCTGGGGCGGGCGCGGCGGACATGGACTGGATGCGGTGCTGTCGCGACTCGGACTCTCCAGCCAGGGTGTGCGGCGTCACGATGCGCGGGGCGACGTCCATCTCCTGGCGCAAGCGGTGCGCATGATGTGGGGCCAGCTCGTGCCGGATTTTCAAAGCTGCCCGGTGAACTCCTCAAACGGAGTCATCCCGGCGCTCGATTAGGCGTGAGCCGGTGGATGGCGAACGACGCACAAGTCAGCCGCCCCAGTCCGCGAGGGTTCTGACGTCAGGCTTTGTCTCGCGGCAGCCTGTGATGGCTGTGCTTGATTCTGCCGTCTGGGGAGGCTACATAGGCCGCCCACCAAATCCTGCCTGCGCGTGACCGCGAGCACGCGCCTTCTTTTCCGCTAATGCCCATTTCCCGCACCCGCAATTTCTCCATCATCGCCCACATCGACCATGGGAAGACCACGTTGTCCGACCGGTTGCTGGAATTCACGCAGACGATCACCGTGCGGCAGCAGCAGGACCAGCTCCTGGACTCGATGGATCTGGAGCGCGAGCGCGGGATCACGATCAAGGCGCATCCGGTGACGATGAGTTACAAGGCGAAGGACGGGCACATCTACAAGCTAAACCTGCTCGACACGCCAGGTCATGTGGACTTCTCGTACGAGGTGTCACGCAGTCTAGCTGCGTGTGAGGGCGCGCTGCTGCTGGTGGATGCCTCCCAGGGTGTGGAAGCACAGACGGTGGCCAATTTGAATCTGGCTCTGGCGCAGGGGCTTCATGTGATCCCGGTGATCAACAAGATCGACCTGCCAAGCGCGGATGTGGAGAAGGTAAAGCGCCAGCTCGAGGACATTCTCCAGCTACCGTCCGACGAGGCAGTGCCAGCGAGCGCCAAGATGGGCATCGGCATCCAGGACATTCTTGAAGCGGTGGTGCGCCTGATCCCATCTCCGAAGGACTGGGGCGATGGCTACCTGCGCGCGTCCGTGTTTGACTCGATCTTTGATCCGTATCGCGGCGTGGTCAGCTATGTGCGAGTGATGTCGGGCACGATCATACGCGGCCAGAAGGTGCGCATGATGTCCACCGGACTCGATTACGAAATCAAGGACGTGGGCATCTTCAAACCGAAGATGACGAGCTGCGAGAAGCTGCTGCCGGGCGACGTGGGCTACCTAATCGCGAATGTGAAAACGACGGCCGACGTGAAGATCGGCGACACGCTCACGGAGACGCGCAAGCCAGCGCCCGAGCCCTTGCCTGGCTTCAAGGAGATCCATCCCCTTGTTTTCAGCGGCATTTACCCGGTGAGCACGGATGACTTCGAGGCGCTGAAGGCCGCAGTGGGCAAGCTACAGATCAATGACTCTGCCTTCACCTTCATGGCTGAGAGTTCTGCGGCGCTTGGCTTTGGCTTCCGCTGCGGATTCCTCGGCCTGCTGCACATGGAGATTGTGCAGGAGCGCCTGCGGCGTGAGTTTCAGATGGACGTCATCTCGACGTATCCGTCCGTCATTTACGAGGTGCGCAAGACCGACGGCACGGAGATGACAGTGGACAATCCGACCTTCCTGCCTCCGGCACAGGTGATTGAGGAGATCCGCGAGCCGATCGTGAAGGTCTTCATCATGATCCCAAACCAGTACATCGGCGACATCATGCAGCTCGTGATGGACAAGCGCGGTGTGGTGGAAAACACCGAGACGCTGGACGACCGGCGCGTGATGATGCATACCGTGCTGCCGCTGAACGAAATCCTGGTGGACTTCAACGACAAGCTCAAATCCCTCACCCGTGGTTACGGCAGCATGGACTACGAGCACGCTGGCACGCGGGCGGATGACCTCGTAAAAATGGACATCCTCATCGCCGGCGAGCCGGTGGACGCCTTCTCCTGCATCGTGCATCGCAGCAAGGCCGAGTCACGCGGTCGCCAGCTTTGCGCGAAGCTGAAGGAAGTGATCCCGCAGCAGCTCTTCGTCGTCGCCATCCAGGCGGCGATCGGCGGCAAGTTCATCGCGCGTGAGTCGATCAGCGCCCTCCGCAAAGACGTGACCGCCAAGTGCTACGGCGGCGACATCAGCCGCAAGCGCAAGCTCTTGGAGAAGCAGAAGGAAGGCAAAAAGAAGATGAAGGCCATTGGGCGGGTGAACATCCCGCAGGAGGCGTTCATCGAAGTGCTGAAAAACAACTAGACGCTGAGATTTTGACCGCTGACTTCTGAACACTGATCACTTCCGATGTACTTCCTCACTCCCCGCTACCTCAAGCAAGCCAAGCTCCTTCACAAGGGCGTCACCCGCTTTGTGAACTACAAGCGTGACCTGCTCCCGCAGTCAAAGCTCAACGAGATCACCGCCCTGCGCACGGAGCTGGAGCGAGCGATGAAGGAGCGGGACGAGAAACGCATCGACGAGATTTCATCCAAGATCACCAAGACCTGCCAGGGCGCTTTGCCGGAAAGCGGTTACTCGGAGTTTGCGGACAACGTGGAGGTGTTCTTCGTCGCCATCGTGGTAGCGCTTGGCATCCGCGCCTACATCGCGCAGCCTTTCAAAATCCCTACGGGATCGATGCAGCCCACTCTGAACGGCTACGTCGCGACGCCGACAGACGAAGATCCGACGCCGAATTTCTTCCTCGACTGGTATGGGTACCTGCTCGGCGGGCGTACCTACATCAACAAAATCTCGGACCATGAGGGCTACCTGCGGCAGACTGATCCAGTGACGGAGCACAATTTTCTGCTCTTCTTCCCATACAGCACCGTCCACTTTGAGGATGGGCATACGATCAATATCTCCTCGCCCATCCGTCAGCTCATGGATGAAGTCGAGCAGGGCGGCCTCGGCTTCACCCGCCACACGGGAACGTCAGCGCCTGAAGTCGCCGGCACCTTCACGCCTGACGGCAAGAAGCACCGCCGCTTGATGAGCAATGGCCCTGTTCTCATCCGCAAGGGCCAGACGCTCGCGCGTGGCATCCTTGAGAGCGGCGACCATGTGCTGGTGAACAAGTTCCTCTACAACTTCCGCGCTCCAAAGCGCGGTGAAGTGTTCGTTTTCACCACGAAGAACATCAACAGTCCCTACATGCAGGTGCCAGCCGAGCAGGGCGCGCAGCACTACATCAAGCGGCTCGTCGGCGTACCTGGAGACGAGCTTGAAGTGAAATCGCCAGAGCTATGGATCAATGGCAAGGTAGCGGATGAATTTGGAATCAAGCGCGTGGCGGCGGCGCAGGCACCATACCGCGGCTACGAAAACCGGGGGCAACTCTCCGCAGGCAGCACGGTGAAGCTCGCCAGTGACGAGTACTGGGCCATGGGGGACAACAGCTACAACAGCTCTGACAGCCGCTACTGGGGCACGGTGCCACAGCGGAATCTCGTGGGGCCCGGCATGTTTTGCTACCTTCCCTTCGGTCGCCACTGGGGACCTATCCGGTAACTGCGGCACCCGCTCGCCGTCCAGCAAAGTCGCGCGGCCGCCACTGCCGACAAACCCGCCCTACGGCGCCACTTTCTTCACAAAGCACGCCTTCAGGCCGATCGCGATGCCATCCATCTTGCAGGAGATCTCGTGATCGCCCTCCACCAGTCGGATGGGTTTCGATTTGGTGCCCACCTTTAGCACCTCGGATGATCCCTTCAGTTTCAGATCCTTAATCATGGCCACGATGTCTCCATCGGCGAGGGCGTTTCCGTAGGCATCCTTCACCACCCGCTCGGCATCAGGCGCATCGGGCGTAGCCTCGCGGGGCCACTCATGCCCGCAGGTCATGCACTCAAAATGCTCGGGATGATCCAAGACATCATTCATCTCACACATGGGACAGGCAGGTTTGCTCATGGGCAAATCAGACAACCTGCACCACCGAAAGACAAGCGAGACTTGGATCGCCAAAGAACCAAATGAGGCACCAAGGGATCAAGCTTGACGTGCCTGACGGCGGCGACGGTAGAAGACCCCGAGCAACCCGAACAAGAGGAGCATCATGCGGCTCGGCTCCGGAATGATGCCGGGGCCCACAACCACCAGAAGGCCATGCGTATTGAACAAGCTCGTGTCCCAACGATAGTCTCCCCCAAGCTCAAAGAGATTCAGATCGGTGCCCGACTCTGACCCGGTTCGTATGTTTGATCCGACATTGACCGCACCCGATATCGAGAACCAGTCAAAGAGGTTGAAAATGTCACCTGCAGTTGGCGTGTACCCATTGTTGACGACATTGATATTTGAACCGATTGCCCATGTTAGGGATCCGAGAATGTTCACCTTATCGTGCTGGGAAGGAAGCAGGGGATCAGTCAGCGCAGTTGAATATGTGTCAGATGGAATGCTGGCCAGCCAGCCGCCGTAGGCGGGATCTTGGTAGCCTAGATAGTTCGTATTGTTATAGCTGGGTTGCTTGACCTGAAGTGCGGTGATAGACCCTACTGAAAGCGTTGCATTACCGTTAAACGTAAGGGTTCCCATACTCTCCCCCGCAGTATCCCCCGGCTTGAGCGTTGCACCTGAGCCGATTACTGAAGCACCCTGAATGATACCTGTTCCAGCGAGAATAGCACCAGCGCTTGCCGTTAGACCGATAGCATTCGCAGCCCGAAGGGCTCCGGTGTCTCCAATGTTATTCTTGCCCACCTGCAGGATGCCCCCGGCGACAGTAGTAGCCCCTGTGTAGTCATTATCTAACGTCATCGTCGCCCATCCGTTTCCGGCCTTGACCACACTCAGAGACGCACCAACCGCCTGAGTATTATCGAGCACATGGCTGGGCAACTGGCCGTCCTGAAAGTGTACATCCCAGAGCGCCTCAGTGTTTGCGGGCGTGGTCTGGGTGATGGTGATACTGCCAGGGAATGCACCGGCGTTTTCGATCCACGCTGAGCTGCCTGTGGTGCCTTGGAAGTTGCCAAGCCCGTCATTGGCGGTGCTCACCACTCCGTTGGCGGCAGCATTGTTGCTGATCAGGCTGCCGATCGTGATGTTGTTGCCCGCCACCTGCAGCTTGGAGGAGCCGTTCATTGTTACGTCATTGACGGCTGTGAGAGCCTGGGCGTTCTCAAGGCGGACGGCGGCTATTTCATCCAGATCCCAACTCTGGTTCAAGCCGATGGTCAGATCGCCTGTCCATGCGGAATTGTTGCCGCGGAGGACGATGTAACCCGTGCCTTCACCCACCTGCTGGTTGTTGGCCGTGCCGTTGTTGGTGTCGTCCACATGAACCGCGATGTTTCCGGAAAGACCGTTCACCGTGTCATCTTTAAAATTGCCGGTGAAGTACATGTTGTTGTAGGTGCCAGCTTGGAAGCGTCCTCCTTGGATCAGGTAGATGCCCACATTATCGCTGAGCGTCACATCACCGTGGAACCAAGCATCGTTGCCTGCGGCCAGGTCAGCGCCGAAGCTGATGCGCTTCGTTTGCAGCGGATTATAGGTCACATTGATGTCTTGGTAGAGTTCGTACACGTTTCCGACAATCTGATTCTCTGAATACAACTGCAAATCAGCTATGCCCTGATGGGAGGTGGAGCCGAGGGTGACGGCCTGAGTTCCTACCCCGCCAGGAAGCCCGGTGCTGATCAGCCTCATGGTGCCCTCGTAAACATTGAGGCCGCCGGACCAGAGGACATTGTTGTCACGGAATTCAAGGATTCCCTGCCCTACTTTGGTCACATCGCCCGTACCGGTCATGTATCCTCCGCTGCTCTGATTGAAGCGTGCGGTGAGGCCGGAGACCACATCCACCGTTACGTCGCCAGCAAGATCGATAACGCCATTGAGGTGAGTCGTCCGGTTCGTGGCACCCGGAGTGCCGATGCGGATCGTATTGTTGCCCTCAAATCGAAGCCACTCCTCCGTCCTCCACTCGACCGCACTGCCCGCTGCGCCAAAATAAACCTCGAAGTTGGTGCCATCGCGGAAAACGGTGCCGTCCAGCGCTGAGCGGTTATCACCCAAAATGGAGACCGTTTGTGTTCCGGCGGCCGTCAAAGCTGTGTTGTTGCCATTGATCCGGAGAGTTCCCTCGCGGACATCAATTCCGCCAGTGAAGCCGGCCTGGCTTGCGTCCGTTCCGCCGGTGAGCGTCAGGGTGCCCGCACCCATCTTGATCAGGTCACCGCCCACATACTGGTTGGCCGCACCTGTTTGCACATTATTCAACCAGTTCTCGGAGATGATGTCACCTGTGAGTTGAAGATTGGCGCTGCCATCCACCACATCGATCACGGCACCACCCCCGCCTATTGTGATACCCCGCTCGGTATCGAGCGCCGTGTATTGATTGCCGGTCCAGCGAAGAGCGCCGCCGTTGATGTAGATCGAGTCAGCAGTGGCCGCTCCAATGTCCACCTTGCCAAGCTGGTTCTCATTGTTGATCGACAGCACTGAGCCGTTCAGATTCCATTTCGTCTCAACTGCAGCGACGGAGTTGTTGCCGGAAACAACGACTTGGCCCGTGGTGCTGGCACTCCAGTTGGTGAGTTGAGCAGCTCCGGTCACAGTGGGTCCGGTCACCGTCACCCGCGCAGGCGCCGCACCGGCTGCACCGATTTGGGAGCCGATGTTCAAGATGCCGTTGGCGTAGTTATGGATGATGAGTTCGCCATTGTTGGCGGTTGTCAGCACACCGCCCGTTATGGTCTTGTTCGCAGCACCCACGTTGCTGGAGACGAGAAGCGCACCACCGGTCACACCCGCAAAGGTCGTATTGGAAACCGTCAGCGTGGAGGTTCCGAGGTCGAGAACGCTGTCGGCATTGGCATCGAAACGCACCGAGTTGACGGTCAAGGCCGCGGCACCGCGCGATCCGACAAATCCACTGCCGCCGTTCTCGCTGACATCCTCAGCGGCCAGCCAAGTGGTGACGTTGTTCTTGTACTCGTCGGCTGCTCGCCCGAATGCGTTCACATTGTTTCCGGCGGCATCCACCATCGCGAAGTCGATGGCCTGCCGTTGTGCCGTGCCGTAAGTGGCATAAGGAATGGCAGCATTTGAGGTGATCCCGGTCTTGGCCGCGAGCGTGATCACGGATGTGCCTCCGTTGTTGAACTCAACGAAGTTTGCCGTGCCTCCGGCTGTGCGAGCGACAACTGCGCCAGTTATTGCGGTAAGAGTGCCGCCAAGATTGCCGATATTCAGCGTGGTTGTGCGTCCCGTGGAAGCTTGCGCTACAATCTCCGTGCCGCCAGGACGGAAATTAATCTGGTTGTCGTTTGTGTTGGACATTGCCTGTGTAGTGTTTGCACCAATGTTGCCAATCAAGCGCAGGGTTCCGCCGTTGAAGTTATTATTGCCGGCACCAGCGACGTGCAGGTTGTTAACAAGCGTGTAGTCCAACACAAGCTCGCCACCCGCGATGTGTAGTGCGCCAGTTGTGAAATCACCTGCGCTATTGCCAAAAAGATTGACCGTGCCGCGGCCGACCTTGCTGATGCTGCCACCCGTAAAACGGCTGAATACATCAACCGTGCCACCAGAGTCCGCATAGATGGCGACGCCCCGTCCCAGAGCGATGGTGCTCGGAGTGGCGATGCTCGTTGGGCCGTAACGCACCGTGCCGGATTCATTCTCGCCACCGATCATAACCGCGCCCTGATTGTTGTTGGCATTGGTGGTGATGGTCCAGTTGTTTACACCAAAGCTCTGGCCAGCCTGGGTAAGGAGGAAGTTGGTCATGGCACCGTCACCGGGGTCATTCTTCATGAGACCCCCACCGATCTGGAAGCCAATCTGAGTGTTGCCTGCTTCTGAGGCGTTGATTAGCGACAGTGTATTGGCGTCATAGAAATCGCCGGTGCCGGTGTAGCGCAGGAATCCGCGTTGCAATTCCACACGCCCCACGGCCTTCCACTGCTCCTGGGCCTCGACATTCAAGTGGTCGCTGCCACCGATCCAAGTCCGCAGAACTTCGTTTTCATTCACGAATGCGGGAGACGAGAGCGTGCTGCCACCAGGGATCGTGGCAGGGAGGCTCAAAGTAAGCGTTCCGGTGCCCGTGACACTTGAAGCCGCAATTCCAGTGATTGTCGTACCCGGATCAATACCCGGCCCGCTGATAGGCATGTTGACATAAAGGCCCAGCGTATTCTGGACCACCACGGTGGTGCTGGCGGCAGTGGCAAGAGTGGAAGTAGCACTGAAGACGGTGCCAGTAGGCTTGTTGGAGACGGGCCCGGTTACGGAGATGGCGTTGCCGCCGACATCCAGCTTGTCGCCGACAGATCCCTGAAGGATGAGATTACCCGATGATCCATCCAAACTGAAACCGCGAGCATCAATGTAGTACGTGTCCTGACTCACGGCAGTATTGCCACCACCGATGTTGCCCTCGAGGATCATCGTCGTGTTGGCATCAGTGAAGAGCCGGGGCTGGGCACGGAACGCGCCCTGCGCGGTTTGGCCGGCACTGTCCACGTTGTCGATGGTGATGTTGCCGTAGTGGCGGTTCACTGAATCGTTGGAACGCAGGAATATCTGATTGTCCGCCGAAATCTGTCCCACATAGATGTCTTCACGGTTGGAATTGATGTTCAAACCGTTTGCAGCCAGGCTTGGGTTGACCTGCCCTGCGATGTTCTGGCCGATGTTGATGCCTGTATTGTAGAGAATCGAACCTGACCCCTCGATCACCAGACCGTTGCCATCGCCACCCGCACCGAGTCCCGAGCTGTTGCGAATACGCAGAAGGCCATTCGCCACCTTCGTCAGGCCCGTGTAGGTGTTGATTCCGTCAAAATAAACTTCCTGGAACCCGGTCTTCGTGATGCCGACGCTCCCAGGGGCAACGTTGCCTGTGATGGAAGAGCGAATGTAGGCGGCGTTTCCATTGTAAGCGCCGCCAGCGGTGTTGTACCAACCGTTGATGTTGCTGATGATGCCTTCATTTGCACCAAAGTTGATGGTGCCTCCGTTGATGAAGCTCTGCATGTCCTGATTGAGACCCTGCCCCATATTGGCAAACAGGATCATTCCTGAGTTGATGGTGAGCGTGACGCCGTCGTCAATCGTGAGCGCATTGGTGGTCTGCTGCCAGCCGACCATGCGACTGTCGGGCAACGTGCTGCCCGGGGCATTGTTATTCAGGTTGTCGTTCAGGTTGCCAAAGCGCAGCGAGTTGATGCTCAGATCGGAGAGTACCGAGGTGCTGGGAAGCGACAAATTAAGGTTCTGCCCCGCCGCCCCGGCCATATTGGCGGTGTCGGTGTAGTACTCGGAGTCATCGAGCGGGCGCAGGTAGCCCGAGTCCAACGTTACGAAATCACGACCGGAGAAAAAGAGGTTGTTCCGTTCCTGGGTGCTCGCCGTTCCATTTGTCCACAGGTAGGGATCGTCATTGGCCAGCGGCGCGAGGCCCGCATAGAGACCAACGGCGATCTTTTTGTCAGTTGTGCCGGTGGCAGCTCCTGTCAGAGTCAGGCCTGTTGTGTTGTTGAGTTTGAATCGCACACTGTCATCTCCTGCAGGCGTTCCCGTGCCGAAAGTGGCTGTGGAGTCCCAACTGCTCAGCGTCAACGTCGAGCCTGCCTGCCTCTCAATCTTGTCAATGGTTATCGTGGTGCTTACATCGGAACCGTTTTTCGGATTGACTGCAATGAACGAGTCCCCCGTCTCAGGCCGGACGGTGCCGAGCGTCTCGGTTACGCCTGTCGTGCCATTGTCAAATACCAGGAAGCCGTCGCGCAGCTTGATGGTGGCACTGTCGTTAATGCGGTTGGTTAGATTGGCACCGAGATTGGTGGTGCCGGCACCATTGACGTTGGTACCATCGAAATCCGCGTGGTTGATCACTCGCAGGGCGCCTCTACGTTCAAGGACAATATTTGAGGTATTGGAAAGCGTGCCCTGCCCATACAAACTGGCGCTCCACATGTTGGCATAGGCTTCATTTTGAACAGGGTCGATTGGCTGGCCGTTGTTCGTCTGCCGTGTCACCACAAAATCTCCGCTGAAGGTGTTGTTGCCCGTCAGCCGTAACTCACGGCTACCGATCTTCGTCACACCGCCTGTTCCGTTGATGGATCCTTGAATAATGAGCATGCTGGTCGGATTGACCACCTGATCACCACTCGGACTCTGCACACCCAAGACTCCGTCATTGAGATTCTGTCCCGCGCCACCAGCTTCCACGTTGAAGAAGGTGTTGGAACCATTGGCCAAACCCGTCAGGTTGATCGAGCCATCCCAGAAGGTGTAATCTTTCGGCAGCGTGTCCGAGTTAAGTTCCAAATAGCTGCCTCCGGATCCCGACGCCGCGCCAAATGCAGTGATCGGCGAAGTTTGGTGCGCGCCATGCTCACGGAACAAATCGAGCCGGGCGCCGACGATGGGGTTCTGGATAATGGTTGCGGTGCCATTGCCATCGAGTGCAACGGTCTGGCCTCCATAAACGATTTCCACAGCCCCAACTTGAGCAGAATCGAAAATCGTGTGTGGATATGCACTCAACGGAGTCGGATTCCCAGCGACACCAAGCGGGTTGGTTGTGAAGGCGTTGACCGTATATGGATATTGCGAGCGGGTCTCCGCGCGTGCCTCCCCCTCGGAGACGATGAACTTCGAAATGTTTGACAACGTGGTCTCAAGAAGCCTGAAGTCGTTTGTGCCGATCTTGGTGAGTTCAAATCCACCGCCGTTGATGACCGGAAGCGCTACGTTGACCCCAGGTGTCACATCTCGATCAAAGCCGCTCATGTCGAGAGTGGCGTTGCCGCCCACGGAGGCATGATTGGTCAGAACGAGAGTGGGAAGACTTCCAGTACCTGTGGTGTTGCGCAACGCACCGGTACCAAGGAAACCCGCACCAGCGATATGGATGACCTCACGGGTGGCGGCATCATAGTCCCCGAAGTTTAGAGCGAGACCGCGGAGATCCAAGGTCGCGCCAGACTGAACAAGCGTCTCATTGCCGGGACCATAGCCACCGAGCGCAAAAGCATTGCCAAGATTGACGAGGCCCCCAGCAATGGTGACTTGGCCATTAAGGGTGGGCTGACCATCAAAGATGTTCTGGCCACTAAGAGTGAGAATGCCATTGCCCGTCTTGGTGAAGCCGTTGCCGCTCTTGATGATGCCGCTCAGTGTGAGCGCATTGTAAGTGCCGGGAATGAGGGTGCTGCTCGTCACATTCACGGTCATCCCCAGGTTCGAGGTGTTATTGAAGTCCAGACGACCGCTGAAGGTGGCGTTTGTGTTCGTATTGGTCGTGGTGACCAAAGCATCTGTCCCTTTGAGGACGGCCCCCTCAGTGAAGGTAATGAGGTTGCCAAAGTTTTGCGCTGAACCAGACGCCTCGAGGGTGCCTCCGCCGTTCACCACCACGGCATCGCGCACGTTGCCGAGCGCATTGTTGTTGCCGCGGACACGCAACGTGCCGCCATCGACGGTGATGGTGCCGATGAAATTGTTGTTGTCATCATCCAGAAGGAACGGCTGGGTATTAGAGGAGGCGAGGATCAAGTTTCCTTCTCCGGCAATCGTCTGAAAGTTGTATTCCGTCGTCTTGGTGGTGTTCAGGATCAACGTTGCCCCCTTGCCGAAGATGACCGGATTAAACGTGCTGCCACCGGTGCCGAGAGACCCGGTGGCACCGCCCGTGCCGATCTGGAGCGTGCCCTCGAGGAGATTGATCGTGCCGCGGAATGTGTTGTCCTGAGCGAGAATGAGCTTGCCCGTCCCCGTCTTGGTCAGGCCTTGCGTATTGGCACCCGTGACGTTCTCACCGACCTGCACATCAATGGTCAAGTCGCTTGCGCTATGCTGATGAATGATGAGGTCCTGGGCATTCGCCGCCGCTGCGGTTGTGTTGGAGCGAAGGATTGCGGTCACTCCACCACCAATGGTGACGGCACCCGAAGCAGGGGTCATCAGAATGCCGCCGCTTTGCAGATTATTGTTCCCGGCAGAGAGCGTCAACGTACCCCCGCCAACCTGATTGAAACGAATGGTGTTGGTGGTAATGGCCGCGCCGGGGGCAGTGAAGGCCACCACATCGGTGTTATTGCCGGCGGCATAAACATCCGACGAGTAAGAGCCGAGTGGGGTAATGAAACCAGGACGGTCAACGGTGGCGGTTGTGCCGCCGTTGGTGAGCGCAATAAAAGCGCCCCCTGAAGTTGCGGCCACTTGAAAGTCAGTGGCTGTGGAATTGACGACGAAGTAACCGACGTTCGCGGTTAGGCCGGCTGGAACAGTGGCCCCCGAGAACTTGACGATGGTACCGTTGGCAATGCCTCCGACATTGATCACATCGGCGGCGTCCACCCAGGTGACGCCGGTGTTCGGAGCCAGAGCGCCAGAGACACCCCAGTCCGCCTTGCCTACAGTGACAGCACCCGGAAGAACAAGGCCACCTGTTCCATTGACCGTGTCTGTAAGGGCAATTCCTCCAGCACCGACATCAAGGACGCCGCCAACACTTCTGGTGACAGCTCCCAGGCTGATCACTGCCGAGCCAGAAACCCGGGTTATCAAATTGGCGCCGATGCCGACGGTCGTGGACAGAACGGTTTCGACATGAGATCCACCACTTAAAATGACCCGTCCCCCAGTCTGCCAAAGCTGGCGTGTAATGAGAGTGTTGTTGTCATCCGCGCCAGAATAAGTTGCCAGACCCGTGCCGCCAAGGGTAAGAGCTGCGGCATTCGCAAGCTTTGTGGTGTCGTTGGTGGCATAATTGAGGCGCAGGGCGCCGTTTCCAGCTACTACCGTTGGCCCCAAAAGGGCCGAGTTAGTTCCAGACAGAATCACGGAACCGCTGTCGTTGATGGTCAGGGTGCGGGCATTGGTATCGCTGCTGATGGCACCCGTAATCTCAAACGAAGAGCCAAACTCAGCGTACAGACGGCCGTTCTGGTTCAGGATCAGATTTCCAGTCCATACGTTGGTACCGGAACCTGAGCCAATGAAGGCACCGTCGCCCGTAACCGTGGCGTTCTCGCCCGCGACCGTGATGTTGTTGCGCAATTCAAGACCCGCCGCGCCTGCACTGAGTGTCGTGGCGCCGGCCGCTGAGCCGAGAGCGGTATTATTCGTGATCACCAACGTACCACCGCTGACAGTGGTGGTACCCGTGTAGGTGTTGGCATTGGTGATCAACCATTGACCCTGCTCAACCTTGTTCAGGCTGGTTGCGCCGCCGCCGGGATTATCAATGATTCGCGGAGCGAAGATGTGCTCCAACAGGGCACCAGCCTCGTTGCCACGCAGAGTCAGCGTCGCTGCCCCTGAAGCCGCAGTGAAACCGATGTCCCCGGTGTTGGTGAAGTTGACTATGGCGTCCTCGTTGACGCCGAGTACAACGGCTGAGCTGGCCCAGACGCTATTATTCGTGCGGGTGACCGAATCAGACGGTGAAATCTGAAACAAGCGATCCGTGCTCGCCGGAGCGGTGCCGAGGTAGCGAATGCCGATGTCGTTGACGTTGTTTGCGCCATTGATCCGGAGATTTGAAGCGACGCTCGTCGAAGCACCAAAACCACTGGCCGCGCCACCGTTTGCAAAGGTCGAGGTATCAATGCGACCCCCGCTGATAGTTGTGGTGCCGGTGTAAGTGTTCTGACCGAGATTCGTCAAGCCCACGCTGCTGCTGGCAACTCCGTTGGTCATGATTCCCGTGCCTATCTTGACGAGATTGCCACTGCCTGTGATCGCGCCGTTGCTGGTCATGGCAACATTGTTTTCACCGACGGTCAGAGTGTTTCCATTGACGTTGACCGTGGCTCCGATTCCCACTGTCAATGCGCCCATGGACTCATTGCTGAGCAATTCCAACGTGGCACCCCGACCGAAGGCGTTAACGACGGACACCGCCGCGTTGGCGGCCAGATTGGTTCCGCTGGCATTGCCGAGCTGGAGAATGCCGTTGTTGACCGTCGTGACACCCGTGTAGGTGTTGACCCCATTGAGACGCCATGTGCTGAGGCCATCCTTGGTGATCGCTGTGGCGGCAGTGCTGTTGACGATGGCACCTTGGATCACGTTCACGAACCCAGAGGCGTCATCAAACCGTCCGAGCGCGAGGGTCTTAGCCCCGGCACCCGTAGCGGTCCAGGCTGTGTCGGCAATGGTCAGCGCACCCGTACCGAGGTTGACGATGCGAACGGTGCCCGTGGTTCCACTGAGATTCATCTGAGTGGTGGCAGCCAGCGTGCCGCCCGCAAAGGTAGTGTCGAACTCCCACTGCGGCGTGTTGGTGCCGCTGCCGAGGTTGATGGTCTTGGTGGCGTTGCCAAGAACCGCGAGGTCCGGTATGGAGAAGCGCCCGTTGTTAAGATTTACGTTACCCGTGAAATTGTTGGTGAGATTGGTGACCGACCATGCTCCGGCATCGTCCTTGGTGAGGGCTCCGGCACCCGTGATCTGACCCGAAACAGTGGGGATGCCTGACGCCCAGGCAGCGAAGGGTGCGGTGGTATCGCTGATGCCTGTCGCGGAGCCGCGCAGGATCAGTGTATTGGTAGCATCCACCGTCACGGTTCCGGCGATAACGAGCTGGCCCGTGCCGTAGGCGCCGATGCCTTTGAGCCGGCCAGCAACGGTGCCGGTGAGATTAATCGCGTTGTTCACGGTAACAGTGCCCGTGCTGAGGCCCACGTATTGCAACAATTGGTTTTCAGCTTCGGAAGATCCGCCAGAAGCGAGGGCGATGGCACCCGTGCCAAGTGATCCAGCGGTGACAAACTGGGCGAGCCCACGGTTCAAATTCAGCCCACCGGAAAAAGTGTTGGCGGTGTTGTAGAAACGGTTGGTGACGTTCCCATTCAGCGTCATTGATCCGGTTCCGGTGATTTGCCCCCCGAAGATGGGATTGGTATTGCCGTTCTGTGTGTAATTGGCATTCAGGACGAGTGAAGCGTTTTTCATCAATCCAATGTTGGTCGTTTCGACGGCATCAATCTGGAGTGTCGCGCCGGCACCAACGGAGACGAAACCATCATTGCGCCAAGCTCCGCCGCCCGCGGAACCGTTGAAGATGACCGTACCCTTGTTGATTTGATTGCGACTGTTGAACAGTGTGTTGCCATCTAGCGCACTCGTTGCTGTGGTGCCGGGTCGCAGGGTTAGCGTGCCAGTGCTATTGTAGATAAAAATGCCGCCCTGATCGCCGTTGCCTCCACCGTTGATATTGGCGGATATCACCTGATCCGCATCGCCTGTGATCTCAAAGTAACTCCAGTTCGTGGCGGTGCGGCCAAGGTTGCCATCGCCTGCAAGATCGATTTGACCACCAAAGGCGACGGCTGGGTCGGGAACGCCAGCGGTGAGCCCCATCATGAAGCTGCTGCTGGCTTGGTCGGTCACCACCCGCAGCAGACCGCCGACGTTGACCTGTAGGAACGAGCGGTCATCGATTGAGCCGGTTGCGTATTCGCCGGCGATTTGTCCGGTCAACTCCAGTGTACCGATGTTATTCTTAACGAAATAAGCGAGTCGGTTGGCGTTGGTGTTCACTGCGGGCAAGAGCAAGAGGTCGGAACTCATGGTGAGCAGGTTGTCCGCTTGGCTGAAGCGTATGCCGTGATCCACGTTGCCGTTTGAACTGGCACCATTGACGATTAGTTGATTAAATCCCGGCGCATTGCCTGCTCCCAGGAAGTCGTGATCGCCCAGGAAAACCTGGACCGTCACGTTGTTGGCGGGGATGACGAGGTTCCCCGTGGAGCCGCTGAGATCGCCGGCCAAATAAACGGTGTTGCGGTTGACCTCCAGGTTACCGCTGCCGGAGATGTTGTTGCCAAGGTGAAGCACTGAATTGCTACGGTCGAGGGACAAGGTGCCATTGTTGATGATGTCCCCCGTACCGACACCGCCCGCAAGCGTGTTGTTCCCTAGAGCCAGGGCGGCACCCGCGTTGATCGTGGTGGTACCTAAATACCAGTTGTTTCCCTCAAGGATCGTCTTGCCGAGGCCGTCGATCACCAGATTGGCTGGCTGCGAACCCGCCGCGATGCTGGTGTCCTGCATCCCGAGAATGCTGCCCGTGATGCGCATCACGTCGCCAGAGGTGGCTGTGGAAATGGTGTTCGTTGTACCCATCAATCCGATGACTCCACTAAGGACGCTTTGGGCGATCGTAGTGGTGCTGTCTTTCACGGTGGCACCCTTCAATGCGATGATCTCGCCCGTCGCGATGCTGTCCACCCCTGCACTCAGTTCAAGAGTCCTGCCACTCTCCAAGGACGTAATGCCCGCCACACTGCCGAGCGAGTTGTTGTTTTCGATCACCAATGTGCCACCGATGACAGAAGTCCTGCCTGTATAGGTGTTGTTGCCGGAGATCGTCAAGGCGCCCGAGCCAATCTGTCTGATGGAGCCTGTGCCCGAGATGAAGTTGCCGATCCCAATTGCGTCGGAGCGATTGACCGACAGGATGCCGTTATTCAAGAACGAAGCGGAACTACTGATGCCTCCGGCGGTGCCGCCGTTCCCGATTTGGAGATCTCCCGCCGCAATCGTGGTGCTACCGCTGTATGTGTTGTCCTGCGCAAGCACCACAAGGCCTTGCCCCGCTTTGGTTAATGCCGTGGTGCCCGCGTTGTCGGTGAGTTCCGCGTTCACCAACAATCTTCCAAGGGCGTTGTTCTGATGGATGACGATCTCATTCAAAACGGGTCCGGCAGTGCCACCAGTCAGTGTGTTTCCAGTGGTTCCATTGATGGTAACTTGATTTGCTCTCACATTGGCCGTGACGAGAATCCCCCCCGAATCTACTATGGATGGACCCGAAATATTAATCGTAGATGCAATGGCGGAGTTAAATCGAATCGTTTCGGTGTTGCCGTTGAAGCTGTGGGGCCCTGAAGTGTTTATGTCCGTGTGAAGCCCAGCACCAAA
>Ga0075163_10002389_pt1 | contig 25321 bp, 23 predicted proteins | sample JI1023141ADNA_FD_71478 | JGI IMG/M metagenome (GOLD analysis project Ga0075163, IMG submission 71478) | Wastewater effluent complex algal communities from Wisconsin, to seasonally profile nutrient transformation and Carbon sequestration -... | ecosystem: Engineered > WWTP > Effluent > Algae... | reverse complement strand
CCCGTTCTAAAGGCAAATGAAGCATGGCTGGCATCCCTAAGATTGTCAGCGATTGTATCAGGTTTTTTCTGGCTGGTGGTCATAGCAACTACCCTTGGTGTAGCTTTGTCATTCACCCCAGCACGAAAGCTAGAAGGGGTAGGAGCCTCTCGGTGGGGATCCGTTTTTATCTATATTTTGGTGACAACGATTGGCATGCAGATGAATCTCAAAGAGGTATTTCAACATCTCGGCCTTTTTGCCATAGGCATTATTTGGATGGGCGTGCACGTAGTGGTCATTCTGCTTGTGGCCCGATTGATCAAAGCCCCTTTCTTTTTTGTAGCGGTTGGCTCACAGGCCAATATTGGTGGTGCGGCATCAGCACCCATTGTAGCCTCTGCTTTTGACGTAAGTCTGGCTCCGGTAGGCGTTTTGCTTGCAGTAATGGGTTATGCCTTGGGTACATATGGCGCTATACTATGCGCACATATTATGGGTTTGATATAATGGTTTCAGGGTCGTCTGTACACAGTTCTACCAGCACCCCTCCCGTGCCTTTTGGGTGCACAAAACAAACGAGTTTGCCATCGGCTCCCTTTTTGGGATGATCCTGTAAAAGGGTGAAACCAGCCTCTCTGAGTCGCTGCATTTCTGCATAAATATCATCTACGTGAAAGGCAATGTGGTGAATGCCTTCTCCTTTTTTCTCAATAAATTTGGCAATGACACCATCTTCTGTGGTGGATGCCAGCAATTCTATCTTCTGCCCGGCCTTAAAAAAGGAGGTGATTACATTTTCGGAGGCCACTTCTTCTCTTTTGTACGATGCTGTGCCTAGTAAGGCTTCGTAGAGGGCTTCTGCCTGATCCAGATTTTTGACAGCAATACCGATGTGTTCTATCCTTTGCATGCTTTATGATTGAGCCGTGATGAGTTCTCTTGCGTTTTCGATGGCAGCCTTACCCGGCTTATCACCACTCAACATCTTGGCAATTTCCATGAGTCGCTCCTCATCACCCATGAGTTTCATAGAAGTGAAGGTGCGATCGCTGGCGTCGCTTTTGTATACAAAATAATGTTGGTTGGCCTTGGCTGCAATTTGTGGCGAGTGGGTTATACAGATCAGTTGATGTGCTTTGGCCATGCCGCTCATAATTTGTCCCATCCTGGATGCTACCTCGCCGGAAACACCAGTGTCTATCTCATCAAAAATCATGGTGGGTAGTTCCATCTTATCCGCGATTACGGATTTCAGACAGAGTGTTAACCTTGCCATCTCTCCACCCGAAGCCACGTCTTTCAGAGGCAGGAAGTCGCTGCCCTTATTGGTGGCAAACAAAAACTGAATTTCGTCTTTGCCGGTAGCTGTAAATTGGTTGATTGCCTTGATGGAAATGCGTAGACGGGCATTGGGCATAGCCAATTGGGCCAACAAATCGTTGATCTTTTTTTCAAAACCGGGACCTGCTTTTTCCCTTTTTTGGCGAAGGGCCATGGCCTTGGTTTCCATCTTATTTTTGAGTGCTTCTAAGTCGGCTTCCAGCTTTCGGATGACTTCGTCACTTTTTTCGAAGCCGGAAAGTTTAGAGGCAAATTGATCTCTGAGGGCAATGAGGTCAGCATTGTTATCTACCCCATGCTTTTTGTGCAGCTTGTACAGCAGGTTTAATCTTTCCTGGGTCTGGTTGAGCTGATTGTCGTCTGCTTCTGTATTTTCGGCTACTACGGCTGCTTCTGCTGCCATGTCTCTAACTTCTTCAAAAGAGGAATGCAGTCTGTCATACAAAGCCTGGAAGGAAGTATCGATGCCCGTGAAGTTTTGCAATTCGCGCATTAAGGTGGTTAAGGTATCTGACATGCTGCCATCTTCTTCATCGAGCACCCTTGCTATTTTTGACATCACGGTTTTGATGCCTTCTGCATTTTGTAAAATTTCGAGGCGTGACTCCAATTCTGTCAACTCATCTGCCTTTAGTTTGGCTTCATTGAGTTCTTTGAGTTGGAAAGAGATAAAGTCAGCTTCTTTACCGGCTTGTTGCGAAAGTTTGATTTCTGCCTGGAGTTGTTTTTCCAATGCAGCATACTGTTTGTACAAGGTCCTGAATTCGGCTGTTTCGGTCTGCAGATCGGCAACCGCATCGAGCGCCTGCTGCTGAAATGCCTGCTTGTGGAGGGCCAGGGTGTCAAATTGCTGGTGTAGATCCACCAGCTTATCGGCCACTTCCTGGAGCAGATCGAGGGTCACCGGTGTATCGTTGAGAAAGGCCCTGGATTTGCCGGAAGGGGCAATTTCTCTTCTCACTATCAGTTCAAGATCGGCCTCGAGGTCATTGGCTTTAAAAAAGTCAGAAAGGTCGATGCCATGGAGGTCAAACCGGGCTTCAACCACACACTTGCTATCGGGGTCGAACAAGACCTTGAGGTCGGCTCTTTTGCCCATGATGAGCCCCAAAGCTCCAAGTAAAATAGATTTACCGGCCCCTGTTTCACCCGTGATGATGTTGAGGCCCTTGTGGAGGTCGATGCTGAGGTCCCTTATAAGGGCATAATTTTTAATTTCGAGAGATTTTATCATAGCGTAGTTTTATTGTCGGATCAATTTACCATCTTCCATTTTATACAATTCATCGCTCATTTGTGCCAGTTCTGCATTATGCGTAACAATGACAAAGGTTTGTTGAAAGTCGTTTTTCAGTCGGATAAAAAGATTGTGCATGTCGGTTGCATTGATGAGGTCGAGGTTACCCGTGGGTTCATCTGCAAAGATGATGGAGGGTTTGTTGACCAGGGCCCTGGCTACAGCCACTCTCTGTTGCTCACCACCCGACAATGCAGCGGGTTTGTGTTCTTTTCTATCTTCCAGTCCCAGGTAGGTGAGCAGTTCGCTGGCCCTGGCTTCTGCCTCTTTTCGCGAATCGCCTTTTATCAGGGCTGGCATCATGACGTTTTCAAGGGCGGAGAATTCATCGAGTAAGTGGTGAAACTGGAAGACAAAGCCCATGTGTTCATTGCGGAATTGGGCCAGTTTTTTTTCAGACATTTTGGTGACTTCCATGCCATCGATGAACAAACTACCTGTATCCGGCAGGTCTAAAGTACCCAGGATGTGAAGCAGGGTACTTTTACCGGCTCCTGATCTGCCTACGATCGAAACTACAGAAGCCTTGCTCACTTCCATGTCAATCTGGTCAAGGACCTGAAGATTTCCGTATTTTTTTGTAATTTTTTCTGCTTTGATCATCTTGGGCCGGCCGTTTACTATGGTGCAAAACCGAAGTCAAATTTACGAAAAATCGGTGAAAGGGTCGGGTCAGGACACCCTCACCCCTAAAAATTTAAATATGATGAAGATCAAAACCAGTGAAGTAAATGTCGGCATGTAACAAAAGTCAATATAAGATATGCCTATTAAACCATGTTTGCACTTAGCTATCAAAAGGTTATACATAAAACCAAAACGAATGCAAAAATTAATATCCATATTTTGGCAATTCAAAACGTTCTATAATCAGATTATATATAAACACGGGGTGGCAAAGACCAGAAATTTGGTTAACTTTGGAGCCTCAAATGATGAATCAACTGTATTTACGGCATGAAGATTCTCCAACTTTGTAAAAAATTTCCATATCCGCTAAAGGATGGTGAGTCTATCGCCGTTACTTATCTGTCTAAGGCCCTGGTCAATCAGGGTTGTGAAGTGACCTTGCTATCAATGAACACTTCGAAGCACTACACTGCTATGGACAGCCTGCCAGAAGACTACGATCACTATAAAAATATCTACCAGACCAGTCTCGACAACGCCATCAAACCCCACAAAGCCTTTCTCAACCTTTTTTCCAGAGAAAGTTACCACGTAAGCCGCTTTGTTTCTAAAGATTTTGAGAAAAAATTGATAGAAGTGCTTCAGAGTGATGATTTTGATGTGGTTCAACTGGAAACCCTTTATCTCACTCCTTACATCGAAACCATCAAGGCCCATTCCAATGCCATCATTGCCATGCGGTCGCACAACATAGAATTTGAAATCTGGGAGAGGATCACCTCTAATACCCGGTTTCTACCTAAAAAATGGTACCTCAGACACCTTACCGACAAGCTCAAAAAGTATGAGTTGGAAAGGCTTAACGATTATGACTACCTCATAGCGGTATCTGACAGAGACCTGAAAAAATTTAAACAGCTCGGTTACAAAAACGGAGCCATGGCCTCACCCATTGGCCTGGAATTAAAAAACTATGTGACCATCTCCAAAAAAGCATCCAATTCAATTTGTTTTATTGGAGCGCTTGACTGGAGGCCCAACAAAGAGGGTTTGGACTGGTTTATCACCAATGTTTGGCCATCGCTGAGCAAGGCCCAGCCCGACCTCAAGTTTCACATTGCAGGTAGAAATACACCTCCGGATCTGATCAATCTTCATGTAAAAAATATTGTGATCCATGGTGAAGTGCCCAACGCGGTAGACTTTATCAATGCTCACAATGTGATGATTGTTCCTCTGTTTTCGGGCAGTGGCATGAGGGTGAAAATTCTGGAAGGCATGGCTTTAAAAAAGACCATTGTTACTACTACGCTGGGCATGGAAGGCATCGATGCCACCCATGGCAAAGAACTATTGGTTGCAGATCAACCCGATACTTTTAAAGAAGCCGTCATCCTTGCCTTACAAGATCAACATTTGAGAGAAAGCATTGGTCAGTCGGCCCAGGAATTTGTGAGCCAGTACTATGACCACACCACCATAGCTTCTAAACTCATAGAAAAATACAGTCAACTGCTGACCCAACCTTATCAAAAACACTGATCTGAATTTTCAAATCAATGTTCTTTTTCCCTTTTGGGTAATCTTATTTTTAGAATAATTTCCTCTAACCTCTTTAGTCACTTTGGGACGGAGATAGATGTTTTTTGAATCAGGGGAAAATTTCATTGGCGATAGACATTGCCTTAATAAAGGCCAGCTCATCCAGTTGAGGGTCGACACCCAGCTCATCAAAATAGTAGATCAGATTTTCAGTGGGCATGTTGCCGGTAAGTTCATCTTTGGCCATTGGGCAGCCGCCAAAACCTTTGATGGCTGCATCAAACCTTCGACAACCGGCGTGGTACGCGGCATCTATTTTTTCTTTCCATTGCAGGGGTCGGGTGTGAAAGTGGGCGCCGATCTCAACATCCGGATAGGCGGGTACCAGCTCCCGGTATAGATAGGCTATACTTTCTGGGTTGGCAATGCCGATGGTATCTGACAAGGCAAGAATGTGAATGCCTTTTTTATGCATTTCTTCTACCCACTTGGCGCAAATTTCTACATTCCACTCATCACCATAAGGATTGCCAAAGCCCATGGACAGGTAGACTACCAGCGATTTTCCTCTTTGAACACAGATGTTTTGAATATCATCCAGCACCTCGATCGATTCTTCGATGGTGGCATTGGTATTGCGCATCTGAAAGGTTTCAGAAATGCTGAATGGATAACCCAGGTACGCAATTTCATCAAAAACAGCGGCATCTTTGGCCCCCCTGACATTGGCTACGATGGCCAGCAATTGGGTTTGGGTAGTGCTGAGATTGAGTTTGGAAAGCACCTCTGCCGTATCCCTCATCTGCGGAATGGCCTTTGGCGAAACAAAGGAACCAAAGTCGAGGGTATCAAAGCCCACCTTCAACAATTGATTGATGTATTTTACCTTATCATTGGTTTCGATAAATGACTCGATGCCTTGCATGGCATCCCTTGGGCATTCTATAATTTTAACCTCACGCATCTGCTTACAAAATAACACCATTTTTTACAACCATGCATGGCCAATGGCTATTATATTCTTGTTAAATTTGTGGCATGAAAAGAAATTTGGCTTCCATTGCAGGCTTTCTGTTGTTCTTACTGGGCTTTTTATCACTTGTGCTTTCCCTGGTAGGGCTAAAACTCGACGTCTTGAGTTTTCTGTACAGTATAAGTCCCGGTTTTGCCTTTTTTGTCCACTTGTTGTTTATGGTTGGGGGGCTGGTCATTCTTTACGTGGCCAGGGTAGGGATCAGCAATGAGCCGGATATTGAATCATAGAATGGGGTAGACCCGGCCCTCCAGGCCCAGTTGGGTATTTTCAAAAATGGTTCGACACTCTGTTTCAAAGGCCGATACGTCTTTGTATCTCGATGAATAATGACCTGTGATCAGCATGCCTGCATTGGCGGCAGCAGCAATGTTGGCGGCCTGCAATGAGGTAGCGTGCATGCGCATGATGGCTTCTTTTTCCATATCACTGAGGTAGGTAGTTTCGTGATAAATCACATTGATATCTCTGATGGCATCGACCAGTGAAGGGTCATAAATGGTATCAGAAAGGAAGGCATAACGTCTTGGCTTTGATTTGGGATAATTGAACTCGTCGGGAAGTAAGGTGCTGCCATCATCCCGTACCACGGGCTGATCTGCTTTCAGTGTTTTTATTTCGTGGTGTGATAGGCCAAACATTTCTATTTTTTCAGGACGTAGTTTCCTTGGCTGTGGAAGTTCTTCAAAAATAAAGCCCATGGTGGGTAGCCTGTGTTTTAAGGGGAGCGACCTAACAGAGAGGTTGTGATCTTCGTAAACGATTTGACTTATGGTGGCATCAAATTCGGTCACCAATAGCGAATAATTGAGTTGAGAGCCGGAGAGTTCGATGCAGGTATCTACAAATTTTTTAATTCCAACAGGTCCGATGATGTGGAGCGGGATAGTGCGACTATAATGTAAAAAAGAGGTGATAACCCCCGGCAAGCCAAAGATGTGGTCTCCATGGAGGTGGCTGATAAAAATGACTTTTACCAGCTTTCTTTTTATTTTAAATTGGGAAAGCTGGATTTGGGTGCCCTCGCCACAGTCGATCATATACAAATCGTTGTGGTAACGGAGGATTTGTGATGTAGGGAATCTGCCAAAAGCAGGCTGAGAGGAACTGGTGCCTAACAGGGTCAGTTCAAAGTCGTTCATTTATTCTTCTTCCGAAAGTTCTTCTTCAATTTCGTTAAAAATCACATAATCAATCGATTCCTGAAGAGTGGGGATAATGGTCAGGATAGATTCGAGTCGGGAAATCTCGATGAGTTTTTTAACAGTAGGGTGGGTAGCACCGGAAAGGATAAAGGTTCCAAACTCTTTCCAAAGGCGGTTGGCGGTAAGGATGGCGCTGAGACCGGATGAATCCACGTATTCTACATCACTCAGGTTAAATATCAGGTTTTTGGTGCCTTCATTGCTAAGGAAGATAAATTCTGATTTAAGATCAGGAGCAATGAGGGAATTGAGGTTTTTTTCGTTGAGGGTAAAAACCGAATATCTGTCTTGTTTATCGATGCTGAACTTCATAACTTCAAAATTTAACCAGTCGACATCGACCGGCTCATTTTCCAATTGGAAGCGCAAAATTAATCATTTTTCCAAAATATTTGTTCAAATATCAAGTGGAACCACTCAAAATAAATTTGCGAAAATCAAGGCTTTACCCGCCAAAACAGGTCATGATAATGACAAAATGTTAGCTGTAAGACCAATTTTGACAAAAAATGCGTTTTGGTACGGTTTTTACCCATGTTTTGTGTGACATGGTATGTAAAAAAAGAGTAATATTGTTCTAGTTATAATCACGGAATTCACAAATGAATAGAAAGTTTTCTCCTAAGGTCAAAAAAATTATCCAACAGAGCAGGGAAGAGGCCATCAAAATGGGGCAATCTTCCATTGGAACCGAGCATTTTTTGCTGGGTATTCTGGAGGATAAAGAGGGCTTGACCGCCAAGGTTTTTGATTCACTTGAAATCGACATGGATGCATTGAAGTCCAGGATTTCTGAATCAAACGTCAAGGAGGCAGAGGCAGACACCCATTACAACATGGGCAACATCCCCCTCAACAAAAATGCTGAAAAGGTTCTCAAGGTCACCTTCCTTGAAGCCAAAGTGTACAAAAACGAAGAAATACAACCAGAACACCTCATGCTATCTATCCTCAAACACAAGGACAATACCGCTTCCATTTTGTTGGATGAGTTTAGTCTGGACTATGATACCTTCAAAACTGAGTTGGAATTTGTCAGACAAGAACTGGATGCCGGTTATGGTGATTTTTACAACCAGGCTCCATCCGATTCAGACACACCAATGGATGATGATCTGGGTGGTGAAGGAATGACATCTTCCCGCAAACAGGGATCAACCAGTAAGTCGCGCACTCCCGTGCTTGACAATTTTGGAAGAGATGTTACCCGTTTGGCTGAAGAGGGCAAGCTGGATCCCATCATCGGAAGGGAGACAGAGATTGAAAGGGTCTCTCAAATCTTAAGTCGACGCAAAAAGAACAACCCCATCCTGATCGGTGAACCCGGTGTGGGAAAAACAGCCATCGTTGAAGGTCTGGCCCTGCGCATCATGCAGAAAAAAGTAAGTCGTACGCTTTTCAACAAAAGGGTGGTGATGCTTGACATGGCTGCCATGGTGGCCGGCACCAAGTATCGCGGTCAGTTTGAAGAGCGAATGAAAGCCATCATGAATGAGCTCGAAAAGGCCAAAGATGTCATCTTGTTTATTGATGAAATCCACACCATTGTGGGTGCAGGTGGAGCAACCGGTAGTCTCGATGCTTCCAATATCTTTAAACCCGCCCTGGCAAGGGGAGAGCTGCAATGTATAGGTGCTTCTACCCTTGATGAATACAGACAATACATCGAAAAAGATGGAGCCCTCGACAGGCGTTTCCAGAAAGTGATGATCGAACCACCTTCTGTTGACGATACCATCCATATCTTACACAACATCAAAAGCAAGTACGAAGAATTTCACAACGTTGACTATTCAGATGCAGCCATTGATGCCTGTGTGAAACTGAGTGAACGTTACATCACAGACCGTTTCTTACCCGATAAGGCCATTGACGTGTTGGATGAGGTGGGAGCACGTACCCACTTAAAAAATATCCATGTACCCAAACATGTTGAAGAGCTGGAAGCCCAGATCGAAGACGTAAGGGAGAAAAAGAACCAGGCTGTTCGCAACCAGCAATACGAAAAAGCGGCCGATCTCAGAGACAGTGAGTCCAAGCTGGTGAAAAAACTGGAGCAGGCCAAGGAAGAGTGGGAAGAAGAAAGCAAGACCCGCAGGTATCCTGTTGGAGAAGAAGAAATTGCAGAAGTGGTATCTATGATGACGGGCATTCCGGTCAACAGGGTAGCACAGCAAGAGAGCAAAAAGCTGGTGAAAATGACCGAAGACATCAAGGCCATGATCATTGGCCAGGATGAGGCCATTACTAAAATCTCTAAGGCCATTCAGCGAAACAGAGTAGGCCTCAAAGATCCATCCAAGCCCATCGGTTCTTTTATCTTTTTAGGTCCCACAGGTGTAGGAAAGACCCAGTTGGCCAAGGCCCTGGCTAAATACATGTTTGACTCTGAAGACGCCCTTGTGCGATTGGACATGAGTGAATACATGGAAAAATTTTCTGTGAGCCGACTGATCGGAGCGCCTCCGGGATACGTAGGTTACGAAGAAGGCGGTCAATTGACCGAAAAAATCAGAAGGAAGCCTTATTCGGTCATTCTTTTGGATGAGATCGAAAAGGCACACCCCGACATCTTCAACATCTTGTTGCAGGTATTGGATGATGGCCAACTGACCGATGGCTTGGGTAGAAAGGTAGATTTCAAAAACACGCTTATCATTATGACCTCCAACATTGGGGTTCGTCAGTTGAAAGACTTTGGTATGGGGGTAGGATTTGCTACCAGTGCCAGACAGGAATCAGAAATTGACCACAATAAAGGCGTGATCCAAAATGCCCTGAAGAAAACATTTTCACCGGAATTCCTCAATAGGATTGACGATGTGGTGATTTTCAACAGCCTTGACAAAGACCATATTTTCCAGATCATCGACATTTCATTAAAAGATTTGTTGAAACGATTGAACAACCTGGATTACCACCTAAGCCTCACAGAGGAGGTCAAAAACTATGTAGCAGAAAAGGGCTTTGATCCCAATTTTGGTGCAAGACCCCTCAACAGGGCGATTCAGAAATACATCGAAGACCCATTGGCAGAATTTATTCTTTCAGAAAATCCGGAGCAGGGTTCCAAATTATTAGCGGAACTCGACAAGGACAATGAGAAAATAATTATTAAATTTGCCAAAGAAATCGAAACAAAAACTGAATAATAGCGAAAAACACCTAATAAAACGTAGTGCCCTTTAGAGGACACTACGTTATTTTTTTTAATAAAAGTTACCACATTTGGCAAAAACACAAGACAATCAAGACAAATTCAACTACAGGCTGAACCGTCAGATTAAAGTACCCAAAGTCAGAATTGTCGGAGACGATTTTGATGCCATCAGCAGCGTTGCTGGCAGGCCGGTTGAAGTTGGCGTTTTCAATACCAATCAGGTATTGGAATGGGCCGAAGCCCTGGGCATTGATCTCGTAGAGATAACTCCCAATGCAGATCCTCCGGTTTGTAAAATCATTGATTACAAAAAGTTCATCTACGACAAGAAGAAGAAAGAAAAAGAGATCAAGGCCAAGGCACAAAAGACCGTGGTCAAAGAAATCAGATTCGGACCCAATACAGATGAGCACGATTTTGAATTCAAAACCAAGCATGCGCGCAAATTTCTGGAGGAAGGTGCCAAGGTTAAGGCCTATGTGCAATTCAGGGGTAGATCTATTGTTTTCCACGACAGGGGTGAGTTGCTTTTGTTGAAATTTATCAAAGAATTGGAAGACATGGGAGCTGCAGAAGAGCTGCCACGCCTCGAAGGAAAGAGGATGGGAGTAGTGATTGCGCCCAAAAAGAAAAAATAGACTTTTCAATTGCCCTGATCAGAGCTTCCTGCCCAATAGTATTTTATTACCTTAGCAGGAAACATACCTCTTGTCATGGAGCTTCAGCGAAAATTAAATACAACTGCCCTAACCATGATTGGCATTGGTGCCAGCATTGGTTCGGGCATTTTTGTTACCCCAGCTGACACCATTGCCCTGTTGCCTCATTATGGTTGGGCCATCTTGCCCTGGCTCTTGGGTGGACTTGCTGCTTACTGCGGAGGGCTGACCTTTGCAGAACTGGGGGCATCCAGGCCAAAGGCCGGAGGGGTTTATATTTACCTTAAAGAAGCCTATGGCCCACTGGCGGGATTTCTCTACGGCTGGTGTGTACTGTTGATCATCAATACTGGTGCATTGGCGGCCCTTGGTCTCGCCTTTGCAGATTACATGACCTTTTTTATCCGTTTAAGTCCCGCAGAAAGTCAGGGTCTGGCCATTGCCGTTATTGCCGGCTTGTCAGGCATCAATTGTTTGGGTGTTTCCTATTCCGACAAGTTATCGAGAACATTTACCGGTCTCAAGTTATTGGCCATGGTAGCCATCATTGCAGCCGGCTGCTATGCTTTTGCAGATCAACCGGCATTGATGACCCAAGGTTGGCAAACACCCACTCCTACCAATCTTACCGGTGCCATCAGTGGGGCCTTTATTGGTGTTTTCTGGTCGATCGGGGGCTGGCATCACATCAGTTATGTAAGTGGTGAAGCGGTAAACCCTGGCAGAGATGTTCCCAGGGCCTTGCTCTATTCCGTTGCCATTATTACCTTGGTTTACATTTGTATTATTCTGGCGTACATGGCTATTTTGCCCATGGATCAGATCATTGGTAGCAAAAGAATAGCCGGAGATGCTATTGCCCATCTTTTCAATGGAGGTGGACGATTAGTCGCGGTATTTATCGCCATATCTATCTTTGGTACCATCGCCATCTATACCATGAGTGCACCGCGCATTTACTATGCCATGGCAAAAGACGGGGTATTTTTTCCTTCAGTAGGAAAAGTCCATCCCATATTCAATACCCCCGCCAACGCCATCATTGTGCAAGCGGTCTGGGCCATTGTCCTGGTTTTGGCCTATGGTTCTTTTATGAAGGTCATAGCATTTGTAACCTTTATGGACATCTTATTCATGTCATTGGCCGCAGCTACAATATTTATCTTCAGGTCCAGACACGGGGTGCCCTCCGTATTCAGTGTAAAAGCCTATCCTTTGCTTCCCATGGTATATTTGCTCATTTCATCCACATTTGTGGTTTACACCCTTCTTGATCTCAACGAGGGTGCCATTGCCGGAATGGTTATTTTGGCAATTGGCATACTCGCTTATTATTATTTTAGAAAGAAGTATCTGACTGAAGCTTAAATCCGACCTGAGAGCCTGGCATTGCCTGAGCCAATACCGAAAGATAGGAAGAAGGTACATACAATACCTGGAGATAACCACCGGTGGTTTGGGCATCGCGCATCAAAACATAAAAATGGCCGGAAGGTGTTAGCTGGATCATTCCCGGAAAACTGCCAACAGAAGCAAAAGATTTGGGATAACCGGAAATAGGGTAAACTTCTTTCAAACCATAGGCTTGCCGACTGAGCTGGTGGTCAAGGGTCATTTTTTTTAACAGATTTTGTATTCTGTCGCTGTCCAGATAATGAAAATCAGGACCCGGTACCACAGGAATATCCGGAATGACGGGAGAATATAACACCTCTCTATGATCCTCTTCGACTGCAATTTCACTTGTATTAAAAGGAAGGACAGCTCCATGCTGCAGCCACGGCAAGCCTAGTGCCGGTAGCGTACATTTACTGTTGAGTACATCGGGGCCCTGCCAACCACCTCTGATAGCAAGGTATCGAAAGTGAAGATGGTGGGCATAACCGAACTCCAGTACATCTCCTTTTGACACCTTGATTTGAGAAAAAGGTGTTGTTAGTCCATTGAGGGTAACCTCGTCGTTTCCCGCAACCATGCCGAGGTAGGCTGGGGCAGCAAAACGAAGACTGAGGGCATTCCTACCTATTTCAAGCACGGCTTCATTGCCATTATTATCAACCAGGGCATTGGCCAGCTCCCAGGCCCTGATGTCCATGGGGCCTGAGACGGGAACTCCCCAATGTTGAAAGCCGGTTCTGCCTCTGTCTTGAAAAGAACAAATGCTATGCTTGCTTATCAATTGAGCATACGATCGGCTCATGATTTCAACGCTGTTGAGGGTAACATCACAGGAATCAGCCGAACGCGATCTCCGGCTTGCCAGTGGTTTTGAATTTCTATTTCTGGTGTAAAGATCTTGTGTGTAGTGAGACCAATGATGTGCCAGCCACCCGGACTTGATTGTGGATAAATGCCGGTGTAACCGGGTGCAATGCCCACCGCACCCAAAGGAAGCCTGGGTGCAGGCTTGTCTTTTCGCGGTAGATCCAACATAGGATTGCCACCTCCCAGGTAAACAAAGCCGGGTAAAAACCCTACAAATGCCAGGTAATAATCGGAGTTACTATGCAAGTCTACCAGTTGTTCAAAATTCATTTTCAACTTTTCACATACCTCTGCGGTATCCATCCAGTTGGGATGATAGCCCACTTCAATCTCATGAATCGCTCTTTGTTTATAGGCAGCCTCAGGCAGATGTTCAAATGCCTTAATGATGTTATCTAACCGGTTTGGTGATACACCCATTAGGGTCAGACTGGTGGCACCCGGAACCACATCACTGAGTTGGAAGTTTTGTGAGAACCATTGCCGGCAATGCCCAAGCCAACGGCTCAGCTCATAGCCGGGTTCAGCTTTGAATCGAAGCTGAACAATTTCATCCGCCAACCACACATCTGCTTCAGGGACTGGCCCATTGACCTTGATGCACCGTGTCATCACTCACAACCAATAGGGGCACCTGGTGGCAGGGATAGAGGACTCGGAAGTTCAGGAAGTTCGTTGGCCTCCAGTTTGTCTGCCAGATAAATGAGGTAGCGGTGGTGGATATCATCTCCGTGCGTCCTGGCCCAGAATTTTTTTGAGGTCCGCACTAGGTCAAAGGCTTCCGTGGCAATATTGGCTTGTCGGGGATTGGATGCAAGGGCTATCAGTCGGATAAACCACCTTCGTTCTCTGAGGTAATCGAGGTCAGTAGGCGAGGGTAGGTTAAGGGTGTTCATATTTTTATTGATTTCAGCCAGATAGGCATTGAGGCCCATTTGCCCGGGATTCTGTATCCTGGCCAACCTTTGAGGATGAAGTAAAAGCGAAAGCACATGGTCAATGGTGGCTGTTGCCGCAGCGTTTTGGTCAAGGCCATAGCCCGTTTCAGCCTTCATACTTTCCCTGCTTGCACTGTAGCCATAGGCATGAGGAGGTATTAGGTTAAAAAGGTGATCGGGCAATTTTAACTGCTCTGGTGTCAATGTTGATGCCAGTGCTGCAATGGCTTGTTTTTGTTCGTTTAGCCCTACTACTTTGGTTGATCCGGCAGGGTCTTCCCCTTTGACATCATATGCGTAAGTGTAGCCCGCAATCCATTTGGCAACAGCTTCTACCTGATAGCGCTGCATATGGTAAATTGGCACCAATATTTTTTCAAGCTCTGAAAAAGGTTGGCCGGTTGCAAGGCTGTTTGCTCCAAACCGGGCCAGGCTTGATTGTCTTAATTGCATGATCCTTTCCAACTCTGCTACCGCATTGGTTCCATTGTCCCATAGATGGGCTTCTGCGTGCGCACTGCCATCCGGGCGGGCATCAGGGTCAGAAAGATATTTGAGACCCAGCGACTTTGTATCTGCGATTATTTTTTGCAAAGCCTTGGGTGTATTGGTGGTACTATATCCATATACAATGGCTCGTTTGTCCCAAATTCCAATTTTATTGTCATAGGCCTTGTCCATGTTAATAGACCCATTGGTGGCAACCGTAACCAAGGGGTGCGGGTAATCCATCACTGAAGCCCTGTCGTTGATACTGGCTGCAAAATTATGGGCCAGGCCCAGGGTATGGCCCACTTCATGGGCAGAGAGTTGGCGAAGGCGGGCGAGGGCCAGGGCTGTCATCGGACCGTGGTCTTCTTTGTCACCTTTGTACAGGGAAAGCAGGCCCTGAGCAATCATAAAGTCTTGCCTGACCCTAAGTGAACCCAAGCTGACGTGACCTTTGATGATTTCTCCGGTTCGGGGGTCATAGACAGAGTTGCCATAAGACCATCCTCTGGTGCTGCGATGGACCCATTGGATGGTATTGTACCTCACATCAAGGGGGTGGGCATCGGCTGGTAGTTCTTTGACCTGAAAGGCGTTGGTGAAGCCGGCAGCTTCAAAGGCCTCATTCCACCAGGCGGCTCCTTCAATCAGGGCCGTTTTGATTGGCTCCGGACAGCCATTGTCAACATAATAAATGATGGGTTCAACGGCCTCACTTTTTTCTTTGTTGGGGAATTTTTTTTCCAGGCGGTGGCGCATGATTAGTTTTTTCTCAATGGGCTCATGAATGGCACTGGCATAATCATAATACGAAAGATCAAAATAACCTGAATAGGGGTGGTAGATCCTGGGTTGATAACCGGCATCAGGCAAAGCCACAAAAGATGTGTGCTGGCGGTAAGAGACAAGGTCAGGACTTGGGGTTACGGATTTGATTTGTTCGCCATTGGCTTCTCCTGCCAGGGTTAACCAGGCTTCAAATTCCACATTTTTGGGAAAGGTTAAAAGAGATTCAGGTACAACCGCGCACCTGGGTTTGTCTATTTTGTACGATCCTTGTTTTAATTCTTTTAGGGTGTTGGCCGCACCCATGTGGTCTTCCATCAAAAAGGGAGCCAGGTCGATGTAAACACCGTCGGTAGTGTCTTTTTCAACCACAAAGCCAAAGATAATGGAAGAAGCAAAGGCATCTTTAACAGCTGTTCTTTCTGCTTCCAGAGGAGACTCTGCGCGGTATTGGGTATTGTTTTCCACCAGCAACACTTTATTTCCCATTCTGCGAAACTGCACTAGTTTTTGTCCTCCAATCTTTCCGCGGTCAAAGCCTATATCATTGGATCCGATACCCGAGGCAAAATAATGAACCAGGATAAAATCTTCATTGAATCGATCCAATTTGAGCATCAGCTTGCCCGTCTTGGCCTGGTATTCAATGTTGTAAAAGGGCCTTTCAGACTGCACCTTGACTGAAGGCAAAGTGATAAAAAGCAGTCCCACAATAAATATGCGCATTGACATTTGTATTCTATTTTATCCAAAGATAAAAAAGCCTTGTCTAATTACACTGCCAACGGAAAGCGTTTTGTTTTTCTGTTCTTTCGGTTCAATACCGTTTTGATGTGATGGCCTACCTTGGCTGCCTCCGTTAAAAATCCATCGTGTCCCAATTCAGAGTGTATTTCGGCATACCGGGCATTGGGAATGTGGGTGGCCAGCTGTTTTTGTTCGGTGGTGGGAAAGAGCAGATCTGTAGTGATGCCAATGACCAGGGTATAAGCTTCAATCGTTTGCAGCGCTGAGGATAAAGATTCTCTGCTGCGCGCTACGTTGTGGCTGTCCATGGTACGGGTCAGGGCATAGTAAGAATAGGCATCAAACCGGTTGACCAGTTTATCACCCTGATAACGCTGATAAGAAGAAGCGTTGAATTGGTCTAAGGGGTGGTCTGCCTGCTGTTGACTTTCATTGTATCCGGTAGCAGTGCGGTAGCTAAGCATGGCTATAGATCTGGCAGCTTTCAGCCCTTTAGCCCCAGCATTTTCCAGTTTTTCTCCAAAGGTGTTATCCGCTTCTATGGCCAGGCGTTGGCTTTCATTGAAGGCAATGCCCCAGGGAGAGTGCCGGGCATTGGTGGCAATCAATACCAGATTATCAAATACTGCTGGTTGCAAAATGGCCCACTCCATGGCAATCTGTCCTCCTAATGAAGCACCCGCCAACAAACTGATTTTATCAATTCCGAGGTGCTGTCGCAACTGATCAAAACTGCGGGCAATATCCCGGGTGGTAAACAGCGGGAAATCCAAAAAGTAAGCCTCTCCGGTTTGTGGATTTTCGCTCAATGGATGTGTAGAACCATATGGGGATCCGGGATTATTCACGCAGACGATAAAATAATTGTCAGGGTCGATGGCAAGTCCTTGTCCGGCTACGCCGGGCCACCATTCCATGGGATTGGAGTTGGCTGTGAGAGCATGGACAACCCATATGACATTGTCTTTTTGAGCATTGAGTTTACCAAAGGTCTGGTAGGCCAGGGTGAGCCCGGTCACTGAAAGACCGGACTCCAATGGGTAATTCTCTTGAAAAGTATAAAAATTAATGGAAGTCATTGATGTTATGATTTGATGGCCTGAAATCCTGTTTTCAGATCATTGATAATATCGTCTACATGCTCGATGCCCACCGAAAGTCTCAGTTGATTAGGCGCAACACCGGCTGCGACTTGTTCATCAGCAGATAATTGCTGGTGGGTGGTGAGAGAAGGTTGGATAATTAGGCTTTTGGCATCACCTACATTGGCCAGGTGGCTGATCAGACTGAGGTGATCCACCAGTTTTTTGGCATCCTCGCTATCCCCTTTCACGTTAAATGAAAGCACCCCGCCAAACCCTTTTTTGAGGTATTTTCTGGCCAGGGTATGGTAGGGACTGGATGCTAATCCCGGATACGATACCGATTCCACCTGTGGGTGGGCTTCAAGCCACTGGGCTATCTGCAGTGCATTCTCAACGGTGCGTTGAACCCGCAAAGAGAGGGTTTCCAGACCCTGGATCAGCAGAAAGGAATTGAAAGGGCTCAGGGCGGGACCAAAATCGCGCAAGCCTTCTACTCTGGCGCGGATGGCAAAGGCAATATTGGGAAGGCCCAGAGGGTTGTCGACCCCAAAGACATCAGAAAATACCAGGCCATGGTAACCTTCTGAGGGTTCACTGAATTGAGGAAATTTGCCATTGCCCCAATTGTAGTTTCCACCATCCACAATGATGCCTCCGATGGAAGTGCCATGGCCTCCAATCCATTTGGTTGCTGAAGCCACAACCACATGGGCTCCGTGATCGAGGGGTTTGAAAAGATAACCTGCGGCACCAAAAGTATTGTCTACAATCAAAGGCAGGTCGTATTTTTTTGCGAGCTCTGTTAGCTTTTCGAAATCGGGTATATTAAACCGGGGATTGCCAATGGTTTCTAAATAGATGGCTTTGGTATGCTCATCAATGAGGGTTTCAAATGAGGCAGGGTCATCTCCCGCTGCAAATCTGACATCGATGCCCAGTCGTTTGAAAGCAACTTTAAACTGGTTGTAGGTTCCGCCATAAAGAAAGGAAGTGCTGACAAAATTGTCGCCCGCTTGCAGGATGTTGTTGAGCGCAATGAACTGGGCTGCCTGACCTGATGCTACTGCAACAGCTGCCACACCACCTTCCAGTGCTGCCAGTCTTTTTTCAAGTACATCCGTGGTTGGGTTCATAATGCGGGTATAAATATTGCCAAATTCCCGCAATGCAAATAAATTGGCACCGTGTTCTGCGCTGTTAAACACATAACTGCTGGTTTGATAAATGGGCACTGCCCTGGAGTTGGTGGCGGTGTCCGGACTGTGACCTGCGTGTAATTGCAGGGTCTCGTAACGATAGTTTTGAATGCTCATGATAAAAAAGTTTTGTAATTACTTGATTTAGGAAAAAATAAAAATGGCCGTGCCACACCCGGTGAGCAGGAGCCTCATTAAAGTCTAAACTAAATGTTGAATAAGGCGATCGCTGCTGTTAACAGAAGCAACAACAACAACAGCACATTGATGACAATGTGATTCGCCGGGTAGAATGGTAGTGGAATGTTGGTTTGTTCATTTCTTTTTTTTGATCATTTATATTTCCCAATATTGGGCAGGAATTGGCACCTTTCTCTTTGGAGGTTGCCTGAGGATCACAGAGCCTGTTCTCTTCCCTCATCTGTATAAAGTATCGCGAAATAACAAACTATAAAAGGTAGTTAAACGCTTAACTCGTGTTGCAAAGATAGATTCAAGATTTCGAAAAAATCAAGGTCTTTTTAAAAAAAGGGCAAATATTATTTGGTTTTTTAAAAAACGAATAACGTATCAATCTGAATATCAGTATATTAGATGGATGGAATTTTTTTTGTTAAAAATGTGTTACCACTTGGTTTAATTCCGCATCATCATCATCCTGGGTGGGCCCTGTCCGCCGGTTTGAGCGGGTGAGAAGCCGGAAAGTCGATAAGTCAGGCTAAACAAAAAATACCTGCCTATGCCGTTGGTAGTCACTTCTTCAACATAGGTATCTCCTGCACTCCTGCTAATACCCTGACCTGCGTTAAAGATATCTGCAGCCCTGAGTTTTGCTGTAAGCCGATCATTGAACAATCGTTTTGACAAAGAGGCATTAAACAAGGTGAGATCAACTGCTTCAGCAAAAGTCTCGCCTGTATAGATGGTATGGTTGATGTCACTATCCAGATTCCATCCCTTGCCAAAGTTGAGCAGCAAGTTGGACCTCAAAACATGGGTGAGGTAACTGGCATTTTGGGAGGTATTGACAGAGTATTGATTTTCACTATAGGATGCCTCATAGGCTGCCAGCAGTGAAATGAATTTGTTATTGGTGTTTTCCAATTCCAAACCCATTCTTGGTGACAGGGTTATCACTTCGTTTTCAATGGTATTGACAAAGTTAATGGATTGGGTTACGGAACCACCGCCAAAAACCCTCGCCTTTACCTTTAATGGTCTGATGGGAGAGGAATAAGTAAAATTCAGACTCGCATTTTGCTGATTGCTGGTATTGATTGGCAGACTGGTGGTAATCAGATTGTTGTCAATGGTCTGTGCAGTAATGATTTTATCTTTGGTATACCGCAGATTCAGGAAAGCAAAAAAGTTTCTGAAATTGAAATTGTCAAAAAAGCTATATCTGATATTTACACTGTGGGCATATTCTGGTTTTAAGGCAGGATTACCCTGGTACAGATTTAACGGATCGGAGTTGTTGACAATGGGTTGCAGCTGGGTGACAGAAGGCTCATTGATGCTGGTATTGTATCGAATGCGCAGGTTTTTATCAATCCAATTGACGGTGAAGGATGGTAAAAAATAATTGTAGACTTTTTCCAATGGCACGCTGCCCGGATTGTCATCACTGCCGCTGATGAGACTTCGCTGATATACCAGATCTACATTGATGCTGTATTTTTCATCGTCTTTGGTATAGATCAAAGATGCTCTGTCATAACCAACGTTGTTATCCGAAAGGGAACTAAGCAACTCATTTAAGGTGAGTTTATTCGGGTCCAGAAAATCGACAGTATAAAAATCCTTGTTCTGCAGTGATCGGTAATTGCGTTTAGAATATCCAAGACCCAGGTAGTTTTTTTTGCCCAGAGGTTCTTTGTATTCGGTATAAATCCGATAGTTGTTATTGTCGCTCAGACTGATTTGATCCTGTAAAATGGAGTCAAGTATGTTGTTGGTGTAAAACAAGCTGGTTCTGTCCAGAAAATAATCGGTTTCATTTTCTGTGTTGCCGTAACTTGCTTCAAAAGAGAATATTCTTCCTGGTTTTCTGAGTCTTTTGGTAAACACACCTCTCAATGAAAGGTCTGTAAGGTCATTGATGTTTTTATCATTCTGTTCAATGGTATTACGGGGCACTCCGGTAAGAGAATTGGCATTGGTCAAACTCGAATTGATGGCATCAGAGCTATTAAATCTTGCCGAGCTCTCGAGGTCTATTCTGTGAAAACTATCCGGTTTGATTTGCATTGCGAGGTTGACCGTATGACCATTGCGGACGGTATTGGAAGTAGAAAATTCATCTGACGAAAATGAGTTTTCTACCTGAAAGTTTTGACGAAACTTGTCTTTGATCAGGTCCTGATCAGAATGGCTTAAAAAGTAACTGGTGGTAAGGTTGAACTTGGGAGAGAATTCGTAGTAAAAATTCAAACCCGCAGTGGCACTTTTGATTTGTCCGGTATTGGTATTGCCAAAGTTGACTACTCCACTGTTCATACCGCCTCTGCCTCCACCGAATGCGTTGCCACCCATCAGGGTATTGTAATCTGAGAAACTAAAGCCCTGGTTGCTCAAATTGTTGAAGTTGCCCAGGGTAGAAAATTGAAATTTATTATTGAATTTATTGAATGAAAGTTTAGAGTCAAATCGGTCTTCAGTGCCATAGCCCGCCATTACTTCTCCAAAGGTTCCAATTTTTTTATCTGCCTTGAGTTCGAGGTTGAGTACTTTTTCAGATTCACCATCGCTAACACCCGTGAATTCTGCTTTTTCTGATTTTTTATCAAATACCTGTACTTTTTTAATGGCATCGGCCGGAAGGTTTTGTGTGGCCATCTTGGGATCATCACCAAAAAATTTTTTTCCATCCACCATTACTTTTTTGATTTCTTCTCCCTGGGCAGTGATGGTTCCGCTGGCATCAACTTCAATACCAGGCAATTTTTTTAAGAGCTCTTCTACTGTGGCATTGGGCCTGACCCTATACGCATCGGCATTGTACTCAATGGTGTCTTTTTTGATGGCAATGGGAATGTATTCGCTTTTTACCACTACCTCATCGAGCATATTGTCTGCGGCAAACATGGTAATTACACCCTGGTCCAGGATGGCATTTTCACCTCCAACAAAAATTATTTTTTCAAGTGTGCCAAAGCCCAAATAGGTTATCTGTATTTTGAAACTATCACTTTTTACGTTTTTAATTTCAAATAATCCATTTTCATCAGAGGTACCAAATGCCACCAAAACACTGTCAATGGGATTGAGCAAAACAACGGAAGCACCGATGAGGGGTGTTTTTTCATTATCCTGAACCATACCTTTGACGGTATATTTTTTTACCTGTGCTGAAACGGATAGGGAAACAAAAAAAAGCAAACAAGGAATTAAGTTTCTGATTGTCATATTGGAGTAGCTTGGATTAATTAACCGCGGATGAACATCCTTTGGCCTTGGCCGCCATTCATCTGGCGCATTTCTTCTATTTTTTCTTTTCTTATTTTTTCAAATTCTTCGCGTGTGGTCTTGGTGCCCTTGGTGGGTTTTTCAATTTTGGCATCTCCCGTATATTTTTGTTCTACCAGAGTGGCCAGATATACCCTTGATTCTCCTTCAGAGACTGCGAGGATGGCACCAGGCAGGCCGTAGTATCCATCCGGACCGATAGACATGGCAATTTTTGGAGTAAACCAAGCCGTGATGGTAGTGCTGTCTTTTTGTTGGGTTGCTTTGATACAAGTGTAGCCCAGAATGTCTCGTTGTTCTCCACTGTGCAACTTCCACTTGGCAGGTTGCAGTCCCTCTTCAATCAGGAACTCTTTGCCAAAAAGATCGGTAAAGGTAAGTTTTTGCTCGTTGGCATAATCGCTGTAAACTTTTGGATCAACCCCTTGTCTGCGCATGGCCCATCTTCCCTGATTGCCTCCATGTTCCTCTTCAGGATCAGGATCTTCTTTATTGACAAAATAATACGAGTTTTCTTCTGTTGCCAGCAAGATCTTTCTGTTTTTGCGACTTTTTGGCATCTGAGCTGCCATTTGGGGCGGCATGTCAGGGCCGGGATTCATAAAAAAGGTTTCTTCGTACTTAATCCTCATCACATCCTGCGCTGAGGCACCGGAAAAAAATGTAAAAAGTATCAAAGAGCTAAGGGCAAGGGATAACCTCATAATTGTCAATTAGATTTGCTGATTAGACTACAAAGATAGGCCAAGTTTAAAGGCACTATATCAGGTGGATTTTTTTTATTAAAACATTAACACAATTTTACGCAATGGGTTTAAAAGCCTATTTTAGCACCATGTTGCGTCAAATCAGCCTTTGGTTAATGAAGTTATGGGGATTCCGGTTTACCGGAGAGTTCTCTCATTTTCCCCGGAGGGTGATGTTTGTAGTGATTCCCCATACCTCTAACTGGGATTTTCCACTAGGTGTGCTTACCAGGAGTGCCCTGCAGTTGAAGTTAAAGTTTATAGCCAAGGACTCCTTGTTTCGGTGGCCTTACGGCTTTATATTCAGGTGGTTGGGAGGCATACCGGTAGATCGGTCTAAGCACAACAACTTTGTAAAAGCGGTGGGAGCGACCCTGGAAAAATATGATGATCTTTCGATTGCCATAGCCCCGGAGGGAACCCGTAAACGAAATGATGAATTAAAATCCGGTTTTTACTGGATCGCTGTTGAAGCCAAAATGCCCCTGGTCCTTGTAAAATTTGATTTTGGCAACAAAGAAGTTAATTTTTCTGCCCCTATGCAGCCATCCGGCAACTATGAAGAGGACCTCAAAATCATCAACCAACATTTTAAGGGGGTAAGAGGTTACCATCCCGAGTTGGGTTATTTGTACCAAGCTGACCAAAAAAATACATGAGCTTACTTTTTGAAATCAAAGAAAACATTGGAGTAATTACTCTCAACAGGCCTGAAAAATTTAATAGTGTCATAAGAGAACTGGCTTTGTCGTTTCAAGATAGCCTGGATGAATGCAATAACAATGACGAGATTAGGGCCGTCTATATCACGGGTAATGGCAGGGCTTTTTGTGCAGGACAAGACCTGGCAGAGGTTGTTGACCCAAATGGACCAGAACTTGGCGAGATTGTGAGTCAACATTTCAACCCGATTATCACCAGAATCAGGTCGTTAAAAAAGCCGGTGGTGGCTGCTGTGAATGGAGTGGCTGCAGGTGCTGGAGCCAATATTGCACTGGCCTGCGACATTGTTGTAGCAGCAGAATCAGCCTCCTTTATTCAGGCATTTTCCAAGATCGGCTTAATTCCAGATAGTGCAGGAACTTACTTTTTGCCCCGCCTCATTGGCATGCAAAAGGCCTCTGCTTTGATCATGCTGGGAGACAAGGTGACAGCTACGGAGGCCGAGCGAATGAATATGATCTACAAGGTATTTCCGGATGATGAATTTGCCGCAGCTTCCTGGGCTATGGCCAAACAGCTGGCTGCCATGCCTACTCTTGCCCTGGCCTTGTCCAAGCAGGCTTTGAATGAAAGTTACCACAATGCCCTGCCCCAACAACTGATGTTGGAGGATACCTTACAGCGAAAAGCGGGTGAATCGTTTGATTACAATGAAGGAGTACAGGCCTTTCTTGAAAAAAGGAAGCCCGAATTTAAAGGACGATAATCAGGATGAAATTAAACTTATTTACTGATTTGTCGACCGTGTAAGAACAGCATCAGCCAGCCTCCCATCAGCAGAATTCCACCCATGGGTGTAATAGGGCCCAGCCATGAAATGTCAATACCTGCAGCCCGACTCAGAGCAATGGCATACAAAGAACCACTGAAGCCCAACATGCCTGCCAGAAACAACCGGACCGACCAAATGAAAAACTTACCTGATTTTTCCCCATGCCACAAGGCCAGGGAAAGTAGGGCCAGGGTGTGTAAAAAATGGTACAAAACAGCTGTGTTGTAAGCGTGTAGCGTCTTTTCATCGATTAATGGTTTGAGTCCATGGGCCCCAAAGGCCCCAAGCATCACGGCTATCAATCCGGACAATGCTGCCCATTGTAATAATTTAGATGAGTTCATTTATTTTTTATTTGCCAGTCAATGCCGGTGCTTCCCTGTTGTTCCAGGTAGAGATTGGCCTTGCTGAAATGATGATTGTTGTAAAACCCATTGCCTGCCAGTGGGGAAGGGTGGGGGGATGTGAGTACAAGATGTCGCTCCGGATTGATCAGCGCTGACTTAGCCTTGGCAAAGTTGCCCCATAAAAGAAAAACCTTACCCTCCAGTTTTTCACTGATGTGGCTGATTACGGCATCTGTAAACAATTGCCAGCCAATCTTGCTGTGTGATAGCGGCTTGTTTTGTTCAACGGTAAGAAAGGCATTGAGCAATAGTACGCCCTGCCGGGCCCAGTCCGTAAGATTGCCGTGGTTGGGAATCTCACAGTTCAGATCATTGCGCAATTCTTTGTAAATATTGTTCAAAGACGGCGGTACTTTGACCCCTTCCGGAACGGAAAAACAAAGACCCATTGCTTCTCCCGGATTGTGATAAGGATCCTGACCTAAAATCACTACTTTGAGCTGGTCGACCGGTGTAAGGCTAAATGCCTGAAAGATCTGCTGACCGGGAGGAAAGATGACCTTACCTGCCTTTTTTTCATTGTGCAAAAACTGACGAATGCCCTCAAAATAAGGCTTGTCAAACTCCTCCTGCAATAAAGCCTTCCAACTTTTTTCTATCTGAACCTGGCTAGTATTCATAAGATAAAGATAATACTTTCAGCCGTATTGTAGAGGGCGGAGCGCCAAGCGTTTAGCGTAAAGCGCCAAGCGTTTAGCGCCAAGCGCCAAGCGTTTAGCGCCAAGCGCCAAGCGCCAAGCGTGCATTAATCCGCCCCCCTTCGACTTCCGCCGCTCCGCCCTCCGCCGCCCCGCCGGTCCGCGCTCCGCCCCCCCGCGCCCCGCGCTCCGCCCCCCGCGCCTCGCCCTCC